>Ga0307417_10000029_pt1 | contig 54804 bp, 42 predicted proteins | sample SalMarWE160210MG_2_FD_202514 | JGI IMG/M metagenome (GOLD analysis project Ga0307417, IMG submission 202514) | Salt marsh sediment microbial communities from the Plum Island Ecosystem LTER, Massachusetts, United States - WE1602-10 | ecosystem: Environmental > Aquatic > Marine > Intertidal zone... | reverse complement strand
CCTGGGAGGGACCTTGCTTCTCATAGCACTGATCGTCTTCCTGTATGGTCATGCCTTGACAAAAAAAATCAGGGCCATAACGGGACTGGCTGAACGGATCAGTCTTGGAGAACTGGATGCGGAGCTGAATATCAAGGCCAAGGATGAGATCGGGGACCTTGCAGATGCCATTGGCCGTATGCAGGAGAGTATTCGTCTATCAATGGAGAGAATGCAACGACGCAGGTGAAAACGGATTTCGTGACAATGGGTCATCCGAGGCTGGTCTTCCCTGCAGCACCGCTGAAGGGGATCTCCAGCTCAAGATAAAAGGGATAAGTTTGCTTCCCACCGACAGGTTGCAGGGTATTCCAGTGGATGGGAATGATCAGAGAGGCATAGGATGAGGAGAGAGGTCCTTCTTGTTGACGATGTTAAAGCTATCCTGAATTCCATCCGGGAAGGGCTCGAAGAATACCAGGAGAACTTTTCGGTGGTGACTGCCGGAAACGGGAAAGTGGCCATTGAGAAGCTCAAGGAACGCCAGATCTCCCTTGTGGTTACGGATCTCAAAATGCCGGAGACCGACGGTTTTTCGCTCCTCTCCCATATCATGGCGTTCTATCCAGACATACCTGTTATTGTCATGACCGGTTACAGCAACGCCGAAATGGAAAGGCTGGCTCAAAGGGGTGGTGCGATAGGATATATCGCTAAACCTTTTAAGATTGAGGATCTGGCCAAAAAGATATTGACAGCCCTCAGGCGCGAAAGTGACGGAGGAAAACTCCACAGTGTTTCCTCCGGTATGTTCCTGCAATTGATCGAAATGGAGCAAAAGACCTGTACCATCCGTATCCAGGATAGGGATTCCGAGAAAAGGGGTGTCCTGTTCTTCAGGGAAGGAGAACTGATGGATTCCAGAATCAACGGCCTGAAGGGTCTTGATGCAGCCTACACTATTTTTGGGTGGGAAGAGGTGAATCTGTCCATCCAGAATTCATGTCCCATCAAAAAGAAAAGACTCGAGGGAGAGCTTCAGGCCATTCTCCTTGAAGCCATGCGTCGGAAAGATGAGCGTGAGAAGAGAAAGCCGAAGGGTGGCAAAAATGCGAACGGATCGGCTGTTTCTCCAGGGCGGAAAGAAAATGGCCTGCCTGATGCCACGGAGATCATCAGAAGAAAAATTGGAAAAGAGATGGGCACCCGGTGCGGTGTTGAGGGCATTCGATATGATAACAGCTGGGATGGGCTTTTGGGTCAGATGCGCAGAATAGGGAAGTCATTCAATTACGGTTCGTTAAGGCTCGTCTATATGGATCAGGGGGGGATGAAGGATATGATTCTGCTGTCCGGAGAAAAAACCATCTCCATATTCGTCAACAACAAATGTCCCAGGGACCGAATTGTCAAGGTCTTGATGCAATGAAAAAGCTCTTCAAGGAACTCCTGGATATGGAAGAAGTGATGGGGTTGATGCTTCTTTCATTTGAGGGAGAGTTTATTTTGCATAAATTCGTGGATTCGGTCGTGGAGAAGCCCGAAAACATGGAATCATGGGGGCTCTTTATCCATTCGCTCAAGGGAGCGAAGGAGGTGGAAATCCTGTTCCAGGATGCGAAAATATATATCAGAAAAACGGTGGCAGGGTACCTTTTTGTGATGGTTCATGTTTCCACACCAATGGCCATGTTGAGATTGAACTGTGACCTGGCATTGTTCGGTCTCAAACAAATAGGAAAAAACAGGTTGTCAAGAAGCCTGCTCAGGGGGAGGTAATCCGGGACGAAACCCCCAGGGCCATAACGTGAGGATGGTACAATGACGGAACTGCAAACGAAAATGAAGGAAGCCGAGGTCTATTGTTCCATGGGATTGTTTTCAGAGGCCCTGGAGGTCTATGATAAGATCCTTTCCCAATCATCGGGTTTGGAAGCCCAGGACAAGAAAATTCTGCAGGAAAAGGTTTCAGGGGTCAAAGATCAGTTACAGAAGCTGGAGCAGGCAAATGGGCAGGTTATCTCCGGTGATGAGATCAGAAAGATCAAGGAGACCCTCTCGGGTTCAGGAAATGTGCAGGCCGTCCTGGACGGGGCATTTGCCTTGAAAGAGCTTGGCCATTACAGGGAAGCGATCACTGAATATGGAAGGCTCCTCCAGTTGGATTACCCTCCAGCGAAGATTGTGCCCGAGATTGCCGGTTGCCTGGTAAGATTCGAGTCTTCGGAGGAGGCCATGCTTGAAGTGGAAGGTCTCCTTGAGGGTCCGAAATTGGGGAAAAAAGAAAAGGGAAGGATACAGTTCAGAATTGGCTTTGAAATAGAAAAGAGGGGAGAAAAGGACCTGGCGCGCTGTCTTTATCAAAATGCGCGAAAAATAGACCCTGAAGACAAGGAAATTGAGGCCAGACTGGAAGCGCTCGATCTGGGGCTTTCGGCCGGGATTATGGAGTCTTCCCCTGATTCCGGAGAGGATTTGATGGTAAATCCCGATGAAACTCGGGAAAAGCTTGAAAAACGCCGGGAAAACAGGATAATGACACGGGTCCCGGAATTTGTATACGTGGAATTCTCCCATGGAATGTCTGGAAGGGACGAAAAGGTTTTTCGCCTGAATGTGGTGGATTACTCCGCCCACGGCATTGGCCTGCTGGTAACTGAAAAGGACAAGGTACTGATAAAATGGCTCAAGAGCGGAGATCAAATCAAGGACATTACCTTCTATGCCAGCTGGGCCCTGATCAAGGTTGATACCAGGGTTCGACACGTTACAAGAATCAAAGAAGGCCTCTACCAGGGCATGTATGTGATAGGTGTGGAGGCGGATGAACTCATCACGAATGCCCAGGTGTAATAGGGAATTTTATATGACCCTGCTCCAGGAAGAAACCAGTGAACAGGACATCAAGAGAGAGAAAGAAAAGGCCCGGAAGCTGAGAAAGAGTGAATGGTGGCTGAGAAGGATCAACTCCGGGATCTGCCATTATTGCAAACGTCAGGTGGGTCGCGATGAACTGACCATGGACCATGTGGTGCCGTTGAGCCGTGGTGGAAAGAGCAAAAAAGGCAATCTGGTGGCGGCCTGCAAGGAATGCAATAGCAAGAAAAAACACCTGTTGCCCATTGAATGGGACGCTTACCTCGACACCTTTTGAAATCCGTCCACCGGCTGACTCCATCCTTTCCGATCCAACTCCTTTTACGGTTCCGTCCAATGATACAATCCCCAAAATAGGGACAGGAAGGCCAGTACGTTTGCCAGGAGAGAGACGGTTATGGTCAGAGGGATTCCGCCTGCCGTCCAGACCGTCCCGCCGATCATGGCGCCCGTAACCCTCCCGGCACCGGCCGCGGCCAGGAAGGTTGCCATCATGGTCCCCCGAGAACCGGGAAGCAGCTCCGTGCAGAGGGAAAAAGAGGTGACGATGGTGAATTCAAAGGAAAGAAATACGATAAATAACCCAAAGAGGGCGAGTGACAGGTCCTTCCCGAGGAATGGGAACGCGGCGTAGCAGGCTGTTGAAACGACCAGGCCCCATAGGACCGAACGTTTCAGCCCGAACCTGTCTGATAGGGAGGCCGTAAGCCCTTCGCCCGCAAGTTCTGCTGCTCCAATGACGCTGGTGCCCAATCCCAGAGCAGTGACGCTGAGACTGAAGGTCTTCTCAAGCCAGGCCCCATAGACCACAAAGAGACTGTCGTTTGCCAGGCTTATAAAGAAACCAAAAAGGACTGCACCCAGCCCGGCCCGCTCCCGGGATACCATCCACCAGTGGTTGGTGGTTTTTCTCGCAGGACGCTCAGCATTTGTGCTTCGGTCGGGAGGGAACAAAACAGCCAAGGTCAGCAGGCCTACAACGGCGAGACAGCCAAGGACAAAAAACGGTGCACGCCAGTTGATCCTGGCGATGAGAAACCCTACGATGGGTATCCCGAAAAGGGTGCTGCCGGCCCAGCTGAATTCAAGCAGGCCTATGACGAGCCCTCTGCGGCCAAAAGGGACCCTATTGCCTGCATAGGCCTGAATCGCAGGATCAAAAAGGCTTTTGCCGAATCCAGCCAGCAGAAAGGCCATCCAGACAACCCAATAGAAGGGAAAAATGCCGGCAGTCAGCATCCCCACAAAAAGCAGGACCAGGCCGGTGAGCATAATCTTCCTTGAACCCACCCGGTCAATGATTGGGCCGAAAAAGATCCCGAAGACGCTTGGGACTTCGTTTGTGGCGATGAGTCTGGTGACGGCAGTGATGGGGACCCCCAGACCCCTGCTCAGGACAGGCGCAAAGGGATAGGCGAACCTGCGGGCGGTATTGAGAAGAATACGGCAAAAGACAGCCGCTGTGACCTTGGGCGCAAGCCCCGGGTCTCTGTGCGTGTTCGTCGACATTCTCAGCCGCCGGCGACCATCGGGATCAGGATCACCTCGGATTCGTCCGGGACAGGGGTGGCTGCAAAATTGGGTCTTGAAACAATCCTGCCGTTCAGTCGCACCACCGCATAAGAATCCGAGTCCCTTAGGCCTTCCAGCAGTATGGAAACGGTCATTCCCTCATGCCAGGGAAACCGCTTGTCACCGACCCGTATCACGAGCTGACGCCATTGGCTTTTAATAGATCCAGGACTTCCGGGAAATCGATACCCAGGCGTTTTACCGTCTCTACCGAGGGAATCCCATCTTTGTCCCAACCGCGCCTTTCATAGACTGCGTCCTTGAGTTCCTCATACTGTTTTTCCCGGAATCTCCGGAGGATAGCCATCTTTTCCAAGGTATCTTTCCCAGTTATATCTGCCCCCTGTTTTTCAACCAGCTGTTTATCGTATCGTTCCCGGCGCGATTCATACTCCAGTGCGGTCACCGGTCCCATGGCACGGTAGGGAAGGGTGTCATGTTCCCTTTTCCCGTAACCCATTTTAAGGTTGAAAATCCGTTGGAAGTTGTAGACGGCCTCACTCATCTTGATCAGGTCGTCTGGCAGGACCTTTCTTCCGGTTACGGCACTGAAATAATCCGCGTACCACTGGACATGCTTCATGACCTTGGCCGGCTCCGGCGTTTCCTTGTTGTCCTCGGGAACGATGTCATTCCACGGCAGCTTGCAGAGGCCACACAACCCGAACCAGGTTCGGAACATGGGGAACCAGTGCAGTGCCTCGGCCTTCTGTTCGAAAGTAGGCATGTAATTGTGGACCATATCCAGAAAGATGAGCCAGGCCTCATCGTGTTGCGGGCCTTTCAATGCGATGCCATAGCCGCCTTGCTGCGCCAGAGATTCCTTGGTCATGTATTCAGAGAACTCCAACCCCTTTGATTCCATGCCGATATCTTTCATCAGGGCGGCGTCGGCACCATATTCCTTTTCAAAGATATCCTTCATCCGGCGAATCCCCTGACCAACAACAGCACCAAACCCCTTTCCTGAAGCCATTTGGTGGACCAGTTCCAAGGCGTTGAGACGGTTTCCGAAACTGAGTTCCATGCCCCCGGTATGAGAGGTGGTGATCAACCCCATCTCAAAACACTCCATGACAAAGGCGATGCCCGTCCCAACGGAAATGGTGTCCAGGCCGTAGGTGTCGCAGTAGAAATTCATTTCAACGATGGTATAGGGATCGAATACGCCGATGTTCGACCCGCAACCCGCAATGGTCTCGTACTCCGGACCGTCCACGAAGACTTTCCGCCCTTTATAGGGCCCGGTCATGGGCACGAAGTCTTTGACCCCGTGGGAACAGGCGACGGTGCAACCTTTCCAGCAGCCGTCATACCCGGGATCGAACAGGTGCTGGAATACATCACGCCCGATGTTGTTGGCGCCGGGGTGCCGGCCAAACCTGAAGTTATGGGTGGGAAGTAGATCAAAGTCATTCATGATGGGGACAAGGTGTGTGGTCCCCAACTTGGCCATTTCATTCTGTTTCGGGTCCAGATCCCTGATCTCTTTGGAATAGGCCTTGGCAACCGTTGTCAGAGCCCCTTTGTCGGCCGGGTTGTTTGTGTCCATTGTGACCGAATCCCAGCGGGCCACGATTGCACGTATCCCCTTGTGGAAAAAAACGGTGCCGATCCCGCCGCGTCCGGCCTGCTTATATCGCGCGCGTTTGCGTTTTACATCATACCAGGTAAAATTGAGACAACCGATCAGGGTATGCTCGGCTCCGGGACCAGTGGATACGACGGAAATAGTCTGGTTTTTCCCCGCGGAAAAGTGGTCGGTAAGGCGTGAAGACATGCTGTATGAATCCTCCGGGAGTCCGGAGATTTCAAGGAGTTGGACCATCTGGTCAACACCGTCGATAAGCAGGACGGTATTGCCTCCGCTCTTGCCTGTGACCTCCAGGGCGTCGAATCCGGAAAACTTGAGATAGGGGCCGAAATAGCCTCCCACGTTTGAATCCATAACCGAGCCCGTCGTGGGAGAGATGGTGGACACGATGCTTTTGCCGGATCCCGGATAGCTGGGAGTCCCTCCCATGGGGCCCGAAGCAATGCAAATGGCGTTTTCAGGGTCATCCCACCGGGTCTGAGGGTTTACCGCGTTCCAGAGGAGCCAGAGATCAAAGCCCTTGCCCCCCACGAATACTCTTTTCATCTCTTCGGAAACCGGTTTGATGGCAATGGATGATTGTGAAAGGTCGACGCACAGGGTCTGGTTGGCATACCCCCTGTCAATGGCGGGTCTTTCGTATTTGTATGTCGTGATTTCTTTTGTTTTCAGTGTATTCATGACTGAGCTCCTTTTTCTAAGATGAGCTTTTTAGAAACTGGGTTATGCCGCAAGCGGCGTCCCATGAGCAACGAATGGGAGCCGAACCTGACACTCTTTTTCAGACACTTTCTAAACACCCCGGAGGAAATGGCCGTCTATTTTGGGTTTAAGAAAGGCCATTAGAGAGTGCTGGGCTTCCGGAGGCGTAAACCCCAAATAGTCGTCCATGTCGGAGTTGGGTGCCAAGGGCACTATGAGAAAGCGTCCGAAAAAGAATCTCAGGTTCTGTTCATGAAACCTGGTTTGGCCGGTTTCGTTAGAACCCCGGGCCTTTAACATTTGTCCTCAGAGCCCCGGAATCACTTCAGGGCCTCCTCTCCGCCTCCAAATTTGCGTTTGAGGGAAAACTCGTCCAGAATGATGCGATCATCCGCGGTGCATTGGTCTGTGATCATCCTGGCCACCAGCTCTCCGATGCCAGGGCCCAGCATGAAACCCTGCCCGCACATTCCCGTGGCATGGATAAGCCCTTTGATTCCTAGGTCCCAACCCACCAGGGGGGATCCGTCAGGGGTCATGGGATAGAGACCCCTCCATACCCTCCGGACACGAATGTTTTTCAGCCTGGGAAGGAGACCCACCATCCTTGCGCTTACCTGGGGGAGAAAAACAGACGTCTCACGTTTGTCCATCCCGGGAATCACCGGCGACGGAGTAATACAGAAGACCACCTGGCCTCGCCTGTTCTGGTAGAAATAGTAGTTTTTTGAGGATGGCCCGGGACGCAGGTCCACCACCATACACCTGAAAAAAGGCGCCACCGGTTCTGTGATGGCGGCCTCGTGGGAATCGGGGAACACGGGGATGTCCATGCCGGCGGTGGCACAAAGTGCCCTGGAATACGGCCCGCCCGCGTCCACTACAACCGGCGCAAGATAATCCTCGTTTCCGACGGCCACGCCAGTCACCTCGCCCTTTTCGGTCAATATGGTCCGGACCTTCTTTCTAAACTGAAAGTGCACCCCTTTTTCAACCGCTTTTCGGTAGAAGGCATTGATGGCCAGCAGGGGAGAGGCCGATCCGTCGTCCGGGGAATAGGTGCCACCCCTGAGGTTTCTCTGGGCTATCCCCGGCAGGGTCGCTTGGATCTTTTCCGGAGTCACAAATGCGATATTCAGCCCGAACTGCTTCTGAATGGGAAGGATACTCCTGAGAACATCCTCTTCCGCCTTCCTGTAGACTGGAAAAAGATAGCCTCCTTTGAGCCATTCGATATTGTCTCCAACCTTTTCTTCCCATTGGGAGAAGATTTCCAGGGATCGAAGGGAGGTCAGAATCTTTCCCGGGCTGGAATGGGTCGCCCTAATTCCCCCAATGGCATGCTTGTTTTCACCCTGTCCGGGGGATGGGTTCTCATCCAGGACAAGCGTCCTGACGCCCGCCTCACCCAGTGCCAGGGCGGTGGGAACACCAATGGAGCCCGAGCCGACAATGATCGCATCATACCTATGCATCCGATTCACCTCCATGAACACCGGCCAGTACGCCCAAAGGGACCTCCACAAAAAGGGGCCTGTCAATGCGGTCGGTCACCTGCCCAATGTCGACGCCCTCCTCCTGAAAAATGCGCCAGATCATGGGCCTGCAGGTCTTTGAACCACAGGCCCCCATCCCCGCACGGTTGATGGCCTTGAGGTGGTTGATGTCCCGGACGCCGTTTCTGATGGCCTCTCTTATCTCACCCGCATTCACCCGCTCACACCTGCAGATAATTGCCTCATCCGGGAGGGGGCCTTTCTCGTAAATCTCGGAGGGTTCCACCTGTTCTTCCTGCACACGAATGCCTGCCGCTTTTTGCGCCACGGCCCTGTCCATTCTCATCTGGACCAGGAGGGTGCCGGGGTATTTTTTTCTGTTGGAAATCACCCGTTCCACGGCGTAATGACCCAGGATGGCCCCCTCGCTGTCTGTTACGGGAACCATGCTGCCCTTTTCCACCGTTCCCCGCCAGATTTCATAAGGCAGGGTGACCAACGGGCATTTTTCGTCTTTCCCGTAGTCAACGAGGGTGATGGCCAGACCCGGGCAGATGGCAACACACGCCATGCAGCCCTTGCATCTTTCCGGGTCTGTCATATAGGGTAACCCGGTGATCTTATCCTCCCTGGTCCGGATGGCCTTCTCGGGACAGACAGAGGTGCAGGGGTTGCACGGCACTTCCTGGTAACAATGAAAAATGGGCATGACCCCGTGTTCCGGCGCCGATTCGGCCGGGCCTGAGATCGTCCCGGGCCTTGACTTCAGGACCACCACTTTTTCTTCCCATTCCCGTGGTATCTCCTTCCGGTATCGGCCCAGGGATTTGGCTATTTTCAGTGCTTCTATCTTTCCTGTGAACATGGCAGCGGATGCCTCGGCAATTTCCTGGGCATCTCCTGCGGCATAGGTGTCCAGGCCCCATTCTCTGGCCTTGAGAAAAAATTCATTGACCTGGTCGAGACCCACGGCGATCAGAACCGTATCCACCTCGAAGGTCTTGTGGGAGCCCGGTATCACATTCCAGCCCTCGTCCAGTCCGGCGATGGTGATGGATTCAACGTGATCCGTGCCGTCGGCACTCACCACCGTGTGACCGGTAAAGATGGGGACACCCAGCCGTTTCAATTTATCCTCGTGGACCTTGTAGCCGCCTATCCGGGGCAAGGCTTCCACAAGACCCACCACCTGGATACCGGCCTGTATGGCATGGTATCCGGCAATGAGCCCCACGTTGCCACCTCCCACAATAAACACTTTTTCGGAAGTCCTGACGAGATCCCTGTTGACCAGAGTCTGAAAGGCCCCGGCGCCGAAAACACCGGGCAGGGTGTTTCCGGGGAAAGAAAGCATTTTTTCCCTGGCTCCCGAGGCCACCAATAGTTTTTTTGGCCTGATTTTCCTGTATTTCTTTCCCTTCACCACACCCACAATGCCATCGGAAAAAACGCCCACGGCCGTGGCGTTCAACCAGGTTCGAACGGATTCAATCTCCGTCAATTTATCGCCGAGAAGAGACGCGATTTCAAAACCCCTCGTGCCGGCGTGGGAGTCCTCCACCGATCCGAAAAATTTGTGAGTCTGAAGCACCAACTTGCCTCCTATCCGGTCCTTGTCGTCAATGATAAGGGTATCAATCCCGAGGGCACCCAGTTCAATGGCCGCGGACATGCCGGCAGGTCCTCCTCCGATGATCAGGACATCCACGTCTTCTACAGGTATTTCAGCAGTTCCGACAGGCTTATCATCCGAGGGCAGCTCCGGAACCCCTTCGACACTTGCGATGGTCATCCCCTGCCGAAGGGGAGTCATGCACGATTTGACCGGAAGATCATCGGCAATGACCATGCACTGGGAACACTGGCCATTGGCACAGAAGATCCCCTGGGGACTCCCATCCTTTTGGTGATGCCCGAAGATATGAATATCGTTGGCAAAAAGAGCGGAAGAGATCGTTTCACCTTCCAGACCTTTCAATTTATCCCCGTTCCAGAAAAACGTCACCTCCACCTTCTCAGGGATTGCGAGAATGGGGTGTCTGGTAATCCTCCTGTCCTCCATATCTATCTAACCTCTTTTCCCATGCAGTTGCTAAAGCGGGTTATGTGTTTTCCGGCCAGTGAGCGGGCATCATCCGAACAGCCCTCTCCCACAGCCTCTACGATTCCATCAAGTCTGAAAGTGTTATGGTCAAACATTTTCCTGCATCATGTCAAGCAGTTTTCCCATGCCCTCTGCGTTCATAAACGTAACTGAAATGAGACGGAGGATTTGGTTAAACGCACTGTGGCATGAGAAAACCTCTGGTCGATGGGTCGCGTTCGGGCGTGTTAAAGGGTTGAAACCGCATTTTTCTTGACCCGGGATGGGCTCTTCTATAATATTTGAGACACAAACTAAGCCTTTATTTTCACTTGTTTATAAGGGGAGTGGGCACGCAACTCAAGAAAATAATGGTGGCGGTGGTCCGATAGGGGCCTTTGGAGAACCGCCATTCTTTGTCTCCAGGGTCCTGATGGGATTTAATCATGCGGTTTTTGCCTTGATATGGAGGAAATATGGAGCGTCTGCCGAAGATACGTACACCCCTGCCCGGCCCGCGGGCAGCCAAGCTGATAGAACTGGACAAAACCTATGTCTCGCCTTCCTACACCCGCAGCTATCCGCTCGTGGCTGAAAAGGGAAGCGGAGTCTGGGTGGAGGACGTGGACGGCAACGCATTTCTTGATTTCACGGCCGGTATCGCCGTCTGCTCCACAGGTCACTGCCACCCGGAGGTGGTAGAAGCCATTAAGTCTCAGGCAGCGAAACTCCTGCACATGTCAGGCACGGATTTCTACTATACTTCTCAGATCGTGCTGGCGGAGAAACTGGCCTCCCTTGCGCCGTGGAACAGCGGCAAACGCGTCTATTTCGGCAATTCAGGGGCTGAGGCCGTGGAGGCCGCCTTCAAGCTCGCTCGCTGGTATACGAAGCGCGAACTGAACCTGGCGTTTTTCGGTGCATTTCACGGGCGCACCATGGGCGCCCTGTCTCTCACGGCCAGCAAGACGATTCAGAAAAGACATTACAATCCCCTTGTGCCCGGCATCACCCACATCCCTTATGCCTATTGTTACCGCTGCCCTTACAACCTCCGCTATCCCGGATGTGATGTCGCCTGTGTTCAATGGATTGAGGATGCCCTGTTCAGGACAACCATGCCTCCGGAGGAGATCGCGGCCATCTTTGTGGAACCGATTCAGGGGGAGGGCGGCTATATAGTCCCACCCCCGGAGTTTCACGAGAGACTCTACAAAACAGCTAAAAAGTACGGCATCCTCTATGTGGCGGACGAGGTACAATCGGGAATGGGAAGGACCGGGAAGATGTTTGCCATGGAACATTTCGGCGTGGAGCCGGAAATGATGGCACTGGCAAAGGGGATAGCCTCGGGCATGCCCCTGGGAGCCCTCGTGGCGCGTTCGGACATCATGGTATGGGAGGCAGGCTCGCATGCCTCCACGTTCGGCGGCAACCCTGTTTCATGCCAGGCGGCCATGAAGACCATAGATCTGCTCGAGAAGGGACTCGTGAAAAACGCCCAAATCCAGGGAGAGTATCTCATGCGCGGCCTGAGAGAGCTCCAGGGAGAGCACGAATGCATGGGTGATGTGCGCGGAAAAGGCCTGATGGTCGCCGTTGAACTGGTGAAAGACCGGGAAACCAAGGAGCCTGCATGCAAATGGCGGAATGAAATCATTACCGCCGCTTTCAAGAAAGGCCTTCTGCTCCTGGGTTGCGGCGAAAACAGCATCCGTTTCTGCCCCGCCCTCATGGTGAATTCCCATGAGATCGACACATGCCTGTCCATCTTCGGGGAGGCCACCAAAGAGGTGACGGGCTGAGAAGTGCGGGTTCGGGATCAGGAGAGGGCAACCAGGGTGCCCAACCCTTTTTTTTCGGCCTTGGCCATGATGGCTGCGGCCGCAGCCGCATCCTGGGCCGCAAGACCTACGGACTTAAAAAACGTGATTTCTTCCTGATTTTTCCGCCCCGGATGGCTTCCGTTCACGATGTCCCCCAACTCTGCATCGATATGCGCCTTGGATTTGATGATGTCGCCTGCCTCTGCCAGGCAGGCCTCTCTGGAATCCACGATGACGGTGGCGCGTCTGACCGTGTGCTCGTCGATTTCCTGCATGTCGGGTGTAAATGCCCCTACGCCGGTGACATGGGTTCCGGGTGTGAGATCATTCCCATCAAAGAGCGGGGTCTTGCTGGTGGTGGCGGCAAGGACGATATGGGCTCTTTTGAGGGCCTCTTTGGGAGAAGAAGGGATAAAGACTGCCGGACCATTCGGCCATGCCAGGATCTCCTCCATCAGCGCTTTGGCCTTTTCCACGTTACGATCGATCAGAAAGACCTCGTCTATGGCCCGAACGGCCATGACGCCCTCCAACTGGGATCGTCCCTGGACGCCGGCCCCGAAAAGGGCCACTTTTCGGGCATCGCTCCTGGAGAGCAACTCGGCGGCAAGACCCCCTGCCGCTCCGGTTCTGATGGCAGTCAGGCTGCCGCCGTCCATCAGGGCGAGAGGTCTTCCCGTATCCGGATCGAGTACGATGACCACTGCGGCGACGGTGGGGAACCCGAGACCCGGGTTTTGCCCGTAGATCGAAACAATCTTGACCGCCAGGTTTCTGTTGTCCTGGAGATAGGCGGGCATCAGCAGGGTGACCCCATTCTCCGTAGGAAGACTTGATCGGAGTGGAACGGTCGCCCTGCCCGCAGAAAATTGACCAAAAGCCGGTTTCATGGCCTGAACGGCTTCCCGCATGGGCAGGGCGAAGTGAACATCCTCGGCTGTAAGAATTCGGATTTTCATCATGATCTCCAGTTGATAAGGCCTCGCTTTTTCGGAAAAGAAGTGTAGGCAAATCGCCCTTGGGAGTCAAGGAGAAAGGCGGCGCAATATATTATAGAATGGGATTTCCAGTGATGTGGTGGTGGAGATCTGAGAAGAGCTTTTCGGCATTTTGCCGGGTGATTCGCCTTGGAAGTCTGGAAAAGGGCCGGCTCAGGGGGCAGCCCGGGCAATGAGAATGCGTGTGGGCAAGACCGGAGAGGCAAGGGCAGCTAGAAAAGGGCCATCGACAGGAAGCTCAGTGATGTACAAGGGGGGGCATCCTTTTCTGTCCTTGGGTGACATTGTCCATTCAGAATGCGTTGAAAACCGGTTCAGTTCGCCCTCAAGGCCGATGCCCCAGGCTTTTAGGCAGGCTTCCTTCCGGGTCCAGATGCGGTAGAAACCGGAAGTTCGTTCCGGCCCTGGCGACTGGTCCAGGGATACTTGTTCATCCGGGGAGAAGTATCGGCCGGCAAGGGCAGGTAGATCGCTGATTTCCTTTATGACCTCCAGGTCAATGCCCACGGGCTGCCCGTTACTGACTGCCAGCAGCATAATGTTTTCGCTGTGGGAGAGGTTGAAGGCCAGGGATTGAGCCGCATCACCCTTCAAAGCCGGCTTTTCGTGACTGTTGGCTCTGAAGCAAATGGCGGCGGGATCCATGGCAAGGTAATGTCCCAGAATTACCCGGACCCATGAGCGCGCGACAGCCATTCGTTTTCGAAGCCTGGGATTTCTGTAACGGCCGATTCTTTCTCGTTCTTCCGGTGACAGCATGGCAGATCTGCTGGTGGAAAGCTTGGCGGGCAGGTCCAGGTGGCAAACGTGAACGTGAATTAGCCGAGGGTCCGCAATGGTAGCGGGCAAAGATGGAACCTGTCGGATCGTCATGGAGATTCGCTTTCCATAATTTCATTCAGTGTGTCTGCTACTTCTTGCACGTGGGAAGGACTGAGCAGGTCTCCGTGGGCGGTGCCGGGAATCCGGTAAAAGCAGTTGTCTGTTGCGCCAAGTTTGCTCCACCGACGGCGCTGGACCGGGTCGTGGTAGCGTTTTTTCTCACTGAGGAGCACGAAGGTGTCACCGGCAAAAGGGCGGTGATGACAGCTTTTCCGCGCCTGGATGCTGGCTTGCCATACGTTAAGAATCTGTCGCCGCTCCCGGGTTAGCCTCATGATGAAACGGAATCGGAATCGTTTGAATCGGGAGGTAATGAAAGAGCCGATCTTGGATAGCCGCCTGTAGAAAGGCTGCTTAGATGCCGCTTCATCGGGCAGAGTATTAAGTGCGGGATCAAGGAGTATGGCGCCCATCGGCGGGGTACCCATTTCCGCCAAGGCATGGTGCAGTTCCATCGCCACAATGGCCCCGAAACAGCTGCCGCCGATCCAGAAGGGCTGATTCCCTGCCCGTGAGTGAACAATTTTTGCGTACCTGGCAACGATTTCTTCCATGCTGTTCAGCGGGCCGGTTTCCCCGCTGAGACCGGCCGGCTGGAGGGCAAACATGGGATGGCTTTCTGAAAGGTGTTCAGCCAGCAGCTGGAATCGAAAAAACGTTGAACCCGCCGGTGGTATCAGGAACAATGGTGGGCTATCCCCTGTGGCCCGGATTTCAAGGATTCCTTCCACTTCCGGTTTCGGCCCATTTTCGTCCAGAAGCCTGGCAAGATTGCCCACAGTGGGGTTTCGGAATAGCTGTTCCATTGAAATCCGCTGCTTCCATTGCTGTTCCACGGCACCCAGCATCCGGACAGCGGCCAGGGAATGCCCCCCCCGGTCAAAAAAATTATCATCAGCATAGGGAAGGGCCGCTAAGTTCAATATCCTTTTCCATATCTCTGCGATTTTTTTCTCCGTTTCCGTGGCTACAGCAAGTCCGCAGGCATTCTGGTGGATATCCGGTAGTGTCGCAGTCAACTTCTGTCTGTCCGGCTTTCCGCTTCGGGTCCTGGGGATGGCGTCCAGAGACTGGAACTGTGCAGGAATCATATAAACAGGCAGCTGTTTCAGAAGCAACTGCTTGAGGTTATCGGGGTCTATCCTCTTATCTTTTGCCGGAACAATCCATGCAACCAGATGACGATTTCCGTCGGAGCCCAGGGGGGCGGTGACAACGACTTCTGTCACATCAGGGTGCCGGCCCAGGGTGGATTCAATTTCGCCGGGTTCCACGCGGAATCCCCGGATTTTGACCTGATTGTCCATTCGGCCGAGAAATTGAACCCGGCCGTCCTCCAGAATGCGGCCCATGTCTCCGGTGCGGTACATGCAGGCACCAGGGCAAGACGGGTCCGGCAGAAAGCGCTCTGCAGTCTCTTGTGGTAAATTACGGTAACCCCGGGATACACTTGCACCACTGATCACCAGCTCTCCAGGCACACCGAAGGGGACAGGCCGCAATCCTTTATCCAGAATGGCCACCCGGTATCCGGGGGTCGGCTTGCCTATGGGGACTTCGTCCATCCACTCAGGCAGGGATTCGGGGCTGGACAGATCATCGTACAAAGCACAGACAGTTGTTTCTGTGGGGCCATAGTGATTCCATAAAGCCACTTTCCCGTTCAGAATATTCTGGCAAACCCGGACCAGTTTCGAGTCTGCCCGGTCGCCGCCGAAAAGGACAGACTGGACGCACGCCGGCATGGCCAGTCCGCCGGCGAGACCAACGGCCAGTTCATGAAAAAACGAGGTGGGCAATGCCAGGTAAGTAATGCGTTGTTTTCTGCAGGAATCCAGAAAGGACGCCATGGAACTGTTCATTTCCCTGGACTTCAGTACAAGCGTTGATGCGGACAGGAGGGTAGGAAAGAATTCATCCACATTCATGTCAAAGGAAATAGATGCGAATTGCAGAACCCGGCTTTCATGACCATGAAAGGATCTGGTGATCATTGCCTGCGAGAAATTCACTACGTTTCTGTGGGTAACCATTACCCCTTTGGGCCTGCCGGTGGAGCCCGATGTGTACATGATGTAGGCGAGGCTTTCCGGGTCATTGCACGTACTTTCCGGTTTGATTGGAATTGCCCCTTTCAGAAGCGCGGATACGGTGAGAAGTGGCTCATTCGGGTACCAGCAAGTATCTCGTTCCGGGTCATCGCTTATCAAAAGGGAAATCCCGGCATCCGCTGCGATAAATTGCTTCCTTCGCTCCGGCAGTTCTGGGTCGATGGGAACATAAGCACATCCGGCTTTCAGGATTCCCACAATGGCTGTGAACAGGGAGAGGCTCGGAGTCATGGAAATGCCGATTGCTTCAGCATTTTCCTCGGTATCCGCACAAATGGCTCCGGCAATTCGGGAGCTGGCTTCTTCCAGCTGGCGATAGCTGACCGTTCGCCCCTCTTTTTCCAGCGCCACTTTGTCCGGGAACTGCGTTGCCACATCTGAAATAATCCGATTCAGGGTCCGGGAATCGGGGCTTGTCTCCCGGCCTTCATGACATATGGCCAACTGTTTCCGCTCGGCTGTATCCATCAACGGAATTTCGGAAATCGGCAGGCCCGGGTTTTCGATTGCGTTTTGAACAATATTCTTATAATGCAGGGCCATTCTCGTAATGCTGTTTTGCCGGAAGAGGGCCGTATCATACTGGAACCAGGCCGCCAGTTTTCCGTTCCGGCGAACCAGCTCAAGCGACAGATCAAATTCGGAGGTGCCGGGATCAAATACCAGCAGGTCAGCCTCCAGATCCAGTACGGGGCTAAAAACGGGAGGGAACTTTCGCTGGTGGAACAGCACTTGGAAAATCGGAGTGCGGGACGGGTCCCGGGGCGGGTGTACCGCTTCCACCACTTGATGAAAGGGGACGTCTTGATGGGCCATCGCTGATAAAAAACCGGTTTTCACCCGGTTCACCAGTTCAACAAAAGTGGGTCTCCCGGACAAGTCCGCTTTCAGGGCCAGTGGATTCATGAACAGGCCGGCCATGGATTCGGTTTCCAGTGCTGTCCGGCCGGAAACCGGTGTCCCGACGGCCAGCACTTCCTGACTGGAATACCGGAACAACAGAAGCTGAAAGGCAGCCATCCATACCATGAAATCCGTGGCATTCCACGAACGGGCGGCTTGGTGGACCATCTCTTCCAGCTTTGCATCAAGCGGAAGGAAGTGAGCCGCCCCGTCGTGTTCCTGCCGGGACGGGCGTTTTCTGTCCAATGGCAATTCCAGCGGGGGAACATCTTTCAGATAGTCCTTCCAGAAAAGAATGTGGGAGTTCCCTTTCTTCTCGTCAGCCTGATTCCGCTGCCACCGGGCATAGTCCCGGTACCGGACCGGGAGCTCGGCAAGTGGCATCGTTTCCCCGGTGAGGGCGCCGTGATAGAAAGAAAGCAGGTCTTTGAGCAGAATCATCTTGGTCCAGCCATCGGTAAAAATGTGTCGCATGGCAAAAAGCAGCACGTGTTCTTCGGGGGATATTCGATACAGAAAGGGCTGAACACCAGGACGGTTTTCATGGAAAGTGAGCCGTTGTGTGTCAGTTTTCAAACGGGAAAGGACCTGTTCCAGATTCATTCCCGTCACATCCACCTCGGTTATCTTCTGCTCCAATTCAGACGGTACCAGAGGCGTCTGGACGGGTTCACCATCAATTGTCTGAATGACTGTCCGAAGAGATTCATGCCGGACGATCAAGGACTGCCATGCTTGATTCAGTTTTGCAGAGCTCAGCACGCCTGAGAGGTGGTAGGCGGCATGACTGGTAGCTGTCCTTGTGGAGCCAGGCGCCCATTGCTCCAACACCCAGAACCGCTCCTGCTGAAAGGACAGGGGAGCCGGCCGGGCTTCCTCATCAGGCAGGCATTCCAGCTCATCCAATATTTTTTCCAGTTCAACATTCACCGCTGTCCGTCGATGCGCCACTTCCTCCGCCAGTTCCGCAACGGTGGGGGCCAGGAAGAAGACGGATATCGGAATCGCTACTTCCAGTTCTCGTTCAATCCTGGTAATCACACGACCGGCGCCAAGGGAATCCCCTCCCAGATCAAAAAAGTGGTCATGGATGCCAATGCCGGACCGTTCCAGCACCGTTGCAAAAATGGAAACCAGTATCTTGTGGATGGGAGTGGAAGGGGGCACGTAGTCAACCTCCAGCTCCGCTTTCAACTTTTCATATAACCCGATGCGCTGGAGTTTTCCAGTGGGGCCCTTGGGAACAGCATCGACCATGACAATTCGCTGTGGTACCTTGAATTCCGCCAGCCGGGACGCTGCAAAATGTCGAAGCTCGGCTTCCGAAGCAAGAACACCCTCTTTCAGCACAACGGCCGCGGCGACGGTTTCTCCATAGGCGGGATGAGGAATGGCAAACGTCACCGCCTGAGCCACTGCCGGATGCGTCAATAAAATTTCATCAATTTCCCGAGGGGCGATGTTTTCACCACCGCGATTGATAATTTCTTTCAATCGTCCGGTAAGTGTCAGGTATCCATCTTCGTCCAGGAAGCCCTGATCGCCGGTTCGAAACCAGCCATCCTGAAATGCAGCCTCGTTGGCCTCGGGATTGGATTCATAACCGGCCATCACATTTTCACCCCGAATCACAACCTCTCCCTTTGATTGCGGTGACAGCAAATTTCCTTCTTCATCCATAATCGCAACGTCCGGTCCCGCTGATGGACCCACTGTACCGGCCTTCCTGATTCCAGTCGGCAGTGGATTGCAGCACATCTGGTGCGCCGCCTCGGTCATGCCATAGGCTTCCACCATGGGCGCATCAAAGAAGGATTCCAATTGCTGCATCACTGTTGGAGGCAGTGAGGCAGAAGAGGAACGGATAAAACGGAGTCCGGCATTTCGAACTTCCTCCTGGTTTTTTTCAGATAATTGCAATATCGCCTGGTGAATGGTGGGAACCGCTGTGTACCAGGTGGGGTTAAAAATCCGCAGCCAGTCGAGAAACCGGTTTTCTTGGAATCCCGGTGTACAGACTACCGACGCGCCAGCTATTGATGATGCGGCCAATGCGGCAATCAGGCCATGAATGTGGAACAAAGGCATGACATTCAGGCAGCGGTCGTCAGGACTCAGTTGAAGGGTTTCCGCAACATTCCGGGCGGAAGCCCAAATGTTTCGATGGGATAGAGGCACCATTTTTGGTCTGGATGTGGTACCGGATGTGTGCAGAATCATTGCGATATCTTCCGGGCCACTCCAGCTATCCTGATTGACCCGGTCGGATTGAGGCCCTTCCAATTGGAATACTCCCGCAACTGCATCTGATTTGTGCAGTTCCAATACCGGGATTCCCAGTGAAGCGGCCTCTTTCCGAACTGGAGAACTCAGGTCCGCATCCACAATGACAGCCCTCGCAGCCAGATCCCTGAGATAGAATTCAAACTCAGGTGCCTGGTAAGCAGGATTCAGCGGAGCACACACCGCCACTGCGGAAACAGAGAGAAAGGCGGTGGCCATTTCCGGGCCGTTGGGAACCACTAGTGCCACCCGGTGAGCCCGGCCGATTCCACGTCCCCGGAGCATACCCTTGATTGTTTTCAGAAGCGCTTGAAACTGTTTCCGATTTAGTGGTGCCCCCTTTTCCCCAAAAAGAAACGGTTGGGGGAATTGCTTCCAGGATCCACTGAAAACCGAATGAGTGCATCTATTATAATGAGCTTTGTTGCTTCCGATGCCTGTCTGCTGCATCTTTTTCATCCCTTCCAGATAATTTCATAGATCATAACAAAGTTTTCAGTGCCGGACAAGGGGAGGAGCGTCTGGTATCGGCACTCTGCGGCCCGGGTGATGCGGGGCTTCAGCGCCGTGAATGATGGATAATGTGGAAGGGAAGCACAAGGCCATGCAATGATTTTCGACTTTGCAAATTGTAGTATCTGGTCAATCTAAAACTGTCGGTCGTCCATGGGGTGACAGTCCCTTCATGAAGCGACTGGATCGGCAGTTGGTTAATAAGACCTCGCTTTTTCGGAAAAGAAGTGTAGGAAAATCGCCCTTGGGAGTCAAGGAGATAGACGGCGCAATATATGGTAGTGTCAGGTTTTCTATGGGTTTTTGGCGTGAGAAACCCAATTCCGTGGAGGTAATTTTTTCAGCGTTGCTGTGCAAAAACCACCAACTCACACAAGACCAATCGCGGATTTTGGGACTCTATATTGGGTTGACAAGCCCGACGCCCAATGGTAATTTATCTTCTGCATTTTCATGGAATTATGGTTATTCTATTCCAGCAAATTAAAATCTCAAGACAAAATGATAAGGGAGGGTGGATTATGGCAGTAAAGAGATTGCAGAATTACATCAATGGGGAGTGGGTGGATTCGACGACCCAGGAATTTGTTGAGATAAAGAACCCTGCCCGGGGTGAGGTTCTTTCAGAGTGTCCCATGTCCACCAAGGCCGAACTCGACTCGGCGATTCAGGCGGCACAGGATGCCTATCCGGATTGGCGAAATACCCCGGCCGTGGCCAGGGCTCGATATCTCCACCGCCTGATCGAGGTGATGGAAGAAAATTTCAATGAACTCAGTATCGTTCAGACAAGAGAACACGGGAAGACCATCGACGAGTCGCGGGGAGAGACCCGGCGAGGCATTGAGATGGTGGAAGTGGCCTCAGGGATCCCCACCACCATGCAGGGCTTCAACCTGGAAGACATCGCCCACGGGATCGATGAATATGCGATCTACCAGCCTCTGGGCGTTTTTTCCTGTATTGCCCCGTTCAATTTTCCATTTATGGTTCCCCTGTGGTTCCTGCCCTTCGCCATAGCCTGCGGCGACACCTTCGTGGTGAAGCCTTCCCCGAGGACACCCATGAGTCAGACCAAGTTGTTCGAGATGCTGGATGACACGGGACTGCCGCCCGGCGTGGTCAACATGGTCCACGGTGGCGCGGAAATCGCCAATGGATTCATGGAACACCCGGACATGAAGGGGGTTACCTTTGTGGGCTCCACGCCGGTGGCCAGGCACATCTACCAGAAATGCGGCGAGACGGGGAAGCGGGTCATCGCCCAGGCAGGCGCCAAGAACTTCATCGTCATCATGCCCGATGCGGAGATCGACAAGGCCATGGTGAGCCTGGTCTCCTCTTTTTTCGGCAATGCAGGGCAAAGATGCCTGGCAGGAGCAAACCTGCTTGTGGTGGGTGACGACAAGACCTACAGAAACGTTGTTGACAAATTTAGAAATGCCGCGGCCGCCATCACGGTTGGTGACGGGCTTGACGAATCCGTACAGATGGGACCCGTGCAGAATGCCGAGTCCAAACAGCGGATCCTCAAGATGATGGAAAAGGGGATCGCCGAAGGGGCCAAACTGACGCTGGACGGCAGGAACCTCAAACTCGTAGGGGATCTCCCCGGGGACTGTTTCCTGAATCCTTCGGTTTTTGAAAATGTGACCCCGGAGATGAGCCTGGCCCAGGACGAAATTTTCGGACCCGTTGCGAGCGTGCTCCGTGCCGGAGACCTGGATGAGGCCATCGACATCGTCCACTCGGTTCCCTTTGGCAACTCGGCCGCCATCTTCACGAATAATGGAAAATGGGCACGGCAATTCCAGCACGATGTGATCGCCGGGAATGTGGGCATCAATGTGGGCATCGTGGCCCCCATGGCCTTCTTCCCCTTTGGTGGGATGAAGGATTCTTTCTTTGGGATTCTCCACGGGCAGGGCCAGGACGTGGTCCGTTTCTTCACCGAATGCAAAGTCGTTATTACAAGGTGGTTCTGATGAAATTGAATACCATGGCAGCAGTGATGAGCTTTGTCTCCAGGATAGAAGATGCGTCTGCAACCTTCTATGAAAAGTGCGCAGTGCAATATCCGGACATGAAGGATACCTTCCTCTCCTGGAGCAAAGAGAACAGAAAATTCGAAAAGAATGTAAAACGAACGTATTTCGGGGTTATTACGGACACGCTGGAATCCAATTATGCCTTTGAGGGCCTGGATACGGACGATTATGCGTTTGAAACGGATGTCCCGGAAGATGCCCCCAAGACCGGGAAGAGGGCTCATGAAATAGAGGAAAAGATAAAGGCCTTTTATCTCAAGGCTGCTGAATTGTCAGAGGGCCTGATGGCGGATATTCCGAGGCTCTTCAAGAAGATTGCAAAGAAGAGAGAAGAACGACGCCTTCCTGCATAGTCTCTTCAGGGCATCCTGGAGACGCAGGGCTCCCCTCCAGTTTGGCATCCTCTTCGTGCCGTCGGGAGGGGAGTTCTTTACTGCAACAATGGGGTCCGAACCCTTGAGCTGCAAGCGGTGCAGGGGGTGGACCCGGCGGTACCTACTTTCCTAGAAAAGAAAACATTGGATATCGGACTTGACATGCCATCTTGTTTTTGCGATAGTCCGTTCGTGTCTTGCCAAGATTTTAGCTCCGAAGGGTTGTAATACCCAGTTCAACTTATTGTAGTCTGTTAAATTGCGAGTCCTGAAAAGTTCCGGCCGCGTGGCTTGGTGGGCCTGCTGAAGAAGTCTCTCCCAACAGCGGGCAAGTGGCAAAGCGGAAAATCAGCTGTCCGATAATAGGGGAACCCTTGATGCCTTCAGCGGAATCAAGTTCGGCAACAACTAATCAAAGGAGGAGCGCAGATGGACATTGTCAGAGAGGTTGATGGCAGGTTTGAGCTGACCCAGGAGCTTCCACGGAGCCAGTTCTACAATAGGGACCTTGCCCCGGTTCGCTTGGAGAAAAGGACCTGGGGATACTATGAGTATTGTGCCATGTGGGTGGGCATGAGCGTCTGCGTACCCACGTGGATGCTCGGAGCTAGCATGATAGCGGCCGGCTTTGACTGGGTCACGACCATCTTCACCATTTTTCTGGGCAACTTGATCGTACTGATTCCCATGATCCTGGACTCCTTTGCCGGCGCCAAGTATGGCATCCCTTTCCCCGTGTTCTTACGGTCGGCTTTCGGTGTTTTCGGAGCCAACATTCCGGCCCTGCTGCGTGGTATTATCGCCTGCGGCTGGTTCGGCATCCAGACCATGATCATGGCCTATGCAATCGACGGGATCTTTATGAAGCTTTTCCCGTCCTTGGGAAATTTGAGTGGCACCGTGCCGTTTTTCGGCCTCCCAACCCATGTGGTGCTGTCCTTCCTGCTGTCATGGCTGTTGACCGTGATTATTTGTTACGTCTCCCCGCCCTGGAAGGCCTCGCCTGGAATCCGGTGGCTCAATAACCTGGCCTCACCGATTCTCCTTTTCATCGGCGTCATGCTCCTGGTTTGGGGGGTAACCAATGCCGGCGGATGGGGACCCATCTTGAACCAGCACCGCACGGCATCCTGGTCGAAATGGCCGGCGTTTCTCACGGCTATGGTGGCCTACTGGTCGACGCTGGCCTTGAATATCCCCGACCTGACGAGGTTCGCCAAAAACCAGAAGGTGCAATACCTGGGGCAGGCCTTAGGCCTTCCGCCGACCATGACGGCTTATTCTTTTATCGGTGTGGCGGTCACCTCGGCCACTGTTGTTATTTACGGATCAGCCATCTGGGACCCGGTCAAGCTGATGATCAAGACAGGCAGTTCCTTTTATATCTTTGTCGGACTGGTCTTCGTGATCCTGGCCACCCTGACCACCAACATCACCGCCAACATGGTCTCGCCCATCAACGACTTCATGAACTTGATACCCAAATATCTCAACTGGGAGCGAACCACCATCGTCATCGCCCTGATCGGCGTGCTCATGCAGCCTTGGCGGTTTCTGGCGGATCCCAAGGCTTACATCTGGACCTGGCTGCTCGGCTACGGCGCCTTCACGGGAGGGATCGCAGGCGTGATCATTTGCGATTACTGGATCGTAAGGAAACAGAAGCTCAAACTGCATGAGCTCTACATCAGGGAAGGATACTACAACTTTGCAGCCGGCACTACCAGCTGGGTGGCAGTGATTTATGCCTTGGTTTTGTTGGCGGCCACGATTTTGCTATGGAATGCCGGTGCGATCCTCGGGAAAGGCTGGCCCTCCACGCTCACAACGCTGGTGCTGGTGCTGGGCCTGATTGCCGGGATTTACCTGTATATCAGCAAGGCCAAAGGGGTGAATTTTGCCGGGGTGCTCGCGTTGTTTACCGGCGTGGTGGGCTCGCTTGTGCTTGCCAAATACAGCGCTGTCCTGTCGCAGTGGACCTGGTTTACCGGCGCGATCGTTGGTTACATCGCCTACTGGGTATTGTACAGGGGATGGTATGAAAAGCATTTTCCGGCCGTTCCAGATGGAGCTGTCTGATTGCCGAGGTTTTGAATGAACCCATACGTGGGGATTTTCCTCATTATGGCGTGCTTTGGAACCTTTCACACCCTGACAGCCAGGCAGGGCATCAAATCGGGCATTTGCTCAAAAATGGGCATTGGCCATCCAGCATACACGATAATGCGCTCTTCGACATCATTGTTCTTGCTTATTCTGTCGCTGGTGGCGCTATTTAGATATGCTCAGACCACCCGGGCACTTTTCAGCCCGGTTCTTGGATTGCCGGCGATTGTGCCGACGATGTTTGCATTCTGGATTGCCGGAATGGCACTGGGGCAGGTAGCGAAAGGCCGCCGCCTGCCCCAGTTATTCGACGTGAAAGAATACCCGAAGGTGTTTTTCTTTTCAGGTGCTTACAGCATCTGCCGTCACCCCATGTACGCAGGGTGGCTCATCGCAAGCTGGGGGATTCTTCTCAGTAAGCCCTATCTGCTCACCGTGCTTTACAACACCCTTATTACCCTATTCGTTGTGTATGAATCCCTGCAGGAAGAAAAGCGCATGACCGAATTGTTCGGGGACAAGTATTTGAACTATAAGAAGGAAGTTCCGTTCCTGATTCCTTACGGATTTTTGAAAAGCCCCGATCGCCCAATAACCGGAGAATGACCTGAAACTTGGCCGTTTGCTTCCATTCTCTGTTTCGGGTAAAAGGCATCAGGCATGCGGTTGGCCGGGCCTGACGCCTTCTATTTAGAGCCATACCCTACAAGCGAAAAGGCCTGCGCTTGATGAAACGGCCGGTTCCCGGCTTTCCCATGAATTTCCCGTCGTTCACGATGATCTGCCCGTTTGAAAACACGGTTTTCGGCACGCCTTTTCCTGTGAAACCCTCGTAGGGAGTGTAGTCCACGTTCTGATGGTGTGTCTTGGCGCTGATCTTGAAAGGGGCCTTGGGATCAAAGAGAACCAGGTCCGCATCGCTGCCCACGGCCACGGTCCCCTTTTGGGGAAAGAGGCCGAAGAGTTTGGCCGGGGCTGTTGAGACCAGTTCCACGAAACGGTTGAGCCCGATACGTTTCCTGTTGACTCCCTCGTGGTAGAGGAGCATAACCCGGTGTTCTATACCGGGGGCACCGTTGGGAATCAGGGCAAAGTTTTTCTTCCCCTTGTCTTTTTGTCCCTTGAAATTGAAGGGGCAATGGTCAGTTGATACGACCTGAAGGTCACCGGAAACGAGGCCTTTCCACAACGGATCCCAGTTGGATTTGTCTCTCAGGGGGGGAGACATGACATACTTGGCGCCCTGGAATCCCGGTTCCAGATAGTTGCTGTATGACTTGAGGAGATATTGGGGGCATGTCTCGGCCAGAACGGGAAAACCGGCGTCCCTGGCCGCTTTTACCTTATCGAGTGCCTCCCTGCAGCTGAGATGGACGATGTAAATGGGGGCCCCGGCCATCTGGGCTATGGCGATTCCCCGGCCCGTGGCCTCCGCCTCGGCCTCGGGTGGACGGCTCAAGGCATGGTACTTGGGTTCCGTCTTCCCCTGGGCCAGAAGATCGTTGATGAGGATGTCCAGGATTTCGCCGTTTTCCGCGTGGATCATGACGAGGGCGCCGGCCTTCTTGGCCGCTTTCAGGATCCTGTAAAGGGCGCCGTCATCGATCATCAGGGCGCCCTTGTAGGCAAGAAAACACTTGAAACTGGTGACGCCCTTTGCGACCATTTCCGGGATCTCAGCCATGACCCTGTCATTGAGATCGGTTATGGCCACGTGAAACCCGTAGTCGATGACCGCCTTCTTGTTGGCCTTTTTCATCCAGGTATCCAGTGTTCCCTTCAGGCTCATTCTCTTGCCCTGAATGGCGAAGTCAACCAGGGTGGTGGTTCCGCCGAAGGCGGCCGCTATGGTGCCCGTTTCAAAATCATCGGATGAGAAGCTTCCCATAAAGGGCATGTCCAGGTGGGTGTGGATATCGATGCCGCCGGGCAGGATATACAGGCCCTTGGCATCAACCACCTCTTCTGCCGGTTCCTTGATCTTTTTGGCGATCTGAACGACCTTGCCATTCACAATCCCAACCTCGGCCCGGTATATGTCTTGGGCCGTGACCACTGTTCCATTCACGATTTTGTAATCCATGTATTCCTCCTTTCAGGGGGGCCTTGGTGGAGGCGGAAAGGCCCCGTGATTAGAAAAAGAAACTTGATGACTTCGTAAAAAGTTGCTTTATGCCGCAAGCGGCAGCCTATGAGTAACGAAGTGGAACCGAACCTGACACTCTTTTTCAGACACTTTCTAAACACTTTTGAGAAGATGGACGACCATTTGGGGTTTAAGACCAGCCATCAGACAGCGCCAAGGATTCAGGAGGCGTAAACCCCAAATACCCGTCCATGTCGGAGTCCTGTGCCAAGTGCACCATGAGAAAGGGTCTGAAAAAGACTCTCAGGCTCTCCTCCTGATCTCTGGTGAATCAAACGGCTTCCTTTGGAAGTCCTGAGGATCGGGCTTTTGACGGTTCCATCAAGCTTAAGACACCTGGGAAAGCGGCTCCATAGCGATACAACCGGGAACCGGGCAAACCTGGTAGCAGAGGGAGCACCCGGAGCAACGCTTTTCGGTCACCTTGTAAGTCCTGTCCGTTCCCTTGGTGACGGCCTGGTAACCGCCATCCCTGCAGGAGATGAAACACGCATCGCATTGGACACACGTTTCTGTGTCGATATGCGCAACACGCCGGGTCTTATTGTCCAACTTGCCAAGGGGCACGAGCTTTTCAAGTGAAACGCCCACCATGTCCGAGATCTTCCGGAAGTTTTTCCTGTTCATGAAACCGGAGAGGCCTGCCAGCAGGTCGTCGATGATGCCGTAGCCGTGGACCATGACCGCCGTGCAGACCTGGAGGGTGGAGGACCCCAGCAGGATGAACTCCGCCGCATCCTCCCATGTGGTGATGCCGCCGATTCCCGAGATGGGTATGTCCGTGGCTTCCGCGATGGTGGCCACAGCCTTCAGGGCAATGGGTTTGATGGCGGGGCCTGAAAGACCGCCGTGGGAGGAGCATCCCGAGACATTGGGATGGGGGACCAGGGTTTCCAGGTCTACGCCGATGATGGAAGCCACGGTATTGATGGCGGAAATGGCGTCAGCCCCGGCATCGGCGCAGGCCTTGGCCACCAGCCCCACATCGGTCACATTGGGGGTCATTTTGGCAATAACGGGTATGTTCACGGATTCAGCCACCCAACCGGTGACCCGCGCTGCTAATTCTTTATCCTGCCCGATCGCCGAACCCATTCCCCTCTCCGGCATGCCGTGGGGGCATGACAGGTTCAATTCCAGCATGCCCGCCCCGACCGCTTCACATTTTCTTGCCAACCGATGCCAGCCTTCGGGCTTGCTGGCATCATCCATGATGCTGGCAATGACCACGTGGTCGGGATACTTCTTTTTCAAGTCCTCTATTTCCCTTAGCCAGACCGAAAGCTCACGATCGGTGACGAGTTCAATATTTTCCAGGGCATAGTTGTCTTTGGACCGGGCTTTTTGCCCGGGAAATCCGAGGCTGGCAAGACGGGGGGTCACATTGACGATGCTGCTTGTATCCTCCACGAGGGTCTTGGTGACAGCTCCTGCCCATCCCGCCCTAAAGGCCCTCCCCATCATGTTACCCGTGGTTGTGGGGGGAGCGGAAGAAAGGATGAAGGGGTTCAGGAATTTTACTCCGCAAAAGTCAACGGAAAGATCTACATCTTTTTGATTTCCCATGAAATAAACCTCCCTATTCTGTTGCTGCGGGTCTGCTCGCCTCGGAGCCGGGTGTTTTGCATCAATGGCTACGCCCTTGTGAAATCAGAGCTTCTGGAAGCCGGAATACCCGTGCTCTCCACCTCCCTGTCTCCAATTTCAAGAGCCTTGTCGATAACGGCGATGCCCTGGTCGATTTCCTGTTCGGTGATAATCAGGGGTGGCGCAATGACCAGGGTGTCGATCCAGGCCGCCATGTAGAGACCGTTTTTCATGGCATCTCCTGCTATCTTCGCCGTCATGAGAGGCACGCCGCTGAACTTGTCCGCCTTTACGTTGAAGGGCTCTCTCGTCTTTCTATTCTTGACGATTTCGAGGGCCCAGAAGTGCCCGATTCCCCTCACATCGCCTATACACTCGTGGCGGTCGGCCAGTTCATAGAGCTTTTTTTCCAGATGGCCGGCCGATTTCTCGGGAAGGCCCGAGGCCACCAGTTTCTTGTATTCCGACACCGCTGCCGGAATGGCGCACATGGCAATGGGATGAAACGCATAGGTGTGCCCATGGCAAAAGACTTCTTCATCAAAGAAACCGGCTACCTTGTCGGTTGCAGCCGTGATGCCCGCCGGCGTGTAGGCACCTGTAGCCCCCTTCGCCGTGGTCAGGATGTCGGGCGTCACGTTCCAGTGTTCCATGGCGAATGCCTTCCCGGTCCTGAACCATCCGGTCATGACCTCATCGGCCACCAGGAGAACGTCGGTTTCATCGCAAATCTTCCGTAATATGGGGAAATATTCCGGCGGCGGCACGAGCCTTCCATTGGTTCCGACAACCGGCTCCACTATGATGGCGGCCACATTGCCCTCTTCCTTGATCATGTAGTCCAGGTAGGTTGCACACTGTATGTTGCATTCCGGATATTCCTTTCCAAAAGGGCAGCGGTAGCAGTAACAGTCCGGGGCGAAGCGTACGCCCTGGACCGTACACCTGGCCTGCTCTGCGAACCACCTCCTCGGATCACCCGTGAAGGCGGCGCCGGCAACCGTGGCGCCGTGATAGGAATGATACCTGGAAATGATCTTGTAGGCCGGGATCTTGGATAGCCTGACCATCTTGAGGGCCGCTTCATTTGCCTCGGTGCCGCTCGTGGAAAAAAAGAACTTGTTGAGACCTTCGGGCATGACCGAACGCAGGGCATCCACGGCCGCCAGGGATGCCTCATTTGCGAACCCCGGCGCTATGTAAGGAAGCTTCTCGGCCTGTTGTTTGATGGCTTCAATGATGATCTTGTTCTTGTGCCCAAGATTGGAACACATGAGCTGTGAAGAGAAATCCATGTAGGATTTGCCCTTGTCATCGTACATGTATACCCCTTCGGCATCTTTGATGAGAAGGGGGGTGGACCATGCCTTCTGCCGATTCCATGTACCAAAGGTATGGTCCGTAAATTCCCTGATCTTTTTCTCTGCTTTACTCATAGAACTTTCTCCTTCTTCCTCCACCCTCTTCAGGGTAGCAAGTCCACCATATCATCATAAGTTTCAGGCCGGCGGTCCCGGTAGAACTGCCACACATTCCGTACTTCCCGGATCACGTCGAAGTCCAGGTCGGCCACGATGAGTTCGTCCTTGTCCCTGGACCCCTCAACGACGATCTGGCCCCTGGGGTCGCAGAAATAACTGGAACCGTAGAATTCGCCGATATCCCAGGGCTGCTCATGGCCCACACGGTTGATGGCCCCCACAAAATATCCGTTGGCCACGGCGTGGGCGGGCTGTTCCAGTTTCCAGAGATATTCGGAAAGGCCGGCCACTGTAGCCGAAGGATTAAAGATGATTTCGGCCCCGTTCAAACCGAGTATACGTGCCCCTTCGGGGAAGTGGCGATCGTAACAGATGTAGACGCCCACATCGGCATAGGCGGTCCTGAAGACAGGGTAGCCGAGATTCCCGGGTTTGAAATAGAACTTTTCCCAGAAGCCGGGGGCGGTGTGGGGAATGTGGTTTTTGCGGTATTTCCCGAGGTAGGTCCCGTCCGCATCGATCACGGCGGCGGTGTTGTAGTAAACGCCGGTGATTTCCTCTTCGTAGATGGGGACGACCATGACCATGCCGTGTTCTTTTGCCTTCTCCTGCATGAGTTTCACGGTGGGACCGTCCGGGATCTTTTCCGTGGCGCTATACCACTTTGTTTCCTGTTCAGCGGGAAAATAGGGCCCATAGAAGATTTCCTGCAGACAGAGGATCTTTATGTCCTTTTGACCGGCTTCATCCACCAGTTTGAGGTTTTTTTCGATCATGTGCTCCTTAAGCTTGTCCACGGACTCATTCCCGGAGATCTCGCATCGGGTCTGAATCAAACCGCACTTCACTATTCTTGCCATTACCTGTTACCTCCTACTCGAAATAATTGATTAAATCAAAGACTCACGTTCTAGCAACCCCGTGCCTGTCATGGTCCGGACCGATTTTTCTTCTATTCTATACACCGCCCCGGAGTTGATTGACAAGCCAATTCTTGATGAAATCGCAAAAAGGCCGTCCCTGGATTTCTTACGCATTGCGACACACCTCTGGCTGCGGCTCTTGAAGACGCCGTCCCTAGACAGTGGTTCCCAGAGACTTGCGCGGTTTTCAGCCTCCCGGATAAAAGGTTTGATCTTCAATATGATTTGTGATATCCAAGACCGCGGTTCCATATAAATTTATTCAAGCTCTGAAATGGCGGAAAAGGCCGAGAAGATTACCATGAAAGGAGAAAGGAAATGACCGCAAAATTGATCAAAGGAACGGAGATACGGGAGGAGATCCTCAAAGAGATCGAAGGGGAAGTAGCACAAATAAAGGAACAGCACGGGAAGGTGCCCGGACTGGTGACCATTCTTGTTGGGGAAAACCCGGCCTCGATATCGTATGTCACATTGAAGGTCAAGACGGCAACCCGCGTGGGTTTCCACGAGATCCAGGATAACCAGTCGGAAGATATTTCCGAGGAAGATCTGCTGGCCCTGATCGATAAGTATAATGGCGATGAGAGCATTCACGGCATTCTCGTGCAGTTGCCTCTCCCGAAACACATTGACGAAAAGAAGATCCTGAACGCCATAGATCCTGATAAGGATGTGGATGGTTTTCATCCGGTCAACGTGGGCCGTTTGATGATTGGTGGTTCAGAGGTCAAATTTCCTCCCTGCACCCCTGCCGGAATCCAGGAGATGATTGTCCGTGCCGGTGTTGAGACCAGCGGTGCGGAGGTGGTGGTCGTCGGGCGTTCCAACATCGTCGGGAAACCCATTGCCAATATGATGCTCCAGAAAGGACCCGGTGCCAACTCCACCGTGACGGTCGTACACACGCGGACCAAAGACCTGGCCGCCCACTGCAAGCGGGCAGATATCCTCATCGTTGCCGCCGGTGTCCCCGGGTTGGTGAAGCCCGAGTGGATCAAACCGGGGGCGTGCGTCATTGATGTGGGTGTGAACCGAGTGGGAGAGAAGGTCAGTGAAAAGACCGGCAAGAAAATAGCCATTTTGCGTGGGGATGTGGATTTTGACGCGGCCAAGGAGATTGCAGGGTGGATCACCCCGGTACCGGGAGGTGTGGGCCCCATGACCATTACCATGCTTATGAGAAATACCTTGAAGTCGCTGAAGTTCAGTCTCGGGATTGCATAGTATCGAAAGTTTTCCGTGGCCGGCGGACCGGGGCTGAAAAGCCCGGGAGAAATAGTTGGGGGGGATGGGACAGGAACCATCCCCCTTTTTTGTGCGGTACCTTCAAGCTGAAGACGGGAAAGCCGTTGACAACGACCGGCTGGTGTGGAGTAATATGCGCCTGCGCTGTGCACTCTGAAAGGCTCAACAAAAAATGCAAGGAGTAGATCATGTCAAATACCGTCGTGGTAGGAACCCAGTGGGGAGATGAAGGGAAGGGAAAGGTCGTCGATCTCCTGACGGCACGAGCGGACCTGGTGGTGCGCTTCCAGGGGGGAAACAACGCCGGACACACCCTGGTGGTTGAAGGAAAGAAGTTTATTTTTCACCTTATCCCTTCGGGGATACTGTACGAAGGGAAGAAGTGCCTGATTGGAAATGGTGTGGTTGTTGACCCCCAGGTCCTGCTGGATGAGATCGAGAGGCTCCATGGGGCCGGCATCGATGTGGGACCCCAAAGACTCTCTCTGAGCGAGAAGGCCCATATCATCATGCCCTACCACAAGGCCCTGGATCTGGCCGGGGAAGAGGCCAGAGGGAAAGAGAAGATCGGGACCACCGGACGGGGGATCGGGCCCTGCTACGAAGACAAGGCCGCCCGCACCGGCATCAGGGCCATTGACCTGACCGAGCCCGACACCTTGAAGAGAAAGATCGAGACGAGTTTGAAGGAGAAGAATTTTTACCTGACCGGGTTCCTGGGAAGTGAGGGGCTTAATGCGGATACGGTTCTGGAGGAGACTCTTGCGCTGGGCAGGAAACTGACGCCTTTCCTTTCGGATGTATCCATGGAACTGGGGGACGCGTTGAAGGCAGGGAAGAAGGTACTTTTTGAGGGGGCACAGGGGACGCACCTGGATATAGATCACGGCACCTATCCCTATGTGACATCTTCCAACCCGGTGGCGGGAGCTGCATGCGCCGGGGCGGGAATAGGGCCGGGCCAACTTCACCACGTCATCGGGATCGTGAAGGCCTATACCACACGGGTCGGTGCGGGACCGTTTGTGACCGAGCTGGTTGACCAAACGGGGATCTATCTGCAGGAAAAGGGAATGGAATTCGGTTCCACCACCGGCCGGCCCAGGAGGTGCGGGTGGCTCGATCTGGTGGTGGTTCGGGATTCGGCCAGATTGAACGGACTGAACAGCCTGGCCATCACCAAGCTGGATGTACTGACCGGACTGGAGACCCTGAAGGCCTGTGTGGCTTATGAAGTGGCGGGGCGGAGGATCAAAACGCGACCGGCAAGCCTGGCCCAATTCGGCCGCTGTGAGCCCGTTTACCAAGAACTTCCGGGGTGGAAGGAAGATATCTCCGGTGTCAGAGAAGTGGCGGATTTGCCGTCACAGGCCAGGGACTATCTGAACCTGATCGAGAAGGAAACAGGCGTTCCCATTTCCGTGATCTCTGTGGGGCCGGGACGGCAAGAGACCATCATCATAAAGAATCCGTTCGACAATTGATGACTTCCGAAAAAGCGCATTTATGCCGCAAACGGCAGCCTATGAGCAACGAAGGTTATAGAGGTATTCGGCCGAACCTGACACTCTTTTTCAGACGCTTTCTAAACACTCCGGAGGGGATGGACGCCTATTTGGGGTTTAAGGGTAGCGATTAGAGAGCGCCAAGGCTTCCGGAGGCGTAAACCCCAAATAGCCGTCCATGTTGAAGCCCCGAGCCAAGTGCACTATGAGAAAGCACATGAAAAAGATTCTCAGATCCGTTTCCTTAGATCCGGGTGAAAAAGCGACTTCGTTAGAAGCATCATCGTACCCATGGACTTCAGTAAAAAGTCCCGAGACTTTATCATGTCCACTTTTGACAAAGCATACGATGTGATCGTTGTTGGGGCGGGGCATGCCGGCTGTGAAGCCGCGCTTGCCGCGGCCAGGATGGGACATCCCACCCTGATTCTCACCATCAACCTGGACCACATCGGTGTCATGAGTTGTAATCCGGCCGTCGGAGGCCTGGCCAAGGGGCATCTCGTCAAGGAAATCGACGCCCTGGGCGGTGAAATGGCCCACAACGCCGATGCCACCGGCATCCAGTTCAGGCGCCTCAATACACGGAAAGGACTTGCCGTCCAGGGGTCGCGTTCCCAGAACGACCGGGATCTCTATCGGAAAAGGATCAAATCGGTGCTGGAGGCCCAGGCCGGTCTGGACATCCGGCAGGCCATGGTGCACCGGTTACTGATCAAAGAGGGAGTGGTTTGCGGTGTCGAGACCCGTATCCACGAGAGGTTCCTCTCAAAGACGGTTATCCTGACTACGGGAACATTTATGCGGGGATTGATCCACATCGGGCTGGATCACTTTCCCGCCGGGCGCATGGGTGATCCGCCGTCCACCTGTCTTTCCGGGCAGCTTCAAGATTTGGGGTTTGAAATAGGCCGGCTCAAAACGGGGACCACACCCAGGCTCAACGGCAGGACTATCGACTACCAGGGGTTGGAGTCCCAGTGGGGAGATAATAACCCCAGGCCTTTTTCTTTTACCACCAAGAACCTGCCCCTGCCTCAGGTCCCCTGCCATATCACTTACACCACTCCGAAAACACACGAATTGATCCGCCTGGGTCTTGATCGGTCGCCCCTCTTTACCGGCGTTATACAGGGTGTGGGGGCACGGTATTGTCCGTCCATAGAGGACAAGGTCACCCGTTTCGCCGAAAAAGGGCGCCATCAGATCTTTCTTGAACCGGAGGGGTTGGACACGGTTGAGGTCTACCCCAACGGACTGGCCACGAGCCTCCCCATAGATATTCAGATCAAGATGATTCGCTCCATTCCAGGCCTGGAGAAGGCCGAGATCCTGAGACCCGGCTATGCCATTGAATACGACTATATCAATCCCCTGCAGCTGAAGCCGACCCAGGAAACCAAGCTCGTGGAAGGGCTTTTCCACGCGGGTCAGATAAACGGGACGTCAGGGTATGAGGAGGCTGCCGCCCAGGGACTCATGGCCGGTATCAATGCGGTCCTGAAGGTCAGGGGGGAGGAGCCGTTGATCCTCTCGCGGGCCCAAGGTTACACGGGCGTGCTCATCGATGACCTGGTGACAAAAGGCACCGGGGAACCCTACAGGATGTTTACCTCGAGGGCGGAATATCGCCTTCTGTTGCGGGAGGACAATGCCGATTTCAGGCTCAGGGAAACAGGATATCGCCTGGGGCTGGTATCGGAAGAAATCTACAGGGAATTTTCGGTTATGCGGGAGAAGGTGAAATCTCTCATGACATTCCTGAAATCGACCAGGGTAAGACCGGATCGGGGCGTGAATGATCGGCTGGCTGAGCTGGGATCGGGTAGGCTCGAGGAGAGCTGTACCCTCGAACAACTCCTCAAGAGGAGTGAAATTTCTTTCGAGCACCTGCGGTTTTTTGAACCTTCCCTGGTGCAAGTGGAGGAGCGGGTGGCCGAAGAGATTCAAACACGGGTCAAGTATGATGGATATATCCTTCGCCAGGAGAAGCAGGTGGAGAAGCTGAAGAACATGGAGGCGGTACGCATCCCGTGTGGTCTCGATTACAGCGAGGTGCACGGGCTTACCACCGAGGTCCGTGAAAAGCTCTCGGGAATCAGGCCTATTTCCCTGGGACAGGCCGCCAGGATCTCCGGTGTGACCCCTGCGGCCATAATGGCCGTCCAGGTACATTTGAAAAAGATTGTAAGGTTCGGTTCCTCCTAGATATCGAGCGGACATGAAATTGTGCCTATTTATTCTGTCACAACGCCAAGTTATATATTTTCACTTGACAGGTCATTCCAATTTGACTATAGACCTGCTTCAAAAGCACTCCGGCGGGCCATGGGTTCCCGGCTGGTGACGTGTTGAAATCAACGACGCGTCCGGGAACAAGCTCTTTGTGTTTTCCTCGGAATTGAGCTGGAGGGAAAAGGACGGTTCAAAAGATCTTTTTATGGAACTTCAAGATATCCTGCTCGAAAAAAAACCTGTCTTAATCAAGAAATGGCTGTCTGCCCTGATAGACTCCTACCCCGCGGATACGCAAAGGTTCCTGAAAAAAGAAGGGAGCCGTTTCGCCAACCCGGTGGGACATGAAGTCAAGGAAGACATGGAGAGGCTTTTTGAAGCCTTTGCCGGTGACAAGAAGGATGGAATGGCATCGGCCCTTGAGAACATCTTGCGGGTGAGGGCTGTTCAGGATTTCAGGCCGTCCGGGGCCGTGGCTTTTCTTTTCAAGATAAGGCGGCTTACCGGGGAGGCCTTGGGAGAGACCCGGTCCGGCAACGGGTTGTCAGGTGCATTCCGGGAACTGGACAAGAAAATGGATGACATGATCTTGATGGCCTTTGACAGCTACGCCAAGTGCCGTGAAAAGATTTATGAAATAAGGGTCAACGAGGTCAGGAGACAGGTTACGAGGTTGCTTCAGAGAGCGAACCTTGTATGCGAGATTCCGGATGTGGTCCCGAATCTCGGTAATGACAAAACTTGTTAGTGTTTCTTAGAGCGAGGTAGGCGTTTATGAACTTCATAGTGAGCATCCTCTTTTCCTTCTTTGCCGTTATTGTACTGGTCCTGATACCATGGATCGGGGTGGGTGCGCTGAATTTACGCGTGCTCTTCGGCATCATCGTCCCCTATGCGGCCATGGCAACCTTTCTTGTGGGCATAGTGGTCAAGGTTATCGGCTGGGCCCGGTCCCCGTCGCCTTTTCGTATTCCCACAACGGCCGGACAGCAATGGTCCCTTCCGTGGATCAAGCACAGCCGCCTGGATAATCCGAAAGGGACCGGTGGTGTCGTCGTCCGGATGATCTTCGAGGTCCTGACCTTCCGATCATTGTTCAGGAACACCAGGCTGGAATACCGGGGCGTCGAAGGGGGGCCCAGGGTGGATTATGAATGGGAAAAATGGCTGTGGTTGGCCGCTCTGGTCTTTCATTACTCTTTTTTCGTCATTTTTCTGCGACATTTCAGGCTGTTCGTGCAGCAGGTGCCGGGATTCGTTCAGATCCTGAACAGCCTGGACGGATTCATGCAGATGGGTGTACTTCCCATCCCCGGGTTGAACATCCCGGAGGTCTACCTGACAGACATGCTGCTCATGCTGGCCCTGACCTATCTCTTTGTCAGGAGGATCTATATCCCGCAGATCCGTTATCTTTCCCTGCCTGCTGACTATTTTCCCCTGTTTCTGCTCCTGAGCCTTGGTTTTACGGGTATCCTCATGCGGTACTTTTTTCGCGTGGACATCACGGCCGTTAAGGAGCTGGCAGTGGGGTTATTCAAGTTCCACCCCAAGTCTCCCGAGGGGATAGGGGTGATTTTCTATATCCATCTCTTTATGATCAGTATACTCATCGCCTATTTCCCATTCAGCAAACTGGTGCATTTCGCGGGAATCTTCCTGAGCCCCACGCGGAATCTTTCCAACAACAGCCGCATGAAAAGGCATATCAATCCATGGAACTACCCGGTCAAATATCATACCTATGAAGAGTATGAAGACGACTTCAGAGAAAAGATGATAGAAGCAGGTCTCCCGGTAGACAAACAGCCCGTAACCCCGGCTGAGACAGGAGAGAAGGAGTAGATATGGCTGACACCACCCCGAAACCAGAAGAGCTTTCAAAGATAAATCATACGCCGCCATTGATGAAAGGCTGGATGGACACGCCGGTAGACATCAAAAAGGGCATTGCCTGCTACGGAGCCAAGGGCAAGGATCTGGCAGCCGTAGGTTTTCCAAATGCGAGGGACTGGGACCCGCTGGAGGAGGATTGGAAACTCCCGGAAAACTGGCAGGATATTGTCCACGAGGGGTTCAAGGATCGGCTGGGCAAATTTCGCTCCTTGAAGCTTTTCATGGACATCTGCGTCAGGTGCGGCGCATGTGCCGACAAATGCCACTTCTTCATCGGTTCCGGCGATCCCAAGAACATGCCCGTCATGCGGGCGGAACTGATCCGATCCGTGTATCGCAAGAAGTTCACCACGGGAGGTAAACTCCTGGGGAAACTGGCCGGCGCCAGGGATCTGACCGAAGATGTGCTCAAAGAATGGTGGTACTACCTTTACCAATGCACCGAGTGCCGGCGTTGTTCTCTTTTCTGCCCCTACGGCATCGATACGGCCGAAGTGACCATGATGGGGAGAGAACTGACCAACCTCCTGGGGCTCAACACCGGCTGGATATCGGCTCCAGTTGCGAACTGCAACCGGACCGGCAACCACCTGGGTATCCAACCCCATGCCTTCAAAGACATGCTCGAATTCTTCGTGGATGAAATCGAGGAGGTTTCGGGCATCAAGGTGGAACCAAGCTTCAATCGGAAGGGTGCGGAAATCCTGTTTATTACCCCTTCCGGGGATGTATTCGCCGATCCCGGGACCTATACCTGCATGGGATACCTGATGCTCTTTCATTACCTCCAGAGCATGGGCCTGGATATCACCTGGAGCACCTATGCGTCGGAAGGCGGGAATTTCGGGTACTTTACCTCCCATGAAATGGCCAAGAGGCTCAACGCAAAGATGTATGCAGAGGCCAAACGGTTGGGCGTCAAATGGATACTGGGCGGGGAATGCGGGCACATGTGGCGCGTGTTGAACCAGTACATGGATACCTGGAACGGCCCGGCGGACTTCCTGGAAGAGCCGGTCTCTCCCATCACGGGGACAAAGTTTGAAAACGCAAAATCCACGAAGATGGTCCATATCATGGAATTCACGGCCGATCTCATCAAGAATAACAAACTGAAACTGGATCCCAGCCGGAATGACCATCACAGGGTGACGTTCCATGATTCCTGCAACACGGCTCGTGGTATGGGAATCCTTGAAGAACCCCGTTACGTAATCAACAGTGTATGCAATAACTTTTACGAGATGCCTCCTGAAACGATCCGCGAGCAGACCTTCTGCTGCGGCAGCGGGGCCGGCCTGAACGCCGGTGAGGATATGGAGCTGCGGATGCGGGGGGGACTCCCCAGGGCCAATGCCGTGAAACACGTCCATGAAAAACATGACGTCAACATGCTGGCCTGCATCTGCGCCATCGACAGGGCCGTCCTGCCGACACTGATGGAATACTGGGTGCCGGAGGTGGGAGTGACGGGCGTGCATGAGCTGGTTGGCAATGCCCTGGTCTTTGAGGGAGAGAACGAAAGAACAACGGACCTGCGTGGTGAACCTCTCGCAGGAATGGAGGATGCTGAGAATGTATGATGGAGGAAAGATCATCGTAGGGCTCGTGATTGGCCTGTGTCTCCTGTTTTCTCCTTTTTTCTTCAATGCCGGGAAAGCCGCCAAGGCGCCTCAGCCTGTGCTGACGGCCAAGGCGAAAGAAGCAAAGAAATGTGTAGCGGACACCGCCTACATGAGAAGCAGTCATATGCACCTCCTGGATGACTGGCGCCAGACCGTGGTCCGTGATGGCGAGCGCTATATGACGACCTCCGATGGCAAGGTCTATTACAAAAGCCTGCAGGTGACCTGCCTGGAATGCCACTCGAACAAGACCAAGTTCTGTGATCAGTGCCACAATTACCTGGACGTGCAGCCTTACTGCTGGGATTGTCATCTCGTACCGAAGGAGAGTAAGTGATGGGTGTTGACAGAAGACAATTTTTGAAAATCGCCGGCCTCTCCACCCTGGCCGGGCTGGGAGGCAAGACGGCTTTTGAGTTGCTTGCGCCGGGGGACGTGGAAGCGGCATTGCCACTCATGAAGGCGAAAAGATGGGCGATGGTGGTTGACATGCGTCGATTGAATGAAGAGGCCATGAAAAAACTTCAGAAGGCCTGTCACTATGCGCACAATGTCCCGGATTTTGGAGATCCGAAGGTCGAGATCAAATGGATCTGGGCCGAGGAATTCAAACACGCCTTTCCCGATCATGAAAATGAATATGTCCCGGAGAAGGTCGCGCATGAAAAGGTCCTCCTGTTGTGCAACCACTGCTCCAATCCCCCCTGTTGCCGTGTCTGCCCCACAGGGGCCACGTGGCAGAGGGAAGACGGGATCGTGATGATGGACTGGCACCGGTGCATCGGGTGCCGCTTTTGTATGGCGGGATGTCCATACGGCTCCAGGAGTTTCAACTGGGGAGATCCCAGGAAGGCGCCGAAGGCATTGAACCCTGATTTTCCCACCAATCCCGAGTTCCCCACAAGGTCCAAGGGTGTGGTGGAGAAGTGCACTTTCTGCGATGAGAGACTGGCCAAGGGGCTGCTTCCCGCCTGCGTCGAGGCTGCGGACAAGATAGGAAAAGATCTCCTCATTTTCGGGGACCTTGCCGACCCCGATTCCAATGTGCGGCAGGCACTTGGAAAACATTTTACGATCCGGCGAAAACCGGAATTAGGCACAAGTCCAAACATTTATTACATAGTATGAGGTGCACATATGCTTGACAGGACGTTAAAGGGAAGTCAAAAGTACTGGGGATGGCTCATATTCCTGCTCATCATGATGGGAATCGGCTTTTTGGTCTATCTTTACCAGTTCAAAGTGGGATTGCGGATCACCGGCATGAGCAGGGATGTGTCTTGGGGACTCTATATCTCCCAGTTGACCTATCTTGTGGGAATTGCAGCCGGCGGGGTCATGGTGGTTTTGCCCTGTTATCTGCATGACTACAAGGCCTTCGCACGGATTACCGTGCTGGGCGAAGGGCTGGCCATCGCATCCGTTCTCATGTGTTTTCTCTTCGTCATGGTGGACCTGGGTCAGGTAACCAGGATGTTCAATATCATCCTGTACCCACACCCGAAGTCCATCCTTTTCTGGGATATGATCGTCCTGAACGTCTACCTCTTTCTGAATATCCTTATCGGGTGGAACGTGGTGGCTGCTGAGAGGAAGGGGATCCATTATCAGAAATGGGTCAAGGTGCTCATCTATATCTCCATACCCTGGGCCTTCAGCATCCACACGGTCACGGCATTTCTGTACGCCGGTCTTCCGGGGAGGCATTACTGGTTGACGGCCATCATGGCCCCCCGGTTTCTGGCATCCGCCTTCTGTGCGGGCCCTGCCGTCCTCCTTCTCATCTGCCTTATCGTCAGGAAGGTGACGAAATTTGATCCGGGCATAAAACAGATGAGGACACTTGGCGGCATCATTGCCTACGCCTTTGTGCTCAACATCTTCTTCTTCCTGCTCGAGGTCTTCACGGCATTTTACAGCCAGATCCCCGGTGACATGCACTCCCTTGTCTACCTCTTTGCCGGCCTTGACGGGTATGGCAAGCTGGTACCCTGGATGTGGACATTCGCCGTGGTGAGCGTTGTGGCCATCGTCCTGTTGGTTGTTCCTGCAACGCGGCGGAAGGAAGATACGCTGATGGTGGCCTGCATCGCCGTGATTATCGCCACCTGGATAGACAAGGGACTCGGGCTGATCATTGGTGGTTTTGTCCCCGATCCCTTTGGCAAGGTCTTCGAATACTGGCCCACGACGCCGGAGATACTGATCACGCTCGGCGTCTATGCCACAGGGTTTTTTATATTGACGGTTTTTTTCAAGATGGTCGTCTCCATCAAGGAGGAAGTGGGGGCCTGATCTTATCGCGAGAAAAGAACTTGACAACCCCGGCTTTGCACTGTTAAAAGCCCTGTCATGTTTTGTGAAAAGGCAGAGAGAATTGCCTTCTATAGATGACATGCCGGTGTGTGAACACCGGTGGACAAAACCAATTTATTATTGAGGAGGATTTTAGAGATGGGTTATGAAGTCGTAGTGGACAAAGACAAATGTGAAGGTTGCGAAGAATGCGTGGAGGTTTGTCCTGTTGACGTCTATGAAATAGTGGACGGGAAATCAGAACCGGTGAACGCCGAGGAGTGCCTTGGTTGTGAAAGCTGTGTCGAGGTGTGCGACCAGGAAGCCATTACGGTGACCGAAGTCTAATATATTCGTTCAGGTACGGACGCCTGTTGTGTTTGCTGGATAGGCAAGGCAGGACCCGCGCCCCTTCTGAGAAAAAAAGCCGCCCGGTTAAAGGCGGCTTTTTTTGGTCCCTAAAGGCTAATCCTCATTTATTTCTTCCTTTTGTGACACTCCGTGCACTTCCTGTAGGGCCCTGACTTTTTCCCTTCCTTTGCCAGTTTCCTATGGCAGGTCTTACAATCATTATGGTAAGCGATTTCGAGCTTTGGAATCTTTCCCACCTTTTTCAAGGGGTTGTGACATTCTTTGCAGGGCTTGACCGGGTCGCCTTCCTTCCAGATATTCTTGCCGTTTTCGTAGTTGTGGTGGCACTCCGTGCACGCAATCTTGTAGTCGGTCTGGTGCTTCTTGTGGTCAAAAGGCGCAGGCCCGTATCTGTCCATCTTGTAGCCCGTATTGTCTATGTTGATTTTCTCCGGGATTTTTTGGACCGGAGCATCAGCCGCCATCAGAGCACCTACTGCAAGAAACAGCAGACCGGTCAGGCCGGCCACGAGTACCGTCAGAAATTTCCTCTTCATCCGCATGTTCACCTCCTTTTGCCAGCTTACATTACCGTTGAATTTCCTGTGTTGTATGAAACCATGAGCGGTCCAGTCACACACCCCCTATATACAAAATGGTATCCCGGAATGTCAAGAAGATACGCATCTAATTCGGGTGTTTTCTTGCCAAAAATCCTTTTCAGGAGCGTTTCCCTTTCGCGCGCCGTTTCAGCCTGATACCGAGGCTTTCCAGTTCTTCAAGAACCTTGTCAATAAGAGAATCCACCTTCCCCTGAATGAGCGGGGTCAGTTCAATACTCAATGATTCTATATCAACGGGCTCTACGCCCAGGATGACCGTCTCCGGCACATTATCGAGGGCCTGACAAAGGGTTAAGGCCTCCAGGAGATCCACATCATGCAGGGAGTTCTTTGCATAAATGCGCTTCGGTATCTCTTTCCCTGCAATCCGATAGAGGGTACCGGGGCGGCCACCGTTTCTTATGACGTCCAGGACGATAAGATAGTCTACATGGGAAATAGTGCCCAGGAGATGAATGCCCAGGGTGCCGCCGTCTTTCACCGTCACATGATCTGGAAAGGAATACCTCTCCTGGAGGGCTTCCACCACCCGGATACCGACCCCTTCATCACGGCAGAGGAGATTCCCCACACCCAGGATCATAATGTGCGGTTGCGTATTCTTGTTCACGGAAGGCAATGTACCCTGTATTGCTAGGTTTGATCAAGCAAATTATCAGCCTTATCAACTGGTTTGTCACTGCTTTGATCAACGGAAAGGGCTTTTCTCAGTTCATGAAGGGCTTCCTCCATCAGGTCTTCCTGTGATTGGGACCCTCCTGCAAGAAAAGAAGCGACTCCGAAATGGGAAGTAAAGGTTTTCATATGATTCCCAAATCGGAAGGTATGGCGTGACAAGACGTCACTGATGCGTGTCAATACTCTTGTGGCCTCGTCCTTGGCCGTGTACGGCATGAGCACGACCAAAAGCCGGTTCTCGTACCGGCACAGGAGATCAATGTTTCTGAGCAAGGTCTTCAGAAATATTCCAATGGCTTGAAAGATAGGGCCGGGTTGTTCCAGGTCTGAATAGGCAGATTCCTTCCCGGCATGGATGCGGAGGGCAGCGAGGGAAAGGGGGGTTCCGTGTCTGCCCGCTGCAGCAATCTCCCTGTCCAGCAGGATCCTGAAAAAATCCTTGGAAATGATATTACTGCATGGATCGGTGACTCCATCTTCCAGAAAACACTCGGTAAGCCTTTCCAGCCTGTCGCAGACAATGGCGATGAGGTTCTTGTAGACCATTGAAGCCGTGGGGGGGTAGAGCCACTGGAGTCTCCTGAGCATCCGGTCGTTGACGCGCAGTACTTCCACCGGGGTTGTGGCCGCGACGGTAGCCGATCTCTCACAGGAACGGATCATGCCCATCTCTCCAAACACGTCCCCGGCGTGGAGCACGTTGATCACCTTCGTACTGCCGTGGCGATAAAGGTTGCCTTCTCCTTGTACGGGGACATCCACCACATCCAATTCGCCCGAAATCACTGCATACACGGAATCGCTGATTTCTCCCTTTCTGAATAGGATTTCACCTGCCTTGAACTGCTTCAGTCCTCCGGCCATCAGGATGTAGTGAACTTGAGTCCTGGAAAGGCCTTTGAAGAGCCGGATACTTTTTCGGGGATCTGTCCCGAGTTTGATACGGACAAGGTCCCAGATGGTGACCAGTTCCACATGGAGCATCAGTGAAGGCAGAAGAATGAGGTCTCCCACAAGAGCGGAGAGCATGGTAACGATCATCATCAAACCGAAAATGGCCGTTGGCTTGAAGCTGGAGAAAAGAAGGACGGAAAACCCCAGACTGATGGTGAGGGAGGTGAAAATAATGGGGCTCCCCACGTGCTGGATGGTCTTCCTAAGTGCCTCCCGTTTTTTCAGGTCAATCTTAAAATACTTATTGTAATTCACCAGGTAGTGGATCGTATCATCCACTGCCAATCCAATGGCGATACTGGCCACAAGGCTGGTCACCATGGAGAGGGGAATCTTGAGCCACCCCATCATGCCGAAATTGACGATAATGGGAAACAGGTTGGGGAGCATGGCAACAAGGCCCACCTTGTAAGAGAGAAAGAGGACCATCATGATGATAAAAATGAGGATGAGCGTCAGAAAGAGGCTCTTGATTTGACCGGTGGTGAGAAAACGGCTGGTATGAGAAATTACCACGCCGAGACCGGTGACCTGCGAATCGAATTTCTTCGGGAGATGGCCATGGAGATAGGCTTCAATTCTTTCCTGTGTTTTCAGGAAATCTGATGAGCTGGAAATATGCGTCCGCAGAAGAATATTGACCTTGGAGAGATCCTTTCCCATGAACCGCTGAAACAGGTCCTCCCCCAGCATGGTCTTGTAATCGTTGATGAGCATCCGGACTTCGAAACCTTCATCGGGAAGGCCGTAAGAAGACGGCTGGTAACGGTTCGTGGCGTAGCGGACGAGCTTCAGGTAATCTATGAAGGATATGGTCTTGTCCACCCCCGGAAGCGTGTTCAGGAAGTCCTGTATGTTTTCGATGTCCTTGAGATGATCAGGGCTTTCAAAAAAATCACCTTTATGGCTGTCAATCTCGACGTTCATGGGAAAACTGCCTGCCATATCCCGGCAGATATCGAAAAAATGCCTATGGACGGATGTGCTCTCCCTGAAATAATCAATAGGATTGGTTTCGACGCGGATCTGAAAAATACCCATCAGACCCAAGAGGGTGATAATGGCCATCAGGGGTAGGGTAATTTTCTGGTAATGGATAGTGATGTCAATAATTTTCGCGAGAAGCCTGGTGAGTAGATCTTCGCCTTTCTTCGCCTTTAAGGTGGCCTTCCCTCGAGGCAATGGAACAGAAGCAAAAACTGCCGGGAGAAACGTGAGGATGATGATGAGCATGCTCAGTATGCCGAAACAGGAGAACAGGGCAAATTGCCGAATGCCTTCAATATGGTTTACCAGAAGGGATCCGAGCCCGATCACGGTCGTAAGGACCGCGAGAGAGGTTGGGAGTTTGATTTGCGAGAAAGACTGGTAAGAGGCCTCAGAGGGGTCTTGATACTGCTTAACTGCACGCAGATATGCGGGAATGGTATACATGCAGTAGGCCGTACCGACCGCAAGGAGAAATACCGGAACGATCAGGGTGAGCATGGAGAGTGGCGTGGCGGTCCAGGACATGAGACCGAACGTCCAGACGAGGGACATGAGTACCGATCCGATGGAGATCAGAACCCTGCCCACGCTCCGGAGGAAAACGAACAGCACGAAGGCAATGAGGAGGAGGGTTATGGGGGGGAGTCTGAAAAAATCATTCTTGGTGTACCTGGCAAGGGCATCTGCCACGACGGGCATACCGATCTGGTAAAGAGAAAGACCTTTGCGATTCTCCCCGATGAACTTCTCGATGTCATTGATTATCCCTTCCTTTTCTTTGATGTCTTTCAGAATGAGGGAGATAACAGTGGTCTTGTGGTCTTCAGACAGCAGGTTTCTCTTAAAGAGCTTCACGGGGCCTAATATTTTCTGAAAACGCCCCAGGGAGACAGAACCGGTGACATCCATCGCCTTCCTGATGGTGGGGAGGCTGATGACGCGTTTTATCCCCTTTACCTTTGACAATTTCTCCGATAAATCGGTAAGTTGTTTGAAGGTATGCGGTTCAAAGACATCGTGTGCCTTGGCCACCAAGAGGATGAGTTCCTCGGAGCCGAAGGTCTTTTTAAAGTCCCTATACACCCGGGTTTGAGGGAGATCCTCAATAACAAGATCATAGATTCCTGTTTGAAATTGAAGCCCGGGCAGGTGAAAAGCAAGGAGCAGGGTCACAAGAAGATGAAGCAGGATGATCCGGCGGGGATGAGTGGTGATATACCGGAGCCAGCAACTGGCCTGCAGTACCCTGGGAAGGTGAGGCATATGCAGCCGCTCTCAACAAGTTGAAGAGAATGGGGTCCTCTTGGCACCTAGAGAAACGGAAGCCAAGAGGGCCCCGGGGTTGGGTTACAGGACCTTCACCTTGTAAACCTCGTTTGAATCCGGATCAATCACATGGACCGCACAGGCGATGCATGGATCGAAGGAATGGACCGTTCGCAGAATCTCCAGGGGTCGCTTCGGATCGGCCACGGGTGTTCCGATCAGAGACTCTTCTACGGGCCCCAGCTTTCCGCTCTTGTCGCGGGGGCCGAGGTTCCAGGTAGAAGGTACGACCTGCTGGTAGTTCTTGATCTTCTTGTTTTCGATTTCTATCCAGTGCCCCAGTGATCCCCTGGGCACGTCGTTCAGGCCGAACCCCATCCCCCTGTCGGGCATGGTCCATTTCTGGTAGGTCTTGGTGTCGCCCTTTTTCAGGTTGCCCACGAGTTCCATGACCCATCCTTCCATGGCATTCCCGATGACCACTGTTTCAAGACAGCGGGCGGCAGTCCTCCCGAGGGTGGAGAAGAGGGCCGTTACCGGGATATTCAGTTTGTTGAGGGCGGTATCAACGATATCCTTGATCTCCTTCTTGCCCCGGGCATAGCCGACAAGCATTCGGGCCAGCGGTCCCACCTCACAGGATTCTTCTTCATACCGCGGGGCCTTGATCCAGCTGTATTTCTCATCGGTATCATAATCACCGTGCTGGGGGTCCGTCACTCCTTTATAGGGATGACGTTCCTTGGAGCCCTTGTACCAGGAATGGGCCACGTGTTCGGTGACCTTGTCCTGGTCCGCCATCTGAACGCCCTTGAGATCGCGCTTAAAGATGACGCCCCTGGGCATGAAAAGGCTCTCGGGTTCCTTGGCTGACTGAGGGAGGTCGCCCCAGGCCAGAAAATTGGTGGTTCCGCCAAGGCTCCCCCATTCTTTATAAAAAGAGCCTATGGCCAATAGATCAGGGAGGTAGACATCCTTCACGAATGCCTGGGTCTGCTTCCAGAGGTACAGGAATTCTGCAATGCGGTCAGGGCTCAGGTCCTTTACACTGGTTATCCCGCCGACCACAAAACTCTGCAAATGAGGATTCTTGCCCCCGAATATGGCATGCATTCTTGCCGCTTTCGCCTGGAGACGAAGGGCTTCAATATAGTGGGCCGTGGCCATCAGGTTGGCTTCCGGCGGCAGCTTGTAGGCGGGATGCCCCCAGTAGGCGTTGTTGAAGGGACCGAGTTGGCCGCTTTCCACAAAGGTCTTGAGCCGCTGCTGCACTTCCTTGAAATAGACGGCCCCGCCTTTCGGATCATTACTCACATTGTCCGAGAGTGCCGCTGTCTTTTTTGGATCGGCCTTCAAGGCACTGATCACATCTACAAAGTCCAGTGCGTGGAGGTGGTAAAAATGGATGATATGGTCGTGCTGGAATTGTGCACCATGGAGAAGATTTCGAACGATCCTGGCATTGTCAGGAATCTTGACACCAACTGCGTTTTCGACTGCCCTCACCGAGGACAGATAATGCGTCATAGTTCAGACGCCTCATGTGCGCTGGGCAAAAAGCGGCGCGTCGCGCGGATCCCTTCCCCTCAGGATTATTTCAAGACCCCTGAACAAGGTTCCGGAACTCCAGGCGTTGACCACCTTGCCCCCGGCTATTTCCACCTCTATGCTAAGATGGCCTTCAATTCTCGTAATCGGATCTATGACGATTTTTTGACTCATGGTATGTCTCCCTCTTGCCTAAAGAGTTTCAAATGTTTCAGTATCAGCTTTCGGGCCGCTTAGTCTGCCCCCTGAAAGAACGGGGTCATCTCGTCCCAGAAGTCCGGTTCGCTGCACCCGATGCAGGGATGGCCCGCCTCGATGGGAAAACTGGTTCCGTCGTTGAATTTGGCTGTGGGGCAGTTGTTGTAAGTATCAGGCCCCTTGCATCCCATCTGGAAGAGGCAATAACCCATCTCCGCCTCTTTGGATCCAAATTCGGTGACGAATTCGTCGTTTTCGTAATGGGACCTTCTTGGACAGTGGTCATGGATCGTATCCCCGTAGGCAAAGAGTGGTCTCCCTTTGTCGTCAAGCTTTGGGAGTTTCCCGAGAAGGAGGTAGTTCACTACGGTTCCCACGAAATTAATGGGGTTGGGCGGGCATCCGGGAATGTTAACGGTCTTGATGCCGAGGGCCTCGCCGACTCCCTTGTAGCCGCCCGGATTGGGTGCGGCGGCCTGGACTCCCCCGAAGGAAGAGCAGTTCCCCATGCAGATGACGGCCCCTGCCTTCCTGCATACGTCGTTTCCGACTTCCAGGAACGTCTTGCCGCCAACCTTGCCGTAGGCGCCGTTGTACTTGGTGGCAATTGCTCCTTCTACCACGCAGATAAACTTCCCCTGGTATTTTTTTACCGCTGCTTTCAGGTTATCTTCGGCCTGCTGGCCCGCGGCGGCCATGATGGTCTCGTGGTATTCAGCAGAGATGACCTCCAGCAACAACTCGTCGATCCAAGGGTACTCGGTGCGGAGGAGCGCCTCAGAACAACCGGTGCATTCGGCAAATTGCAGCCAAATAACCGGTAGTCGTTGCCTGGGCGCGGCAAAGACCTCCGCCACCTTGGGAATAAACGACGCGGATAATCCCATGGTGGCGGTCAGCATACCGCAATACTTCATGAAATCCCTTCGCGAAATCCCCCTTGCCGATAACCTCTTGTAAAACCCTTCTTCTTCCTTCACGATGATGCACCTCCTCTTGCTGGTTGCAAGGTTCACATTGCAGGGCGAATTGGTCTGCATTTATTTAGAGAGCATTACCTGATTTGTCAATATTTTTTTGATAATGACATTGAAAATAATCAGCATATCCGCGGGAGCTGTTCGCCCGTAAGCATATCAACGATCCTGTTGCCACCTACGGGGGTCTCTAAATAGACCCTGCCCTGATGATCGTTGAGCACCTCTCCGATCACACAGGCGTTTGCGCCGTGGCTGTCTTTCTTGATGGCCGTAAGGACGTCATTGGTATCTTCCGGCCTCACAAAGGCCAGGAGTTTGCCCTCATTGGCCACATACAGGGGGTCCAGTCCCAGCAGTTCGCAGATCCCTGAAACGTCGTCCCTCACCGGGATCCGATCCTCGAATATCTTGATCCCCACGTTTGATGTTTCCGCGATCTCATTCAAGGCGGTCCCAACGCCGCCGCGAGTGGGATCGCGAAGGACGTGGACATGTGGGCAGACGGCGAGCATGTTATGGACCATATGGTTCAGGGGGGCGGTGTCACTGGTGACAGCCGATTCAAAGTGCAGCCCCTCCCTTTGGATCAGGATCGTCGCGCCGTGATCGGCAATGGTACCGCTCAGGATGATCTCGTCCCCCGGCCTCGCTCTGTTGCTGGAGATCTCTACGCCCTCGGGTATCAACCCTATGCCGGATGTGTTCACGAAGATCTTGTCGGCCGCGCTTCTCGGGACGACTTTTGTATCCCCGGTGACCACCTTTACTCCCGCACGCTCGGCTGCGGCGCGCATGCTGTTCAGAATTCTGCCAAAATGCGCCAGGGGCAACCCCTCTTCCAGGACGAACCCAACACTCAGGAAAAGGGGTGTGGCTCCACACATGGCTATATCATTGACGGTCCCGTTTATGGCAAGATCTCCAATATCCCCCCCCGGAAAAAAGATGGGATCAACCACGTAGGTATCCGTGGAAAAGGCCACGCGCCGGCCATCCATATCCACCATGGCCCCATCATGCATCTCTGAAAGGGCCGGATTTTCGAATGCCGGAAGGATCAGGGAGGTGAACAGTTGATGAGATAGCCTCCCTCCACTCCCGTGGTCCAGCAAAATAGTGTCGGTTTTCATATCACGCCTCCTTCGGCTCCATCCTTCCCGCTTCGGTGATACCTGTAGAACGCTGCGCACGATCCTTCGCTCGAAACCATACACGGCCCTACGGGGTTTTCCGGTGTACAGACCTTTTTGTAAAGGGGACATTCAGGGGGTGTCATGATGCCCGTAAGGATCTCTCCGCACGAACAACCCTTTATTTCCCGTGCAGCCGGGATCTTGATAGAAAAGGCCTCCTGCGCATCATGGGCGGCAAATCTTTTCCTGATCTTGAGACCGCTGGCCGGGATGATCCCTATGCCGCGCCAGGAGGCATCGACTGTCTCAAAGATCTCGTGCATCAGGTTCAGAGCCTTGACGTTCCCATCGGCTGAAACAGCCCTCTTATAGGTATTTTCAAGCCGGGCCGTGTGGTCTTCCATCTGCCTGACCAGACCGTATATGGCTTGCAGGATATCCACGGGTTCGAATCCGGCGATCGCACAGGGTATCCTGTATTGCTCAACGAGCGGGCGGTAGGCATTTGCACCTATAATTACGGAAACATGGCCCGGGAGTATAAAGCCGTCCGTCCTGACCTTCCTGTTCGCCATGAGCCCGGAAAGGGCGGGAGGGACCAGTTTGTGGGCGGACAGAACGTAATAGTTGTCAAGACCCCGCTCCTCAGCAAGCAAGAGGGATGCGGCAACGGTAGGCGCGGTGGTTTCAAAGCCGACGCCGAGGAAAATAACCTTTTTTTCAGGATTTCCGGCGGCCATATCCAGGGCATCCATGGAGGAATAAACCACACGGATATCTCTGCCTTCCGCCCGCTGTTGTTGAAGCGATGAACGGGAGCCGGGGACCCGCATGAGGTCGCCGAACGTGGCAATGATGGTGTTATCCATCCCGGCAATATCAACGAAGGCATCGATTTCACCCTGGTCGGTTACACAGACCGGGCAGCCCGGACCCGAAATGAGGGAGATCCCCTCCGGGAGGACCGACCGGATATCATTTCTGAATATGGACACCGTATGGGTGCCGCATACCTCCATCAGGCAGATCGGTCTCCTGCAGGTCTTGCAGGTCTTCCGGATACCCTCGATCAATCCCCTGGCGATTTCGGGATCCCTGTATTCTCCCAGATGTTTGATGGACATTTTTCCTTCCTTTTAACAAAGTCGTCTCATTCATCGTGGGTCAGGAGGAGAGCCTGAGGGTCTTTTTCGGGCGTTTCCTCATAGTGCACTTGGTACCCAACTCCGACATGGACGGCTATTTGGGGTTTACGCCTCCCAAACCTTACGCGCCTCTATTACCTAACGCTAAACCCCAGAGAGTCGTCCATCTCCTCCGGGGTGTTTAGAAAACGTCTGAAAAAGATTGTCAGGTTCTCCTCCACTTCGTTGCTCATACGATGCCGCTTGCGGCATAAATCAGCTTCGAAAACAAGTCTTATTTCCCGGCCACTGCAGCCGCAACAACGGCCTGGCCGAGGGAAATCCCGCCGTCATTGGTGGGGACCTGCTTGTGCGAAAAGACCTGGAAATTGCTTTGCTCAAGAGCGTGAATGAGGCCGGTCAGAAGAATCGCGTTTTGAAACACGCCTCCGCTCAACGCAACACGGCTCAGTCCCGTCTCCGCCCTGATGTCTTCACAGAGTTCTCTGAAAAGCCGGAGGAGGGTCAGATGGAATCTGCCGCTGATGAGGGACGGATCCACTCCGGTTTCCATATCATGCACCACGCCGGAAATGATGGGTCCGGTGAGAATTTTTCGCACATTTCCCCGGGTCCACTCGTAATCATACGGTTTTTCCCTGCCGTTTTCAGCAATCATCTCCAGTTCAATGGCCGCCTGGCCTTCATAGTAAACGTGGTTTCTTATCCCCATAAGAGCGGAAACCCCGTCAAACAGACGACCGAGGCTTGAGGTGTCCGGGGAATTGACCCTCCTTGAAATCATCTCAACCATAACATTGATCTTATGATCTTCAATCTGTGAGAGCACCGGTAGGTCCAGGTCCCGGAATCCGTCACCGAAGGCGTCGACAAGATAGCTTATGGCCATCCGCCAGGGCTCTTTGATGGCGGCGGCGCCACCGGGCATGGGGACATAGTTCAGGTGAGCCTTTCGTGTGAACCGGTGCCGGTCCACGAGAAGGACCTCCCCCCCCCAGACAGCGCCGTCGCTTCCATAGCCCGTGCCATCGAGAGAAAGGCCGATAACCGGGCCGTCCAGCAGGTTCTCGGCCATGCAGCTCACGATGTGGGCGTGATGATGCTGCACCTGGACCTTTGCAATGTCCTCCTGCTCCAGGGCGTACCGGGTGCTGAGGTAGTCCGGGTGAAAATCGTAGGCGAGGATTTCCGGTTCAATGTGGAGGATGCGCTTCATGTGTTCAATGGTTGAACAGAAAAAATCGTAGGCCTCCATATTTTCCAGGTCACCAATATGCTGGCTCAGGAAGGCCTTATTCTCCCTAGTCAGACAGATGGTATTTTTCAGCTCCGCACCGCATGCAAGAATTGGGGGCATTTTCTGTTTGAGAAATAGGGGTGTGGGTACATATCCCCTCGAGCGACGGCTGAACCTCGTGGCACCGGCTGAACTCCTCACAATGGAATCGTCACTGCGCAGGTAGATGTCCCTGTCATGGATCAGAAAATAGTCGGCTATCCTGGAAAGTCGGAGAAAGGCATCGTCATTGTCAATGGCAATAGGTTCTTCACTCATATTCCCGCTGGTCATGACCAGCGCTGTGAAGCCAAAGTGCAAAAGAAGGTAGTGGAGAGGCGTGTAGGGCAGCATGGCACCGAAATACTTGTTTCGCGGTGCCACTTCTTCGGAAATGGGGTGGGGTCTTTTTTTTTCAAGGAGGACAATGGGGCGCTGAGATGATGTGAGAAGTGCCTCATCCGCCTCTCCAACAATGGCATACTTTCCTATATGGCTTATCGCATAAGACATGAGGGCAAGCGGCTTTTCTTCACGATGTTTTCTTTTCCTCAACCGGAGGACCGCCTGATCGTTTTCGGCGTCTACAGCAAGGTGAAAACCACCAATGCCCTTGATGGCCAGGATATATCCCTCTCTTAAAAGCAGGGCCGCTTTTTGGATGGGGTCATTGGTTATAACGCTTTTTCCAGTGTTATCAAACAAAGTCACGCGCGGACCGCATTCTGCACAACCGTTCGGTTGCGCATGGAATCTCCGGTTTCCGGGGTCATCGTATTCGGATTGACACTCGCGGCACATCCGGAAAACCTTCATGGAGGTATGAGGCCGGTCATAGGGAATGTCGTCGATGATGGTGTATCTCGGACCGCAGTTCGTGCAGTTGATGAAAGGGTAGTGATAACGACGATCGGAAGGTTCAAAAAGCTCATCCAGACAGTCACTGCATATACACACGTCCGGTGATATGAGGGTGGATTTCTCGACGTAGCCCCGACTCTGTGTGATGGAAAAGATGCTTCGTCCTGTCACCGTTTCAGGGTATGCGGAGACCTTGGTGATTCGGGCGAGAGGCGGAGCCTTTTCGTTCAGGCCCCTTTCAAAGGATTCAATGTCCTTCTCGCAGCCTTCAAGGAGGATGGTCACTCCCGATGACGTATTAGCGACCTCACCCCCTATTCCGTATTCGCGAGCCAGCCGATAAACAAATGGCCTGAAGCCCACTCCCTGGACAATCCCTTCTACTTCCAACCTTCTGGCCGTATGGTTTTTCTTCACATCAAACCTTGCAAGAGGGGCTCCGGAAAGGAACGCCTTCGCCGATAATCCGTTTTTCCTTTTAAGTCCTAGGGTTTTTCCGTCATGAGAGCGGCCACTTCACGCAGGGTCTTGAGGGACTCCAGGGCCTCTGTCTCATCAATCCTATGGATTGCAAAACCGGCATGAACGATCACGTAATCGCCCACCCGGGCATCATCCAGGAGGAGCAGGCTCGCCTCCCTCCTGACGCCGTCAACATCAATCATTCCCATCTGGTCTTTGATACTGATGATCCTGGAAGGAATTGCCAGACACATGGTTTCCACACCTCTCTTTCATTTCTTCGACCGGTTTGTATGTAATCAATGGGTTGTCCTCGCACCGCTTTCAGCAGAGGCCAACCGTTCAGCGCATTCGTCAAGCCTTTTTGCCACGAGGTTTTCGAATTCCTTTCCCAGGTAGGTGCGGTTGTGCAGCAGATACCGCTTGGTGCTGTCCCAGTAGTCTTTCAGTTCGCGTCTGTCTCTGATGGAATGGATGGCGCTTTGGATTTCCGTCAGTTTGTCACGCCTGAGATGGTCTTTTCGTAATTCATAGAAATCCTTCAACCGATTCCTCTGGTCCTGGGTAAATCCCAGCTCAAGACTGCGCAATTCGGTTTCCTGTGCGGCATTGTACAATTCTTCAAAGTCGTCTATGAGTGCCATCATCTTCTTCGTCTGGGTGAGGATTTCCTCTGCAATCTGGTGATGCCTCTCTTCAAAGGCGGCCTCCAGTTGCAGTTCGTAGTCATCGGTGTTGAATCGGTAGTTTCTCATGGCACGAAGACTGTAGTGAAAATAATTCTTGAGTTGATTTGTATCCCGGATGGTGTTCATATGGTGGATCTTCTTGGCAAGATTGATGTGGTCAAGAAAACGGATTGAGATGACCTTCTGGCCCCCCTGGTGATCGAGTCGAATGCCTGTTCTTGCCTGGAAGAGCTGACTGATCTGATAGGTGCTCCCCCATAATTTTTCCATGGGCAAGCGGTTCAGAAAATCATTTATGGCCTCATAGCGTCTGGATATATCCCCATCCATGGGCAGGAGGTTGAGACTGACACAGTCGTTTT
>Ga0307417_10000028_pt1 | contig 55086 bp, 41 predicted proteins | sample SalMarWE160210MG_2_FD_202514 | JGI IMG/M metagenome (GOLD analysis project Ga0307417, IMG submission 202514) | Salt marsh sediment microbial communities from the Plum Island Ecosystem LTER, Massachusetts, United States - WE1602-10 | ecosystem: Environmental > Aquatic > Marine > Intertidal zone... | reverse complement strand
TGATGATTCTGTCAGCGTTTCTGCACATGTTCTCGGTCCTGTTCATGAAGTCGTACGCCAAGCCGAGGGAGATGACCTGGTGGACCGGATGCCTGATGCTGGCGCTCGGCCTCGGCTTCGGTTTCTCAGGCTACCTCCTGCCGTGGAACAAGTTAGCCTTCTTCGCGACCCGCGTCGGCACCGACATGACGAGCAAAGTGCCGTTCATCGGCGACTGGCTGATGCACGTTCTCCGGGGTGGCGATGACGTGACGGGAGCGACGTTGACACGGTTCTTCGGCATCCACGTGGCGGTGTTGCCGATGCTGATGGCCGGACTCATCGCGCTCCATCTCCTGTTCATCCAGCGCCAGGGGATTCACGTTCCGATGGGCGCTGCCGAGGAGAGCAAGGCACGGCCGGGGATGAAGTTCTTCCCCGACTTCGCGCTCCGCGAGGCGGTGGTTTGGCTGATCGGGCTGGCCCTTCTGGCCTTCCTCGCGGCCTACTTCCCGTGGAACCTGGGTGTCAAGGCTGATCCGTTTGCGTCGGCGCCGGCGGGCATCAAGCCGGAGTGGTACTTCCTGTTCATGTTCGAGTCCCTGAAGCTCATTCCGGGCCACGTTCTCGGTATCGAGGGCGAGCTGCTCGGCCTCGGGGCCTTCGCGGTGCTCGGAGTGTTCTGGTTCCTCATCCCGCTGCTCGATCGCCGTTCCAGCAGAGGCGAGCGCTCGCCGCTGTTCACCTTGATCGGTGCGGTGGCGCTCGCATTCATCGCAGGGATGACCATCCTGTCGTTCTTGGGGGTGTTCTCGTGACGCAGCAAGCCCGTTCTCACGTGCTCGTGATCCTGCTGACCGCATGTGTCGTCGTGTCCGCGCCGGCATGGGGGTCTCCAGATCAGGGCTCAGCACCGGCGAGCGCAACGCCAGGAGGTACCTGCCAGACCTGTCACCTACAGCTCGACGAGCCCGCGCTGAAGGACCCAGCGGTCGGATTCGAGCATGATGTGCACGATCGGCCGGGACTGGGGTGCGTCGCATGCCATGGCGGTGACCCGACGGCAGACGATCCCGATGAGTCCATGAGCCCGAAGCACGGGTTCAAGGGTGCGCCGAAACCGGGCGAGATTCCGAAGCTGTGCGGAACCTGTCACGCCGACGAAGAGGTGATCAGGAAGTTCGCTCCGAACCTCCCGACGGATCAGCTCTCGCAGTACCTTACCAGCGTCCACGGTAAGCTGAACCGCAAGGGTGATACCAAGGTGGCGACGTGTATCTCGTGCCACGGCGTACATGGCATCTACGCCGCCAGTGACCCGCGTTCCTCGGTTTACCCGACCCGCGTCGTGGACACCTGTGCCAAGTGCCACGCCGACGCCAAGCTGATGGCGCCGTACGGGATCTCGACGGACCAGGTGGCCAAGTACAAGAAGTCCTTTCACTTCGAGGCGTTGACCGTCCAAAACGACCTCTCCGCGCCGACCTGCAACGACTGCCACGGCTCGCATGGCGCGACCCCTCCGGGAGTGTCGTCGATCTCCAACGTCTGTGGAACATGCCACCCGCAGAACATGGACCTGTTTCAGAAGTCACCCCATTCCAAGGCGTTCGCGGACCAGGGAATGGGAGCCTGCGAGGCGTGCCACGGACACCATGACATCCCGAAGCCCAGCGACGGCCTCGTGGGGCTCAAGGAAGGTGCCGCATGCGTCCAGTGCCACGACTCCGGAGATCCGGGGGGCGAGGCCGCCATCGCCATCAGCACCTCGCTGGAGCTGGCAACCGACACCGAGAGCCGCGCCGCTCAAGAGGTGGCCGAGGCTCAGCGCAAGGGCATGCTGATGGAAGATGCCGACATCGAGCTGCAGACCGCCCACGAGGAGATCATCAAGGCGCGCTTGGAGGTCCACCAGGCATCTCTCGGACCGGTCAATGAGCACACGTCCAAGTCCGTGACGGCCGCCAAGAAGTCGCTGGCCCTGGCCGCCGAGGCGCGACACGAGATCCATGTCAGACGCACCGGCCTGTCGATCGCTTTCGTGTTCATTGTCTTCGCGATCATCCTGCTGATACTGAAGATTCGGAGCTGACTCGCCCCTTGTGCCGGGTCAGGCAGAACTCGGAGCTCGCTCCCTTGCCGCGCGCGCCTGCCTGAGCACGTGAGGGGCGAGTAGCAGCACGGTGCCGTAGGCCGCAAAGGCGACGAAGAGGGTGGCTGGCTGGCCATGTGGAAGATCCTCGAGGAGTATCTTGATACCACACAGGCCGAGCAGCGGGTAGACGAGCCAGGTCAGCTCGGTCAGTGAGTCCCAGCGACCCGCGGCGGCGGTGGCCAGGCAGACCGCGGCGATCACGATCGTACGCACGGTGGCAAGGAGGGCGGCGGGCGTCCCGCCTGCCAGCCCCGCCACCAAGGGCGCCAATACACTGATGACGATGGCGCCGACTCCGCCAAGCCCTACAACCGCGATCAGGAACCGGGGGATGCGGGACCTCCACGCAGTTGTCCTGTGGCGCTGGGTGATCACGAGGGCCCCGTAGCAGACAACCGCCAGGCCGAGCACCAATAGAGCCGGAGCGGTGAACGATCGTCCAACCGTGGCGGGTGTTGCGACGAAGGCGTGAGCCGTGGCGACCCAGAGTCCGCTGACAGCCGCAGCAGAGAAGACGTACACGACGCTGTGTGAGCGCAGCGAGATGCGATTAAACCGCCCGCCGAGAGCAGCAGTCGCCAGGCCGAGCAAGGCCAGCTCCGTCGCGAGAACCGTGTCCGGGGCCACCAACCGGCTTCCGGAGAGCAGCAGGACGAGACCGATGGAAGTGTAGAAGAAGAAGTTGGGACCGCGACCCTGCCGGCGGTCGACAGCGGTGAACGCGACGGCGTAGCTGATGAGGCCGAGCACGATTCCTATCGCCCCGAGCACGGCGACGCCGGTCCCAGTTGCCCGGGCGACGTGGATCGAACCACCGTAACCGACCAGCAGGACGGCCGCGGTCTGTGTGACCTCGAACGGGTTGATGTTGCGTGCGCGTACCAGAGTTCGAACCGTGAAGGTGGCCGCATAGCTCACGAAGAGCAGCAGGGCGAGGATGAGAACGACCGTGGTGTTCAGGCTGTCGTACGGAGAGGGCGGTCCCCCCGCGGTGGCGGCGAGAAAGGCGACCTGCAGGACGGCGATGTCGACCAGCGCGGCAACCGGCCAGCGGATGCCGTGCCAGTGCCGGGAGTACGCCAGCCAGGCCGTCGCCAAGCCGACTAGCAGCAGCACGGCTGTGAAGATCTCCGCCGCGTGCGTGCTGACGAGCAATGCCAACCCGGTCAGGGTGGCGCCAATGGACACGATCCACCCGAGCAGGTGGAGGCTCCTGTACCAGGCAACGCCGAGAGCCACGGCTGTAAGAGCCAGGAGGAGAACGCCGGCAGTGCCCGGCGACAGCACGCCCAGGCGAGTAGTAGCCTCATACAGCAGCGGATACCCGATGATTGAGGTCGACACTCCGTGAAAGGCTGCGCTGAGTCGCCGGTCGCCGGCACCGTCGCGGTTCGCGAGGAAGACCCAGATACCGGCATAGAGGAGTCCCATTGTGACGCCCGCGGGCCGGGGAACGGTTCCCGCCTCCGTGATGGCCCGCAGGAGGAATGCTCCTGCGAGCACGAGGAACGTCCGACCCAGCAGGGCCGGGAGACCGCGGAGATGAAGCGCCACTGCCTCCTGTGGGAGGTGCCCGGGTTCTTCGGGACGATCCTGGGGCATCTCGGCGAGGCCGCTTTGTCGAGAACTCTCCAGGATAAAGAGGCGCCTTTCGAGGCCGTCGACGGTGCTTATGAGCTCGGCAACCCGAGCTTCAAGATCGGCCAGTCGTTGCTGCACATCCCTACCTTTCCACGTCGTCTCAATTGAGCGCCAATCGGGATTATAGCAATGCCGACGAGTAACGACGCGTTTCCCTGACCCGCAGGACCCTACAGTATTTGCGATACTTTGACATTGTTTGGAGAAAAACGGGTTCCGATCGAGCTCGGCAGCCCGTATATTGGTTTTCATGGAACCGGCACGAAGAGCTGTTCTGCTGACGGGCGCATCGAGACAGTGGATGCAAAAGGCAGCGCCGCGCCTCGAAAGGTACGGTCTCCGGGTCCATGAAGCGGACTGGGAGGACGCTGTCCTCGATCTCGTCGAGCGCGTACCGTTCGGAGTTGTGGTGGCCGGCTACCCGCTAACAGGAGCCGGTTTCGGACTTCTCCTGAGCGCTGTCCGGGCCCGGTCCTCCTCCTGCCGGCGGGCTGGATTCGTGGCCGTCACGCCGCCGGACCGATTCGATGAGGCAAGCCGGCTGGTGGGTCGCGGCGTGAACAAGGTCCTGTCGGAGGCGGCACCCCTGCACGAGCTCGGGCTCCTTGTCACATCACTTCTCGATGCGCCACCGAGGCTTCCGGTGAGGGTTCAGGTGCGGATCACCGTGCAGCAGGAAGACGGACAGGTGGAGGTACTCTGTCAGACAGAGAACATCTCCACATCGGGCATGCTGCTGCGGCGAAGGAGTATCTCGACTCCAGGTACGCGAATCGACTTCCAGATCCAGCTGCCCGGACGGGAAGAGATGATCCAGGGCAGCGCCGAGGTGGCGCGAGTGGCGGATCCGGATCGAGAGGGATTGGAAGGCTTTGCAGCGCGCTTCCTGGACTTCGACGGTTCCAGCCGCGAGGAGTGGGAGAGCTTCCTGGAGGCCCGGGCTCTTCCGTAGCCCGGATCCTGCCTATCCCTTTGAGTCAGGAAGAACGCAAAGATAAGAAAAGGGACCTCTTCTTGGCAAACTTGGCGTACTTGGCGCCTTCGCGGCTCATAATCAAGCCTCAACAGCCCCCGAGACCGTGCCTGACAGGAGCGAGCCTGAGCGAGAGAGATAGCCAAGGCCCGGATTATCTACTCGGGCTCTGACTCCACTCCGGAGCCCGAGGTTCCTCACAGCGTTGTCAGCACCTCGGCGATGCGGCCGACGGCCCACTCGATCTCGTCTTCGGTGATGACGAGCGGCGGCGCGATGCGGATCACGTTCTCGTGGGTTTCCTTGCAGAGCAGCCCGGCGTGCTGCAATGCCTCACAGAAACGGCGTGCGCCGCCGGCACTCTCCTTCAGCTCGATCCCGATCCACAGCCCCCTGCCGCGCACCTCGGCGACGTGCTCAGAGGGAATGGCTCTCAGCCGCCGCATGAAATGCTCACCGAGGTGGGCGGAGCGCTCGAGCATTCCTTCGTCGATGAGTACGTGCAAGGCCGCTCGCGCTACTGCGGCTCCGAGCGGGTTGCCACCATAGGTGGAGCCGTGGTCGCCGGGGGAGAAGACCTGCATCACGTCATCGTCGGCGAGGATTGCGGAGACGGGGTACATTCCTCCGGAAAGCGCCTTGCCGATGATGACGATGTCGGGTCTGATTCCCTCGTGCTCGTAGGCAAAGAGCCTGCCCGTGCGACCCAGCCCTGACTGGATCTCGTCGACGATCAGGAGAGCATTGTGCTCCGAGGTGAGCTCTCGCAGGCGCCGCAGGTAGCCGTCCGGAGGAATGATGATGCCGCCCTCGCCCTGGATCGGCTCGATGAGGACCGCGACCACATTCGGGTTCATGGCAGTGGCTACAGCCTCTGCGTCACCGTAAGGAAGGTTTCGGAACCCGGGCGTGAACGGTCCGAAGCCGGAACGGTACTGTTCATCCGTGGAGAAACCCACAATGGTCGTCGTCCTGCCGTGGAAGTTGCCCTCGAAGGTCAGGATCTCGGCCTGTCCCTCGGCGATGCCGCGCCGCGTGTATCCCCACTTGCGGGCGGCCTTGATGGCGGTCTCCACGGCCTCGGCTCCCGTATTCATGGGCAGCACGCGACTGAACCCGGCCAGCTCGGCGAGCTCCTGGCAGAACCTCCCGAGCTGGTCGTTGCGAAAAGCGCGTGAGGTCAATGCGACCCTGCACGCCTGCTCGACCATGGTCTTGACCAGACGAGGATGACAGTGTCCCTGGTTGACCGCCGAGTATGCGGCAAGGCAGTCCATGTACCGCTTGCCGTCGACGTCCCACACCCACACGCCTTCTCCTCTGGCGATCACGACATCGAGCGGGTGGTAGTTGTGTGCGCCGAAGCGATCCTCGAGATCAATCAGGATGGAAGCGTTGCTCATCAATGTCCTCCGGATTGTCTTGTGCGGGCGCCGAGCCCTGTGACGCCGCCCGCACACTACACGCTCCCGTCCCGGTGTTCAACCTCAGGGTCGACGTCACTCGATCTCTATCGAGCCTTGAGCCAGAGCCAGACGTAGCTTGGAAAGGCCACCAGCAACCTGAAACGGTTCCCGGACAGATGGCTTGAGGCCGCGTCGGGCCTCCTATCTCGAGCTCGGCTGCTTCTCCTGTTGTGCCTGCCAGTGTAGGTACGCCTCGATGAAGCCGTCGATATCGCCGTCCAAGACGCGGTCGGTGTCGCCGATTTCGTGCCCGGTGCGGAGGTCCTTGACCATCCGGTACGGCTGCAGGACATAGGAACGAATCTGGTTGCCCCAGGAGATGTCCTTCTTGGGTCCCTTCAGCTTCTCGAGCTGCTCCTCTCGCTTCTGGAGCTCGAACTCGTAAAGACGCGCCTTGAGCACCTTCATGGCGGACGCGAGGTTCTTGATCTGTGACCGCTCGTTCTGGCATGTGACGATGATGCCGGTCGGGATGTGCACGAGCCTCACCGCCGAGTAGGTGGTGTTGACCCCCTGCCCACCCGGTCCCGACGAGCAGTACCGGTCGATGCGAAGGTCCTTCTCCGGAATTTCCAGATCGACCTCCTCGTCGACCTCCGGATAGATGTGGGCGGACGCGAAGGAAGTATGCCGGCGCGCCTGGGCGTCAAACGGTGAGATGCGAACCAGGCGGTGGACCCCGTTCTCTGACTTCAGGTAGCCGTAGGCGTAGGGTCCCTTGACGAGCAGGGTCACGCTCTTGATACCGGCCTCTTCACCGGGCTGCTCGTCGAGCAGCTCCGCGTCGTACCCCCTCCGCTCGCACCAGCGAAGGTAGAGCCGCTCGAGCATCTGGGCCCAGTCTTGAGACTCTGTGCCGCCTGCGCCCGGGTGGATTTCGACGAAGGCATTGGCCCCGTCGTGTTCCCCGGTCATCTTGGTGGTGAGCTCGATGCGGTCCAGCAGGGGGCCGACTCGGCGCAGTGCCTGGTCGAGCTCGGCCTCGGCGCCGGCCTCCTTCTCGCGCGCCATCTCGAGCAGGATCTCGAGCTCCTCGCCGACCTCGCGAAGACGGGCTGCGGTCTCGGCGGCACGCTGGAGCTCACTCCGATGCCGCATGACCTCGCGCGCCCGTTCCTGGTCCGCCCAGATATCCGGGTCCTGGGCTTGGGTGTCGACCTCCTCGAGCTCGCGGCGCAGCTTCGCCTCGTCAAAGGTACCCCCGCAGGTGGTCGACCCTTTCAATCTCCGCCTCACTGCGCTGGACGAGCTCGTCGAGCATGGCTTCCTCCATAGCAAACCGCCCGCCGAAGCGGGCGCAACACATCTTAGCAGAATCAGGTAGCTTAGGCGAGACCCACGCGAGGATTGCAGCCCGGGGCTCTGACGAGTGAACGCAGTCGTATCGGCGGCTGAAGAACCTGCGCTACGGAACGAGCTTCCTGGCATCGTCGCGGAACGCGGCCTGCTCTGTGGGGCTCGCCAGGTGGGTGCCCAGCTCGGCGACGAGCTCTTCCCAGCTCGACGCTGTTTTGGATGCCCGCTTCACCAGGATCTTCGCCAGCGGTCCTATCGCCGAGGCAAGCCTCCTCTCGAGTGCCTGGAGAGCATCCTGGCTCCAGGTTTCGCCTACCGGCGAATCGCTGTCGTGAGCCTGCGGGCTGGGCTCCTGACTGCTCGTCGCGGCCGGCGGAGGGGTGAGCACGGTGGCCTCCACCTTGGGTGAGAGGCCCTCCAGGACCTCGCTCAGGAAGACGTTCCGTTGCGCTTCCGACGGTATCTGCCGGGAAAGCCTGGCGCACAAGTCGTGAAGGTCGGAAGAGCTCTGAGCGGCCTTCTTCACCAGAACCTTGGCCAGCGGTCCGATGGCGGCGGCCAACGGTGTCTCGACGCGAGCCAACACGTCGGCGTCCCAAGTCATGGACGGGATGGGACCAGCCGCGGGCGGCTGCGACGTTATAGCCTGCAGGGCCGTCTGGGCGGGCCTCGGAGCCGCGGTTGGCACGCCGTGCCCGGATTGCAGAAGAGCGAGGTCCGCATCCACCTCCCGGGTGTTCGAGTAGCGCATGTCGCGCTCTCGAGCCATCATCTTCAGAATCACTGCGCAGATGCCGTCGCTCAACCCGGGTACGACCGTACGCGGATCCGGAAGCTCGTCGTGGAGGTGCTTGGCGATGATCACCATCGGCGATGAGCCCTCGTACGGTGGGCGACCGGTGATGAGGTGGAAGAGGGTAGCACCCAGGGAGTAGATGTCGGTGCGGCCGTCGATGTCCTTTACTCCGGCGATCTGCTCCGGTGAGATGTAGTTTGGCGTCCCCGCGACGACCCCGGTCTGGGTCAGGTTCTGGTCGTCGGCCACGCTCTTGGCGAGCCCGAGATCGACGAGCTTCACGACGCCGTCCTGCCTGAGTATGAAGTTGTCCGGCTTCACGTCCCGGTGAACGACTCCGGCCGCGTGTGCAACGCCGAGAGCGGTGCACGCCTGACGGGTCACGGCGATCGCGTCCGTCTCCGTCACCTTGCCGGAGGTCCTCAAGAACCAGCCGAACGACCGCCCCGGCACGAACTCCATGGCCAGGTAGTAGGCCGACTCTACACGGCCGAAGTCATAGATCTGGACGATGTTGCGGTGATTCAGACGAGCCGCGGCTCGGGCCTCTTTGAGGAAGCGCTGGAGGTACGCCTCGTCGGCGGAGTAGCGCTCCGCCAAGAGCTTGAGGGCCACATCTCGGTCGAGAGTGAGGTGACGTGCGCGGTACACCCGTCCCATGCCACCACGACCCAGCTGCTCGCGGATCTCGTAGTCGCCGAATCGCGACCCGGCACGCAGCTCCTCTTTCAACGTCGTTTACCTCACGCAAGAAGAACAGATAACGGCCTCAGGTCTCATCGAGCATCGCCAATGCCTTCTTGAGGCTGATCCGCATTCGGCCGAACGCACCTGCGAGCCGGGCCACCTCATCGTGCCCCTTGAGATCGAGATCGGGCGCCTCCATGTCTCCGTGGCTTACCTGATCGGCAATGGTCGCAAGCCGCGTCAGAGGGCGGGTAACCGAGTACCTCAGCAGCAGGTTAAGCACCAGGAGTGTGACCACGAATACCCCAGCCAATGAGGCTAGCAAGGTTCGGAAGGCCTGGTTCGCCATCGAGACCGGAATCGACGTCGGCACGGAGACGATCTGCGCCCCCACGATCTCGTTGAGTTTCCAGCCGAAGCCGTTGCTGGGGCCGTAGAAGCGGACCAGAGATGGCGGTGCCTCCTCAGGCGTGCGGTGACAGGAGAGGCACCTGGGGTCTGTGATCCGGATCGGGTGACTGAGAAACAGAGATGGGCCTTCGACCGTCTGGCGCTCTCCGATGATCTCGGTCAGACCGGCGTTCTTCTGAAACTGGGTGATGACGTCGGCCTCCCAGTCGACCGCTCGGTCGCGCGGGTTCGACGGGTTCAGCGTGGCTTCCTTGTAGGTGTACTCAGGGTTGCTCTGGCGCAGGTAGTTGAAGACCTCGGTCGCCGAGTAGGCCGGGACGGTCTGGGGCAGGAACTGCTCTTTCAGCCTCGAGTTGAGGAGCGGCTTGATCTGCTTGATCGTGTACCCGCGCATCGCCATCGCGGTCTCCATCATGATGCGGGCGTTCTGGATGACCTGCGTGCGTGCGCTCCGCTGAAGCAGAGTACGAGACACCCAACCGGCAGGGATCAACGCCAGAGAGAACACGAGCACTAGCGCCACGTTGAACTTGCTGAGCAGACTCACGAAGCCCCTCCCGGGCTGGTCCGACATTCAACCTGCTGCTCCAGCCCACGAGCCAATTGAGGCGAATTCTCAATTATCATCGTAACACAAGAACAGCGGAAGCGGGCCCGCTCTTCCCCGGGGCCGGGGCCGAATCCGGAACACGATCTGAACAACCAGAGCTGTGCAGCGGTCACCTTCGCCTTGACCGCGCGACGACGGCCGCCAGGCCGAGGATGCACACCGCGGACCACCAGTCACCGAGCCTGGCGCGCGGGGTCAAGCCGCACATTGGGCGGATTTGGTGGACCAGCACGCCGGCGGCCCCGACGGGCAGGTGATCGACAATCCGCCCCTGCGGGTCTATGAAGCCGGAGATCCCGGTGAGGGCCGCTCGGACCACCCATCGGCGGGTCTCGACGGCGCGCAGCACGGCCTGGGCGAAGTGCTGCGTCGGGGCCCACGAGTAGCCGTACCAGCCGTCGTTGGTCAGGGTCCCCAGAACCTCCGCGCCGTGCCGTACCTCCGCGGTCACCAGGCCGGGGAAGACGATCTCGTAGCAGATCGCCATCCCCATTCTGAATGGTCCTACTTCGAGTGGGCGTGGGTCGTGGCCCGGTGTAAAGTGACCGACCTCTCGTATCAGGGCGCGGGCGAACGCGAGCCGGCCGACGAATGGCACGTACTCGCCGAAAGGTACGAGTCGGATCTTGTCATACCGTCGCTTCTCGATACCGGACGGCGTCACCACGTAGGCAGCGTTGGTGTAGCCGCCGTCGGAAGTGAACCCGATCGAGTTGAGGACGATAGTGACGTTGAGCTTCCTGGCAAGCTCCCGCACCAACTCACGGTAGGAGGCGTCGCGCTCGAGCGTGTAGGGAACTGCGCTCTCGGGCCAGAGCACGACTCGTGCACCGGCTGAGGAGGCTTCGCCGGTCAGCCGCCATACGCGGCCGGCGATCTTGGCGCTGTCGGATGGGTCCCACTTCTCCTCGAGGGTCGTACCTGGCTGTAGAGCCGCAACCGGTACGGCGCCTGCCGACGGCCGCGCCGAAGGGGCGGCGAACGTAAAAACGGCGACACAGACCACGGCGGAGGAGCCGAGCACGAGCCCCGAACGACGGGTGTGCTGGTGGAGGGTGGCCCACCCGGCTGCCCCGGCGGCAGTCAGTGCCCAGCCGAGCCCCGTTGCTCCCCACACCGGCAGCGAACCGAGCAGGCGCGGATGAAAGGCCAGCGCGGCCGCGGTCGGGTTCCACGGGAACCTGTAGACCAATGTCTGACGGGAAGCTTCGAGAGCTGCCCATGCGAAGGCGAACGCCCACGGGCGCAACCACGGACGGGCGAGATGGGTCAGCACGGAGCACACGGCCCAGGTTGCGCCGAGGAAAGCGGCCATTGCCACCAGGCAGAGCACCGCTGCCGCCGCCGGCAGACCACCGTAATGATGCATCACGGGGACCACCCAGTGGGTGGCGATCATCCAGTGGACCGTGCCGGCCAGAAGCCCGAGCCCGGCGGCTTTCTTCCAGCTGGAATTACGGTGCAGGGCCTCGAGGAGGAGGCCCGGGAAGAGGAGGACCAGGGGCCACACTCCGGGGCCGGGGAGAGCAACGGCGAGAACGGCTCCGGAGGCGGCCGCGGCGAACCACGGTAGTGCTCGCACGAGGCCGTGGCTTGTTGCCCGACCTGCCCCTTGGCCTTCGTCCATCATCCGCCGGGAGTATATCCCGCGACGGCGCTGGATGGGGCCGAGAGAAGGGGGATGGCGAGGGCCATCCCCCTCTGTAGGGGACAACCGATCAGGCCGGTCTCAGCGGTTGCGCGGGATCAGCCCGAAGAGCCGGAATGCCGGCAGCAGCGGCCGGACCTGATCGGCATGCCTGACGAGCCCGAGCTTTCCGGTCTGCTCCTCGTTCAGCATGCCCTCGAAGCCGTCGATGTAGGTCTGGTTCGCTGCGCGGATCTGCTGCCCGAGGTCGTGCGCCTGGATTGTGAGGTTGCCAACCTCCGTCGGATCCGGATCCGGGCCGCTGAGGAGCTCGGCCAGCTGTTGCTTGACCGCATCGAGCTGGTCGCGGAGTGGCGTCACGACAGTCTCGCGGTCTGCGATGAGGGCATCCCACTGGCTCACCTGGTCCGGCGTCATCTGCAGGAAGTTGACAATGGCCTCGTGCGAACGACCGACCACGCACGGGTCGTCCGCGAAGACCGGTACCGCCAGGGCAAGCACCAACAGGCTGAGGACGAAACGCTTCATTCTGAGAACCTCCCTCGGATGTCGTGCCCGCCACGACGCGCCGATGCCTGCAGAGTTGGACGTTGCCGCCGCCGCGTGGTTGACATCAAGCTCCGGGGAGGTGACTCGAGCATGCCTTTGGCGCACTGATCATGGCGTGCCGATCTGCAGCTCAGTGGGCGATCCCAAGCTCCTCGAGGACCGCGGCGGTATGTTCGCCGAGCGCCGGAACGGGACGGACTGGGGTTCGACCGAATGCAATCCACGGTGCCAGGCTGCTCAGGACCTCACCATCGGGAGTCGTGATCCTCTCCTCGATCCCAGGCCGTGAGCACGGCCCCTCAATACGAGCCGAGGCCAGGTCATGGACAGCGGAGATCGGGAGACTGCGGGCGGCCGCTTCTTCCAGCCAGTGCGCGCGCGGTCGGCTGGCGAGGACCTCCCCGATCTCCCGCGCTGCCCGACGTCCCTCGTCGCCGGGGTCGAACCCGGCGCCGGCAAGATGGGGGAGGCCGAGCATGTCAAGGAAGCTGCCCCAGAACTTCGGCTCGATCACGGCCACCGCGAGCTCGAGCCTGTCGCCGCACGGGTAGCGCCGGTAGCAGGGAGCATCGCCTGCCAACAGGACGTCCAGCACGCCCGCACCGCCGGCGGCGGCATCCGCCCAGGCCCAGGCCAGAAAGGGTAGGGGGGCCGCTGCCAGTGGCTGCTCGATGACCGCGCCGCGACCGCTCTGTTGTCGAGCCAGGAGGGCGGCAAGGATGCCGGAGGTCGCAAGCAGGGCTGCGGTGACGTCAGCCAGCTGGACTGCCGGCACGCCGGTGCCCGGGAGCAGGGAAAGGAGGCCGCTGGTTGCCACGAAGTTGAGATCATGGCCGACGCGCTCGGCCCATTCGCCGCCGTGGCCGTATGACGACAGCGAGCAGTAGACGAGCCGGGGATTGAGTGCTAGCAGGCTCTCAGCGTCCAGCCCCCAGCGCTTGGTCGTACCGGTACGGAAGCTCTCCACCACGACGTCGGCCGACTTCGCCAGGCGCAGTACGGCAGCGGCGCCTGCCTCAGATCTGAGGTCGAGGCAGACGGACTCGGAGCCGCGAAGAAGGGTCGCGAAGCCAGCACCGACGCCGCCCACGATTGGTGGTGCGGCTCGCATCGGGTCACCGCCGGTCGGGTCCTCGACCTTGATCAGGCGGGCGCCGAGGTCGATCAGCTGACGGGCGAGGACCGCGCCCGGGAGCATTCTGGAAAGATCGACTACGAGCAAGCCCGCGAGGGGCCCCGCGCTATCAGTAGCGGTTGTGGCAGTCATGGTCTTGGGACCTCCGTTCTGCTCTCCAGGACGAGCACGACAACAGTTGTGAGTGGCTCGCCTCTCCTCGGTGCGGCTCCAATACCGACGGCATCAACGTCGCCTCGGTAGATGACTTCGGGGAGGGCGATGTCGGCGGGGTCGGGGACCTCGTAGGTGAGCACTGTCAGCCGCCGGTATGAGACCCCGGCCTCACGGAGGAGGCGGCCTGCTTCTGGCGTCAGCGAGTTCGAGGACAGATCTGCCTGGCGGAGACGTACCGCGAGCTGCTGCGTGACCTCGTCGACGGCCCTGGTCGGGCGAATTTCTGCCAGGCCGCGGACAGCGCGACGGCCTTCAATTCTGGCTCGGACTGCGTTAGCGAATGACAGTGCCGAACGGCTCAGGACCGGCTCAGCGAAGATCTGAGTCACCACCCATGGTCGCCGGCTTGCAGCCGGCTCGCGCACGATCCCGATGCCGACCACTGTGGGTTGGGGAGCGAGGATGTTGGCGCGGTGGCCCGGGCTGCGCATCAGCGCCTCCTGCGACTCGTAGATCGAGTCGCTGGTCGAGATGTTCTCTCCGGACCACTTGATCGCGTAGTGGTCGGCGGCGAGGCGTTCGGCCAGACCGCCTCGGCTGGGTGAGAGGTGGCCAAAGAAGCCGTTCAAGGCCATGTCCTCGCTGTGGCGCCGGGCAACGGCTGCGAGGCGCTCGTCTGCCTGGACCGCAGGCAGGCCGAACCGCCGCCGGTCGGCGTTGACGAGCTCCAGCATCAGGGCTTCGGCCTCGGCCGGCGTCCTGACATCGGTCTCTTCAGGCGGTATCTTGCCCTCCCACGCACTGGCAGGGGAACTGCCGACCGTGACTGGGAACAGCGCGCAAACCTCGGGCCCGCTCGGTCCGTCGGCTGTGATCTCGACCCAGACGGTTCCCGTTCGGTGACCCAGAGGGATGCTGGCCAACCCCCAGCGGCCGGCGGCGCCGGCGCTCAGATGCTCGATGCCTCCGTCGGCAGCGAGGAGAATCACTTCGGGATCCGTGAGGCCACCAAGAAGCTGGAACTGCAAGGGAAGGTTGGAGCCCGCGCCGCCGCTGGTCGGGAAGCTCGAGAGTCTGACCGTCCGCTTGACGGCCAGGATTCCCCACCGCCATCGGAATGGAGGGTTCTGGGCGGGAATCCTGGCTACGCCGATATGGGTCGCACCCTCGAGCCCGGGCTGAGCGAGGAGCTCACGAACACCTTCGATGACCTCCTCGGTGCTGTCCTCGGTCGTGTAGAGGACCGTCGCGGTGGCAGATGGATCCGGGCAGCCCGCCCAATGGACCATGAACTCGATCGCGGCGAGTGGTGGCTGCGTCGTGGCGTCATGCGGCACCTGTCGGGCGTAGGCCGCCGCCGCCCGCATCAGGCAGGGTGAGAGGCGGAGCCGGGGGAAGGCGGCAGCCAGCTTCTGTGAGACCTCGGCTCGCGGGCTCTGCCGGTCGGTTGTGTAGTACTGGGCCGCCGGGGATGTCATGACGTAACGCACATGCCGGCCCAGGGCGCCGTCCACGCTTGCCGCCGGAGCCGCGCCGAGGCTCGTGAGTGCTGTGCCGCAGGCGAGGAGGAGAGCTGTTGTCGCCACCACTGCGCCGACCCGGCGGACAACCGTGGCGGGGGGATCACAGGTGCCGCCGTCCAGGTGCTCGACCTCCACGTTCAGATCCTAACCGGATCATTGACTCGCGGTCTACTGCGAACGGCCTCTCTGTCCACTCTCAACAACATGGCCGAGGTGCTGGGTCGCTATCCCGACACGCGGGTCATCGTCTCGGGCTACACGGACTCCCAGGGTAGCGAGGAGCACAACCTGCAGCTGTCGGAACGGCGCGCTTCCTCGGTCCGTAGCTCTCTCATCTCGCGCGGGGTACGGCAGGAGCGAATCACGGCGGTGGGCCTTGGGGAGAGCGATCCAGTCGACACCAACCAGACCGCCCAAGGGCAACAGAACAACCGGCGGGTGGAGCTTCGCGTCCTCTTTGATAGGGCATAGGCGGCCTGTTGGCGGGCGAGTTCCGGGACGCGGTTGTGGGCCTCTGCACCACCTTCTCCTGTTGACGCGCTGATTGACCTGGATCAAGGACTGCGGCGGCCTCCGGGCCGATCCTGGTTCCAGGAGGTGCGCATGAGGCTGCCCAAGATCCTGGCTGCTCGTCGCGGTGCACAGCTGGTGATGGCGGCGGTCGTGATGCTCATTGGGGTTCAGTTCGGGATGTGGGTGCGCCCGCAGCTGGTCGGGTTGTGGCCGAGCGTGTCTCGCCCCGCAGGCGCCGAAGGTTTCCTGCCGATCGACGCCATGCTCGCCTTCCGTCACTGGTTGGGCACGGGCGCCATCGATGCGATTCACCCGGCGGCACTCGCCATCTTCGTCGGCATCTGCTTGATGTCTACGATCGTCGCGAGATCCTTCTGTTCGAACCTGTGCCCAGTCGGGTTGGTCTCGGAGCTGCTCGGACGCCTCGGCCTGCGTTCGGTCGGCCGTACGGTGACGCCGCCGAATTGGATCGACATTCCGCTGCGTGGGCTCAGGTTCGTCCTGCTCGGTTTCTTTGTTTGGGTGATCTGGTTCGCCATGGACCAGCGAGGGGTCGAGGCCTTCCTCACCAGCCCCTATGCCAAGGTCGTCGATGCCAAGATGTGGTTGTTCTTTGCCAGACCGTCACGGTTGACCGTCGCCGTGCTCGGCATACTGGTCGTCGGCTCGGTGTTCGTGCGCGATCTCTGGTGCCGCTACCTGTGTCCGTACGGAGCCCTTCTCGGGATCCTCGGTCGCCTCGCCCCGCTCAAGGTGACTCGGAGAGAGGACCTCTGCACCGGCTGTCAGGCATGTACCAGGGCCTGCCCGGCGCGCCTGCCGGTCCATAGCATGGGGCGGGTTGCGTCGATCGAGTGCACCTCGTGCCAGGACTGTGTCGTTGCATGCCCGGTCGAATCGTGTCTTGCAGTGCGGCCGCCGCTGGTCGTGTCGCGACGCCGCTGGCTCAGGCCTGCGGTGGCGGTGGCTCTGGCGGTCTCCCTCTACATCGTCGTCATCGGCGGCTTCCGTCTCACCGGTCACTGGCACACGACAGTCACACAGGCCGAGTATCACCATCGCCTGCGCCAGATCGACTCACCCCTCTACACCCATGTGAGGGGCGTCGCGATGGTCGAGCCATCGCAGGTGACCGGCGGCACTGCGGAGTCGCTTCAAGCCAGGCGCTAGCAGGGCCGTTGACACACGGCGACGGGTTACAGCGAACCGGCTGCGACACGAGCAGGTCGGCGCCGGGAGCTGCCGGCGCAACGGCGGCTCTCGCACCGCTGACAGCGTCAAACATGCGCCGTATACTGCCGGAATGAGTCGAGCTCCCGAGACCTTGCTCGAGGTTCCGCTCGTCAGACACCTGCCGGAGGATCTCAGTCAGCGGCTGATCGCGATCGGGACGGAGCGCCGCTTCGAGCGCGGAGAGATCCTGTTCATGGAAGGGGCGACCGCAGAGGCGATGTACGCCGTCGTGTCGGGGAAGATCAAGCTCGTGCGCTACTCCCCGAAGGGCAAGGAGCTGCTTCTGCATCTCGTCAAGCCGGGCCAGAGCTTTGCCGAGGCGGCGCTGTTCGGAGAGCGGACCTACCCCGCCACGGCGGTCGCTCTCGAACGCACGGCGGTCTGGGTGTGGGAGCGGGACCGCCTGCTGCGGCTCATTGCCGAGGTGCCCGGCCTGGCCCTGGCCATGATTGCCTCTATCTCGGTGTGGACACGCCGGCTTGCCGGCAAGCTCGAGCTGCTGACCCAGCGGCGAGTCGAAGAGAGATTCGCGATCTACCTTCTCGGGCGCGCGGGGGGGCGGGACCTCGCTCAAGGCGAGGAAATCGAGCTGCGTGAGCCGCGCCACCTCATTGCTGCGCAGTGTGGGACCGCGCCCGAGGTGCTGTCACGGACCCTACGCCGTCTTGAGGAGGAGGGGATCCTCCATGCCGAGGCAGAGGTGATCCGGATTCTCGAGCCGCAGCGGCTGCGCGACCTGGCGGAGGCCATCGAGTAAGCGAGCCGGGTCAGAAAGTCGGTGGGAGAGAGAGTCCAACTCCTTGCAATTGACACCCGTTCTCGAGCGCGGCATGATGAGGAGGATGCGAGGCCGTCGGTTGAGCTCGTTGGCGATAGCGGCCACCCTGTTGGTGGCCTGGCACGGGCTCCTCATCCGCCTGCCGCACACCCACCTTGACGACCAGGTTCCGCGCTACGAGGGAACCTGTTCGGCCGCCCGTCCCGGAAGCCATGCCTTTCACCTTCACCGCACGCCGGTACAGCTGGCGCCGCACCAGTGCCTGGCCTGCCTGGTCAGCTCCACCTCGGCTGCGCCGACCGGCGAGAGCGCGGTTCCGACGCCGCAGACGGCGACCGGGCACGCATCGTCCCTCCTCGAGAGCCCGCCGGCCATCGAGCGGGCCCACCTTCCCGACCTACGCGCTCCTCCCATCCTCTCCTGAGGTCCGCGGGTGAGACGCCCGCGCTATCGTGAACGGACAGCTCAGGGATGACAGGAGGAATCATGCGACTCAAGAACGCCCGAGCTTTGCTCGGTGTGGTCCTGGTTCTCTCGACGGGACTGGTGGCATCGGCGCAAGAAACGCCGCCCGCAACCACTAAGGAGTCCCCCACCGTCGAGCAGCTGCAGCAGCGTTTGGAGAAGCTCACGCAGCAACTGCATGAGGTCCAGCAGCAGCTGCAGGAGCTCACGGCAAAGCAGAAGACGCAGCAGCAGCAGTCTGAGGCAGAGAGCCTGCGCCAAGAAGCGGCGGCCGAGGCGGCGCGCGCAGCCTCCCCGGGAAAGGTTGACACGACCACTGCGTTCATCTCCGGAACCCGGATGCAGCCGCAGCTGAATCCGGAGATCTCGGTCACCGGCAACATGTTCGCCATCGGTGGTACCAGCGAGAAGGAGCGGGCTTCGATCGGCGAGTGGGAGCTCGATGTGCAGTCCTACCTCGATCCGTACACCCGCATGCATGTCGTCTTTTCCAAGCCGGAGGATGGTGGCATCGATCTCGAGGAGGGGTACGTGACCTGGCTCAACCTGCCGGGTAGCACCAGCCTGTCCGTCGGCAAGAAGCGCCAGCAGTTCGGTGTCCTCAACCGCTGGCACCCGCACGCCTACGATCAGGTCGACGGCCCGTGGGTGCTTCAGGAGAGCTTCGGTGAGGAGGGACTGAAAGGGACGGGTCTGTCGCTGGACTGGCTGATGCCGCGGCTCTGGGCGCATGCCAACGAGCTCACCGTCGAGGTCATGAACGGCAACAACGATGTTGCCTTCGCCGGCGAGGACTGGCAGCACCCGTCAGTTCTCGCTCGACTCAAGAGCTACTGGGACCTCACACCGGACAGCTACCTGGAGATCGGCCTGAACGGCCTGCATGGTAACGCGGATGCCGCGGGTCGACTGAACCATGACTTCTACGCCCTCGACCTGACCTACAACTGGTACCCGGCGAACCGCGAGATTTACCACGAGTTCACGCTGCGGGGAATGCTCCTGCGTTCTCGGCTCGACCTGGATAGCATCGCGCGGCGGGACGCGTGGGGCGGATACCTCTACGGGCAGTACAAATTCTCGCCCCACTGGATCGCCGGCCTACGCTACGACCGGGTCGACGACCAGCGCGAGGCCGGGCACCGCTACTGGGGCTTGTCGCCATACCTGACCTTCTGGGAGTCGGAGTTCGTGCGCCTGCGCGGGCAGGCAAGCTATCGCAGAGACAATCTCTACGGAGCCGATCGGCGCTTCGTCCTCCAACTCACGATCGCGGCAGGTCCGCACAAGCACGACCACTACTGACGGGAGGGATCATGAATAACGCGAGATCGATTCTGCCCATGCTGCTGGTTCTCGGCTTTCTCATGCCCTCCGCGGCCGACGCCAAGGTCAACGTCGTGACAACGTTGCAGGACTACGCGGCGATTGCGCGCGAGGTCGGCGGAGACCGGATCGAGGCGAGAGCCATCGTCGCCGGCAACGCCGATCCTCACTTCATCAAGCCGAAGCCGTCGTACGCCCTCATGCTTCGCAGCGCCGACCTGTTCGTCAGTACCGGCCTCGACCTCGAGCTGTGGGCGCCGGTGCTGGTGAACAAGTCCGGCAACCGCAACATCGTCGACGGCGGTCCGGGCTACGTAGCGGCGGCGCACGGGATCGAGTTGCTGCAGAAGCCGGCGTCGCTGGACCGGTCCGGCGGCGATATCCACATCTACGGCAACCCTCACATCCAGACCTCGCCACTCAATGCGGCCATCATCGCCAGGAACATTGCCACGGGCCTGTGCAAGGTGGACCCGGACGGCTGCCGCGCCTACCAGACAAACCTGGCCGCCTTCAACGACCGGCTTGCCCGCCGGCTCTACGGCGATGACCTGGTGGGGCTACTCGGCGCGGATGCCCTGGACGGGCTGGCGCGCAAGGACCGTCTGATCCCGTTCCTGCATGATCACGGCCTGGCCGACAAGCTCGGCGGCTGGATGAAACAGGGTCTAGCGTTCCGCGGCCGGAAGATCGTCAGCTACCACAAGAACTGGGTGTACTTCACGACGCTGTTCGGCCTTGACGTGGTCGACTACGTAGAGGCCAAGCCGGGGATTCCACCTACCGCGCGCCACGTGGCTGACCTCATCCGGGAGATCAAGTCGCAGAAGATTCGTGTGCTGCTGGCGGCCAACTACTTCGAGCGGCGTAAGCCGCAGCTGATTGCCGATCGCACCGGCATCGTGCCCGTCATCGTGCCGACCTCGGTGAACGGGGAGGCCGGTGTCGACACCTACTTCAAGCTCATCGACACCTGGGTGTCTCGCCTGCGAAGCGCCTTCGCACAGGTGGATGCAGGGGAAGGGAAACCGGCATCCGCCGGAGCCGGGAAGAGCTGAGCGAATGCAGCGGCCGCCGCGGGTCTTCCCGCGGCGGCCTTCACGATGTTGAGAGGGAACGAGGAGCCGTCCGATGATCGAGATGCTGAGCTTCATGGCTGCGCCGTTTGCCGCCTGCCTGGTGCTGGTGGGGATCCACGCCTACTTCGGAATCCACGTCATCGAGCGACGCGTGCTGTTCGTTGACCTCGCGGTCGCCCAGTTTGCGGCCCTCGGAGCGGTGGTGGGCTTTGCCGGCGGTCACCATCCCGGCAGCCTCGGCTCGACGCTGTACAGCATGGCCTTCGCGACCATTGCGGCGGCGCTCTTCGCCGTCACGCGGATGCGCCACGAGAAGCTGCCTCAGGAGGCGATCATCGGCATCACCTTTGTAGTCGCGTCGGCGGCAGCGATCCTCGTGGCCGACAAGGCGCCCGAAGGCGCCGAGCACATCAAGGAAACGCTTGCCGGCAGCCTCCTGTGGGTCACCTGGCCGACGGTCGTCAAGGACCTCGTCATCTACTCAGCGGTGGGGCTGTTTCACTGGTGCCTTCGCAAGCGTTTCCTGCTCATTACCACCCGGCCGGAGGAGGCGTATCGACGGGGCTGGTGGGTGCAGTGGTGGGACTTTCTGTTCTACCTGTCGTTCGGGGTCATCATCACCTTCTCGGTGGAGATCGGCGGCATCCTGATGGTGTTCAGCTACCTCGTGATCCCGGCGTGTATCGCGATCCTGCTGGCCGAGAGCATGCGCAGGCGGCTGATCCTCGGGTGGGTCATCGGCTGGCTCGGCTCGGCCGTTGGGCTGGTTGGATCGTACGTCTGGGACTTCCCGACCGGACCCGCGATCGTGGTCGTGCTCGGGCTGATGCTCATCCTGACGTGGGTGGTCGACGTGGCGCGCCGGGGCAGGGCGATTCCCCAGGTTACCGTGGGGAGCCCTCCTCGAGGTCGCCTCTGACCGGTTTGAGGCCGCGACCGGCGTGCGGCTCCTCGGCACGGGCGGTCACGGGACAATTGATGCCCCGAGCGATCTCCACCAGTGCCGGTAGCGCTTCCTCGGCCGCAGCGGCGACAACAACCGTGGCCACCGCACGGGCCTTCGCCGACGGATGGGGGTCGACCACGACGACGGTCGCTCCGTATGCGGGGGCCCCCATGACCAGCCACGAGGCCGGGGCCACCTCGAGGCCGGTGCCCACGGCCAGTACCGCGTCGGCCTTGCGGAAGAGCTTGGCCGCGCGCGAGAAGGCCTGCTCGGGAATGATGTCGTCGAACAGGACGATGTCTGGGCGCAGGACCGCATCGCACGACGAGCAGCGGGGGGCCGGCGGCCACGGCGCCACGTCCTCCCGGCGGTAGGTTCGCCGGCAGCCTGGGCAGTGGCCCGTGGCCACGGTTCCGTGCAGCTCGACGACCTCACGGCTTCCGGCCGCCTGGTGCAGGCCGTCGATGTTCTGCGTCACCAGCCCACCGAGCAGGCCCAGCTTCTCGAGAGCTGCGAGGGCGGTGTGGGCCGGGTTGGGGCGCGCATCCCGTAGCTCACCATCGAGGCTCCCGAACAGCCGCCACACCTTCTCCGGATCCCGCCGGAAGGCGGCTGCCGTTCCGTATTCCTCGACCGGAAACCGCGCCCAGATCCCGTCCTCGGCCCGGAACGTCGAGATCCCTGAGCCCGCGGAGACGCCGGCGCCGGTCATGGCGACCGTGAACGACGCCCCGCACAGCAGCTCGACCGCACGGTGCAGCTCGGATCTCGCGTGGCCCATCGGTTCCTCATCCGGTATTGTAGGGCGATCGCGGCGAAGCCGGCCAGCAGCCGCCAGCCTCGGGCCTCCGAGCGGGTACGAGAATGATGCGGTCCGCGGCAGGCGGTCGTAGAATCCGTCGAGGAGGTTCCCATGATGAACGAGCTCGGAATCGTCGTCGCCGGTCTGTTCCTCGCCGCCGCCGCAGGCTCCGCCGCCGCCCAGGCTCCGCCCACGCGGGCCGAGGTCGAGCAGCTGATGGGTTTGCGTTCTGAGGGAGACCTGGTCCGCGGCCAACTCGACACCACGGGCTTCGTGGTGACCGCTCGGCAGGCTGACGACGTCCTCACTCAGGCTCTCCAGGCCGAGAAGACGGGGTTGGAGTCTGACCGCACCAGGCTCCATCTCGCTCCGGGCGAGGGTGTGGCGGCGGTCGTCTGCCCTCATGACGACCACCTGTACGCGGCGCGAGTCTACGTGCATGCCACCGAGCTCGTTCACGCGCCGCGGGTGATCATGATCGGCGTCTTTCACAAGGCGCTCCTGTGGAACCTCTCCGACAAGCTCGTGTTCGATCGCTTCGAGGCCTGGCACGGCCCCTGGGGCCCGGTGCGGGTCGACTCCCTGCGCAACCAGCTGCTCGGCGCCATGCCGGCGGGCGACGTCGTCGTCGACGACACCATGCACTGCCGCGAGCACTCGCTGGAGGCCATCGTCCCGTTTCTCGAGCACGGCAACCACGAGATCACAATCGTGCCCATCCTGGTTCCATACATGGGGTGGCCTCGCATGGGAGAGCTTGCCGACCATCTCTCGGCCGCCCTGGCCCAGATCATGAAGCGCAAACGGTGGCGTCTCGGCCGCGACGTGGCCGTTGTCATCTCCACCGATCTCGTCCACTACGGACCCGACTTCGACCATGCTCCCTTCGGTACCGATGTTGCGGCGTACGAACAAGCGGTAGCCCGTGACCGACGTCTCATTCACGATCACCTCGAGGGGCCTGTCGAGAGCCGACGGCTCGAAAGCCTCTTCGAGACCCTGGTCGATCCGGCCGACCCGCATGTCTACCGCATTCCGTGGTGCGGCCGCTTCTCGGTTCCGTTCGGGCTCGAGCTCGTCCGACGCACTGCCGAGCGGCTGCGGCTGCCGATGCCGGTCGGGCACCTGCTGCGCTACGGCACCAGCATCTCCGAGCCCGAGCTCCCGGTCTCGAAAGCCACCCGGGACGCCGGCCTCGGCTACACGGCACCGTCGAACTTGTACCACTGGGTCGGCTACGGCGCAGTGGCCTACACGCTGCCCGAGGCAAGATAGCCCGAAACTCCTCAACATCCCATGGCTCCGATGGTCTCCGGGCCGACACGGCGGGTTGGTGAGAAGACGATGGAACCTCGAAGGCGCGAAGAGCACCAAGACAAGAAATCGAAGATCCTCTTGGCGATGAACAAGTGGGCTGTGGCAGAGATCGATACACCGGCCGAGAAGGGCTCGCTTCAGCGAACTGGACACCCAGGATCAACATCGGCCGGCGAAGACTGTGGCCACCGCGGTCAGCGGCCGAACTCCTTGAGCGTCTGCAGGAAGCTGATGGTGTCCTCGCGGGTCAGCATCCCAACCATGCGATCGTCGGTCATCACCGGAAGCTGGTTGAAGCCGTCGCGCTGCATCTCCTCGAGCGCCTTCCAGAGATCGGTGTCGGGCGTCACGACCTTCAGGCGTTCCAGCGGGATCATGGCCTCTTCGGCCGTCGTCGTCATCCACTGGTCGCGCGGGATCTCCCGCAGGCCGTGCAGCGTCAGTAGACCGGCCACGCGGTTTCCGCGGGTTACGGCGAAGGACCGCCTGCTGCCGCCGAGAATGTGCTCGTCTACGAGGCGCGCGAGTGTTATGTCGGATGGAATCGAGACGAACTGTGGGCTCATGGCTGCCGCCACCTTGTAGCCGGCCATCAGGTCGTGGGCGTCCTGGGCGTGGAGCTGACCCGCGGCAGCGCTGTCGAGGAACCAGCCAATGAACGCGATCCAAATGCCGTTCAGCAGATTTCCGGAGAGAGCCTGCCAGACGCCGAGGAAGATGAACGCGAAGGCGATGAAACGGCCTACATGAGCGGCGACGAAGGTGGCGCGGCGCAGGTTCTTCGTAGCCCCCCAGACGATGGCCCGCAGGACCCGGCCTCCGTCGAGAGGGAAGCCCGGCACGAGATTGAAGAGGAACAGCATGCCGTTGATGAGCGCCAGGTACTCGGCCAGAGCCATGAGCGGCTCGGCGCCGGTCAGAACGTGCCGGAGAGCCTCGAACACGCAGGCGAGAGCGAGGCTCACCGCCGGCCCGGCGAGAGCGATCCAGAACTCCGCCACGGCGCTGGGAGGCTCGGATCCGAGCTGGGCGATGCCGCCGAAGATGAACAGCGTGATCTTGCGGACCGGCACCTTGAAGCGCATGGCCACGACGGAGTGGCCCAGCTCGTGGAGCAGCACGCTGACGAACAGCATGATCGCCGTGACCGCGCCCATGATCCAGTAGAGGGATCCCGACCAGTGTGGGAACTCGTGCGGGTAGTAACTGATCGCCAGGGACCACGTGATGAGCCCGAAGATCAGGAACCAGCTGTAGTCCAAGCGGACGGGGATCCCGAGGACGCGTCCCAGCGGCACGGTGTTACGGCTCATGTCTTCCCTCCTTTGTGCACACGGTCCTCCCCGAGCAGGTTCAACAATACCCCGGCAGACGAGATTTCGGTGCATCCGCCGACAAGCAAGGCCGAGCGGCTGTGGCCGGGTCGACTCGTAGCAGCCAGCCCAAGGCACGGGCATGTTGACTCCCGCCCCCGAGCCTGACATGGTGAAGCAGAGGAGGGCTCGCCATGGAACCGCGAGTCGTTTCCAGGTACGACAGTGCCCGCAACATCCTCTTCACCGAGGACTACGGCGACCTCGGCACCCGCGAGGAGGTGGACGAGTTTGTGGCTCGGTATACGGAGATTCTGCGCGAGCTGGAGCGCCCCGCGTACATCGTGTCGAACATTGACCACCTGCGGGTCCGGGCCGAGGCGGCGGAGTACTACGGGCAACGGGCTCGGGCAACGGTCGACCGGTACAGCCTCGGCTTCGCCCGCTGGGGCACCGACAGCTGGGCGCGGATGACCGTACGAACGACCTCGCTCAAGGCCGGCATGCCGACGAAGATCTTCGACACGCGCGACGAGGCCGTGGGAGAGATAGAGCGCATGAAGAAGGCTTCAGGGTAGCGGGTAGCCCCCATCAGGCGTCCGGTATGCTCATCACGTCTCCTGGGCGTCGTCGGACTCAGGCGGAGAGCTCTGGGCGAACCGGTTGTCGGCGGCTGTTCTGTCGACAGACGACCGGTCGAGCCAGCCGGCGACGGCCTCGGGATACGCGTCAAACTCGGGGACGTACGGCTTGATGTCGAGTACCGGCGTGCCGTCGAGGAGATCGAGCTCGCCGATGTCGAGTCGGCAGCCCGAGATTCCGAGCAGCCGCACCGCGGAGATCCCTACTGGGTTGGGCCTGGAGGGGGCGCGGGTCGCAAACAGGCCGCGTTGAGCGGTGTCACGATAGGGGATGACGAGCGGCCGCCAGCCACGACCACGGTCCAGGACGGAAACGATCCAGATCCGATCAAAGCCTTCGAGATCTGCCAGAGCCGGTGCGTACTCGGGGAGCAGCTCGACGTATCCCGTGTGGTCCTCGGCAGTCCGAGGCTGGATGGGCGTTCCCTGATGATCGTCAAACGGCGAGTGAACCACTCCGATGGGGATGAGCACCACGCTTTCGAGGTCGGTGTCCTCGATCGCCGGCGGGGAGAGGGCTGTGGCCGCGAGCAGGTTTCGCGCACGGATGGCCAGACGGCTGAGCGTCGACCTTTGGACGGCGGACAGTGGACCGTAGCCGGTCAGACGATCCGGCTCCAGCCCGTCCGCCAGGACGGCGAGGGCCGCGAGCAGCCCCGCGGGGCTTCGCTCGGGCAGGCGCGAGCCGGTGGCCGCGACGAGGTCGCCCAGGGCTTTCAGCTCGCCCTCGGGCAACACCGCAAGGCCGTCGGCATGAAGCTCCGACAGACGTCTCTCGAGCGTGCGCAGGACACCGGCGATCGCGCGCCGGTGGTTGGGAGGCAGCGAGGAGATGTCATCCGGAGATGGCCATTCGGTGGTGATTCCGGAGCTCACGACGGTCCAACCTCCTTTGCGGCGAGGCGGAGGCTTCGATGGCCGAGAACCCGGTAGGCAGCCTCAAGACCGAACGACAGAACAACCATGGCCACCAGGGCCCACAGGTGTGAGGGCGCGGTACGGGCCGTCTGCCATACCAACGCCGCCAGAGCACCCAGGCAGGCGGCAAGTCCGAGGACGGCCAGCAGGGGCCGGGCTCCGGTCTGACGGGCGAGGGCGAGGTTGGCGGCGTTGACGGCGGCGAAGATGAGGAGGAAGCCGGCGCTGCCCATCATCGAGATGCTGGCGAGAGCGGTGGTGTTGGCCAGCACCAGGGCGAGGGCCGCGGTGATCAGCAGCCCCTCGAGTGGCTTGTTCCACACCTCGTGCTCGATGAAGGTGGGAAGCTCGCCTTCCTTCGCGATCATGTAGCTCAGCCTGGCGGAGCCGTAGAGGGTGGCGTTGATGGCCGAGAACGTGGACAACAGGGCCGCCACCGCGATCAGGGTGAAGCCGGTCGAGCCGAGAAACGGCTTCGCGGCCTCGGCCAGAGCGTAGTCCTTGGCGGCCACGATCCGCGCCAGCGGCAGGTTGCCGACCGTGACCGTTGCCACCAGCACGTAGAGCGCGATCACAAACAGCACGGAGCCAAAGTAGGCCCGCGGCAGTGTGACGTTCGGGTTGCGCACGTCCTGAGCCGTGTTGGCGATCAGCTCGAAGCCTTCATAGGCGAGGAAGATGATCATCCCTCCGGCGATCAGCTGCATCGGCTGCGCCCAGGTCGACGGCGCGATGCGGCTCGGATCGATACCCCACAGCCCGACCGCAACAAAGAGCGCCAGGAGCGTCAGCTTCAACCCCACGATGTAGATCTCGGCCTTGCCGACCGCCTTTGCGTTGAGCATGTTGAGAAGCGTCGGCACGATGATCCCAGCGCTGATCAGCAGGTGCCTGATAAGGACCTGATGTTGAGCCGGAAAGAACGTGGCGCCGTAGCTGCCGAAGGCGTAGGCGTAGAGAGCGAGCATCACCACGTAGCTGATCCACAGCAGGATGTTCATCCCACCGGTAAAGAGGTCGATGCCGAAGGCGCGGTCGAGAAAGATGATCGTGCCGCCCTGGCTCGGGTAGTGGACCGATAGCTTGGAGTAGGAGTAGGCCGTGAACAGGGCGACCAGCCCCGCGATCGCAAAGGCCACTGCAGTGGCACCGCCCGCGAGCGCCACAGCGAGGCCGAGAACGGCGAAGATCCCGCCACCGACCATGCCGCCGACCCCCATCGAGGCGACTTCCCAGAAGCCGAGCAGCCGACGATCCTGCGAGCTCATGGCCGCGTGACTCGGACCTGCGGTATGAGTTGGCCGGTTTGCAGAGAGCAGCAGGATCTCAGTGGCTCTCCATGATCGCTTACGTCTGGCACAGTGCGCCTCCAAGCCGATGTCGCCCGTACCCGGCCGGCGACCTGCTCGAGGCCGGATTATACCGGCGCCGGTTAGTAGCGGACGTCCAGCCAGCGCTTCTCACCATCACGCGGTTGCAGCGCGCGGTACAATGGCGCCTGCGGGGCCCTCTCGGCTCCGGGGTCCTCGGCCCACGCTGGCCCCTTCGGGGCCGCACGCCTTCGGCGAGAGCCCCTGCCAATGCACTCGTTCGCGCCGAGGTTCGCATCGGAATCAGGACCGGTGGTGACACTGCACGGAGGAATGAGCCGTCCGTGCGTAGCGAGGCTTGTCCGGAGTAGAATCGGGGAGAAGCCTACGCCTGAGGATGTGAGACATTGCAAGGGAGGAGCGTTCGCCATGAGTGAGCAGGTTTGGTTCGTCGTCAAGGACGGAGCGCAGCTCGAGGGTACCTTCGCCGCCGAGCAGGTGGCGGAGGTGGTTCGCGGTCAACCGGGCTCGAGCTTCATGGTGTGGAAGGATGGGATGGCCGCGTGGTCGGACCCGCAGGCAGTGGCCGAGCTGGCACCGCTGCTGGCGCCGCCTCCGCCGGCCGCACCTGCTCGGGAGGAGGTCGCGCCCCCCGCACCGACGACCGGCGGCCGCCCATCCGCCCAGGCATTGATGAAGAGGGCGGGCTTCATCCGCTCGCTCTTCGACCTCAGCTTCGACAGCTTCGTGACGCCGAGGATGATCACGGTGCTCTACGTCCTGGGGATGGTCGTGGTTGGCCTCGTCCTGCTGGCCATGATCGTCTCCGGGTTCGGAACCATCTTCATGGGCATTCGGATTCACGCCTGGGGACTGTCGCTGAAGGGTCTCTTGCTGCTTGTCCTGTCTCCTGTCATCGCCGTGATCTACCTGGCGCTGATCCGTATGTGGCTGGAGCTCGTGGTGGTGCTCTTCAAGATCAAGGAGAGCCTGGAAACAATGGCGCAAGGCGGTTCGCGGGCGCCGGCGGGCGACTGAGCGGCATCGGTCCGGCGGGGAAGCGATGGCAGGGGAGCGGGACGCTCGGCCGACCGCCGTTGGCGTTATCGGGTGGAGCTGGGTCGTCCTCGGGGCGCTGATGGTGCTCGGCGGCGGTCTGGGCCTGGCGATGGCCTGGCTGATGTCCAAGCTCGGGATCTCGGCTCAGTCGCTGAACACGACGGGCCTGGGCGGCCTTGGGATCTCCGGCTGGGTGGCGCGGCACCTGGTGCCGATGTCCATGTGGCAGGGCGTGATCGGGGCCGTCGTCCTGTACGTCGCCATCATGTTCTTGCGGCTGCGGCCGTGGGCTCGCACGGCGCTCGAGGTTCTGACCTGGGTGGCTTTGGCGTACACGGTCGGCTCCGGTCTTTACTTCGCGTACGTCTGGCTGGCTAACGGGGCCGAGAGGGCGGAGCTGGCTCGACAGATTGGGATCACTACCGACCTACGCACCATCGGCATCGTGACCGATGCTGTGGTGACGGTCGTTTTCGCCGTGCCGACCTACCTCATGGCCAGGTACCTGCGCGCCGGACCTGTCCGAGAGGCGTTCCTCGGCCGCTCCGAGAGCGAGTGCTAAGGCGGGGCGGGGGACGGGAGGTTGAATGTGGCCCAGACGATCGTGATGATCCACGGCATGTGGTGCGGCCCCTGGTGCTGGGGCAACTACAAGGAGCTCTTCGAACGGAGGGGTTACCGATGCATCACGCCAGCCCTGCGGTTCCACGATGTCGACCCGGTGCGGCAGCCTGACCCGGCTCTCGGGGCCACCAGCCTGCTCGACTACGCGGCCGACCTCGAGGATCAGATCAGACGGCTCGGCGAGGCGCCCATCATTGTCGGACACTCAATGGGGGGTCTGCTGGCGCAGATCCTCGGGAGCCGGGGCCTCGCACGAGCGCTCGTACTGTTGAACTCGGCCTCCCCGGCCGGGATCAACGCCCTGACTCCGTCGGTGATCCGGAGCTTCTGGAGCACGCTGACGCGCTGGGGGTTCTGGCGGCGTCCGCACCGGCCGACCCTTGCCGAGGCCACCTACTCGATGCTGCACCTGCTACCCGAGGATGAGCGGCGCGCGACCCACGCGAGGTTCGTCTTCGAGTCGGGACGCGCGGCGGCGGAGATCGGCTTTTGGCTCTTCGACAGAAGAAGGGCTGCCAGCGTCGATGCAACGAGGATCGCCTGCCCGATGCTCATCGTCGCCGGCCGCGAGGACCGAATCACACCGGCCTCGGTGGCGCGCAAGGTGGCAAGGAGGTACGTGCCGATCGCAACCTACCGTGAGCTCCCCGGACACGCCCACTGGGTGATCGCCGAGCCGGGCTGGGAAGACGTGGCCGGCCTCGTGGCCGACTGGTTGGAGGAAAGCTCTCACAGCAAGACTGAGGTTGATTAGTCCTGTGGTAACCGCGGGCGCACTCGCGCCTTCAAGGGGGGTGGTGCGGCTGGGTACCCCTGGCGCATGGCAGCAGCTCGGGACCGTCCCTTGTACTTGACAACCGTCGTGGCGCCGTGGAAAGATCCGAGGCACCAAGGACAATTGCAGGTTTGGAGGAGGAGGTTCCAGATGAGAAAGGTCGGAGTGGCGCTGGTTGTCGTGGTGCTTGTATTGAGCTTCCAGGTCTCCGTTGGCGAGGCTGCATCGAGTGGGGATCACCTCGGTTCCTCGGGTGCAAGCGCCGCCGCGGGGGTCCATACGTCAGCGACTGCGGCAGTGCTGCAAACCGTTACCGCCCAAGGCGTGGCCCTGAATTCCGATGCGGACTGTACCAACGCGGATCTCGACATCACGTTGACGTCGGTGGATGCCATACGGGAGTTCGGACAGACGAGCCTGTTGGACGGGACTATTGTCGGGTCTTTCGAACAGAGCACCGGACTGGCCAACTTTTCCGGTACCTACATCGGATACGGCATGCCGGTCTCTCCCGAACAGTCTGCGGGAACGGTCATCGGCTCGTACGCCTACGTCGGGACGACGCCTCCCAGCGCTGCGACTACGGGCGAGTTCTTTGTCGCCTACGTGTGTGACACCGGTGAGGTGCTGTACTCCTGCTACGGTCCCTACGGGACCTGCCCCCAGACAGCCCAACAGTGGCAGGCGCAGGCGGAGCCCATCCCGGCGCTCTCCTCGCTCGGTATCGCGCTGTTCGCGGGTCTCTTGGGGGTCCTGGGGCTTGGCCTTCTGATCTGGAGACGTACGGTCTAGTTCAGGTAGGGTCTGACCTTTGGGATTGTCTGTCATCGGCGAGGGCGCAAGCCCTCGCCGCTACAACCCGCTCATGAGGTGGATCCGCTGCAGGCTGAGGAGCCCGGCGCTGACCAGGGAGTCCAGATCCTGGAAGGCGAGGTCGACCAGGTCGCTCTCGGGGATGTCGTTGTCGAGGGCGGCCGGGCCGCGCATGATGCCGAACCCGGTCGGTGCGGTTCCTGTGCTGCCGACGTCTCTCTGGCTGACGGATCGCGCAAGCTCGACGAGGGCCGTCCACTGCAGGGGCGGGAAGTTCGGTTGGGTGCTGAGCGGGTAGACCAGGTAGCCGACGCGCGCAGTGACTCCGGCGCCACGCAGCAGCTCGGAGCGGGCAGTTGCGCTGAGGAGTCGTTGCGCCACTACGTACGACTGGTGCGGCTCCAGGTCGTGGACGATTGCAAGCAGCTCGCTACTCGAGATCACGCCGAGAATGTCGGAGTCCCGCAGCGCGGTTCGCGCTCCGGCGACGAGCTGAGCCCGAAGCTCTAAGCCGCCGGCATCGTCGGGCGGCAGCGGCCCATCGTGGGGGCCCCTGGCCTGCAGCAGGTAGAGGCCGATCGAGGTTCGCGGCAGCTCATCGTCGGCGGCCGAGCCCCAGCCCATCGCGCGTCGCTGGGCGAGACGAACCTCGTAAGGCATGAAGACGCGGAGTGACTCGAGGTCGGCGAGGGGCAGAGCCACGCCGGGGTCGGTTCCTTCGCTGTCCATGCGTCGATCGTTGCAGAAACCGTGACCCAGGTCAATCGTCCGAGACGATCAAGTGATGCTCTGCGTGCTCTGCGAGCCAGCGACCATAGCTGTAGGTGAGGCGTAGGAGCTCGGCGTTGCGGGTGAGGTCGGCGGGAAACTCGAGACTGAGGTCGGCGTCGTCACGGCCGGTGAAGGCTCGCCATGAGGCAGCCGTGGGCCGGATGAGGCAGAGGTCGAGCCTGCGATAGCGCAGGACTGCCGGAACCGCAACCGTGAGCCACTCCAACGCCTGCAGTGCCGTCTTGTCGCCGGCGTCGGAGAGACCCTCGAGGCGACGTCTGAGCGCTGCCGTTGCGTTGGCACGCGAGAGCGACTCGAGCTCGTTGTGCCAGACCTGGTCGGCCAGCATCTCCTCTGCACGCAGGCCGATCCCCAGCAGGCCGTGAAGCTCGTGATCGGCGCCCTCGGGGTCCTCGGGTGTGCACTCGATCACGTCGATGCCGTCGAGCTCGACTCCCGCCTCGCGCGCGGCGGCAAGAACGTCCGCCAGCGGCCTCAGGCTCCGGGCCCCGGCGGAGATGAACTGGCACCGCCGCCCGCTGCAACGAGCATCCGGCACATTGACAACGAGCTCCACCGGGCCGAAGGCGAGCGGCGTGGCCATGGAGGCGACCACGAGGTCCGCAACCGTTTCGGGGGGCACCTGACTCGCGGGGTCGACGGCAAGGCACTCGGCGGTCTGGAGGCAGGCGACGCCGATCCTGAGCTGGCGGCCCAACTGCCGGAGACGTTCGGTCAGACCCGCTGCGAAAGGCTCAACGATCTCTCGCAGTTCGCGGCTGTCGCAGAGGCCGTCAAGTGACTCCACGTCCGCGTGAGTCAGCAAGCCGGGCGCCATCTCCTGCAGCACGACGCTGGCTCGATCCAGCCATGGGCGGAAGGCCCCAAGGCCGGTCTCCGTCTGGCGCAGCCAGAGCGCGGTCATCTCTTCGCTCTTCCCCTGAGCCGTCAGGAGAGCGTTGACCGCTCCCGCGGCAACGCCAGTGAAGATCCCCCACTTGTTCTCACCGACCTCGACGAGGCGGCGGATGACGCCGGCCTGGAAGATCCCGCGAACCCCGCCGCCGGCGAGAACGAGGGCTCTGGTCCCCATTCCTCAGCGTCCTTTCGCTGTGACATCGGCGGCGGTCGGCTCGGGGGCCGGACCGCCGGCGGGCTGCTCCGAGGCAAGCCCCGCCTCGAGGTAGGGGATCTCCGGGTACACAGTGAGCGCCTCTGCGCCGTGTTCGGTCACGAGGTAGGTGTCCTCGATGCGGACTCCGAGGTCCCAGAACTTCGTGTCGGCCGGCGAGCCTCTCTGGATATAGAGACCGGGCTCGATGGTGACGACCATGCCTGGCTTCATCGTGTCGGCATATGGATCGTGAACGTCAACGCCGACATGATGGCCGAGGCTGTGCAGGTAGTAGCGGGCGAGGCCGGCGTCCTCGAACACCTTGCGAGCGGCCCTGCCCAGAGCTCGGTACGAGACGCCGGGCGCCAGTCTGTCGGCCGCCGTCAGCTTGGCCTTTCGGACGAGACGAATGAGCTGGAGCTGGGGCCCGGTGTAGGTGCGGCTCACCGGGAAGGTCCGCGTCATGTCAGATGCGTAGCCACCGAAGGTGCAGCCGATGTCGACGACCACGAAGCCCTGCTCCATGGTGGCGTCATTCGATTCGTAGTGGGGGAGGCACGCATTGGCGCCCGAACCGACGATCGAGTGAAACGCGAATCCGGTGGCGCCCTCCCGGCGGAAGGTGTCCTCCACCACGCGGGCGATCTCACTCTCGTTGACACCGGGACGCACGGCATCACCGACTGCGGCCATGGCCTGCGAGGTGATCTCGGCCGCGCGTCGCATCGCCGCCAGCTCGCCGGCATCCTTGATGGTCCGACGGCGGTGGATGGCTCGCGCCGGCGAGCGGCCAGCCACAGCCACCAGTACGCGGTCACGAAGGCCGGGCGTCGGCCCGATGAGAGTCAAAGGCAGCGGCCGCCCGAGGAGGTAGAAGGCGTCGTTCTTCGACAGCAGGTACCCGGGGCGGCTGAGTGTGCCGGCCGAGCGCACGCTGGCAAGCCGCGCGGCATGGACCGGATCGGCCGCGCCGACCTCGGGGGCCAGTGCGGCGAGCAGCACGAGCAGGCCGATCGCAGTGGCGGCCGCGGTCATCAAGCCGCGCATGAAATCGGGTCCGAAGGTTGCTCGGCGCTCCGCCCAGCTCCGGCGGGGGAGCGCCTGCTCGCCACGGGAGATTCTGAGTTCCGCACCTTGGACGACGACTCCGAGGATGGCCAGCGCAACCACGGCCGCGAAGGGAATCGTCCCGGGCCACACGATGGCCGCGAGCACGATGCCCGTGCCGGTGGCGAGGAGCAGGGTGCCGACGCGCGGCAGGAGCGCCGCGAGAACCACCCCTGCCACTGCCAGAGCCAGCGCCAACACCCTGTTGGCGGAGAAGGACCCGGTGCTGAAGAGGTAGGCGCCGTACAGGGCGGGCAGCAGCCACACCGATGACAGCGCCAGTACGAGGCGGGGAACCGCCAGGTAGGCTGCGAAGAGCGCTGCGAAGGCGGCCAGCGAGGCCAAGACCGCCACCAGGTAGCTGGTCCGTGCCAGGAGTCCGAACAGCACTGCCGAGCTCGCAGCGAGGAGAAAGGTGCCGACGGTGAGCTTGGGAAAGCAAAGGCCCGCCAGCAGCAGGAAGGCCGCGGCAAGCCCGGCCAGCGCGGCGACGATGATCAGCAGTGGGCTGTGCTCTGCCACCAGCCCGATTGCAAGGGCCGGGTCGGTGGCGGCAAACGAAGGGCGCGTCGCCAGCAGCGCGGCGGAGAGTGTCGCGGCCGCTGCGGGCCGGCGGAGTGTGGCGTCCATCTTGACCTCCTTCGTCGTCTGCCGACCGGGGAGCGGGCGTCGAGCCCGTGCTGCGAGCCCCATGAGTGTCGCACAGAAGCTCCGAAGTCTGTTACGCACCGTCGACGTTGTAGTTCTCGCGCACCCCACGAGGATTCTGGCTGAGCTTTCGTGGCAGGCCGTAATAAGCTAACTTAACATTGGGAGTGTGTTCTTTACGGGAGTTCGTCGACAATAGGCGGGCACGGTCGCAGATTCAACGACTTCAGGCTGCCACGCTTGACGCGATGAACGGGCGGGGCAGGAGCAGAGGGAACCGAAATGTCGGAGCGAACCAACCCCATCGTCCGCTTTGCGGTCGAGCGCCGGGTCACCATGACCATGTGTGTGCTCGGGGTGTTGGTGCTGGGATGGCTGTCCCTGACCCGCCTTCCGCTCGAGTTTCTGCCGACGGTGTCATCGTCGCACATCTCGGTGCGCGCGCCATATCCGTCCTCGTCGCCCGAGGAGACGGAGCGACTCATCGTACGTCCCCTCGAAGAGATCCTCGGCACGGTTAACGGGATCGATACGCTGACGGCCACCTCGTCGGCAGACTCCGGCACCGTTGTACTAGGCTTTGTCAATGGGACCGACATGGACCTCGCGGCAGTTGAGGTCCGCGACCGGGTCGACCGCGTCCGCAACCTACTGCCCACCGACCTGGAGCGTTTGCGGATCCGGCGCTTCCAGACCAGCGACATCCCCGTGATCCGATTCGACCTCAGTGCTCCCTGGGGAACTGACCGCTTCTACAACTTCGTCGAGGAGGTGGTCGAGCGGCGGCTGGAGCGGCTGGAAGGGGTCGCCGACGTCGACATTCACGGACTGCGCGAGCGGCAGCTGCAGGTGAGCATCGATCCCAGCCGCCTGGCTGCGGCAGGAGTGGGAATCCGCGACGTCGCCCAGGTCCTTCGCGCCAACAACCTCAGCCTCTCGGGTGGGAAGATCCGAGAGGGCGGACATGCCTATCTAGTTCGCTCGGTCGGCGAGCTGCACTCACTCGACGAGGTCCGTGCCCTGTCGCTCGGCCGGCACGGACTGCGTGTAGGAGACGTTGCCGACGTCTCCTTCGGGTACCCGGAGCAGGAGAGGTTCAGTTTTCTCAACGGATCGGAAGCGCTGACCATCGGCGTTTACAAGAACTCGACCGCCAACCTGCTGCAGGTGGCCGGCCGCGTGCGGGCCGAGATGAGGTCGATCCAGGCCCTGCCGGCAGCCGGAGGCCTGCACTCCAACTTCTTCTTCGACAGCTCGGAGGACGTGCGCAAGGGGCTGGCCGAGCTGCGCAACGCGGGCATCGTCGGCGGCATCCTCGCGATCGCGTTCATCTTTCTCTTCCTACGCCGTGTCCGCACCAGCCTGGTGGTCGGAATCGCCATCCCGTTGTCAGTGATCGTGGCCTTTGTGATCATGTATGTCAGCCGACAGGCCGGCTGGACCGACATGACCCTCAACATCATGTCGCTGATGGGTCTCATGCTGGCGGTCGGGATGCTGGTCGACAACTCGATCGTGGTCATCGAGTCGATCTACCGCCACCGACAGGAGCTCGGCGAGGATGCCCGCACCGCCACGCTTGACGGCACAACCGAGGTCGCGATGCCGATCGTGGCCTCGACCCTCACCACGGTCTGCGTCTTCATGCCGATGATCTTCCTCCCGACCGGCGGCTGGTTCGCGGTATACCTCAAGAACATCGGCACTACCGTCGTCATCGTGATCGTGGCGTCGCTGGTCGTGGCGCTCACCGTGGTTCCGATGGCCGCGGTGCTGCTGCTGAAGAGCGAGTCCGAGAAGCGTTACGCCTTCTTCGACCGCTGTGCCGATTTCTACGCGAGCACGCTTCGCTTCAGCCTACGTCACCGCCTGGCCTTCGTGCTCCTCATCATCGGCCTCCTGGTGTGGTCGTGGAACCTCTACGAGGGGACCGGCCGTTCCTTCTTCACGCGGTCGTTTGCGCGGCAGCTGGCGATACAGGTGGATACACCGAAGGCCTACTCGCTGGACCAGAAGAGGGCGCTGTACAGGAAGGTGTACGACCTCCTCGACAGCCATCGTGCCGACCTCGAGATCAAGGACATCTCCTACCGGTACCAGAGAGGTGCCGGACGTTCCCGCGGCTGGCGAGGGAACAACCGCTTTCGGGTGTACCTCACCGACGAGGAGGAGAGCCGCCTGGGTACCGCCGAGATCCGCGACAGGATCGAGAAGCTCCTGCCCACGGAGCCGGGGGTCAAGTTCACGATCGCACGCTCGATGCACGGCCACTCGGGGGAGGGCTCGAGCCTCGACATCGAGCTGTACGGCGATCGCCCCGAGGTGCTGGAGCTCCTGTGCCAGACGGTGGTGGCCCGTCTTCAGCGGGTCCCGGTCCTCCGCGACATCGACACCAGCTTGACGAGCGGGGACGAGGAGATCCATGTGCGTCCGGATCGGGAGCGCGTCCTCCAGGCGGGGCTGTCCTCACGGCTGGTCGGGGTGAGCATTGCCGGCGCGCTCTCGGAACGGGCGGTCGGCACCTTCCGTACCGGCGATCGCGAGCTGAATGTCGTGGTGCAGTACCGAAGGCAGGACCGGCGGACCCTTGACCAGCTGAAGAAGATGCCCCTGGCGTTCGGACGCTCGCCGCTGCCGGCATCGGCGCTGGCCGAGTTCACCCAGGTCCAGGGTGCGCGCACGATCGAGCGGGAAAATCGCCGTTCGGTCATCCACGTCACCGCGGACACCGCCGGTGGGGCACCTCTGTTCGCCGTCATGGGCTCCGTGGAGGCGGCACTGGGCGAGATCGGCTTCCCACCGGGCTACGGGTGGCAGCTGGGCTCCGACTTCCGCGAGCACGAGCAGGAGGCGTCGAGCGCACTGTTCATGCTGCTGTTCGCACTGGTGCTGGTCTACATGATCATGGCGGCGCTGTTCGAGAGCTTCGTGCAACCGTTCACGATCATGTTCTCCGTACCGTTCGCGTTCGTGGGAGTCGGTATCGTGATGCGGCTGGCCGGGCAGCCCAGGGGCAGTGGAAGCGACATGGGGCTGATCATCCTCGCCGGCATTGTCGTCAACAACGCGATCGTGCTGATCGACCACGTCAACCAGCTACGACGCTCGGGGATGTCCCGTGACGAGGCGATCGTCCTCGGCGGACGGCATCGGCTGCGACCAATCCTGATGACGGCGATGACCACCGTGCTCGGCCTACTGCCGATGGTGGCGCCTTTGCTCGTACCACAACTGGTCGGCTCTCCGGAAGGCCGGTCCGCATTCTGGATGCCGGTGGGGTTGGTCATCATCGGCGGGCTCATTTCATCGACCTTCTTGACGGTCACCGTAATCCCGATCGTCTACTCGTTGATGGACGACTTGAAGCGGTTCGCTACACGAGTCGCACGTGAGGTAGCACAATGAAGCTGTTCCGGAACTTGACCTTGATCTTCCTCGGACTGTCGGCCGTGCTCGTCGTTGCAGCGTGCGGCTCGAAGGGCGACGCCAGCGGCCAAACGTCCCGTGGAGAGCGTGGGGCCGCGCGGAGCGGTGGCCGGGACGGCCATCGCGGCGCGACACCGGCTGCGCCGCCGGCGGCCGCGGTGCCGGTACGGGTGGTGCCGGTGGAGCGCCGCGATGTTGCCTCGTACCTCGAGACCAACGGGGTGCTCGAGGCCGAGAACGAGGTCGATGTCGTAGCCCGCATCGCTGGCCCGATCACCGAGCTCAAGGCTGAGGAGGGGATGAAGGTGAAGAAGGGGACCCTCCTGGCCCTGATCGATGACCGTGAGGCACAGGCCGAGACCGACGTGGCGTCTGTCAACCGGAACGAGGCCAAGTTGGCGTTCGACAGGACAAAGTCGTCCTTCGAGCAGCAGCTCGTCTCCCGAGAGGCGTACGACTCCGCCATCTCCAAGCTCAAGGCGACCGAGGCTCAGCTCGAGAGCGCACAGCTGAAGCTCGACTACACCCGCATCCGGGCGCCCTTCGACGGGCTCGTCGTCAAGCGGTACATCAAGCTCGCAACCAACGTCACGGTGGGTACGCCGCTGTTCCGGGTATCGAACTTCACGCCTCTGCTGTGCCCGATTCAGGTGCCCGAGAAAGAGCTGTCGAACCTGAAGGTCGGGCAGCGGGCCGTCCTCCGGGTCGAGGCCTACGGTGACGATCCTTTTCCTGCCAGTGTGCTGCGGATCAGCCCGGTTGTCGATTCCTCCACCGGAACCCTCACGGTGACCCTGGAGGCGGATGCCCACGACAAGCTGCGTCCGGGGATGTTCGCGAGTGTCGCCCTCGAGACGGCGATACACCACAATGCGCTCGTCATTCCCAAGAGCGCGCTCGTCCTCGACAGCCTCGGCGACACGGTCTACATCAAGGACGGCGATGTGGCACGCCGGCGCGAGGTCAAGCTCGGCTTCCGCGAAGGGAGCGCAGTGGAGGTCCTGGATGGGCTGGCAGAGGCCGACAACGTGATTGTTCTCGGCCAGGAGGGTCTGTCGGACGGCACGCCGGTCGCGACCTTGACCGAGCAGAAGGCCGCACAAGGCGAGCCGCCAGAAGCCGCGGCGGCCGAGGTCGCCGGCCTCGGTTCGGCGAACCCCCAACGGCTCGAGGAGATCAAGCAGCGGATGCGCGAACAGGGCATGAGCGACAATGAGATCCAGCAACGCCTTCAGCGGATGCAAGGCGCAGGGGGTGGACAGCAGAGAGGTCGCGCCGAGCCGGCCGCAGCTCTGCCGCCTCGGTTGCTGGAGCGGCTGAGGACCGCAAGTCCGGGGGAGCTGGAAGGCATCAAGCAGCAAATGCGGGACCGCGGCATGAGCGCCGAGCAGGTCGAGGCCGCGGTGCGCGCGGCCCGTGGTGCGAGCAAATGAAGATCGTCGACGCCTCGATCCGGCGTCCGGTCACCGTGGTGGTGTTCTCGGCAGCAGCCATCGTCTTCGGCGCCGTAGCTTTCAGCCATCTGGCGGTGGACCTGCTCCCCAACATCACGTACCCGTCAATGACGGTGAAGACAGAGTACCCGGGGACTGCCCCGGCCGAGGTGGAGTCGCTGCTGACGCGACCGATCGAGAACGCCGTCGGGGTCGTGAACAATGTCGTCAGGGTGACGTCGTCGTCGCGAGCCGATGTCAGCGAGGTGACGCTCGAGTTCGCGTGGGGGACCAACATGGACTTCGCCGCACTGGACGTGCGCGAACGCCTGGATGTGGTCCGCCTCCCGCCGGAGGCAGAGAGGCCGATCCTGCTTCGCTACGACCCCAAACTGGACCCGATCATGAAGATCTCGCTCTTCGGCTCTGCCGACCTCGCCCGTCTGCGCTTCGTAGCGGACGAGAGGATCAAGCGCGAGCTCGAGCGCGTGGAGGGTGTAGCGGGTGTGCTGGTGAGCGGCGGGTTGGAGGAGGAGATCGAGGTCGAGCTCGACGAGCGCAAGCTGGCGAACCTCGGCATGACAGCCGAGCAGGTGCGGAGCCGGCTGGCGGCGGAGAACGTCAACCTCACCGGTGGCACGCTGCGGGAGGGTGAGACTGAGTACCTCGTCCGTACACTGAACGAGTTCAAGCGTCCGGCCGATATTCAGCGCATCGTGATACGGCGGTCCGGCGATACGATCATCCGCCTCGAGGATGTGGCCCGCGTGTTCACCGGACACAAGGAACGCGACATCATCACCCACGTCGACGGCCACGAGAGCGTGGAGCTGGCCCTGTACAAGGAGGGCGGGACCAACACGGTCACCGTCTCAGATGCCGTGAAGACCCGACTCGACAGCCTCCGCAAGGAGATCACTGCCTCCAGCCCCAACCTGCGCCTCCAGGTCGTTACGGACCAGGCCCACTACATCCGTCAGTCGGTGCAGCAGGTTCTCAAGAGTGCCGTTTACGGTGGCATCTTGGCAGTGCTGGTGCTGTTCTTCTTCCTCCGCAGCGTCAAGAAGACGGCAATCATCAGCCTTTCTATTCCGGTCTCGGTGGTGGCGACCTTCTTCCTCATGTACGTGTCCGGGATCTCGCTCAACGTCATGTCGCTCGGTGGGCTGGCCCTGGGCGTCGGGCTCCTGGTCGATAACGGCATTGTCGTGCTTGAGGCCGTGCAGCGCCGGAGCGAGGACGGGCTGGACGAGGTCACTGCGGCACGGGAGGGAACATCCGAGGTTGCGAAGGCGATCACGGCATCCACGCTGACCACAATCTGCGTTTTCGTGCCCATCATCTTCGTCGAAGGAGTGGCGGCACAGCTGTTCCGGGACCAGGCGATCACGGTGGCCTGCTCGCTGGTCGTGTCGCTGATTGTGGCGCTGACGGTCGTGCCGATGCTGGCGTCGCGCCGACTGCACTGGGCTGAGCCGGCCGCGGAGGAGGCGGCGGACGAGAGACCGAGCTTCTTTCTTTCGCGCTGGGTGAGTGAAGGGGTGCTGTGGGTGTCTGTGCGTGTGCTGAGGGGTGCGAAGGCGGTGGTCGGAGGGCTGTCATGGGAGCTCGGGCGCCTCGCAAAGCCGTTCCTCGACCTATTCGATGCCGGGCTGGCCGGCTTTCGAGCCACCTATGAGCGCGCTCTCGCGGTCGTCTTGCGGCATCCGGTGATAACCGTCCTCATCACGGCCCTCTGCCTGGCCGGTAGCCTCGGGTTGTACCGCCAGCTTGGCAGCGAGCTCATCCCGGAGCTTGTCCAGGGAGAGCTGTACGTCGACATCGAGATGCCGCCGGGAACTCGCCTCGAGGTGACCCAACGCCAGCTCGGCGGGCTGGAGGCGTACGCCCAGAAGCTGCCTGGCGTGCGCACGGTGTACTCCATCGCCGGTGCGTCAGGTGAGCAGGGAGGAGCGGCGGGGGAGATTCGTGAGAACATCGGCCAGCTTACCCTGACGCTCGACCCGCCGATCTCGCGCGAACGCGAGGGGGCGGTGATGACCGCGCTGAGGCAGCGTCTCGATGACGAGAACCGGGTTCTGAAAGAGACGGCGCTGGACCGAAGTGCGACCAGCAGCGAGCCGGTGATCCAGTACCGTTTCGGACGCCCATCCTACTTCAGCTTCAAGACCGCGATCGAGCTGGAGATCCGAGGCGAGAACCTCGCACTGCTCAAACGCCTGGCCTCCGACGCCATGAACCGGATGCGCCGTATCAGTGGGCTCGCGGACCTCAAGTCGTCCACGGAGGGCGGGTATCCCGAGCTGCAGGTGCGTTTCGACCGGGATCGTCTCGCTGCCTTCGGGTTCACCGTCAGCCAGGTGGCGGAGAAGATTCGGACCAAGGTTGAAGGGGACATCGCGACCGACATCACTCGCACGGACCGTACCATCGACATTCGCGTTCGCGACCAGGAGCGCTACCGCGACAGCGCGCGAGGCCTTGCCAACCTCAATGTGGCCGAGACTGGAACGACAGCGATCCCGCTGTCGGCAGTGGCCGAGGTCGTGCCGACTCAGGGTCCGGCGGAGATCCGGCGTGGTGACGGGAGTCGAGTGGCGCTGATTACCGCCAACCTTGCCGGCCGCGACCTGGGCTCCGTGTCCAAGGATATCGAGGACACGCTGAGAGGCATGACTTGGCCTGAGGGGTACGACTGGCGGCTCGGAGGCCAGGAGAAGGAGATGAAGACCTCGTTCGGGAGCATGGGCCTCGCCTTCGGCCTGGCCGTCTTCATGGTCTACCTGGTCATGGCCTCGCAGTTCGAGAGCCTGCTCCACCCGTTCGTCATCCTCTTTTCGGTGCCGTTCGCAGTGATCGGTGCCTTCGTTGCCATGTACCTCTTCCACGTCACGATCAGCGTTGTCTCCCTCATCGGGCTTGTCCTGCTCGCGGGCATTGCCGTCAACGATGCAATCGTCAAGATTGACTACACCAACCAGTTGCGCCGGAGCGGTATGGAGAAGATCGAGGCGCTGAAGCGGGCCGGACTCGTCCGTCTGCGCCCGATCCTCATGACGTCGGCGACCACGATCCTCGGCCTACTCCCAATGGCTATCGGCCTCGGAGAGGGCGCAGAGTTGCGGGTGCCGATGGCGTTGACAGTTATCGGCGGCATGCTCACGGCCACGCTCCTCACGCTGCTGGTGGTCCCTGCCGTCTACACCATTCTCGACCGCAGTAGATGATGAGCGGATTCTCCGGGTGGGCCTCGACAGCTGTGTGGGAGCTGCACACTACCGACGTGTGCCGGCTTGAGTCACGGCGTGTCCCGATCTGAAACATGCCTCTCAGCTGCTCCCCGTCACAGTTGGGATGAGGGTGGCACGGCACTTGCTGATGTTCCGGGCAAGGGAGAGGCAGACGGAGGTGGAGGGCCGAGACGGAGGATGTCGAGTATGAGCTTCCTGTCAGATGCAGTCGGACTACTCAGGCGCCGGTTGGTCTCGGGGCGACGGCAGGATGTACCCGCCCGCCCTCTGGCCCGGCGGAGGGGCGGAGATCGCCGGCGGGCGGTGCCGGAGACCATCGGTCCGTACGAGGTTTCACAGCTTCTTGGGCGCGACGACGAGCTGCTGCTGCTCAAGGCCTGGGACGCGGGACGGGCGCGCTGGGTGAGGCTCGCGGCACTTCGGCTCGAGGATGGTCTCGACGCGACCGAGCGCTTACGACGGATGGCCCGTTTGCATCACATCGCCGATCCGTTGACCGCGGTCCGGCATAAGGGTGTGCTGCGTGTCCATGGTCTCGAGTACCACGAGGGTTGGGGATGCGTTGTCATGGAGCAGCTTGAGGGAGTGCAGCTCACCGAGCTGTTGGCCCAGTCGGAAACTCTGTCGCCATCACAGGTCGCTCCGCTCGGCGCTGCGCTGGCATCGGTGATCGCCGCAGCGGCCGAGGCAGGGGTTGAGATCATCGACCTGGACCCGGCAGAGATCATGCTCACGAGCAGGGGAGAGATCAAGGTCTGTTCCCTCGGCCGCAAGGGCCAGGCTGGAGACGGTGGGACCTCCCTCGACGCGCCCAATGTGAGCGGGCTATCCAACCTGGGCGCGCTTCTCTACCGTTGTCTGACCGGCAGACGCCCCTCCCTCCCGTCTACGGCCGAGAAGCCGACGCGACGAGCCCTGACCCCCATCTCGGCATACCGCCCGTCGGTGCCGGCGGACCTGGAGCGCATCATCATGGGCCTGATGATCTTCGACACAGAGGAGGTGCGCCTGTCGCCGCCGGTTGTGGCCGGAGGCCTGGAGCGCCTGGTCAAACAGCATGGCTGGAACTGGCAGACGCCTGAGTCTGCCGCCGCCACTGAGCCGCCGCGGTTCCCTTCACCAGAAGCGGACGGCCAAGAGGCAATCCCCGCCTGACGAGTCGGAGCTCAGCTAGCTCGCAGGAGGAGGGTCTTTCCGCTGCGGAATCCTGCCGCTCATGGTCAGGCTCGTAGCCCGTGCCGACCTACTCGACCATGGAGGCCGTGGCTACTCGACGGACACGCTTGAAAGCTGCAGGCCGAACGCCTTGGTGATGAACACAGCCATCTCATCCCGGCCCAGCACGCGATGAGGACAGTAGTTGCCCTCTCCGCACCCGGCCGTGATTCCGCTGGCAGCCAAGTAGTGGATGAAACGACATCCGCCGTCGTCCGCCGCCACGTCGGAAAACACAGATACGCCATCGGGACCGGCGACACAGTTGTAATCGCCCATACCCGGCACCGTGCCCGAAAACGGAATCGAGCTGCGACCGGCCGTGGCAGCGCCAATGAAAATGGCCATCTGCCAGCGGTCAACCGGATTGCCCGGGCAGTACATCCCTGCTGCGCACCCGGACGTGACCTGGGTCGCCGCAATATAGTGGATGAACCGGCAGCCGCTGTCGGCTGGCGGTACATCGGAGAATACCGACATGCCGTCTGGGCCAGCCACGCAGTTGTAGTCGCCCATATCCGGCACCACGCCACTGTAGGGGACGGCACCGTCGGAGATTGCCTTCGCGAGGAACACAGCCATCTCCCAGCGAGAGATGGTGGCGTCAGGGCAGTAGGTCGAGGCCCCGCAGCCGGTGGTGATGCCGTTGTGGAGGAGGGTCTCGATGAAGCTGTAGCCCCAACGGGAGGACGGCACGTCCGTGAAGCTCGAGCCCAGATGGATGGTCCACTCCGCCGTGCGGTTCGTGGTCAGGTCCTCCGTGGCAACCAGGTCGACATGCGTGCTGGGTCGCTGCCCCTGCGATAGGACTCCTGTTTCGTAGCAGTTGCCGCCCTTGCTCCAACAGTCGGTCTCCTCACCCGGCATCATGAAGCCGTAGACGGCCGATTCGTCGGGAACGGTGAACGTGAAACCCGTTGGCCCGGTGAAGGCGGAAAGGGTGCCAATCACCTGCATCGGAGAGCAGCCGTCCGGGTAGCGCCAGGTGGGCGATAGCACGACGCGCTCGCCGGGCTCCAGGAGGCCGTTCAGGTTCGAGGTTCCACCGCTCGCCGGGTGGGTATCGACGTCGATGCCGAGCGCTGTCATGTTCTGCTGGCAGGGTGCAGAGGATGGCACGGCAAAATGAGCGACGGTCCCCAGCGATGCTTTGATATAGGCCGTCATGTAGCCCATGTTGAGATGCTCTCGCTTGTCGTTGGTTGTGTGGTAGTACTGATTGAAGTCGTCCTGGTCGTCCTCGATGGCGAGGATGGCGGGGTAGCCACGGCTCCAGAATGAAGCATGGTCGCTGGCTGTGATCCCGTCCGAATCGATGATGGGTGACAGCGACCCCGAGAGCCCATAGACCGATACGACATCGTTGAACATTGTGGCGATTGCAAGATCGTCCGGGTAGCCGGCCGAACCACTGGTCCGAGTGTGCAACCGGAGCGTGGGACCATCCAGTTGGTCCCAGCCGATCATGTCCATGTTGAAGACGCCGACGATGTTGTCGCCAGCAGCCTGCGCGGCGGCAGCGTACCTGGAGCTCCCGAGCAGCCCCTGCTCCTCGCCGGTGAAGAAGACAAACCGGATGGTGCGCTCGAACCAGTACTGGCTCAGAATCTGTGCCGCCATCATCACCCCAACCGACCCGCTGGCGTTGTCGTCGGCCCCGGGGGCTAGCGTGCCCGAGGGCATGTCGTCGAGGTGGGCGGTGATGAGGACGATCTCATCCGGATGTGTGGATCCGAGCTTCTCGCCGACTACGTTCCGCCCCGAGTAGCCGCCCGATGTCCAGTTGTCGAATGCAGGGTCGAGATCGTACTGCAGCATGTACTCGTAGACGTACTGGGTCGCTTTCTGGATAGGGGTTCCGGAGCTCGTGTGGCGAGTAGCGATGGTGTAGGGGCTTCCCTCGATCGTGACCGGGGTCTCGCCGCTGAGGTCGCCGTCGTTTGCGTAGGTCGCAGCCTGCGTGACCGCAGCGATGATGTCCGCGACACGAGGGTCGTACGTGATCGCCGGAAGCTTGGGGGCGCGAGATGTCGGCGTCAACGCCATTGGCGCCTCGCTGAACAGGCCGAGATCGAACCCGAGGTCCCCCAACTCCTCCCGGCGTCCCGGGGCATCCCTGACGACGATTCGCCTGCCGTCGTCGAGAAGCACGGGGAACCGTCGTGCCGCCTCGGCGCGGGCCCCTTCCCGTCGCTCCAGGGCGATCAGGTACCGGGCTCCCGCGCTGTCCTCGTCCAGCACCCGCGCCCCGAGCGGCTTTCCGACCGACGCCGGAGCCAAAACCAGCGCATAGGTGACCCCCGCCCGATCCCGAAGAACGGCGCGTACGGGCAAACCCAGCTTCGCCACCGGCGTCGCGAGGTCGACGCGCATCAGTGCAAGCGGCTCACTGCTGCCGGTTGTAGGGGACGGTACTGCAAGCCCGAAGCCTGCCACGGCGGTCAGCACCGCGGTCACGATACCGACGAGACGACCCCAACCTGAACGCATCATCGCCTCCCGCATGAATCTGTGCCGAGTTTCCCTCAGGCCCGGTGTGGCCACACTAACACGCAGTGCGCAACTTGCCAAACCAGAGTTTGCGGCTGCGACGTGGCCTCAAAACAATGTGAGGCATTGCGACCTGCCGGGGAGACAGCTCAGAGGCCCTTGTTTACCTCGGGCATGAACGTCTACTTGGGAGAAGTCCTCAAAATCTCGTGGAGGTAGCTGCTGTACATGGACTTCCATGCCTCTGGTTCAAGACCTCCTATGACGAACTCCAGCTGCTCGTCCGACAGCTCGATGCCGTCCTCGCCGGAAGCCGGGGGCCGCCGTGGCGGCCGCGACGGCCCGCCTTCGGGTGGATTCCAATCAGACATCGCCGGTTCCTTTCCCGCGAGCGATGCTGCCCGCTCGCTGACTTCTGGAGTTCTCGACGCCCATTCTACAACCTCGGGCCGACGTTGGGTGTCGAGCTTCCGGGGAGCATTCAATCTTCCGCAGGGGTGGACATTCCTGCCGCTGACGGCCGATCATGATCGTGACGTTCAGGTGAATCCGGGGAGGTGGCGATGAAGGGTCACTGTCCTGACTACGTTCGCTTGACCGGTGATCCAATCCGGCATCTCGGCTCGCACGCGTGGCTGCGATGGCTGCCCCCCCTGCTGGTCGTATTGAGTGTGGCCGCCACCACCTCGGGTGGCGTCGCCGAGCGGCTTGGACCGTCACAACTGTTCTACCTGGGTGCGTTCCGTCTCCCCGAAGTGACGAGCGAGTCGCCGGCGGTCTGGGACTGGGGAGGGCAGGCGATGACGTTCTTTCCGGCCGGCGATCCGGGCGGTGGGACCGACGGCTTCCCGGGTTCTCTTTTCGTCACCGGGCTGGACACGGACAACTGGGTGTCGGAGATTGGCATCCCGCACCCGAGCCTGTCACGCAACGTGGAGGAGCTGCCCGCGGCGGTGACCTTGCAGCCGTTGGCCGATGTCAGGGATGGCCTCTTCGCGACCTTCACCGAGCTACCGCGCGTCGGCCTGGAGTATCTTCCGGCCCAGGCCGGACAATCGGCCGGCCTGCTCCACCTCGCGTGGGGACAGCACTTCCACGAGGAGCCCGGCGTTACGATAGCACCCACCCATGCCTGGTGTGGCCTCGACTTGGCTCATCCGGACACGCAGGGACCGTGGTGGATCGGAACTGTGGCCGCCAACGAGGCGGGGTTCATCTACAGCATCAACGACTACCTGTTTGCGATCCCTGACGCCTGGGCCGACGCCCACCTCGGAGGACGGAGGCTCGCGACCGGCAGATTCCGCGACGGCGGCTGGTCGGGCATGGGGCCGAGCCTGATCGCCTACGGGCCCTGGCTCGACGGCGACCCGCTCGGCGCCGCTCCGCCGCCGAACGCAGAGCTTTCCCGCATCCCTCTGATCCTGTACTCCAGCACACTCGAGGCCGGTGACCACCGGCTCACCAGCTACAGCAACGCGGACGCCTGGACAGGCGGCGCCTGGATTACCTCCGGCTCGCGGTCGGCGGTCATCTTCGCGGGCACGAAAGGCTCCGGCTACACGTGGTACGGCTTCTTCACGCCCGAGGGGGTCGATCCCCCACCCCTGTTCGGGGAGGGCGCTCCCTGTGTGTACACCGTCGGCGACATCATGTGCGTCCGCCCCGATGGTGAGACCGCGTGCACTCAGGAGGACATGCTGCCCTGTACTGGCGCATCGACGACGCAGGCGAGCCGCGGGTGGTGGGCCTCGCGCTTTGACGCCGTCCTGCTCTTCTACGACCCGGATGATCTGGCGGCGGTGGCAGCCGGTTCCCTGGAGCCATACCAGCCCCAGCCCTACGCCACGCTCGAGATCGATGAGCACCTGTTCCTCAACGCCACCATGCCGGATGTGACGATGTACAACGGCTACGGCGACCAGCGGAGAGGGCGGCTCGGGGCGGTGGCCTTCGACCGCGGAAGCGGCCTGCTGTACGTGCTCGAGCAGTTCGCGGATGAGTATCGTCCGCTGGTCCACGTTTGGAGGGTGCAGGAACAGGCCGGCTCGCCGGCTCGGCGTCCAGCGCGGGCACGGGGCCGGGCCCGACCCGTTACCGTGCGGTAGGTCTTCCGCGGCTCGAGGTGCAGTATCGGCGCCCTCCGCCGGCATCGATTCGCCCGTACGTCGCCTCACAGGGCGGGCTAGCTCCCGCCGGGCTCCCGGCCGGGGGGTGGCTCCGCAGCCACCACACCTTCGGCGATCACGATCTCGACTCGCCTGTTCTTTCGTCGCCCATCGGCGGTTGTGTTGTCGGCGATTGGCCGGCTCTTGCCGTACCCGACGGTCGTCATGCGGTCGCCGGCTACACCTTGAGCCTGAAGCAGTTGCCGGACGGCCTCCGCCCTCTGCTGGGAGAGGCCGAGGTTGTAGGCATCGCTGCCGGTAGCGTCGGTGTGGCCCTCCACTCTGAGGTTGAGCTCCGGCATGATGAGTAGGATCCCGGCCAGCTTCGCCAGGACCAGCTGGGCCTCCGGCTTGAGCGTGGCCTGGTTGACATCGAAGAGAATATCCGGGAGGTTGAGGATGAGCCCGCGCACCGACTGCTGCGTTTCGGCAACCTTGGACAGCGCACCCTGGAGCCGGGATGAGAGCCGCTCCTTCTCGCTGCGAAGGCCGGCCATCGAATGCTCGAGCTGCTGTTTCTCAGCTTCCATCTTCGCCAGCTCGGACTGAGCTGCGGCGACCGCCGCCTCCGTGGCGGCCTTCTGGCTCGCTGCTTCCGCAGCGGCCTGCTCGCGGGCCGCCTCGGCGGCGGTTTTTTCGCGGGTCGCTTCAGCGAGGGCGAGTCGCGACGCTTGAAGGCTGCCCTGAGCCTCGGCGAGCGCCGCCTGCGCGCTCTTTGCCCGATTCTCGGCCGCGCCGGCCCGTTCCTCGAGCGCCCTCATCTCCGCCTTGCGCGCGGCGATCTCCTTCGCCAGCCGCTCGGCCTCCTTGCGTCGGGTCGTGATCTGGATCGAGTCGGAGCTGAGAGCCACCACGCGTCGGGCAAAGTCGACGCGTTCCTTGGCTCGCCGGCTTGCGGTTGCAAGGGCACGAGCCTGGTTGAGGGCGATCGTGGCCTCGCGGTAGATCTGTGGCGCGTAAGAACCGGCACCGCTGCGATCGGCCAGCTCATGGGCCTTTTCGGCCTGCAGGAGGTCGAGTGGCTTCGAGCTGTCCCAGGAGATGTCTGCAATCGTGTTCAGAGCGTGTGCCGGGGCCGGGGCAAGGCCGGCGTAGGAGAACGGGATCGATGGCGCCTGCCGGTCCCTGCTCGAAGAGCTCGTGAACATGACCATCTCTGAAGGCTTCTCGACGAGCGAGTAAGGCTCCGCCGTGACCAACAGAGCAAAGGTCTTCTGACCGGTTGAGAACCTCGTCTTGCCGCTGTCGCCGTCCAGCTGCAGCTCGCCGAGGTTCTCGGCGTTCCCGTCTCGAGTGACGGCCCAGGCTACATAGCAAGTCACGTCGCCACCGAACAGGATGGCCGGCTTCATGTCCCGGTAGTCGATCTCGATCTGGGTCTGTGCCTCGTGCGCCTGGACCTTGGCGCGAAGCTTTGCCCGCGGCGCTTCAGCCGACGGCACGAGGTCGAGCTTCACCGTCCTACGTTCCGGGTAGGTGACCGCGGTCAGCGTGATCTCGCCTGCCGCGGCCGTGGTGGCTCCGAGCAGAAGTGCGGCCGTCACAAGGAAGCTTGCGCAGCGTGTCATTGGGAAGTTCCTCCTATCCATATCTATGCGCGCAAGACGTTGAGGGCGGATCCGGCTCTGAACCACTGGATCTGCTCCGCGTTCAGTGTGTGGTTGACCGGGAAGCTCTCCTCGCCGCCGTCCGCATGATGGAGCACGACCGTGAGCTGGCCCCCGGGTTTCATCTCGGCAAGCCCGCGGATCGATACCCGGTCGTCGACCCGGATCTTCTCGTAGTCGGCCGGATCGGCGAAGGTCAGGGGAAGCATCCCCTGCTTCTTGAGGTTGGTCTCATGGATACGGGCGAACGAGCGAGCAATGACCGCCGTTCCGCCAAGGTGCCGCGGCTCCATCGCCGCGTGCTCGCGGGACGAACCCTCGCCGTAGTTCTCGTCACCGACCACGACCCAGTGCATGCCCCTTTCCTTGTAGGACCGGGCGAGCTCGGGCAGCGACACGGCCTTGCCGGTGTGGATGTCGATCCCGGTGCCCGGCTCGTCGGTGAAGGCGTTGACGGCGCCCAACAGCAGGTTGTCGGAGATGTTGTCGAGGTGGCCGCGGAACTGGAGCCATGGTCCGGCCTGTGAGATGTGGTCGGTGGTGCACTTGCCGTTCGCCTTGACGAGCACGGTCAGGCGCTCGAGATCACGGCCGTCCCAGGCCGGGAACGGGGTGAGGAGCTGCAGCCGGTTGGAGTCAGGACGGACCTTGACGTCGACGGTCGTCGGCGTCTCGGGGGGCGCCACGTACCCCTCAGCCTTGAACACAAAACCGTGCGCTGGGATCTCCGGAGCCGGCGCAGGCGGCTCAAGCCTGAATGTGGCGCCGTTACTGCCCTCGATCTCGTCGTGGACGGGGTCGAACGAAAGCCGACCCGCGAGCGCATAGGCGACAACGATCTCCGGACTGCCGATGAAGGCGTAGGTCTCCGGGCTGCCGTCGTTGCGCTTGCGAAAGTTGCGGTTGAACGAGGTTACGATGGAGTTGCGGGTCCCGGGCTTGATGTCGTCCCGCTGCCACTGCCCGATGCATGGTCCACAGGCGTTTCCGAGAACGACTCCGCCGAGTTTGCTCAGGGTCGCCATCTGCCCGTCGCGTTCGATGGTCGCCTCAATCTGCTCGGATCCCGGCGTCACCCAGAACGTGGTCTTGAGCCGGGCGCCTTTGGCGAGGGCCTGCTCCGCGACGTCGGCCGCACGAGTGATGTCCTCGTAGGAGGAGTTTGTGCAGGAGCCAATCAGGGCAGCCGAGAGCCGGTCAGGGTAGTCGGCCGTTGCGACATCGGCCGCCATGTTGGAGACCGGATGAGCGAGATCGGGCGTGTGCGGCCCCACGAGGTGCGGCTCAAGAGAGTCGAGGTCGATCTCGATGAGCTGATCGTAGTACTTGTTGGGCTCGCCCTCCACCTGTGGGTCAGCGACGAGTAGGTCGGTGTTGGCATCCGCGAGCGCGGCAATCTCACTCCTGCGGGTGGCTTCGAGGTACGTCTTCATGCGTGTGTCATAAGGGAAGAGGGAGCATGTGGCGCCGAGCTCCGCGCCCATGTTGGTGATCGTGCCCTTGCCGGTGGCCGAGATCGAGGCCGTGCCCGGACCGAAGTACTCGATGATGGCGTTGGTGCCGCCCTTGACCGTGAGGATGCCGAGAAGCTTCAAGATGACGTCCTTGGGTGCGGTCCAGCCGTGCAACGAGCCGGTCAGCTTGACACCGATGACCTTCGGCTGCAGGACCTCCCAGGGGAAGCCGGCCATCACGTCGACCGCGTCCGCACCGCCGACGCCCACGGCGACCATCCCGAGGCCGCCGGCGTTCGGAGTGTGTGAGTCGGTGCCGATCATCATGCCACCGGGGAAAGCGTAGTTCTCGAGCACGACCTGGTGGATGATTCCGGAGCCGGGTTTCCAGAAACCGAGGCCGTAGCGGGCGGCCGCCGACTGCAGGAAGTCGTACACCTCACGGTTCTCTTCAATCGCTCGCTTGACGTCTTCGGCTGCGCCCGAGCGCGCTCGGATGAGGTGATCACAGTGAACCGTTGACGGTACCGCCGTTGTGTCACGACCGGAGAGCATGAACTGGAGAAGCGCCATCTGCGCGGTAGCGTCCTGCATGGCGACCCTGTCCGGCCGCAGCATGATGTAGGCCCTACCCCGCTCCAGGTGCTCGTTTTCGGCATCATCCAGGTGGCCGAATAGGACCTTCTCGGCCAGGGTCAGCGGCCGGCCGAGCCTCGCCCGGACGATCTCCAGACGGGCGCGAGAGGTGTTGTAGACGCGGCGGACCATGTTGGGTGTGGTCTCGATGGCTGGCATGGTGATGACTCCTTCCCTCGACTGTCGTGAAGGGCTTCACAAGGCGCTTGCGCCAAAGGAACATCCGCCCTCCGGGCGCGTATTGTAGTACATCTGTCGTCTGGCTGAGGAAGCGGTCGCGGGTGGTGATAGACTCGCAGGAACAAGCTGGAGGAATGACAATGAATCTCATCGAGGCGGTACCAGTTCTTGTGGTCCTGGCGTTCTTGGCCCTCGTGGTCTACATCGTTGTCAGGACGCGCTACAAGAAGGCGGGGCCGGACGAGGCGCTGATCGTCTTCGGGCGGCGCAAGCTGCTCGGCCGCAAGGTTCGCAGCGAGACGGGCCAGATCGAGGGGTTCCGGATCATTCGCGGCGGCGGCACCTTCGTTTGGCCTGCCTGGGAGCAGCACGAGGTCCTGTCGCTGCGCATGATGACGCTGGATATCGACCTGCGCCACGTCTACACCATCCAGGGCATCCCCATCAACGTGAAGGCGGTGGCACAGGTCAAGGTGCTGGGTGACATCTCCCACATTCGGCGCGCTGCCGAGGGGTTCTTGGGCCTGGCTGCGGATGACATCCAGGCGACCATCAAGGAAACCGTTGCCGGCCACCTGCGCGGGATTATCGGCACGCTGACCGTCGAGGAGCTCTACCGTGACCAGAAGAGCTTTCAGGAGAAGGTGCGGGATGAGGCTCACAGGGACCTTGACGGCATGGGCTTCGAGTTCCGGTCGTTTGTCTTCCAGGCGATTCAGGATGACGAGGGCTACCTCAACGCCCTCGGCCAGCCGAAGATCCAGGAGGCCCTCAAGTACGCACGAATCGCAACCGCCCAGGCGGACCGAGATGCCGCCATCGAGGAGGAGCAGGCGCGGCAGCAGAAGGAGCAGAAGCGGATTGTGGTCGACACCGAGATCGCCGAGTCTGACAGGGCCCTGAGCCTCAAGAAAGCATCCATCAAGAAGGAGGTCGATGTCGCCGATGCGCAGGCGGTGAAGGCCGGCGAGATGGAGCTGAAGGTTCAGGACATTCAAATCGCCGAGCAGGAGGTCGAGCGCCAGAAGCTCGAGCTCAATGCCGAGGTGCGCGAGCAGGCGGATGCCAAGAAGTACGAGACGGAGCGTCTGGCCGACGCCGCACAGTACCGGGTCGAGCGGGAGGCGGCCGCGGAGCGCAAGCGGCGGGAGGAAGCTGCGCAGGCGGTGAAAGCGGAGGGCATTGCCAAGGCGGAGGCCGAGTCGACGATGCGACGCGAGATCGGCCTCGCCGAGGCGGAGGCCATTCAGGCCAAGGGCGAGGCCGAAGCGGAGGCGCGGAGGCTGCTCGCCGAGGCGCTCAAGCTCTACAACGACGCCGGTCTCTCGATCGAGGCGCTCAAGGTGCTGCCCGAGATCGCGGCTGCGATCTCCGAACCGCTGGCGCGAGCCGGCACGACAACCATCATCAGTAACGGCGGCGCCGGTGAGGGTACCGGAGCCGGACGGCTGACCGAGGACGTGGTTCAGGTGCTGAGCCAGCTCGGCCCGGTCATGCGCCAGCTGTCGGGTGTGGACCTCGACAAGCTGCTGCGAGACCTCTCCCGCCTGCCGGGGGCTGTTGCAGACCGAGTGAGCGGAGAGGGGTCCGCCGGCGGCGAAGTGTTCGATGAGGACTAGGTGGCTCCTTCCAAGCAGCTTGCTGCGCTGATCTTTTCGCTCGAGGAGGCGGACTCTCCGTTCGAGCGCATGCACCAGCTTGGCCTGGCATGGCGGAGCATCCGCGAGCTCAGCCGCCAGGAGCGTCTGGAGCTGGCGAGACATGCCGGCTTCGACGGCGCCGAGGAGCTCGTCGAGCGGCTGGCCGCCCGCTCGGGAGGCCTCGCACCGGCCGTTCTCCTCGAGGCAATCGAAAGCGCTCGCCAGGCCGATCCCTCGAAGCTGAAGGCGCTCTTCGCGGGCCTGCGGGACCCCGCCCGGCGAGGCCAGGTGCTGGCTGACACGTTGCGTGCCGTCGGCCGGGCCGCGGCCGAGCGGCTCGCAGGAGAGGACGCAGAGGAAGGTGAGGGGGGGAAGGCAGCGGATGCTCGCCAGCCGGCGGAGAGCGACGCCAATATCGAGCTGCCCGAATCCGAATCCGAATCCGAGTCCGAATCCGAAGCCGAAGCCGATGTCGAGGCGGCCGCACCGCTGGCGCCGGAGCAGGCAGAGACTCTCGAGTCCCTACCGGAGATTCCACATCCGGCGACCTGCGCCGAACCGACGGAAGCCCCTGCGGCAACACCGGCGTCACCTGAAGCTCCTCTAGTGTTGCTCCACCGGGGTCCGGGAGTCTCGCACTTGGAAGCAGCCGGCGAGGTGCCCGAGACAGTCGGCGCCGGGGACGGCGGGAAGGTCCCTCGCTCGGGGGCTGAGGCCGGAGCCGGCAAGGGGGAGGCAGGGCGTGTCGACACGACCGTCGACCGGGAGGAGGTCTCCGGGTCCGCTGTTGCCTCCGATGCTGCGAAAAGGGCCGGGGAGATCGCCGGTGAACCGCGGCTGCTGGCCCGCCTCCTCCGGCTCCGTCAGGCGGCGGCGGGTGGCCTCGCTGATCCGGATCTCGGACAGCTGCTGGCCGGCTTTCCACCAGGATGGCCGCGCCGGAGGGCCCTCTCGGCCCTGATCGAGGGCGGCTCGGTGAGCTCCGCGGCGCTCGCCCTCGATCTGGTCG
>Ga0307417_10000026_pt1 | contig 55923 bp, 90 predicted proteins | sample SalMarWE160210MG_2_FD_202514 | JGI IMG/M metagenome (GOLD analysis project Ga0307417, IMG submission 202514) | Salt marsh sediment microbial communities from the Plum Island Ecosystem LTER, Massachusetts, United States - WE1602-10 | ecosystem: Environmental > Aquatic > Marine > Intertidal zone... | reverse complement strand
TAAGTGATTACACACAAATGGCAGCAAGTGTAATCTACGACTTTACAGTAGCGGCGTAATTTATGCAAAGGAGATTTTAAAATGACAGAGGCAGAAAAGCAAAATATATTTAAAATGAGTGCAGCCAGAAAAGAAAGGGATATCCTTGTTAATCAAGGTATCCCAACTCCTTTAGGCACAGAAATTATACATGTTAAAGCGTTGACGTGGGACGAGTGTGACAAGTTCGACGAGGCGTTGGCGGAAGCGGTTGGCAAATTTAGCGAAGTTATAAAAATAGATTTGTCTCAGCCTAATGAAATTAATTTAGGCGAAATTGTCAATGCGATAATTAGCATTATTCAAAAAGATTTATTAAAAATTGCTGAAATTGCAACAAATGGATTAGTAAGCCTTGAAAAAGTTAAAGCAGTTGGCGCAACAAGGGATGATGTTATTCAAATTGTTTTAAAAGCGTTTGAGGCTAATTATAAAAGTATAAAAAACTTGCTGGCCCTAACCAAGTCGCTTCGCTAGTCGAAGAAAATTACTTTGGCTGGGGCGGTGTGTTTGATTTACTCATGTCCGAATATCATTTATCTATCAGGGAAATACGACAGTGGACAATACCACAATTGTTGTTTTTTGTCGACAAAGTCATGGATAGACATGAACGTGATTTGCGAAAAGATGCGAAATTGCACGGAGCAGAGTTTAAAAAACCGGGATTAGATTATGAAGGTACGACAGCAATAGAAAATTTGATTCCCGAGGACGTAGTAGGCGTTGTGGGAGGTGGAAAGTAATGGCGAGCCTGCAAGAGTTAATACTTAAGATTGCAGCACAAGGCGGAGCGGCAACACGAAATGAAATAAATCAATTAAATAGGGCGATAAGGGAAACTGGATCGCAAACGTCAACAAGTGATATGACAATGGGTAAGTTTGGGACTGGATTACAAAATGTCGGTGGAAAAATGCAGAACGTCGGTCGAACACTTACCGAAAATGTAACAAAAAATATTGTCGGGCTTGGATTAGATGCCATAAAAACAGCTATGGATTTTGAAACTGGAATGCTGAAAGTGCAATCAATGGCTGGCGCAACGGCGGAAGACACGAAAATATTAGGCGAAAAAGCTAAGGAAATGGGCGAGAAAACTAAATTTAGTGCAACGGAAGCCGCTGATGCGTTTTATTACATGGCCTCTGCTGGATACAAAACATCTGACATGCTCGGCGCAATTGAAGGTACTATGAATCTTGCCGCGGCTTCCGGTGAAGACTTGGCAAATGTTACAAGTATAGTTGTTGGTAGTATAGCGGCATTTCATCTCAAGGCTACAGACGCAGTTAAAGTTTCGGACTTACTTGCTAACACAGCGAGAAACGCAAAAACAGATATAGGTGGACTCGGTGAAGCATTTAAATATGTCGCTCCAATAGCCGGGGCAGCAGGGTATAAAATGGAAGATGTTGCTCTTGCGCTAGGCGTAATGGCAGACAACAGTATAGATGCGTCGATGGCAGGCACAACATTAAGAGGTGCAATTGTAAACCTTAACAAGCCTACTAAACAAGGTTCGGTATGGATGCAAAAATTAGGAATATCCACTACAGATGCAAAAGGTAAAATGTTGCCTTTTAAAGATGTTCTGGTTCAGTTGCGTGAAAAATTTAAAGGGCTTGAAAAAAATCAGAAAATACAGGCGGCTACAGCTATTTTTGGCAAGACGTCAATGGCAGGTATGTTAGCTGTTATAGATTCTTCGCCTGCAAAATTCGAGAAGATGACAAAAGCTACAACGAACTACAATGGAGTATCAAAAAAAATGTCAGATATACAGATGACTGGATTGTCAGGACAGATAAAAATACTCCAATCAATGATCGAGGGTGCGGCGATAAAGATTGGAAATTTATTATTGCCTTATGTTAAAGAGCTTGTTAAATTTTTGCAAGGTTTGACAGGTAAATTTAGTAAACTAAGTCCGCACATCCAGCGGATTATAATTGTAATCGCTGGAATCGCTGCGGCTATTGGACCCGTGCTGATAGCTGGTGGAATGCTTATATCAATGATTGGCGGAGTAATAACTACTATATCGGCCATTGCTGGAGCAGTCGCGGCGGCAGGTGGAATAACCGCGTTTTTAGCCGGAATTGCCGCCGCTGCATCACCTGTATTAGTTGTGATCGGGGTCATAGCCGCGTTGATTGGAGTCGTGGCATTGATTATTACTAGGATGTTTAGTTTTAAGCAAATAATATCCGGATTAAAAACTGCATGGGATGGTGTCGTTGCGGCGTTTAAATTTGTTGTAAATTTTTTAGTCGGCACGTTTACGCCAGTTTTTGAGCAGCTTAAAAAAACATATATGGCTATGGATACAAAAGCTATAGTGGAAGCGTTTGGAAATCTTAAAAATTCGCTTGGACCTGTTATAGACGTACTTAAAGTGCTTGGCGTTATAATTGGAACAACGGTTGCAGTCTATATAGGCATATTTATCGGATTGATAAACGGCGTAATAAGAGCGTTGGCACCATTTATCGCAACAATTATGAACCTAGTTGGCATTGTTACAAGCGTATTTGGGATTATTGTCGGCATTGTAACAGGCGATACAGACATGATAAAGAAAAGTTTTTGGTCGCTTGTAGACAATGTTATTGGATTTTTCAAAAACCTTGTAATGACGGTGGTTAATCTTGTTATGGGGTTTGTGGATGGCATAGTTAGCTTTTTTAAAGGGCTGTACGATACTATAGTCGGACATTCGATTATACCCGACATGGTAAACGCAATAATAAGTTGGTTTACAAGCCTTGTAAGTAAGGGCGTTGCGCTAATATCAAGCATTGTAAATCGCGTAATAAGTTTGTTTAGGACACTATTGTCTACTGCAATATCAATCGCATCATCAATTCGCATTGGAGTAATAAACGCATTCACGGGATTGATAAATGGTATTGCTAGCAAAGTCGGAAGTGCAGTGTCAACGGCGACTAACCTTATAAATAGAGTTAAAAATGCAATTTTAGGCGTTGCGAGCAGTGCGTATAATTGGGGATCAAATCTTATAAATAGTTTTATAAACGGCATAACCAGCAAAATTGCGGCAGTAGGAAAAGCGGCAGGCAATATCGTTGGAACAGTAAAAAGTTTTCTAGGATTTAGCTCTCCGACCGAAGAGGGTCCGGGCAAAGAATCAGACAAATGGGCACCAAATTTAATGAAAATGGTAACGAAAGGATTGATAGATGGCATACCTGAGATAACTCGGGCAAGTGATCTAATAGCAGCAAAACTTAATTTTATACCTGAACGACAAGTCGCAAGTGGCAGCAATAGCAGTGTAACAAATCAAAACGTCTACATAAGCATAGATGCGGCACACATGGGCGTCGATGAGCTGGGAACGGCACTTGTTGGAAAATTACAAAGTTATGGAATAAAGCCTAAAAAAGGATAAATTAAAGGAGATGATTTAAATGGCAATTACAGCTAAAATGTATGGTCAAGCAATATTAAACGCGTTTAAAGGATTGATCGATTTTGAGAACGATACAATAAAAGTTGCGCTATGCTCAAGTAGTTACAGCGTAGATCAGGACGCAGATGATTTTTTTGATAGTGTAACAAATGAACTTGCAGCAGCAGGAGGATATACTTCAGGCGGCGAGACGATAGCAAATTGCAGCTTGACATATACAGCAGGCACGAACGTTATTAAATTAGACGGCGATGACGTGACATGGTCGGCGTTTACAAATACATTTAGATATGCGGTTATATATGATTCCACGCCTGGATCGGCCGCAACAAATCCGCTAATTGCATATGTAGATTTTGGCGAAGATGTCGGAGCAACCGGAACGGATTACACGATCGAGTGGAACGCTGGTGGCATAGCAACAAGTACAGCGGCTTAATTAAAATTCAAATGATCCCTAGTAAAGAAATGCCTTCAATTACTTTCTTTATTAGGGAAAATCTTTAAAAAGGAGGTGAAAAATAATGGCAGACACAGTATATACCAGTGCCGATACATTTATAAATTCGGATTTGCCGACAACAAATTATGAAGATCAGGGCGAAGAGCTTTACAACGGCGGAACCGCAGACAGTCTATACACGCTTTTTAACTTTGATCTATCCACATATGTAGGTATGACGGTTAATAGTTGTACGCTAAATATTTATGCAAATTATATCGAAGACTCAACTATGACTTTTGCGTTTAAGCGGATAACAAGTAGTTGGAATCCTGCAACAGTAACATACAATACTAGACCATCTATAAATGCTACTGTTTACGGACAAACTACTAAAACTGTTGCAGAAGGATACAAGTCATTTGATATTACAACGCTGGCACAGGCATTAATTGATAATCCAAATTATGGAATTTGGATGTACAGTGTAAACGAAGATTATTATTGGTCTGGATGGTCTGATAGCGCAGGTGGACATCAAGCTTATCTAACAATAGATGCAAGTTCCGGCAGTGTAACAACAACTGTTACGGACATTGCGGAAAGTAGCAGCGCGGCGTTAACGTCAAGCGTAAAAGCTAATATTGCAGTAAATTTATCAACTAGCACAAGTACGGCTTTGGTTCAGACTATAAAAGCGAACAATGTAGCGGCTTTGGCAACTTCGGCAAGTGCAGCACTAGCACCGACTTACAAAAAAACAGGAATACCACCAATATCAACCAATACAAGCACGGTTTTAGCTCCTACTACAAAAGCATCAAATATTGCAAATTTAGCAACTAGTACAAGCACTGCATCAGTGCCTAGCATAAAAGCTAATATTGCATTAAGCGTTGCTACATCATCAAGTGCGGCTTTGTCTCCAACTATAAAATCAATTGATGCGGTTGAGACCGCAACAAGCGCGAGCCAAGCTTTAGTGCCTACTACAAAATCAAGTATAGCCGCAAATGTGTTCGAAAGTTCAAGCGCGGCGTTGACACCTACTGTAAAAGCTAATATTGTAGCTGAGACAGCAACAAGTACGAGCGAAGCATTGCCGGCAGTTATGGGATTTATCGCAGTTAGTACAAGCGAAGCATTAGTACCTACTATAAAATCAGTTAGCACGTCAAATGCCGCAGTAAGCGATAGTTCGGCATTAACACCAACTGCAAAATCAGTTAGTGTATCAAGCGTTGCAACAAGTACGAGCTTGGCATTAACACCTACTGCAAAGTCGGTTAATACACCAAGCGTTGCTACATCATCAAGTGCAGCATTAGTGCCAACCATAAAAGCAAGTAGCAGTACAACAAGTGTTGCAGTTAGTACAAGCGCGGCTTTAAAACCTATATTGCAATTAGTTGTTGCAGTTAGTACAAGCGCGGCTTTGGTGCCAGCATCAAACGCAAAAATAATCTCTGAGGTTGCGCTTTGCTCAAGTGACGCAAGTCCACCGAGCGCGAATGCTATTATTTTATCCGAGATTGCAGTTAGCACAAGTGCGGCTTTGGTACCAGCGTCGCAAAATATTATAACTGCCGAGATTGCGACTAGCACAAGTGCGGCACTGATCCCTAGTAAATTAACAAATGCAACGGTTGAGATTGCAACTAGTACGAGTTTGGCATTAGTACCTGTATCAACTTCCAGCATTGCCACTAAGGTTGCAACTAGTACAAGTCAAGCTTTATCACCTACTTTAAAGTCAGTTAGCATGGCTGAAACAGCAACTAGCACAAGTGCGGCTTTAGCACCTGTTAAATATAATTTAGTTACAGCGGAGTCAACCAGCGACGCTTTAGCACCTACTACAAAAGTAGTTAGCGCAGTTAGTGCATCAACCAGTACAAGCGCGGCGTTGACACCTAGTATTGCGCCAATTGTATCAACTGCACCAATCGCAGTTAGCACAAGCGCGGCATTAGCACCTACGATATCTGGAGATAAGATCCGTTATTTTTTATCAGATAGGCGCAATTGGTTTATAGATGACGATGGAGATGGATTTTGCGAAACGAGAATCTTGGTTTTGAGAAATAGCTGGTCAGTCGATGAAAAAATGAATACTAGATCGACAATGAATTGTACAATTGTAGATCCAAACGGTGCAACAGTCACGTACGGAAAAGAAATACAAATGTTTAACGGAACAACTTTATTATTTGGCGGCGTAATAATAAGCAAATCAATGAAAGAGGTCGAAAAAGGTACGCTATGGTATACTGTAAAAATCGACGATTATTGCGCATTGACTGATAGGCCTTTGATCCTTGATAACTACACTAATCAAAAAATTGAATACGTAGTTAAACAATTAATATCAAGTTACTTTTCGGTCAGCGGTATAACTGAGGGAGTTATTGATGCACCTACTACTGTAAATTCGTTTAGATTGAATTTTATGAAAGGTAATCAAGCACTTGACTACCTGAAGGATTTCGGAAACTTTGTCTGGAATGTAGACAAAGATAAAAAACTACATTTTTATGATTTAACAGGAGCGCAAAAACCGTATAACAACACTACGTTAACAAATGAGCTAGGATTTGAAATATCTAGCGATGGAAACAACTATTTTAGCAAATTGTACGTAAAAGGAAACAAGCGAAAAACTTTATACCAGTCACAAAAGGCAGCGACACCAAAGCCCGATGGAGTAACTCGCGAATTTTTTACAAAATATCCAATTGCACAGGAACCTTTTGTAGAGGTTGACACAGGCGGAGGGTATGGAAGCGTAAGCGTTGGTATTAAAGGGCTTAATACAGGCAAACAGTTTTATTGGAATTATGGCAGTAACCAAATATCACAAGATGATGGCGATACTGTACTGGCAGATGGATCGGCAATCAGAGTTAGTTATTATGGATTAGTTCCAATTTTTGTCGTATCGCAAAATTATACTGAAATAACAACGCGTGGATTTACAGTATCGGAATTTAGGGAAAATGCGAAGTTATACGAGTATGGAGACGCGGCGCAATATGCGGCTAATTTGATACAAAAATACTCTAACGAATGCGACAAGGCTAGTTTCACACTATACCAAAAAGACTATAGCGTCGGCGAAACTATGTATATTGTAAAAGGTGCGCCTTGGAATATAAGCGAGGAATATTTAGTTGAAAGCTGTACATGGAATCCAATGGGGCTAGACGCTATAAAGTACAGTTATAAAACGTTGGATGGTGCTAGTCTTGGCGGATGGGAAGAATTTTTCAAGAATTTGTTTACGCCTGATCATATCGAAGTTGACAATGAAAATATAACAATAAGCTTGAAACAAACAGATAGCGAGCAAGTCGAAATGACAAGTGAATACTATTTTGAATCTACAGTACCATTGCACCCTAGCGACACATTATATCCTAGTGATACTCTCTACCCGGGTCAATACATGGATTCACAGGTATTGATTGAGGGCGATTACACGAATACAACTATTAATGCAACGCAAGATGCTTTTATCAATTCTGCGTCTGGGGATACCGTGTACAACGGAGCAAACTTGCAAATATACAACGCTGGCGCAGCTGATTCGTTATCAACGCTAATTTATTTTGACTTAAGCGCAATCGTAGGCACTACTATAAGATCGGCACAGCTTAAAATATATGCAAATAGTATGGACTATCCTATAAACCTTATTATCAAACGCATAACGGGAGCATGGGACGAAAGTACAGTAACGTATAATACTTTGCCTGCTGTAGATAGCACGGAGTACTACAATGCAAATGCAAAAGTTGACACCGGATGGCAAACGATTAATTTAAAAACACTTGTTCAGGCTGTAGCGGATGGCGGAGATTATACAGGTATATATATAACAAGCGCGAATAATGACACTTATTATGGCGAATACAGTAGCAGTGAAGGAATTTATATACCTTATTTGAACATAAATTATAGCTAATAAAGGATGATTAACTTGAAACATGTTGAAAAAGTTAAGTACAATGGAATTTATAAATTTTATCGCATTGACCCTGGTACAAAGAAAATGAAACAATTTGATGAAGTTGAAAATATTTTAACAGATCGCATGTTAAACAGTCTTATAGTCGCACTAAAAGGATTAAACAGCAGTACATATCAAAACGGTATAGATATAAGACAATTAGCAATAGGAGATAGCAATACAACTCCTGCGTCATCTGATACAAAATTGGGCAATGAAGTTTACAGATTCCCAATGACATCGCAAATAATAACTGATACGGGTGAGTTGACGACAGAGTTTTATATGGCTGACAACGAATTTTCGGGACAGATTGAAGAGATTGGAATTTACGGCGGTCGATATGCGTATGACTGGGAAGATGGATTATTTAAGGACTGGGGCAATTTGCTAAGTCATGCGCTGTGGAGTTACGAAAAAATCGATGCGGAACAAATAGTAGTACAGCGAATAGACAGATTAACAAGGGGGTGAATCAATGAGCAAATTTGGTGATTTTTCAAAGACAACTTTTGTAAATGGCACAAGTCCGGCTATAAATGCAATAAATTTAAACAAAAACGAAGACATGTTGTCAGCAATTGATACAGAGTTAGCTTATAGTCAGCAATTTGATTTTAACTATATGAAAGATTATTGGCTAGCTAGAAATTATAAACAAATAAGCTTGATGGACGACGCGAGTAATTGGACAGCCGAAAATTCTACAGTATCGGCGGATACATCTAATTACCAAACAAGCTATTCAAGCATAAAAGTATTAGAGCCTGACAATACAGCAGGCTATGTAAGTATGTATAGAACCATAACCGCGATTGATTTAACAAAGTTTCAAAACGGAATTGATGCATCCACGACAGCGGATGTTATACATTTGACGTTGTATATATCAAACATAGCAAAAGTTCAAGCGTGTCAATTTAAGCTAGGCACTGATAATAGCGACAATTATTATTATGTACTGTCCGGACTTGCGACCGGCTGGAATTCGGTGGCTGTGCACAAGTCGGCATTTTCGGAGTCAGGCACGCCGCCAGCATGGTCAAGCATAACTTACATACGATGTGAATGGTACTCCTATGCATCGTCGCAAAACGCATATATAACCTTCGATTTTTTAGGAATGTATCGAGACGATCCAGACGGTTCCGGATGGTGCGGATGTTTTGCAATCAAAAACGCGGATACATGGGTAAATGATTACCTATCTCCATATGAGCTTACAAAGCTATATTTCGATCCTAAATTTGGATGTTCGGGAATATCAGTTGTGGATAACTTTGGAATAGATAGCGATATATCATTGCGACTATACAAAACCTATTTAAATTTTATTTGTGATTCGACTTGGTATTGCACACAGCAGGGCGAAATATCAAAAATAAGATGGTATTATGATGCAAGCAATTACATTGAAGTATATATAAGCTCAGGCACGGCATATATGGTGCTGGAGGAGTCAACAGGAACGACAACGGAATCACAGGCATTGGCAAGCACACTGACAAAAGGTACAAAAGTTAACATAAAATTTGAAAAAAATGGAACACAGGCAAGGGTTATATTTAGATTTGGCAATCAACCAACGATTGCCTTGGAAAGTGAAACCATAATTACAAATGCTGGATATTTTTATTTGATGGCGCGCGAAACTGCGACCAATTATGGTTTTTTGGCTGACTTAAAAATAACTCATACGCAATCTAATATACAAGAGATACAACGATATCCGCGTTTAATTTTTAAGCAGGCAGACGAAAGTGTAACGAGTAGCACGGCTTTGCAGGACGACAATGAGTTTAATTTTACGTTGGAACGAAATGGAGTATATGAAATCGAGGCGGTACTATACGCAACTTCGGGGTCGGCGACTCCCGACATAAAGACATTGTGGGTATTAGGCGGCGGAAGCAGTTGGAAATTAGGCAATATAAGCAGTATACGAGCTGGCATAGGTGGGGGTGTAGATTCGACATCGTCTCAGGCATCGGCGAGTACAAATATATCCGCGTTGCCGCTGGGTGTATATCCTACAACACCTTTTGTATATGGCGTGCAAGGCGCATCATGGAGTACAGCTATAATTGAAAAACACATTGTAAACGTTGGAAACATAACAGGCACATGTAAATTGCAATGGGCACAAAACACAAGTAATGGCAATGCTATAACGCTAAAAGGTGGATCTTACGTAAAGATAACAAAATTATGGTAATAATATTTATTACGATAATATGTAGTATATATATAATGTTTTACGTGTATTGCAAAAAGACATTGCTTGAGATGTATATCGCATTTTTGTTTTTTGTAGCATTTTGCGGATTTGTAGTTAGCAAAATAAGGCACTTTTAATACGTGCCTTATTTTAATGTTTTTACAACTCTTCTTGATTCGTGGTTTTGTAAAGCTCTTTAAGCTCTTTAAACTTCTTGGTTTTCAGCAACTCAACGTGATTGCTTTTTAATATTTCTTGCAACGCTTGTTCTTTGCTGATTACATGCGCCTTATCTCTTTCTCCTTGCCAGTCGGTGCCGTTGATTATCACATATCGACCGTCTTTTAATTTTGTTATACCTTTGTGATGGCCTGCGCCGCTTCCACATGTCCAATTGTGGCCATCCCAAAAATCTAAAATTGAGTTATACTGCACTCTTGCTATTACCTTGTCGTCATCACCGTACACACTTACTTGATACTTGTTGCTCATTTTGCCATCTCCTTTTTTTTATTTTAGTAATCGCAGTTCATAGCCGCGTATACTTTTGATTTACTTGCTTCATACTTTTCCATTGCTTCAATTTCTTTCTTTACAGCTTTTTCAATCTTTGCGTTATATTCGCCATAAATTTCGCTGTAAGCTTTTGTTATGTCTACAACAAGTGGCTGGTTGCCCTGTTTACCAAATTGTATACATTCAATGCCTTTGATTTTAGTATTAAATATATTTGTATATTTTTTACCATTTACATATAGAGCAACAAGTTTTACGTTGTCTTTATACTCAACTATGTTTTGTCCTAAAATTGTATCTATGTAATATATTTCTTTCCTGTATTCAATTTTGATGTCTGCGCCTCTTGCAGTTTTAAAGTTAACTGTGTATATTTTATTGTTTGCGTGTGCTAGCTTTAAGCCTTCGCTTAAATTTACGATATAGTTATTTCCAGCCATCATTGACTTTCTTGCTAAAATGTGCGCTTCCTTCATTATTGTTGATTTCATGCTATCGCCTCCAAAAAAATTTAATATTTACTATATTTATATAATACTACTTTTTGCATTAAAAGTCAATGCTTTAAATGCAATTTAATCAAATTATTTTATGATATAATATATTAAAAATTTAGGAGTGATATGCATGGGGTGTTTTTATAGCGGAAATTACAATACAAAGTATATAGTTTGTGGGGACGATGGACATGGGCTCGAGTCAAGCGGAAAGCGCACACCGAGTGGGCTCAAGGAAAATGAATTTAACAGTCCGGTTAAATACTACATGTTTGATGCATTGAAGCGACATGGAATCGGATGTTACGACGTGTCCCCTGATAGAACTGACAATAGTTTGCAAGATAGGACAAATTCGGCTAATAGTTTAATTAAAAACGATGCAGATCTTAAGCGTATAATTTTTATAAGCATACACTACGATGCAATATCTGACAACTGGAATGATGACGTATCCGGATTGAGCGTTTATCATTATCCAGGCACAAGCGATAGGTTGGCAAGATGCGTGCATGACTGTTTAATACAAGGCACTAAACAAAAAGATAGAGGCGTGTTGACGGCTGACTTTCACGTTCTGCGTGAAACAAAAATGGAGGCCGTACTTAGTGAAAATGGATTTATGAGCAATCGTTTCGAAGCTGCGTTGATGACCAACGTTGCATTTCAAAAAGAAGTTGCGGAAGAGCACTGTCAAGGAGTATGTAAGTATTTTGGAATAAATTATATTCCAGTTCAAAACGTAAACAGTGGAAAGTTATACCATGTGCAAGTTGGCGCGTTTAAAGAAAAGGCTAATGCTGACAAACTTATGACGGAATTAAAAGGTAAAGGGTATTCAGCATTTATAGTTTAGATAGAATTATCCCCGGTAAATAGAATATTAACAATACTTTATTTACCGGGGATAATTTTTAGTTATTGTTTTCACTTTCTGCAATTGCATCGGATTTACTACTTGCAGACAATTCCTTTTCAAGTTCCTTTTTGTCTGCTTCTTTTTTTTCAAGATCTGATCTTGGAATGTATCCAAATTCCGAGGTATATTTAAAACTGTTTAACAGCTTTTCGTACTCCTTATAACGCGCATCATAAATTAGCTTCGGAATACCGTCTATATGTACTCTTAACTCGCTTTTACAGCTGATGCAATTTATGTATAATCGCATCAGTCCGGTACTGTCGTCCTTCCAAACTTTTATATCTTGTCTGTTATAGCGCAAGAGCGCGCCGCATCCGGCACACTCAATTTCTCTTTCAAATTTTCTTATTATTTTCATTTCTTGCCACCTTCCTTTTGTTCAACTTGCTTAGTTTCAAACTTGAATAACTCAATTGCTTTTTTTAAAGCTACTTCAAGTCGCTTGCCTTTTAACTTTGCAAAGTCCGTTAATCCTTTTATCTGTTTTCCGTCTTTTCCCTCAAATGCCGTCATTTCTTCTAGGATTAAAACCATTTGTTTTTTGTCTTTTCCAGCTGCTAAATACAAAATATTTTGCAACTTAGACAAGTCTTTTGATTCCTGTTCGCTCATGACTGGCTTTTGCGGCGGCTTTGGATTTTGAGGATCTTGCGGCATAGCACCGTCGATCTTATCTGTTGCCGGAAGCCCCAATACTGCCGTTAATGCATATCTTCGTTTATAGCTAGCACCTGCACCCCACGATTGATACATGTTTTGCATCAAGGGCAGCTTTCCTAAATTGACAAGTTCTGAAAAATCAACCGCAATAAGTTTGGGAGGTTTTGAGTCGTCCAAACAATCTGTCCATATACAATTTACATTTTTTTCACATATGACAGCGTCTAGATCTATATCATTTTCGACACATGCAGGATGAAGATAACTGTAAATTGTTTCAAGTGAATAATGTCCGCTGTCTCTTGAACCTGCAATTTTCTCAAGTTCACCCGATGATGTAACGCCGTCAAAAACCTTTTTTTTACATAAACTAATACGTTTGTTAAACGATAGTGCTTCGCTCATCTTGTATCACTCCTTATTTTTATTTACATTTTTTATTTGCTATTTTTCTATATTTATTAATAAAGTTTTGCGCTTCTATGTGTCCAATTAAATATCGCGGTGTTTTAAGTCTATCGCCAGCAATATGCTTTAAAACATTATATTGTCTTGGTGTACACTGGCCTTCGTCAAGACAAAGGTAATATAAATCCTTGTTAAGCGAAATCAGATTGCTTGCTTGCTTGATGCTTAAATCTTCAAGCCTTGTAAATTTCATGCTTCCATAATCAAATTCTGTGTCTAGGTCCTCAATCATTGATCTAAGCAAATTTAATTGTCCTTCCTTTGCCTTCATAATTTTCATACTCAACGCCTCCAAAAATAATATTTAACTACAGTTACTATTATACAGTATAACAGTAACAAATACAATAGTGTCATCAATTATTTTTTAAGTATTTTATGTAGTTATCGACCGACTTTCTTACAAAATCGGCCTTGCTTTTAAATTCCAATTCGGATACTAAATTGCTTATTTCGCTCCACTGTTCTTCGCAAAACCGCATCTGGAGCGGTTGCGTATATTTTATTTCTTTATTTTTTCTATCTTTGTATATCTTATTCCATGCCTCGTTCATTTTGTCACCTCGTTTTTTTAGTTTATGTTACTATTATACGCTAAAGTAGCAACAAATGCAATTGTAGTTTATGTTGCTATATTGTACAATGTACTATAATGAAAAAAGGAGCGATTGAATTATGGGCAAGGTATGGATGGATTTTAATAAGTGGGCAGATCAAAACGATCCGTGGGTTGGAAAAAGCAAGGAAGAAGTTAAAAAGCCAATGTCGCAAGAACGCGAGATTGAGGCGCTAAAAAAGTTTAATTATGTCAAGGACGAATAAAAAAAGTGCCATATGGCACTTTAATATATTTCATCTGTAATTTTTCGTGCCTTTCCGACCGACATGGCGTCAGCGCATTTTTGTAATTCTTCTAAAATTTCGTTGTGCGCTAATGTAATTTTTTTGTCGTTTATAGCAAATGCATTTACATTAAAATAAGCATCTGCCGACTTTAATCTTTTCAACAAGCCGCGGAAATATCTTTCCACATTTTGTTGATATTCTTCAGTTAGTGACTTAAAGTCAATCTTTGATTCCATATCCATTTTTCAATCAACCTCCGTTAATAGATCTAGTGCATATGATATTTTGTTTTGGACGCGCGAAAGCTCGAATACCTCAGATGCATATCTAGCTCTTGATATCCTGCGACCATATGCTTTTTCAAGATCGCATAATATTAAAAATATTTTACGATCAAGTTCTTTGTCGTGTTGCCTAAATTCAAAGTCTTTTTTTGTGTAACATTTTTTCGTATTTGGAATTGATCCAAGCATAAAAATATCATTCATTTCTACCAGTGATTCATTAAAGCTTTTTCCTGATAGAATCATATATATCCCAATCACATCCGCTGTCTTGCCACACCCAAAACAGTGCGCTAGCCGCGGGTTTCTGGGTATAATTGCCATAGATTTCGTCGAGTCATCATGCCACAGACAATTATATTTTTTAGCTTTATTAGGCAATATACAAAAATGTTCAAGTATTTGCGCAGCGAATACGTTATCTTTTATATCTGCTGCATCTATATTTTTTGCCATATCTTAAACCTCCAAATAAAAAAATTGGCGGTTTAAAGCACCGCCGAGCTTATTATTTACTTCCTTCAACTTCTTCTTTTGCGATAATTTCTTCTACTGCTGCGATAAACTCGTCATCGCTTAAAAATATGTCACCCATATCTACACCGCCTTTCTAAATAATTTAAAAATTACTTTCCTAGTATTTTTTTCATTTCTGCGTTTTTTTGTTCTGCTTGCCGCGTATCCAAGCTTTTGTTTTTAGCAAGGCTATTAATTTTTTTTACTTCGCTTTCAGACAAATGCTTGTTGTCGCTTTCGTTTCCGATATCCATAATCCAAACCTCCTCCTTAAATATTTAACTACAGTTACTATCATACAGTATAACAGTAACAAATACAAGTTATTTTTTAAACTTTATAAAATTTATATTTTTTGGATATAAACACCTTAAACCAGCAGGCGTTATCATATCTAGTGCGTGATGACTTAAAACACCTATTGCCAGACTTAGGCATAACCCGCTTTGTGTGATTATAGACAGTATTAAAAATGCAACAACGGTCCATACCGAATGCAATATAAATCCTCTATGTTTTAAACCGTTATGTGCGTGTTTACCCAAGTAGAAAGAATATTTGTTCATTTTCCGCCATATGAATCCAATCGGTGGAAATTTGCTATTAATTATTGACTCCGGACTGTCTATGTCAGGTACCAATGATCCAATCATGCAACCAGCTATTAAGCCGACGTTTACGTCGATAAAACTTATGCCGATTGCAACTATACTACCAATCGCAAAGTGTGTTTTACCGTCCAACTTTATCACCTCGCTTTTTATTAGGCCATATTACAAACTTTGTAGCGTATTCGCACCAGTTTTCTATAAGTTCTTTTTCATCCTGTAAAAAGAATTTACAACATTGCTGTCGTGACGCGATTGTATACTCGTCGACAAATTTAACAAGTGACACGCCTTGCAGTGTTCCTTGTTCCATTATTTCGTCTGCCATTTTCAGAAATGCAAGCCTAAGCTCGATTGGAATTTTACGCTCGCCTATGCGACTTCTGGAAGGTTGTGTTTCGTATATTATGGCTGCAACTTTCGCCATTTTTGTTTCTAAATCTCTAATATTTTTATTCATTTTCATTCTCCTTTTTGATTTTTAATAGCTGTCATGCTTGCTAAACATTGACACTTGAACCACTACAATCAGCTCCTTTCAAAACATTTCGTAGATAGTAAAAAAATATGTTCATAATGTGCCGACCGATTAAGTCTTTTGATACAAAATCAATCTGCAAATTATACTTTGACTGCATTGACAACACCTTGCCGATAAAAGCGTTTTCGTTTGCCTTGACAAGTTCGCCGTGCTTGTTTGCGTGCTCCTCGTATGCAGCATTGTAAATATCTGTTATGCTGCCGTGCTCAATCAACCAGTAAAACCGATATGCGGACTTCGCGCGTTCGTGTTCCTTCTCGAATCGCTCGCGCCATTTAAAAAGATTTCCCGATAATTCCTCAAGCGAATTTTTTCGTTCGATTGCGATTAAGGATTGAAACGATTTACCCTGGTAAAGAAAAGAATAATCACCAAACGATAAATGCTGGACGGTGTATTGTACTTCGTTGAGGTTAAGGAAATCGACTATGTGCCTGTTTTCCTTTTCCTTACTGTCGACTATCAGCACGAAATCTTTGAGGTTTATAATTTTGCTTTTTCTCTGGGATTCTGCGAGCTTATTAATTTGCATTACAATCTCCTTTCCATAAAATGCTTTGTAATGGGCTATTCAATGCTGGTTCTAGAATTCTGATATCATTTAATTTTTTAAGCATATACTTATCTTTGTGTTTCATCTCAAGCGAGTAAGTCAATGGTATACATGCGCCATATGCCCTTATAGCTGCTTTTGTTACGTCTATGCAACCTGCTCCGGCTTGCAACAATCGTCTTTTGTGCCATAAGTTACTTATTGCGATTAAGTAACTTGGTTGCTTAGTATTTCGATATTTAGTAATACACCTCTTAATTGATTTATTTATATTAGTTGTCATTTGACACTCCTTTCTTGAGTCAGCGACCTTAGCCGCTGACTCGTTGTTTTTTGGTTTATATAAATTAAATTGCATTCATTTTTTCGACAAGCAATGTTTTTCTACGCGAACTTATTCTATTTCTAACTATTTTATCAATTGTTTCTTTGTTGCTAGACACAAGTACAAATTGTTTTTTTGCTCTTGTAATTGCTGTATACAATAGCCTTCCATCTGTGATCATGTTGAATTCAGACATGTCGCAAAGGCATGTTTCAAATTCCGAGCCTTGCAGTTTATGTATAGTACAGCAATACGACAACTGGAAGTTTTCAAGTTCATCAAACGATAGATCGTATGTTACGTGCTTATTTAGTCCAGCGTAATATACTGTAAATCTAAAATCTTTTCCAAATATTTTATTGTCATAATACTCTTTTAGTTCTTCATTTGTTTTTATATCATAAGTCATACCGCCGAACGTATATGTACACGAAGATATTCTTCCGAACTCACCGTTATAAATATCGTTGTTGTAGTCATTTTTAGTGTTCATAACCTTATCGTTTAATGAAAATCCTGTATCTTTTTCGCCTATTAAAATTTTCCGATTTCCCATTTCAGTTCTTATTGCAGCATTGATTTCATTGCAGCGTTTTCGGCTTGATGTGCAGATTTGGAAGTCGTTATATAGATCGTCAAGATTTGTTGCTTTATCATGTTTGGCTATCCAACACCTTAAAATATAATCAGCTGGATTGGGTTGGATAGTTGCAAAAAAATCTTTTGCTTTTATTAAGTCGAAAGTTTCATTTTTCCTTACAAGTTTAGATATTTCAATTATCTTGCTTCCTTCTGCCTGCCGGAATGTGTGAGTTAATTCAATCACGTTAATCTTTTTGGATTCAATTAAATCCGCCATAACATTTCCAGCTCCGACACTTGCCAGCTGACCTGGATCACCGACCATAAGTAATTTTGTAAAATTTGTTTTGGATTCAGCCATGCTTTTCAATGCTTTGTAAAACAATATATTATCAACCATGCTGAACTCATCAATTATCAATATGTTGTTTTTGTAGTTATGCCACTCTGGAGCATTCTCCTTATCCTCTTCTGCAAAGTAAAATCTGTGACATGTATATGCATTTTCTTGAGTAACTTCGCTTACTCTTCTACTTGCTTTTCCGGTCGGTGCCGTACACAATGCAGCGTAGTTTAACCTTTTAAGTACAAATATAATGCATTTTATTATTGTGCTTTTGCCTGTTCCGGCTCCGCCGCAAATCATATTTACGTTGTTTTTGATTGCAGATTTGACAGCTTGTTTTTGTGTATCATGCAACACAATATTGTTGTTGGATTCATATTCGCATATGAGTGCGTCCACGTTCGACAATTCGTAGCTTGTAACAGAGTCGTTGTTAATCATTTCGTTTAATAGTTCAGGTATCTTACTTTCAGCTTCGGACATGAGTTTGGTTTGGATTTTACCATTATTGTTGACAACTTTAGAATCGTCACAATTAATCAAATCGTTCAAGTTATTATATTGCAAATTGTAAGAATCTAATTTTTCCTTAAATGTATCGATTTCGGTGTATGTATCGCCGAAGCCAGTTATTATTTTTACGATTTGCTCAGATAGAAACAATAATCTAGATCTAAGATTTTTAGAACATTTTAGTTTTTCTTGTGCTAAAAAATCGACCCTTTTAAAGGACATTCCGATATCGTCTATTAAAATTGAGTACGGATCTTGTTTGAACTCCTCAACCGCAATGTCCTTGTCTTTCAATAACATGTTTAATTTGTGAATCCTTTTTATGCTTAAACCATTCCCAAGTAAAGAAATAAGTGTTTTTAATGTTTGATTATCGCGTAAAAAGTTTAGTCCTTCGTGGATTTTAGCTATTGTAGATTTGCCAACTCCTTTTATTTGTGGAGCATCTTTACTGTAGAATATTTCAAGATCTGCGTCCGGAATGCCATCAAGTATTTTTCTTGCCGTAGCATCTTTGATTCCTTTGATTGAACATAGAAGATTATATTTGCTGTCGTATGAAGTGCTGTCAAACTCTTCATAGTCGCATTTAAAGCTTGGATTACCTCTATATGTTTTCATTGTTCCGACTAAAGTTGTTTTGCCGGGTCTTAACTCAAAACCTGTAGCATTTACAGTTATTTTCTTACCGTCCATTATTGCACTATAACAACTGTAATCGTCCCTATTAAAAAACTCTTCAATTATTTCCACATTTATTTTTGTTGTATTTTTCGCTGATTTGCTAGTCATAACAACGCCTCCCGTTTTCATATGATTTTGTATATCTTGACTCTCATTCTATTATAATGTATAATGTACTATATAGTCAAGTATATATTTTAATAAAGGAGGTTTAATATTGTGAAGATTAAATTACGGGAGCTCAATGGATGTTTTTACATGTTGATTAACAAAGAAGTTAAAGAGATGATGGAGATAGGTAATTTTGTTGATGCAAAAATTGTTAATGGGAAAATAATTGTTGAAAAAATCGACGAAGAAACTGGAGAAACAGTTGAAAAGGAGTAGGCCATGGTAAAAAATAATATAAAGTTTACAATGTCAAAAGAATTAAATGACATATTTGTAGAAAACAAAGTAAACATAATAGCGATCGGAACAGGTAAAACACATAGTTGCGGCCGTATATCGGTTGAAAAAATATATCAAGATACCAGCGACGTTTTACTGGTATCTACTATGTCTAATGCATTGATAAACGGGATAATAAAAGAAGTTTGTAAATGCTTAAAAATCTATACAGATTTTGAAGATCTGGATTTGGTCGACAACATACTTAAGTTTGAAAAAAATAATTCCACTTTGTTAAAGAAGTTTGGAATTACTATTCTCAACACACACAATCCGCTTAAAGTTGACGATCTTGAGAACGCAAAAGTAATTATAACAAATCATGCTTATTTCTTTCCACATGGTCATGATAACAATTATAACAATAATTGTTATAAAATACAAGATTATCTAAAAGAAAATGGCAAAAATCTAATTTGCGTCTTCGACGAATTTGATCAGTTTCACAAAATGGGGCTCGAAGTTGTTGGTGTAAACTTTTATATTGGCAAAAATCTTGTAGACCAAAACAGGAATCAAATATATATGGCAGATCATGCGTTTAGGTATTGCCATAAAGCATATGTTGAGCAATACAACAAAGAATGTGCAGAAGACGACTTTGATAGCGACTATTACTACAAGCTTCCATATGAATCATTTAATAAAAAGCTGGAGAATAACTCGGAAGGCATAAAATATTTTAGCCATAGTATCGGCGGAAAATATGACTTTAAAACACTTATATTAAATAACTTAATAGAGATATCAGATAAAAAAATATCTTACTGCAATAAACGTGGAAAAAAAGTTGCAGATAATTACTACTTCAGGAGATTTGATGAAATTGTAAGGTGCAAAATAAACACAGATGTATTTCAAGATGAAGGCATAACGTCTAAATTCTTGAAAATAAATGATTCAATAATTTTAATAACTCAAAAAATAGAAGTGTGCGATAAGTATTGCGAAACTATCGAAGTGTTAGATACAAGAGAAGATGTTATAGATTTTGCAAAGAAATACTTGACAAAAAAACAATGGATAAACTATTACAACACACTTTCAACTGAAGGCAAAAAACTATATTTTACTAGGATGATTGTGCGAAAAAAGCAATTTGATTTTAACGATGCAAAAAACTATTATGTTACAGCTACACCAGGACTACTTGAAACGTTAGGATACGAACTAAAAACAGATCGACAATTTCAAACTCCTTGTAAAATTAAAAATATGGATATATTTGTCATTCCAAACAAGGCAAGCTGCGACACTGACATGGAACTGTTCTTTCAGCTGTTAAAAGACGAAATTGAAATGCAGACACTTTTTATAGCAAACAAGAAAGAAGTTGTGCAAGAGTTCGCAAAGGACAATAAAGAAAATAACTCATATAGCAACGTAAATCCAGTTATAGCAGATATAATAATTGACACTGGTCGAGAAGCAAGTGAAATTAATCGAAGCGATAAGAACGTTACATACGTTTATCAGAAAGGAAATCAAACACAAGGTACAAACTTTTCTGATCATATTGCAGTTTTTCAAGATTGCCATATAAAGATCGATATAGTTGAGCGCATAATTCCGACAGTAGATGAAGATATAAAAATAATAGACTATATGGAATCTATGAAAAAAAATATAACACAGTCAGCACTAAGGATATTAAGAGGTGACTGTAAATATAAGGCTATTGTTTTATTTTTAGATCTCGAAGAAGAAGCGGAACTCTCAGGTTATTTAAGTGGATATTTGCAAAAATACGGAGTAAACACAAATGTAATCAATGTCAAGGAAGCAAAAAACAAAGAAGACAGGATAGATGTTACTAGATCGATTTTAAAGCATATTAAAGACAGGCATTGCAAACACAATTTATGCGAAGAAGTGGAGGTGTATACTTATGATAATGAAAATTTATTCAAGGAAGACAAGCGAAAAAAGTATGATGAAAATGAAATAATATGTGCATATTGTAGATATCGACTAAGATTTAATACCGACAAGGACATAATACCAATGTTGGCAAATGACTTTGGTATTTCAAAGAGACAATTTATGAGACTTAAAAAGAAAAACATTAACAAGATTGATAACAAACTAAACATATTGTAATATATTTTACCATTATTTAACGTGCCATACTTCGGAAAATTGCTATTATATATACGATTTTCCGAAGTATGGCACGTTAAATTTTTCCAATTTTGTGTTTTGGGCATTTTTTGGACATTTGTAAGGAAAATCATAATGGCACTTTATTCTTTTCCGAAGTATGGCACATGACGTTTTTTAAATCAAAACACTTTATAACGTTTATTACCATTTAGTCCCACGCACTATCTCGGAAAATTGCTATTATATATACGATTTTCCGAGATAGTGCGTGGGACTTTTTTCCAATTGTAATATAAGGCACTATATTGGACAAATATAAAGACAAAAGCAGTGGTGCATTACGATTTTCCGAGACAGTACCTTTAGATATTTAAATCAAAATCAAAAGATCCCTAGTAAAGTAAAAATATATCTTACTAATTTAAAGTAACAGCACAAAACTTTACTTACTAGACATTCCAATTGCGATCAAGGTACTGCGGCTGTAGGTAAAAGCAATCATGTATTAAAATTAATACACGGCAGCTTGCACTTTTGCAATACAGGTTTTGCTTTACCAGGGATAAAATATCCTTAACTTAACCGCGCAACATATCTAAATCGCACATACTTAAGCCACAACGAACTAAAATTACTTTTGCTAGTGTTTACCTATCTACAAACTAAAACCGCTACAAATGCAAATATGCGTTTGTAGTTATGGTGTTTAACAAAAACAACAGTAGCAAGTTACCAGCAAGTTACCAGCAAGTTACCTTGATTTTTCATATAGTATCTAATTTTGCTTTGCTTGCTAATACAATGCACGTGTTAAGCACTCACGTCAATTTCTAGCGACATTATATAGTTTTGCTTGTCATGTGCTATGTAAAAAATAACGTACCTTAAAACGCAAGTAAATAAGTTTTAGAACATGTTTGCCTGACTGATAATAGCGGAATACATATTACTTGCAATAAAACAATATTTATGGTAATATGTATATATCAAACAAAACGGAGGTATTGATAATTATGACAAAAACAAATCAAGTATTAACACAATTTGAAGTTAATTTTATAAACAATGGTAACTACTCACTTAAAGATTGCAATGTTGTAAGGGGCATAGTTGATAAAATATGCATAAATGTTGTTGGAAGGTCAGTCCGTGAGATAACTAGTCTGATCATACTTGAACAAAAAAGTTTTGATAATGTGGTTAATGTAGATGATGCCACGGGAATTCGGTATCCAGAATACAATATTGTACTAGTAAAACCTTATCACTTGCATGTAATATCGTTTATCGAAGTTGTATTGCATGAAATAGGACATTGTCTATATCCTGTAATTGATAATTTTCAAGACGAAGTTAACGCAATGACTTTTCAAATAAAAGCTTATTATGCATTTATTGATATGATAAACGAAGTAGTTAGATATAGACTTTGGGTTGTAAATCTAAAAAATAACTACGAAAGTAACAGTAGGCATTACAAAGCTTTTGAAATAGCTATGAAAAATTATATAAAAAAATCAAATCATGTGGATAACATTGTGAATAATGTGGATTAAACTGGTCGATTTCGACCATGTTAAAACTGTGCTGTGTTGCATGGTCATTGTGTTTAAGTGCATTATAGTGTATAATTGTATATAGTAATATATATGAAAGGATTGATATGCATGAAAAAAGACGAAAGTATTAGAGTATTTATTTCGGCAGAGTTAAAGCAAAAATTTGTTGAAGCTTGTGACGGCAGACCAATGTCGGCAGTAGTAGTAAAGCTTATAGAAAATTATATAATCCAGAAAGGTGGTTCAAGTAATGAAACTTAAAATAGACAATGAACTAAAAAACTTAATACCTACACTGACCAGTGACGAGTTTGGGCAGCTTGAAAAAAATATACTTGAAAATGGAGTCCAGGATAGTATAAAAACTTGGCATGGTTTGATTATCGACGGGCATAATAGGTATGAAATAGCTCAAAGGCATGGATTGAAATTTGATACAAAGGAATTAAGTTTTAACGACAGGAGCGATGTTGTCGTTTGGATGATAAATAATCAAGCAGGTAGGAGAAACTTAAGCACATATGATAAAGGGCTGTTGGCGCTAAAATTACAGGATATATTGAAAGTCAAGGGTAAGGAAAACCAAGGAGCTAGAACAGACATTTCACAGACGTCTGTGAAATGTGAAGACAGAGTTGACAGCCAAAAACAAGCTGCTAAAACATTTAATGTTTCGCATGACACACTAAGTAAGGTAAAACATATAGAGGAAAACGCACCTATTGAGATTAAGAAAAAATTAAAGAACAATGATATAACGGTTAACAAGGCGTATCAGGACATCAAAAAAGCAGAACGCAAGAAAGAAGTTGAGGAGAAAGTAAAAGTTTCAGCAACTAAGAGATTGCCGACAAACATAAGATTATTAGAGGGAGATATTTTTTCATTGATTAATCAAGTAGAAGATAATTCAGTTGATTTGCTTTGCACCGATCCTCCATATTATGTTTTAAGTGAATCATGGGATGTATTTGATAGTAAACATGATTTCTTAGGTTTTACCGAAAAATGGTTGAATGCAGTCATGCCTAAAATTAAGGACACAGGCAGGATGTATATAAGTTTTGCTCATGACTATGTGTTTGATTTGTATAATATATTTTTAAAGCATAATTTTTATGATTTTAACTTTTATGGACAAATAATTTGGGTTAAAAAAAATAATAATCAAAAGTTCAATAGAAAAGGATATCGCCTAACTTTTGAGCCTATAATATATCTTTATGGCAAAAATGCCGAAAACTTAAATTTTACCGAGTACGGAGAAATACAATCTAATGTGTGGGAAATTGCCATACCTCAAAGCAATTTTAAAGAAGGTAAATTCCATCCAACGCAAAAACCACAAGAGTTGTACCGCAGGATAATCGAAACCGGAAGCGTGGAAAATGACTTAGTTTTAGACTGCTTTGCTGGCAGTGGCACAACTGGTATTGTGTGTAAGGAGTTAAGCAGGAAGTGTATTTTGATCGAGAAAGAACAAAAATATATAGATATAATCAAGGGCAGGGTTAATAATGTGGATTGAGAAAAACTTTGAGGAGAAAATGACTAAGCATATTGACCAAATATACAGGGAAGTTTTTGGCGACAAATTAAGTAAGATTTATCGGTCAAATAGAGAGAATCAAGATGATAAAAAATTATTATTTATGGATATAGAATTGAGCATAGATACTCATTTAACATTTTTCAATGGAAGCGTGTTGACTTTTCAAGAAAAAACGCTTAGATATACAAAGCAACGTTTTAATCAGTTTACATTTGAATACTATAACGATCCTAGAACAAAAGAAGAAGGTGAGTGGTTCAAACTGGCAGCTCAATTATATTTTTTCGGATATGCAAATAAAAATGAATCTGGATATGATAAATTTTGGATTTTAAATGTTGCTAAGTTAAGAACTAGGCTAATGTCTAAATACAATATGGATGATATGCATAAATTTTTAAGACATAACAAACCTCCTGCAAGGGCAAATTTTTTCGCAATTCCATTTGAAGCGTTAGAAAATTTGCAGGATGTAGTTGTTTATAAATTCGAATCAAAGCAAAGGAGTAAAAATCATGAGTGATACATTTATTTACACTAATTCAGGAGTTGTAAAAGCTATACGCATAACGAACAATGTAGTAAATCAATTATGCATATACACGCTAGAGGAGAACAATAAATACAAGTTTATGTCAATCGTTGCAGATTGGAAGAGAGTTAGACGCTTTGTGTTTGACAGGGTACTGATTGATTTTGTGGACAGTGTGCTGGGTGAATACTTTGTGAGGAGGTAAACAAAATGCGAAAACTATTTATTCTTTACCTGGGCATCATTTTAACTCCATTGTTCCACCTGCTGTTTGGCGATTGCTAGGTAGTGTGTTATAATTTTTTGTAATATATGTAAGCAACTTGCTTATCATCTATTGTTTTGGCGCAATACTCACGCGAGGCTCACGCATGAGTCGTTTTATTAAAAATAGATCGTATTTAAAATAATATGATCTATTTTTATATATTGCTTGCAATAAATATTGTTTTATGGTAAGATGTGTATAGTAGTTAATTATTTTTAAGGGAGTGATATGCATGTGTAAAAGAGCTAGGTTTGCGTTTGAGCAAGAAGTAAAGATGGTTACTGTAATTTTGGTCAGCAGTGGTATGGCAACCTGCATTGACGACAATGGTTGTGTGTTTGAAACGCTTGATGCGTTTTTAAAGTTTAAGGAGCAGAAGTAGTATAAAATTTGGTTCGCGGTAATCCAGTAAAACCGCGTATAAGGAGGATGTTATGAGTAAATTAATCAATGCAACACCACGCAACATAAATATATGCGACAAAAATGGAACATGTATCAGAACAATTGAAAAAACTAACATATGCGTAAGATGTCCGGAACAAATCGAAATTGTTGGCATGGTGGACGGAATTGAGTTAATTACGAAGAAGTTTGTCGGTATTGATGGATTGCCAAGCGAAACTCACGGCGTAGCATATATAGCAAGCTTACCCGTTGCACAAGCAGGTAAAGTGTTAGGTAGAAAAGATCTGTATATACCAGGTGCGATTGTCCGCAATGACGCAGGACAAATTGTAGGCTGTATGAATTTGGCAATAGTATAAAATAAAAAAACAAGCAGAATAAAAATAATAGAAAAATGTAATGACGAATGCGAGAAATGCGAATATGAGCAAAAAGAGAAATGTATAAAGATGAACAAAGCTAAGCCGAAACTGTGTAATTGTCTTAATGACATTATGCGTGAGTTTGGATTGTCAATACTTGAAGTGCTTGAACTATTTGATTTTGTCAGGAGTATTGTATCTGATGTTGATAAACGCATGTCAAAATGTGACGAAAACATAAATTAAAATTTAAATTAAATGAGTTTTGCGGAATCTCTAAAAACCGCAATATTTTTTTGAGGAGATGGTAAGCATGAAAGATAAGAAAGTTATTACGTATTCGCTTCCGGAAGACACAAGGTCAAAGTTAAATGAATTGCGATGGAAATTGAATGCATTTAAGTCAGATATAGTAAGTGAGGCAATTGACGATTTGCTTGAATTGCATATGTCAGGAAAGTTAAGCGTTGATAAGTATGTCAATGCTTATTCTGGCTCGGGTAAGGTATCATATTCTTTTTACCAGGGAACGGTCGAGAAGTTAAATAGGTTGAAGCGTGAAACTAATTTAACTTATGTTGACGTGTTGGTTAAGGCAGTCGACAATTTGTATATAAGGCATATGAGGCAAGAGTAGTTAAATAATAATAAATTAACTTAAATTTTAAAGGAGAATGAAAATTATGAAAATTAAATTATTTACGCATACAGATTTAGACGGTGTTGGATGCGCCATCGTTGCAAAGGCATCGCTTGAAGATGCTTGCGTTGAATATTGCGATTATGACAATATCAATAATAAAGTAAATGAATTTTTGGAAAGTCCAGCTCTAGAAGCATTTGACATAATCTTTATAACCGACATCTCAGTCAACGGAGATGTCGCAGATGCTATTAAATCATGCAGTAAGCCAGTATATCTACTAGACCATCACTCAACAGCTGAGTGGTTAAATAAGTATGAATGGGCATTTGTATCTATTGAATACGATGGTAGGCTACAATCTGGATGCAACTTGTTTTATGAAAAACTTTGTGCTCATATGCTTATTGACAGCTCGGATGTACTTGATCAATTTGTTGAAGCTGTTAGAAGATATGACACCTGGGAATGGACTAAGTTACCAAATTCACAGCTATCTAAGGATTTACATGACGTCCTTGGAATCATAGGAATTGACGAGTTCGCAATTGTTTATACTGACATAGTCCATTACGCAATAGCAGCAGGAGATAAATTTGATATAATATCAGAGCATAAGGATTTATTGAAATATTTTAAAATAAAAAATGATAATTATATTAAATCAAAACTTGAAGAGGCCAAGGTTATAACCGATGAATTTGAAAATAAATGCGCATTTGTCGTTAGTTCTGACTTTGCGACTACTAGCGAACTTGGAAATGCAATGTGCAATCAGTTTGAATGTGATTATGCAGCTGTATATTATGGCACTGGTACTAGCTTGCGAAGTATCGGAGACTTTGATGTATCAAAAATAGCGGAATCCTATGGTGGCGGTGGTCGATGCAATACTGCTGGAATGCCGCCGGCGCTGTCATATATAACAAAGTATGCTCATGAAGCGCAGATGTGCAGCACTCGTAAGCGCAAAGGTAAGTAATGATTTGCAGAGTCGGAAACGGCTCTTTTTTTATTTATTAATTTATTGCAAATATTACTTGCAATAAAACAATATTTATGGTAATATGTATATAGTAGTTAATTATTTTTAAGGAGGAGTCAACAATGACTAGGCGCAAAATGTTTAAGCTGGCACACCAAAACACAAAGGAAGTTAAAAAAGTATATTCAGAGGTAAATTATAGATGTCAGTTCGGAATGGAGCTTAAAGCATTGTATGGCAAAATAAATAATATGGAAACAAAAGAGCAAAGAAAGCAAAGGTTAGAAAAAGAAGTAAAGTCAGAATATGTTAGTGAAATAACAGCAAGTTGGTTAAATGTAAAGTTTGAAAACATATTGCCTGCATTAAAAGGCAGCAAGACGCTTGAAATTGTCAAAGAGCGGTTAGGCGGAAAACCTGCATCTGACAAAAAAATTGTTGAAAATATAATTAAGTCATTGATACAGAATAAGATAAATGAAATCGATGAAAATAGGATTATAAGTTTATACAATTCTGGTTACTGCGAGGTTGCAGCCGACGCAATAACTTATTTGTTAGGGTAGTATAAAATTTGGTTCGCGGTAATCCAGTAAAACCGCGTATAAGGAGGATGTTATGAGTAAAGTTATAATTAATGAAATTGATAAGAAATTAGAATATTGTGTATGCGCACAAGGTTGTGGCATATGCTCAGGTAGCATGATTGGCATGGGAAGCGTAGCCGATTATTATCAAGACTGGCTAAAGTTTCCAGGTAATTACGGATTTACTTCATTTCGCGAATATTGCTATGATATCGATATATCCGATGATATGGAACGATTAGATAATTTTACTTTACTAGAGCAATCACGAGTGATACAATCTACATGCCCTAAAAATAATGTTTAAAATTGCGAAAAACAAAAGACCTGATTTCGATCGGGTCTTTTGTTATATAAAAAACTATGATATAATTTGCATATACTAAGCTTTCATATCTACTCCTTAAAAGTATTTTTATAGATTCTGTGTTTCTGTATTGGCGAGCCGGTTAAAAATTTTTAACCGGCTATACGTTTGTCTATTTTTATATGCTATTATAAATTAAAACTGGAGGAGTCAACGTGACAGATGTGGAAAAACTAATAATTGACAAAATTGAAGTTGTCAGAGAAAGCAACAAGGATATAGAACGTAAAATTGATAAACTAACAGAAGTAACGGTCACAAAGGAAATGTGTAATGCGAGCAGAACGTCATGTCCAGTATCGTCAACAACAAAAGAAGATATAAGCCTTAAAAAAATTGTAGCAGTCGGAAGCATTATAACCACGCTGGCGGCAACAATCGCGACCATAGTCGGTAAACTTACTTAGGCCGCGAAATGTTAAACGGTGGATTTAATACTTTTTGACTATTGGATTTTTGGATTTCGATAATTTGAATAACTATAAAAATTATTACAGTTATTAATGCGCATATTATTAATATTTTTATAAGCTTCATAAAGATTATGTCCTTTTTATTATTGTTGTTTTTGAATATTATACCATAATTGCGCTGTTATATGATATAATTGTGTAATTAGATTGTAACGCAATAATACCTATGCAGCAGATCCTTTTTCAAGGATCTTTTTTTTGTGCCAAAATTGTAATGTACATTTGTACGCTATTATGTTATCATACTATTATGTTATACATTAAAGGAGGGTCGAGGTGAAAAAACAAACAGCATTTAGACTTGAGCAAGATGAATTTGAATGGCTCAGAAAGCGTGCTTATGAGCTAAGATGTAGCCAAAACGCAATAATTGAAAAACTAATTCGGTCAGAGATAGAAAAAGAAAAAGAAAAAGAAAGACAAGAATAGAATATCCCGCGATCGACATTATCGCAGGATAAAAAATAAATGAGCTATAAGATTACGACTTAAATTATAGCCGAAAGGAGCGTAGAGCACAAATGATAATTAAAAAAATATCCCTGGTAAAGTATATATTTCCGGCCGGCTTAGCGGTTTTGTCGCATGAATTGCTAATGGCAGCTGCTAAGTTTTCAAAAGTTTGCAGTATGGGAATGCTTGAATTAATTGTTCCGGTCGGCGTATTCGCTGGGTATTTTGCAATAATCAACAAGTTTAAAAATAGTACAAAAGATACACGCGCATTGCCGTCGCCGCCAGATTATGACAAAGATTATGAGTATCTTAATAATCAACCGGACTACAACGAACAGTCCGGATGGAATTGCGACAAAGAATTTATAACACGCGAGCGCGGAGTGAAGGAAGAAACTTTTATAAATGGTGTAAAACGTACAGTGTATGAATTTGAAAGGAGGAGTAATACATGGTAATCGGATTTAATTGGTGTGGATGGCAAGCTGCACAAGAGCGTAAGGAAAAAGTGCTTGAAGTATGCAACCGAAAGGGGTGGCGTTTATTATGCATGCAACCCGGAAAAAGGTATTGCATACAAGTTGGTGCGTTTTTATTTTATTGGACATTTGATGAGGTGTTTGCGAACGCAGATATTAAATCAATAGAAGGCAAAAAAAATAAGATGTTGTTGGGTGATGGAAATGGGTAGTGTTTTAACTATATTGTTTGTCATAGTCACATGGATATGCCGACAGGCAATATGGATCATAATTGGATATGGCAGACATGCGATACCTGGATTGATAAAAGTATTATGGTATCCAAGGTATGCACCAATGGCATTAACGTTGATGCTGGCATCCGCGGCAGATGCTAAATACGGCAATATAAACTTTGGCAAATACAATCCTGAAATACATTTGGTGATAATGATATCGCCACTTATATATTTTTATTTATTAGGGAAGCATAGAGTTTCCGCCAGCACAACAGTTGTCAAAGAACGCGTAATTGTATCAGATCCGATCAAGTATTCGCCACAGCCAACAGGACGGCGGATTGTCAATCCGCCGAAAGAATACATTAATCAGCCAGAACCGCATGCAACAAATCAGCCAGAATTTAGACACGCGAAAGAAGTTGATTATATAGAAATTGAGGTCGACAAAGGAGGGTTTTAGATGTTAGAGGGAATATTGCCATTAATTTATGGTATTTTAATCGCGGTTATATTAATATCCGCAGCAAGGCAGTTATGGAAAAATTTTAGAGTGGGCAAGTTTATACCATGGCTGTTATGCGCTGCATTTATAATTTATGCAGCAAATCACAATTTAGTTTTTGACAGTCTTGGCGCGAGTGTCTGGAAAGTGGCTGAAGCGTTAGTATCAAAGATACATATACCGAAGGGGTGATGGAATGATAAAGACAAAAACTGAAATAGAGGAAAAGAATTTGTTTTGGGAAGCAGTAAAAGTTGTTGCTGTAAATTCGATTAAGTGTCTGCATCCAAAAGAGCTAAAAATAATGTGGAAGTCGGGATTTGAAAGACGGATGTACCTAGCATCCGTCTGTGGTAATCCGTTGGTGTTGTACTACCTAACCCACAACAAGTATATCACAATGGATATCGGAATTGAATGCTATGTAGGTGTTGTTTTCCTTGGGTATTTCGTCCAAAAAGGTATTGTAAAAACTTTCATGCAAAACAACGGAATCAAACTTGACCAAAAAATGACTTGGAGGGATGAAACTCCACGAAGCTTATTAAGACTAAAAGCAATTTTGGCAGATATGGGAGCTGGGGCGTGGTTCGATAAGACAATCGAATCGGAAGTTGAAACAAGACATTTTTTCAAGTGTTCAATTAATCCTGCTAAATTAGAAAAGGCTTGCAGAGACATTGAGCACAAAATGGAATTCGCAAAAAATAGTTTAAGCATTGATAACGATAAAGGTAAAACAATTTTTAATATCCGCAACGAAGCTGAGAAAGCCTATAAGATAGATGACATAATCGCAAGAAACCCCGAAAGACCTGAAGGAAGATTGCCTTTTGTATTAGGAGTTGAGTATTCGACTCAAAAAGTTGTAATTAAGGATTTGGCAAAGACACTGCATCTTTTAATAGGCGGCAGGACTGGAATGGGAAAGTCAACCACGCTTGAAGCAATAATTGAAAGCTTAATGTATTGGAACCCGACTATTGTTTGGTACATGATTGACTTTTGTGTTTCGAGTCTCCCCAAATATGAAGACTTTAACAACGTTAAGTTTGCTGGTTATAAATTTGAGAAAATTTTTGAGATGATGAACGAAATTTATAAAATCTACTGCTATAGACGAGATTTGTTTGAACATGAAAAAGTTATAAACATAGATGAGTACAATAAAAAGAACCCTGAGAATAAATTGCCATATATCATTCTTGCAGCAGATGAAGCAAGCGGCTTCATGACTCAGTTTACAAAAGAGCAATTTGACCAGATTGACCCGCTAATGAAAGACTTGTTGCGGATGGGTAGAAAATATGGAATGTTCACAATCCAAGCAACCCAAAGAGTTCAAGCATGCGATTATCCTATTGCTTGGCGTTCTGGATTTTCGAGGTTAGGGCATAGCATGATGGAACTTGACGAATGCCAATGTCTGACTCCTAGCAAAGAAATTGCAGACAAAATGTTGAAGTTGCGGCGTGGTGAACTATATTTAACGGAATTTGCCGGAAGCGAAGCGATAAAAATAAAAGCCTGTTATCGGGAAACAGATGAAGCAGATAATTTATATAAAATTTTAGAAAAGGGGTACTCCAAAAATGAAAATATTATCGAGGTTAAAGAAAATAAAGAAGAAATTAGGCTTGAAAAACAAGCAAACTAAGAAAATAGATAAAAGCGTTGAAACTGAAATTTTACCGCCGATACCGCAGATAAAAGGAGCGAGTATCGAAGTTATTAGGCACTTTGAGCAGTTCGACGCCGCAAAAATAGAAACATGCATAAACGGTGTTTTTGGCGATGGTAACAAGAATAATTTTAAAGAATTAGGCAAGGAAAGCCAGCTTAAAATTTTATTAGCTTATCTATATGAAAAGTCGGAAGAAGGAATTTATAAAAGAGAAAGCAGTAAGGTAATAGCTGATTATTTTAATGTTAGCAAAGACACGATACAGCGAAGATTTAATGAGCTTTTGGACAAAAAATATATTATAGAACTTAAACAGATGAACAGGTTTTATAAAATCAGTAAGGAGTGGTATTGATGTATGAGTGTGTAATAAGCGCAATTGAAGGCGTGACAGGCCTTACAAAAACATGCATAGAATATGGAGTGGTCGTCGCAATTGGAATCATAATCGGCGGTCTTGAGGAAAGAAAAAGAAAGGGGAAATATTAAAATGAGGAAAGCAATAGCAACAATATTTATTTTACTAGGGATTGCAAGTGCTATCGTATCAACTTATGCTACCATACAGCCTTTAAGCATGGCATTTGCTGGAAGCGTCAAGTACATAATGATTGGAATGTTTGTCGTCATCCAACTCGGAGTATTTTTTCTTGCAATGACAAAGCACTATGTTGCAAAAGAAACACCGCAACATTACAGCTTAGTAAGTACAATATCAAACATATTAATGATCGTATCAATAGTCGGCACGATAACGTTTTTTGAAATAAATCGTCACTACGTACAGGAACACATAAACTCAATTGAAAATTTGTTTAATGCGATTCCATTTTTATCGACGTTAAGTTTTTACAATTGGTTAGTTGATCTAACTGCCAATTTTATCTTTACTTGGTCAGTTTGTATTTTGTTAGATATTATGGCAGTTAAATTACCATTGATTGGCTTTGATCTAACTATGAGAATTAAACACAAAAGAATAAATGAAACTTTACTTAATATGAGTTGGGCGATTTTTACTCAACCAGTTAGGACATTAATTAAGACGAAATATGATAAGTTAAGTCTAACTGATAATCTAGCTAATGAGGTTAAAACAGGAGTTGGGTTTAGGATAAAAACAGTTAAAAACAAGGAAGCTGAGATAGATAAGTCTAAAAACCTAACCTATTCAAATCAGGTTATATCAACCGATTTACAGGTTAGGTCGGAAGAAGATTCAACACCAAGCAACGAAGACGAACTTGCAAAAAAAAGGCTTTGGGATAAATCAATTGCTCTAACTAATGAGGTGCTGATACGAAAAAACAATTCTAACTTTGATGACTTAACTAATAAGTTAGAAGAATATATTTGTTCTAACTATAAAGTCGGGGAAACTATCTCAACTTCCGATTTAAGGCAAAAATTTAACCTAACCGTTAACAGTTGGAAAAAGGTTAAGTCAAGGCTGGTTAGTATTGAGGCGGTTGGTACAAAATTCAAGAGAAAGAAAGTGATTTGAATTAACTATAAAAACACTCCTAAATTAAGCGGGAGTGTTTTTATTTGTTGCAATCCATTGCAATGTATGATATACTATTATCAAGGGGGTGACAACATGGTCAAAGATGAACAAATCAGATTTCTGGTGAATAGTGAATTAAAGGAAAATTTTAAAAAGGCATGTGACGGCAGGCCAATGACAGTCGTTATAATAAAATTAATGGAGGCGTATATAAATGACAGGAATATACCAGATAACAAACAAGGTAAATAATAGAAAGTACATTGGTAAAAGTGGAAATATATTTATAAGATGGCAGAAGCACATTGCAGACTTGAGTAACAATAGTCATCATAACGAAAAACTCCAGAGAGATTTTAAGAAGTATGGATTTGCAAGTTTTATTTTTGAAATTCTTGAAACGTGCTCCAATGCCGAACTTAATGAATTTGAGAATTGAATACATATCTAAGTTAAGTAACGATGATTACAATGTGTCAGGAACTAATAATAGGCAATTACCGAGAATTGAGTATGTAAGAGGTGGAATAACCGATGATATAACCATGCACATCCAGTCAAATTATAAAAGTGGTGATAAAATAAACGTTTCCGAGATTAAAAATAAATTTAATCTTTCTCAGAAAAAATGGGTCAAGGCTCGCAATAAGATATCAAGTCTTATTACTAGATGTACAAATACATTTTATGTTGAAGAAAAAATTATAAAGTCTAAATGATGTTGAATAAAATTTAATAAGCGTGTATACACATTTACCGTAAAGTGGTAAAATTTATTGAATGGAGGTGAGGTCATTTGCGAGTTAAATTAAGAAAAATCAAAGGAAAGAAATCTGGATCGAGGTATGAAATAGGCATACCTCGTTCGGCTATCGAGCTAATAAAATATCAAGATGTCGATTACATAAGGGTATCAATCATGGAGCGGCGTCCGGGTGGAAAGGTATGGTTGTTGCTTGAAAAGGGATAATGATTAAAAGGAGAGATTGAATGAGCGATAAAGATTTAAAAGTTAAGACCGTAAACGATGCTGTAAACGAAATTTGTAGTAGTAATTGTATAAATAGAGATAGTTTTTGTGTAAGTTCAGTTGGCGATTATATTTATTTATACAGCAAAGATGACATGAATAATATGCTTTTGTTGTCGATTAATGACGGGCTATTCAAATGCAGCTCCGATGCGTTTTTGCAATTTATAAGAAACTGGATTAAAACACAAAAACCAATCAAAACTGAACCAGCCATGGATTTTGTAATCGACATGGTTCACAACATTGAAGAACTTGCGGAATTGCAAAAAGAACTTACAAAGTGGGTGCGAGGTAAATTACGAAAAGATAAGTTGCTTGAAGAGATTCAGGACGTAAAAATAGCAATAGAAAATATTGAGAAATGGATTGATAAATTGTGAAAGTGTTGTCGTATCAAATGAATTATCCGCACTTAAAATCGAAAACGAAAGTTAATTCCAATAATAATCAAGGATATATGGCATCGTTAATTATAAATATCACGAACGAAATCAAACGAGGTTTTATACCTAGAAAAATATTTAAAGCGACTAGGTCGGGGACTAAAGTAACTTTTGTAAAGTTTAGTAGGGACAATGATAAGTGCATGGAGTATTTTAATACATTTAACGAACTATTGAAAAAGTTTAATAATGATTTTAATGCTGAGGTTCCGTTGCTGGAATTGACAGAAAGGAATTGCGAAAATGGCTGATTATTATGTAACTTATATGTACGTAAGTAGTAAAACAATCGAAAGTGTAATAGTCCGTAATTACTACATGTTTTCGCCACAGTGCGCAGAAAGCTTAAAACAGCATTTAGTTAATGGATATATTAATTGTCCAAATGCCGACGAAATACAAATAATAGCATTTTCAAAATTTGAGTAATGGTTGTAGAAAGGAAAATATAGTTATGGATTTTAAATTAGGCAATCAATTAACAAGTTGCGATGTGTATCTCGGCGGTACATATCTAGGCAATCTTAAAGATTTAAAATCAACACAATCTGTCGGTATAGGCTCAGACACTGTTGATTCAGGGTTCGATCTTGCAAGCATTAAAGGTTCAAGTTTGTCATTTGAGGCAGGGTTTACGCGTAAAGAATTTTACAAAGCGTTTTACCCTAATAAAGAAAGACAAATATGGAACAGGATGCTCCATGCAAAAAGTAAGCGGCAGAGATATAAACAAATTAAAAGATACTATAAATTGAAATACGGAGGATGATGACGAATGAGTGAATTTAAAAAGCTTGAAGGCAGGAAAATTAAATCAATTGAGACTCGCAAAGGCGTGTTTGATGACGAGTGTTGTTATTTGATTTTGCGGTTTGATGATGGAATTGAATGTTCGTTATGGCCAACGATTCAAGAAGGTATATCAATAGAATGGAGTGATAAATAGTGTTAAGTAAAATAAAGAAATCAAATAGAAAATATGTAACCGACTTTTTTACCAGCATTGCGGAATTATCAACCGACGACAAGGACGAAATTATTAGAACAATTTTTGCAGCACACGAACGCGTTTTAGGTCTTATGGCCTGCATGAAAAAGAATAATGGAGGTGTAAAGAATGAAGCCAATTGATGAATATGTTAAATCAAAGATTAAATATATAAAACATATAGTCGCTTTCCCTGGGAAAATGGTTATATGCGTCCTTGAGTTAGAAAATGGATATATAGTTACAGGTCAAGAGGCGTGTGTTGATACAAAAGAATTTGACTTGGAAGTAGGCAAATAACTTGCCTATAAAAACGCAGAATCAAAAATTTGGGAACTTGAGGGATATTTAGCTCAGCAGAAAATGCATGAAAGCGGGGAGTGAACAATGACTAATATATGCGATATATATATTGATTTAAATAATCTCGATGTTTATAAAATTACAGGCTATAGTGAGCTTTGTCGCAGTATAAGTTTGGTAGACAACAAAGGCAATCAATTCAACAAGCATATAGATGTTTTATTTGATTTTGAAGGTCGAAAACATGAAATTGCCAGTTACGAAACAAGCGAGTATAAAATCATAAAAGACGTTTGCGAAGCTGGACATGATTTTATTGCATGGGCAGGCGAAGTAAATAAAGATGGCGATGTAGGTAAAGATTTGAACTCAGTAAAAGCAGGTCTTGAATCGACTTTTAATAACTGGTTAAACAACACTAAAAAATACGTAAATGTATATATTTTTAGTCAAGATTATATATTTAATGATGCTAACAAAAATATACATTTAAGCACAAAGTATTTTTTCAAAAACAAGGAAGGTGTTAAAGATGTCTGAAACATGCGATATTTATATATACAAAAAAACTAATGAATTTTATATATTAAATAAGTGCAGCAGGAGTCTTTCGGGATTTTTGCTTACAGTTACTGACTCAAACGGAGATGTTGGTGGCATACAAATATCATTTAAAAACACACCTGAAGAGCTCAAGGATATACTTCCTGATGAAACTGAATTTTATAAAATAAAAAAGAATATGTATAGACATATTGCGATATTTACACGTACAGATGAAGACATATTAAATGGAGTTAGAACTTTTGGCGATATGGCCGAGAAGTACTTTGCTGAAAAACATATTGAAAATCCATTAATTTTTAGGCAAGACTTTTGGCGTGATGAAAAAATACATGCGGAAATAATGAAAATTGATTTCTTTTCAGAACAGGCGATTAACAATGAGCCGTATTATATAGAATTAGACAAGGAAGGAGAATAACGATGCGCAAAATGACAACATTTTTTAAGAAAGATCTAAGTAATCCAAGTAGAGTAGTAGATGAAATAGATCCTGCCAATGCATGGGCGTTACTAAGTTCAACAGTCGCAACACGCAAATATGACGGAACTGCATGTGCGGTTGTCAATGGAAAATTGTACAAGAGATATGATGCTAAAAAAGGCAAGCCAATACCCAAAGGTGCAATACCTTGTCAAGATCCTGACCCAATTACCGGACATCATCCGCATTGGGTTCAATGCGATAGAGAAAATAAAGCAGATAAATATTTTTGGGAGGCATGGGACAAGCCGGATTGGTTCTTTTTTGTTGATGGAACATATGAACTTTGTGGCGAAAAAATACAAGGCAACCCAGAGAAAATAAGGGGTCATAAACTGATTCCGCACGGTGCTTATGCTTTGGATTTAGTCGATAAGTCGTTTGATGGAATAAAGGCATTTTTAGCACCTCGTGATATCGAAGGTATTGTTTTTCATGGCGATAATGGACAAATGTGTAAAATCAGGAAGAGAGATTTTGGAATGAAGAGGTGATTGACGATGGACTTAAAAGACATTTATAACGAAGTAATAGAAGATATTGAAAATATGAGCGATGAAGAAATGATTGATGAAATAGAGCAGTGTAAGGCTGGCGATTGGAGTTGTTGCAGTTTTAAGTCTACTATTAGATTTTATTTTGATGATGATGGCAACATAGTTGATTGTTCGGAGGTGACAAGCAATGATAAATGTTAACAGCAGTGCTTTTCATATGGCTTTACACGAGGCGTTTAGATTTATGAGTGATAACGACAATGTTAGAATTACTATTTCTGGATACAATATTTGTTTTTTTATATGCAGTCCAAGGCCAAAATATGGTTACTCGTCCAAATTTGAGACAAGTATTAAGTGCGAAAATGGAATAAGAGGGTTTTTAGTTTTTGATTACACTCGCGAAAATGCAAGAGAGTTGTATGTTAAAGTAGCATGTTTTGCAGATAAATATGACGTAATTGAATTAAAAAAAGACGTTACTGATGCAAATAAACTTATAGTTGGCAAAGGTAGTAATGTTAGGAGGTGCAAAAATGAATTTTGAGGAATCACTACTAACAACATTGGAAGGCAACAAGCACAAATTAAACGAAAAGATTTTAAAACTTAATAAAGAAATGCAATCAATCCAGAACAAAAGTTCTATCCTTGTAAATAAAAATTATGCCGAACAAAATAGAAAGAGATTGCTTGCGATAAATTTTGAAATGGCTAAATTAGCGGGGCAGAGGGAAGCGATAATGGAAATAATTAAGTTTACTAAAATGTGGAAGGGTAGCGGAGTAGTGCCGAATGATAGAGAGGTGATGAACGATGTTTAATATTGATATAACGTGGATGGTATTTGGATTTCTAGTGCTTGGATTGATACTTTTGATTTTAGCGATCAATATTTACACTCTCAGCAAAAACAACGCAAGAATGGCCAATAAATTAAATAAGCTTGAACATAGGACGATAGAAATTGAGCAAAGAATAAACAGAATTGAAAACAAAAAGAACAATACGACAGCTGCATTGGCAAGTGCGGTCAATTGCCTGAAATATATTAACACTGAAAACGTCGAATAAAGATAAGTTTTATTTACCAGGGGAGGCATTGAAGCATGAGCAAAGCAATGTGTAATAATTGCGCAAATGAATTTAAATTAAAGTTATGGAAGAAGCGAGTCGACAACAATAGCAATGACAAAACTTATGCGTATTACTTAAAGTGTCCAGCATGCAAAAGTGAAATTATATCGTTTTACGAAAACAACGAAACAAGACGAAATAACAATCAGATTAGAACGCTACAAAAGCAATACGGAAAGGAAAATGATTATAACAAACGTATAGAAATACGCGATAAAGTCGGCGAACTTACGGTCAAGAATAGAAGATTGATTGATGCGTTGAAGGCGAAATATGCAAAATATTAAAACAAAAACAATGGAAGTTTTGTATTTTATTTTTTTAGCTATATTCTTAATACCTGTTATTTTAATCTTTGTCGGAATACTTTGCGTGGCATCAATAAAAATTGCAGGGCTAATGCTTATATGCTTGATTATCTTTATATTTAAAAAATTGAAAGGACGTGTAAATAAATGAAATTTAAAGTTTTAAAAATTACAGGAATTGCAATGTTTTTGTTAATAGCTATATTGTTTGGCACGGGAGAATTAAGCGTGCTATACAACAAGGTGTTTAATGTTCAAAAAGCAAACGTCGAGCGTGAAACATTTGAAAAAACTAAAAGCTACAATCAGGGAATGACTACGGAATTATCTAAATCAAAATATGAATATGAATCCGAAAAAGATGAATCAGCGAAAAAGGCAATACTTGAAAGGATTAGAATTAATTTTTCTAATTATGATTATAAAAAAATTGACAATTATGCACTAAGCGAATTTTTAAGAAAGGTTCAAAGCGGTGAATTGAAATGAAGAAATTAATATTATTGTTAACAGTTATCGTATTAGTAGGTGTTTTTGCAGGTTGCAGCGAAGAAGAGTCAACAATTGATTCCAAGCAAAAAGCACAGCAAGAACAAATGCAAAAAGACATGGATAATGCCGTCGGAATGCCTAATATAAAAAACTGGACTGAAAAGAAAATGGCAAAAGAGATTCAGGAGCTAAGAGACGATCCAAAACTAGTATGCTATTATTATACACAAAACTTATATTCAGGAAAATTTATTTACATGGGGCGATGCATTGGCTATGGATTACCATACTCTACACAATATACTAATCCTGAAAAAGTAGGTATTACGCCTAGTTATTGCAATCCATATACTTTACCACAAGCCGATCCGAATGGTCTATTTAGCCAACCTGGTACAAATGCAACATGGATTAGATACATAAATCCAGATACGGGCAAAAGTGAAATAGATTATATGGAACCAAACGCGCTTATAAAAGCAAGTAAGCTACCAAAGCGAATGTGTGAAGACTGGTCATTGCCAGAAGGTTATTAGAAAGGATGTGTAAGCAAATGACTGAAAACGAAGCAATTGAAATTATGGTAAATCGAAAAATCGATAAGCAAATGGCTGAATTTAAAGCCTTGACAGGATTTAGTTATGACGATTTTAGAAAATTGTTTTTAGCAGGAATAATATCGATAAAAAGCGATAATGGCGAAAGTGGAAGCATTTACGATTTAATGCGAATTTGCGACAGCGGAATGGTTGATGACTATATAATGTCTGTAAGGGAGCAACGAGGAATAATCAAGGCGAACATGATGGAAATTTCAAAAAGATATGTTGAAAACTTAGAAAAGGAGAATGATAAAAATGACAAATGCAAATAGAAAAAGATTGAGGCGCGGACACCCGCTAAGGTACAAAGGCTTGCAACTTAACAATAACGCGGTACCTTATGCATATTTTTGTGTAGATAAAGATAAATTTATGCTTTGTGACGGCAACAATGCGTCGCAGCAGAACATGAATAATTTTATGCAAAAGTTTAAAAAATATAAAGGTAAAGAAATGTGCGATAGAAGCGCGGCTTTAAATGCTAGAATGGAAATGATTAATTGATAAGGGGCAGAGTAGATGAAAATAGATTTAAGTGATGCAGAGTGGGCTTATGTGTTTTCCCTGATAAAGAATGATTGTGTCGCGCGGAAGCAATCGGCTCATAAATACGGAAGCCTCCCAAATCGGGAAGATTTAAACCGGATTGAAATAGGATTAGGCATACTCGAAAAAATAACATATGCAAACGAAAATAAATGGAACGTTATGAACAAGTTGTGATATTATATAAGCAGTGCTTTCTTCATTGTGGTTTTGTGTAAACGCTAAAAAAGGGGATCTGAATAACTCAGGTCCTTTTTCGCATTTAATACATTCTTTATTTACTAGGGATAATTATTTACCAAGCATACCTTTGAATCTAAAATATCCTAAAGCTCCTAGTCCAAACAAAATTATTGCGCATCCACCTACAAGCAATCCAGTATTTGATGACTCGCCTGTTTGAGGTAGCTTTTCTATTCCAACGCTTTCATCTGTAACGATTGGAATTGGTTCTGCGTTTGCGTTTTCCTCGTATGTTGCGTTGACTTCAACATTTGCGCTTTCGCCATTATCTCCTTTAAGTTCAACTTTGTAATCATGTGTTCCTTTTTCTAGTTGTATTGTCTTTTTTATAACTTTTCCATTTGCATCTGTCCCGACCAGCGTAAAAGCGTTTTGATTTGTAGTTATCTTTTTGCTGCCAGCCCAGCTTATTTTTGCTTTATCATCTAGTTTTATTTTTTTGCAATTGTAGTCAATAAATAGGCTACCTTTTACAAAAATGTTGTTTGTGACCTTGACGTTAGTGATGTTTACGTCTCCAGCAACATGGTCGATGCTTACATTGTTATTTTGCATGTCTGCTTTTGGCTTACATGATTTTACATCAACAGGATCTTTGATCGGTGTTACATCTGGCGAAACCGAAGCTGTTTCAGTAGGCGAAGCTTCGGGTGATATCGAAGCTGTGTCAGTTGGCGAAGTAGTTGGCGTTGGTTCTTCCGATGCCGTTTCAGATGGTGACGGCGATGGCGTTTCAGATGGATCGATAACTTTAACAATTCTAGTTATTGACGCAGCTGCGTATTCTGCGGTATCTAAAACTTTGTAAGTTATAGTATATTCACCTACAGTATTGTAGTCTACAGATCCAGATTTAATTATTTTGTCTGAAATATCTTTTGTCTTGGTCACGCCATTTTTATCTTTGTATGTGTAACTCGCCGTTGCTTCAAGCTCTGAGTATGGCATGCCTTTGTCAAGCTCAATTGTTGATGCTCCATTTAATACTATTGTAGCCGCTTCAAGCGCAAACACATTTACACAAAAACATGATAGCATTGCGACCATTGCAAATAATGATATAATTTTTTTCATTTCGTCCTCCTAATTAATTAATGATTATGTCTATATTACACTATAGTTACGATTTTGAGAACAAATTATTAACATATTAAAAATATTTCCCATTTGCAAGAAATTAAAACCATGTCAAATGCGCATTGTTAGACATTTTACATGTCATATGTTACAATAGGCAAAACAGAAGTCGAAAAGTAGGTGTCTGATCGAATGAATTATAAGCCAAAGCCAAACAACAAATACAAAACACATATCGAGCCTTATCTTGAAGACATAACAGATTGGTTTATGATGGGAGAAACTATTGTAGGCGTATGCAAAAAGCTTGGCATAAGCAGGAAAAACTTTCATGCTTGGAGGCAAAAAAAACCTGAGCTAGTTGCCGCAATCGAAGCAGGCAAAAACGCTATACCTGAATATTTAGGATCAATGTTGTATAAACGTTGTAATGGATATGTTGTGTCGGAAAAGAAGACAATCATTGAAACGGTTGGAGATGATAGCGGAAACGACATTAAGAAAAAGAAAAAACGTGTAGAAATAACTGAAAAATATATTCCACCTAGCGACACAGCTATAATATTCGGGCTTGTAAATCGTGACAATAAGAATTGGAAAAGAAATCCAGACGCGACAGATGAAAACGAAGAAGTCAAAGCGAACGAAGGTTCTACCGTTAAAAGCAGTATAAGCGATGCAATTGAAAGATTAAAAAAGATAAACGAGGATCTTTAAATGTTGCATTCGAGTCTGCCAACTGAATTTTTGCTAAAACCTTTAACAGATAAGGCAAGAGGCAAAATTAAATTAATTCCTCAAGAAGAAAGAAAAAACCTTATGCTTTTAAATCCTGCTCTTTTTGGTGAATACTACATTAAGCCATACACCAGAAAATGGGACGTGGATACAGCGTTGCATCAATATTACATGCTCGAGCAAATGATGATACATGATGACATTGTAATTCATGTACCGGTCGAACATGCAAAATCAACTTGGTTTTCGCTTGTAGTTCCACTTTGGATGATGTGCCGGGATAGAAATACACAAGGATGCATAATTTCAAATACAGCACGGCAGGCAGAAGGGTTTTTAAGGGCTATAAAGTGGCATATAGAATTTAATCCGCGATTCAAGGAAGATTTTGGTGATTATATAATTCCGAACCGCCCTAGTAAAAAGGATTCATCTGGTAAGTGGACTGATAACAGTATTTTCATTACCAGGGATTCAGCGCAGCAATCTAAAGATCCGACAATTTTGGCTATTGGCACGGGTGGAGCATTGCTAGGCGCGCGTCTTGACTGGGTTGTAGCAGATGACATTATTGATTTAGGCAATTCGCAGACAGAGCTACAGCGAAAAAAGGTTGAGGATTGGTGGTTTGAGATAGTCGACAGTAGAGTTGTTGAAGGCGGTCGCAGAATAGTGCTTGGTACATTGCAACATAATCAAGACTTGTTGTGTATGTTAAGCGATAATGACGATTATAATTATGTTCATTTAAGTAGTTTAGACGAAAATAACACGCCGCTATGGCCTGAGCAGTGGAGTTATGATAGGATTATTGCAAAGAAAAAAACAGCAGGAACTATCCGTTGGCTTAAGACTATGCAAAATGACAGGTCGGCATTATCGGTTAAAATGCTAGATCCGTCATGGCTAAATTATTACGATACACTGCCGCCGCGATTAAGTTTTTATATCGGAGTCGATCCGGCCATTGCAGACGATAAAAAAACAGGCGAAAAGTTAAAGCAAGATAAATTCGGATTAGTGGTTGTGGGCTTTGATAGAAAAACAACTAACATGTATTTAATAGAGGAATATGCAGAATGGTTGACATTTCCGCAGCAACTTAGATTAATCGAACAGTATAATCAAAAGTATAAACCGATCCGAATTGGCATTGAAAGCGTGGCATACCAGCGGGCATTGGCACAACAAAGTTTTATACTCAAGGATTTGCCTCCTGTGCTGGCTGTAAAAGTCGGAACACAATCAAAGGCAACAAGGATTGAAGCATTTTCGGTACATGTTGAAAATGGACGATTCTTGATACATAGGAAACATGTATTATTTGAGGACGAATGGCGAGAATACGAACCGGGCGGAAAGTCGCCGAACATTTTAGATGCGAGTGTAATTGCGGTCATGACTATAAAAAATGCAGGAAATTTGAAAGATGTAAAAATGGTTGATAATAATATAAAGCAAGTAAATTGGTGAGTTGTTCGGAAATTCCGACTAACTGAAAATAAAAATAAAGGGGGATGACAATGAAAAGAGATGCAAAAATTAAAAAAATTAAAGCATTGGCAAAAGACTGTATAGAAGTTGATAGTATGGTGCAATCAATAAAAAACATGAAACATAAAAACAAAGTAGTGCCGTATCTGGCTGGAATCAAAGCGGAGGTATTTGAGGAAATGGAAAAGTTAGTTGATGAACCAGAGGAGAACGGGGTTGTTAGTGGTGAATGATAAAATTGAATGTCTAGGCAAAAGATTAGCTAAGATATGGGATTTGCTTGATGATGGTCAAAATGCACGTTTGACGCAAATCCTTGGTAAAGAAAAATACGAGATTTACAACATGAATAACAGCAGAAAAATAATTAAAATTGCCGAAGAGATATATTATAAAAATTAAGAAATATAATTAACTAATTAATCAGGAGATGAGGCAATGGCAAGCTCAACCAAAAAAGAACTCGGCATAACTGGACGGTCGTACTCGTCAAGGCTGCAATATAATTTAGGCACAGACGAGTATTTGTCAACTCTGAGGTGGCCGTCCGACATCGCAATTTATAACAAGATGGAACGTTCAGACTCACAAGTCAAAGCGACTTTGCTAATGCTTGAGTTGCCGATACGCTCCACAAGCTGGTACATAAAGCCTTTCGATAACTCAAGAAAAGCAAAAAAAATAGCTGATTTTATTGAAGAGGCTTTATTCAGTTCGATGACTTTGTCGTTTGATGATTTTATAAAAGAGGCATGCACCATGTTTACTTATGGCCATGCAGTCTTTGAAAAAGTTTTTAAGTTAAATGATAAAAAAGAATTGATATGGAGTAAATTTGCAACACGTCCGCAATCTACAATTTATGACATAATGTATGATAACGTTGGCGATTTAAAAGGCGTGCAACAAACTTTAATTAATCGCGGATGGCAAAATATTGATATACCTATCGAAAAGCTATTAGTGTTTTCGCATGATATGAAGCAAGGCGATTGCAGAGGAAGAAGTGCATTGCGTAGCGCATATAAGCATTGGAGCATAAAGGACTTTATCTATAAGCTGTTAAATATCGGAGTTGAAAGAAATCTAGTTGGCACGCCTGTTGTCAAGTTACCTGAAAATTTTGACGATGGCGACTATGAGAGAGCAAAAGCTATTGTTACAAACTTACGGTCTAACGAATACGGTGGAGCAACACTGCCGCCAGGTTTTGAGTTGAATATGTTTGAAGGCAAAAGGACACTTGTTGACGTCATGCCTTACATTGAATATCAAGATACTTTAATTTCGCGTTCAATCTTAGCACAATTTATGAATCTTGGAAGTAATAGTGCTGGCAGTTTTGCGTTATCTAAAGATCAGACGGATTTGTTTTTAATGATGCTTGGTGCAATCGCAAAAAATATATCAGGCATAATTAATTCACATGCAATCAAACAGTTGGTCAATTATAATTTTGCAAGTGATTTATATCCAGAGCTATGTTTTAGACCGCTTGGCAATTTTAAAATATTTGAAACCTTAAAGCTTTTGGTTGATGGCAAATTGATAATACCTGATGAAAGTTTAGAGAATTATATTAGAGACATGCTCGAACTCCCTGATAAAGATGAAGATGATAATGAAAATTACGTGATGCCAGGTTACAAAGCTGAAGTTTTGCCTTCCGATAATGCACCCGATAATGCACCCGAAAATAGCGCACCTGAAGATAAAGCAACTGAGGATATGGCAAATAATGTATCTGGAACTTCCGAACCTGCCGACAATCTTTCTTTATCTGGGCAAGCCGGAACTAAAAAACTTGCCGAAAGTCATCTTGATATTGTCGACTGGCAAAGTGTTGACACAAACTTTAATGATATTGAAGACGAGTTTCGTGCTGAAGGTCGCAAGATTATACAAAAGCAATTAAACGATTTATCAAAACGAGTTAAAAAAATGAAGCTTGAAGATATATCAACGATACAAGTCGGCTATAAATCTCAAATGACAACATTCGTTGCGAGCATGTACAAAAAGGCGTTTAACGCTGGTGTTTCGCAAGTTCAAAAAGAGCTTAAAACTAGACATGCTCCTGAACTTGACGAAAAAATGTTAATGGCAAAAGCCGCTGTTGTGGCAAATAATATATCCGAACGTGTTAAGGTTTTATTTTTAAGCGAATACTTAAACCAGCAAGGATTGACAGAAAATACAGAGCTGCAATCAAAAAGAGCGATGAAATTAATTTTAGGAGGATAATTTTATGCAATACAAAAATTTAATATTATGTTTTTTTCAAAACTTTGAAAAGTTCAAAATAATCGCAAGCAATAATGAAAGATGTATATGTAAATATGTATACAAAGGTTTTGTAGCAAGCATAACACATGAATACAATTTAATTTTTAGCGAAACAGGAAGCGACATGAATATCTATCTACATCCGCTTACAAATATTGTGTGTAGTAGCAATGTTGCAGACATACATATAAATTATATTAAAAATTTTATAGATGAGTTTTCGGGGGCGTATTTGGTTGATGATTATGGCCTTGATAGCGAATTTACAAGACTTCCGAATATTGACGACGATGACGAATAATTAAATAAGGAATGATAATTAATGTCTACATATGATCAGATTTTAGAGGACAACATGTCGGGTATTTCAAATATGGTTAATCTGGGAAGGGATAGAACGGCGATACAAAGTTCAAGGATTGCGGAATATTCTGTAATTTTGGACGGCGCTACCTGCCCATTATGCAAAGATCTTGACGGCAATGTTTACGAAGTTGGACGCGATAATTATTATAGATACATGCCGCCTCAGCACGGGCGGTGTCGCTGTATTTATGTGTATGTCGGAAATGATGAAGCGAATCCGCCACAGATTACAGACAGAGAACCGAGTAGAGAATTGGTAGAAAGGCATGGGCAATTAACAGGTCAAAACTTAAGTCTAAAAAGTACAATAGCTCCTAATAAAGTTTTAACAACAAGTGCGGCTGTAAAAGTAAAACAGCAAACGCAATCAAAATTGTTAGCAGGTGAAAAAGCGACAATTGAAAAAGTTAAAAATGGGGCTTTCGCAAACGCAATAAATAAGTTAAAATATAATAACATAAAGAGTCAAGAACTTAAGAATCTTGACAATGTATTCAAAAATGTTCAACCAATCGGCAAAGCCGTGTCGGTGTTCGCAGGTACAAGTCTAAGCGAGTTCAAGAATATTGAAAAATCCATAGGAAGTAAAATTAAAGATCCATATGCGTTAGGAAAATTAAATATTGATAAAGTAAATAAAAACGATGTATTGTTACAGGTTAACGTTCCGGCTGGGTACAAGCTTTTGGTTTTGGACGGCGTTGATGTTATGTTTAGTAGTGATTTTACATATAAAGTAAATTCGGTTAAGGAAATGAAAGATGCTGAATTTAGATACAACGTAATTGTAGACGTGTATAGAAAGGATTGACATACATGATAAGTGCTAGAAAATGCGGCGATACAAGATTACAGCATTTTGACTACACATATGACGAAACTACGACAACAAATGCTTATGTAGCCCTTGAAACTTTTGATTTAAGAGGTCGCATGAATTGTGCTGTGCGGCTTGAAAACACAGATGCAGCTAATTCGATTGACTACAAAATGCTAGGTAGTATTGATGGAACTAATTTTGACATAACTGTCAAGTCTGAAACGTCAGTCGCGGCGGCAGGTGTCGAAATTGTAAATAAGTCAAGTACTGCATATATTCCGTATTTGGCTATATATATTAAGTCAACTGTGCTTGATACAGCAGGAAAAGTTGTCGCAACGATATGTTGCGTGTAGAAAGTAGGTGAAAAATTGTATAAAAATATAAGCGAATTGCCGGAAAATACTAAAAACCTCCCTGAGAAGGCAAAAACAATTTTCATGGCGGCGTTTAATTCGGCGTTTAAGAAAAGTAATGACGAAGAGTCAGCTAATAAAATTGCATGGTCAGCAGTTGGAAATGCAGGATTCAAAAAGGGTAAGTCTGGCGAATGGATGAAAGCAAGTGAGGCAAAATTTGAATCATTGCATTATATTACACTTGCAGAAATCAAAGGCAACAAAGTTGAAATCATGAGGACTGGTAATTGGAAGCATCCAAAATACGGAGATTTTACAATTACCGAAAGTGACATTGACGGATTCGTAAAGCATTTTGCCGATAATGTGCGAGGTATTGATATTGCAATCGACCTGGAGCATGGCGAAACTGTACATGCAGGAGCGGCGGCAGGATGGGTTAAATCGCTTGAAAGGTCTGGAAACAGTTTGCTTGCTGAAATCGAATGGACCGATTTAGGCAAAAATCAACTTGCAGAAAATATGTATAAATATTTTAGTCCTGAATTTACATTTAGCTACAAAGACAACGAAACTAATCAACAATATACCAATGTCTTACTTGGCGGGAGCCTAACAAACAGACCATTTATCAAAAAGATGGCTCCGGTTTTGCTATCCGAAGATGTATATAAAGAAACTATGTCGAACACGGCATTTAACATAGATCAAAAAAAAGAAAAGGAAGTGAATGAGTTGAAATTAAGTGAAGCAAATATGAAAGTTTTGAACTTGAGTGAAGACGCTACAGAAGAAGCAATTAACGACGCTGTGAACAAAATGATTGAAGCAAATGTTAAATTGTCTGAATCTGTTAATACAAAAGATACTGAAATCAAAACTTTGAAAGAAGCAAATAAAGCTACAAGCAATACAAATATTAAACTTGATGAAAAAATCAAGGCTATTGAAGTAAAACTTGATGAAGCTGAATGGAATGCAGTGTCAACTAAGTATCTTGATGAAGGCAAAATGACTCCAGCGATGGCAGATGCATTCAAGAAAAATTATTTAGTTGATAAAGTTGGAACATTGGCGTTGATGGAAACATTGCCGGTTGCTGTAAAGATGGGTGAAGTTGGCTCTTCTCAGGGCGAGTCCGAAGTTTCCAAAACTGCCACAATGAAATTTAACGAAAAAGTTCAATCAATTGTGAAAGAAAGAAAAGTTAATTATGGAGATGCGTTAGTTCTTGCGGAAACTGAATTTCCCGAACTAACAAAAGCATATCTAGCAGAAAGAAGAGGTGGAATGTAATGGCTGGAGAAAATAAAGTTTTAAGTCTTACTTTTCCCGCAGCAGGAGATTTGTCAACAAAACAATATAAGTTTATGACATTATCTTCGGGTTCAATAGATACTGCCGGAAGTGCAGTTGCGACAATAGGTGTTTTGCAAAATAAACCATCCGAAGCTGATGCGGCAGGAGAAGTCATGGTCATAGGCGTTACAAACGTTATGTTGGGCGGGACTGTTACTGAACTTGCAAAACTTACACCCGACAGCAATGGCGATGCAGTAGCAACAACAAGTGACGATGCCGAATACTCAGCAATCGCACTTGAAGCAGGTGACGACAACGACATAATATCTTGTCTGCTTTGCATTGGCGGAAGCTTATCAGGTGCAGGAGACGATTAATAATAAATTAGAAAAGGAAGTGAAGTAATGAATCCAGTACTATCAGATGTACATGTTGATATTCCGTTGTCAAACGTGTCAACGTTGTATAGAAATGTTTTATATAAAGCAGATGGCATAGCTCCGATGGTTCCTGTTGACAAGGAATCAAATAAGTATTACATATTTAACAAAGGTGACATGTTTAGAAGTAACGCTGCTATAAGAGCAGATGGAACGCCTTCAAAAAGGCATGGCTTTAGACTAAGTACTAGCACATACTACACAGACGAGATAGCAATTTCGACCGAAATAACCGATAGGCAAAGAAAAAATGCAGATTCTATCTTGAGGCTAGAACAAAACAAAACTATGTTTGTAACTGACCAAATACTTTTGAAGTATGAACAAATGATAGCTAGTCTTTGTACTACAGTTGCGAATTGGGGAACAAACTACAGTACTCCAAGCGTGACGTTTGATAATTACGAAACAAGTGATCCTGTATCCGAGTTTGAAACTGCCATTGGAACAGTAGAGGACAACACAGGACAACCAGTCAACAAAATAGCTATCTCAAAGGATGTTTGGAAAATATTAAAACATCATCCACAACTGCTTGAAAGAATGCCTTCGACAACAATGAGAACCGCAACAGTCGCGGTGTTGGTGGACATTTTAAGCAATGACACACCTATTGACATACAAATCTGTGGAGCAATGGTAAATACTGCCGTACTTGGACAGACTGATTCATTTTCGCAAATTTGGTCTGGTGACATTTGGGTTGGTCATGTTGCTCCGGCTCCGGCTCCTGAAACTCCTACCGCTTTATATACTTTTGTACTCGAAGAAAACGGAATGACAAGAGGTGTAAGAACTTGGAGAGACGAGAATATTCATTCTGACGTATATGAAGCATACATGAATTGCGATGCCAAAGTTGTTGGTAGCGATTTGGGGTATGTAATGAAAACAGTAATTTCGTAATTTGCCGGAGTCAACAGGCTCCGAGTTCCCTTTTTTTAAGGAGGTCACGTAATGGGTGACAATTTTATAGGATATTTTAGACGAGTAACAACAGGCGGACTAAAAGTTAACGGCGAATGCAGGATTGGCGAAAAATCAATAATTGCAGGAACTGGCAAAACTTTTTATGTTGATTCGGACGCATCGAATACGTCCGATACAAACGATGGCAGGAGTTGGATTAGACCACTTGCAACATTGGATGCAGCAATAAATAAATGTACAGCAAATCAGGGCGATGTAATACTTTTAGCGGAAGGACATGCTGAAAGCTGGACAACCACAGGTGCTAAGTTTACAGCAGACGTGGCGGGAATAACTATAATCGGACTTGGCGAAGGTTCTAATCGTGCAACGTTTAGTTTTGGCCACACAGGAACGACAGTTACTATATCGGCCGCAAACGTTACGATTGAAAATTGCTTATTTGTAACTGCTATTGATTCCGTGGTGACATATGGAACAATTAGTGGAACAGATTGCAAGTTGATTAATTGCGAAATGCGGGATACAACAGATAAAGAAGTTATTTCCGACTGGACTGTAACAGGCGATAGGTTTAAAGCGATTGGGTGTTTTAAAAATGGCTATACAGGCGGCAATGCAAACGCAAGAGTATTTAGTTTAAACGGCGTTGATAATGCACTTTTTGAAGATTGCATATTTAGGACAAAAGTTACAACGGGTATTATCAATCTTGTAAGTAATGCATGTACTAATGTTGTTGCGAAAAATACGGTGTTTTACGTAAACGGAACAACGGATGGAAGCAAAAATATTGTAGATACCGTAACAGGATCAACTTATATTTACTTGGGATGCGGCGATCTATCCGTTGGCACAATTTCAACCGGAAACATTTCAACCGTAACAGATGCGTTGTATGGTGCAACTGGAATTGCGACATTTCCGGCATCGGCAGCGCCTGCGAACAATGTAAGTTTGGCAGAAGTTTTGAGAGATGTCTGGGATTCACTGCGAAATGGAACAGGTGGAAGTGAGCCAGGCACAAATTTATCTATTGTCGATGAGTTAAAAAGAGGTATGGTACATTATAACAATCCGAATTATTTAGCTGTAACAATAGATTTGACAAGTGCAACATTTAACACGGTCGCAACGCATGAACTATTTACAGTAACAGGACTTGTAAGGATGCGAGTGATTGCAGAAGTTACAACAACTGGTGATGATACAAGTGGAAACACTTCGACAATCCAGCTTGGAACAGAGGATGCAACGAATGACTGGATTGCAGCGACCGAAGTTGATGACTTGACAGTCGGTGAAATTTGGGCAGACGCAACGCCAACAGAAACCAATGGAAATTATAGTTCCTTGGTTTTTGATAAAGTTGTAAATGGCGTTGATGTTGGATATGAAATTGCAGGCGAAGCGGCTACGGATGGAGTAATTGTATTTCATTGTGTGTGGGAACCGCTCAATGCTACTGGTGCTGTTGTCGCTGGCGATGGATCGGCTATGGTTTAGAGGTGTAAATTACGGCATCTAACAATCAAGACGAATCGGCAAAAACAATAGGCAATAAAGATACTGACAATCATACTGGCGACAATTTGTATGGTTATGACAAAACTTTATATACGCATACACATGCTCAACAGTTTATCTATCCGTTTTTGTCGGGTGGCGTAACTCTTACAGCGCATAACGATGCATATACATTAGGCGCAAAGGCCGAAGTAATACCTACTAATATTGCATCAGAAGTTTTGATTGCGCAGGTAAAATTTACAAAAACAACGGTTGCTGGAAATGGCGTTGTAAGTGTGCCAATGATGATTCCTAAGCAATTACCAAACACTCGCATATCGGCGGCGGTTGCATGTTCGGGTGGAGCGGCGCGTACAGTAATAATAAGCTTTGCGGGACATGAATATTAACCCTGGTAAAGCAAAATATATAAATCAAGGAGGGTTGAGTTGTGGCATATTCAACGTTAGCAAATGTTCAAAGTTTAATTAAATGGTGCACGTTTTCGGCTACGTCGAAAGTTACGTCCACCGAGGTAGCAGGTACGCATATAGCCGAGGCCGATGCATACATAGATGGCAAAATAAGCAAAAAATACCAAGTACCCATAACTGATTCAGATGATATCAAAATTTTATCTTTTATTTCCGCTCGCATCGCAGCTTGTAAAATTGCGGAAATACTAGTTTTACAAACGTCTGGAGAGTTGCCTGAGATTGTGTCAAAGTGGTGCGAAGATGCAAATATGAGGCTTGGCGAAATACTTAGCTTTACACTTGATTTGCCAAACTCAACTAAGCTTGATTCTACCAGGGGACTTTACAGTTATACAGCACATGGGAATTCCGACAATGACAATGCAGGCGTAGCTCCTGTTTGGGAAATCGGAGAGGATCAGTGGTGATAATATGGCATTTAGATTAAGTTTTAGCTTTAGTGGAACAACTGAACTAAGTCGTATTTTAGATATAATGGCAAATGATTTAAATGATTTTGAACCAATGTTTAGATCGATCGCTAAAGATTTTAAAAAGACAGAAGAAGGCATCTTTTCAAGCGAAGGAAGTTTTGAAGGCGGTTCTGCATGGCCTGCATTGTCTCCTATGTATAAAGTTCAAAAAGATAAAAAGTATCCAGGCAGAAAAATACTTGAAGCAACTGGAAAGCTAAGGCAATCGTTGACTTCCATGGGCAGCGGGCACGTTGAGCAAATTGAAAGCGAAAGCTTGGCAATAGGAACAGATATTAAATATGCAAAATATCATCAATCGGGTACGCGGAAAATGCCAGCTAGACCGCCGCTACAAATAACAGAAGCTGAAAAAAGTAGATGGACGCGAATCGCACATGAGTATATTTTTAGATCAATTAACGGAGGGCAAACATGAACACAGAACTTGCCTTAGATGCGATAAAAACTATTTTGTCGGATAGCATTGATAGCACGATAGATATAATTGAAGTAGAAAGTGGAGCGACTGTATTTATTGACAATTTGCAAGAGTTAAAAGTTGGAAATTATTTGCCAACCGAATTTACAATGTATCCATCGGTAGCGGTGCAGGCACAACGTAGTAGCGTTATAAATGATCAGTATGAATGGCAAGAACGCGCTGTCAATTTTGCCGTAGTCGGATGGGTCATAGAAGTTGATAATGAAACATTGCATAGATTTATATGCCGGTTGGGAGACGCAATTGTCAAAATTTTGAGAAATGAGACAAAATGGAATGGATATCAATTGCATAATCAGTTAATAAGCGATGCGACATATTCAGATATATTTACAGTATCTCACGGTTTAGCACAAGGGTGTCAAGTGCTGGGTAGTGTTGATTATATATTAAGTAATTATTAAAAAGGAGTTGATGGCATATGGCATCACCAAGCGATATCCACGTTGGAGCTGGTAGCACTATACTAAATCCAGATAGCGTACCAATTGATCTAGGCTTAACCTCAGAGGGTGCTACAGTCAAATATACAGGCAAGCTTGAGCCAATTATAACAGATCAATATCTTGCACCAGTGGGATATTATATCCCTGGGGAAGAGTGTACGTTCGAGACAATTCTGTCTGAAGCAGGAGCAACAAAGCTAAAATATGCACTCGGCTACGGAACGGTGTCAACGCAAGCGGCTGGAACTGGTCAAGTCGGTTATGATAAGTTGACGTTTGGCGGAAACACTGTGCTTACAGATTATGTACTAGAGTATAGAGCACCAAGGCGAACAAATACAAGTTTATATATAAGAGTAAGGCTGTATAAGGTTAATATTTCGCCAGATTTGGAAATGGTATTTAAAAAGGATGGCACGTTAGGCTTTAAAATGACTGCGATGGCAGTTTGCGACACAACTAAAGACGCTGGAAATCAGTTAGGATACTACATGCAAGAAACGGCAGTGGCAACGGATGGATCGCCTGCAACAATGGCAGTATCAAGTATTGTGCCTGCCGACGCGGCGACCGATCAACTTGCAACAGTTGATATTGTTATTACGTTCAATCGGGACATACACCCCGATAGCGTGGATGGCGACCATTTTATTTTAACAAGTGCCGCGGGCGCTATAGTTGCAGCAAGCGTTAGTCAAACAGATACGGACGAGGTTACAATAAATCCGACCGCGAGTTTATCGGCCGCAACAACTTATCTTGTGTGTATCAGCGGAGATTGCAGAGCGTTAAGTGATTACACACAAATGGCAGCAAGTGTAATCTACGACTTTACAGTAGCGGCGTAATTTATGCAAAGGAGATTTTAAAATGACAGAGGCAGAAAAGCAAAATATATTTAAAATGAGTGCAGCCA
>Ga0307417_10000025_pt1 | contig 56246 bp, 45 predicted proteins | sample SalMarWE160210MG_2_FD_202514 | JGI IMG/M metagenome (GOLD analysis project Ga0307417, IMG submission 202514) | Salt marsh sediment microbial communities from the Plum Island Ecosystem LTER, Massachusetts, United States - WE1602-10 | ecosystem: Environmental > Aquatic > Marine > Intertidal zone... | reverse complement strand
TCTCGGGCGAGGGACATTCTCTCCAAGGCGAAGGTGGCCGAGGGAGTGAAGGTCAAGGACCTTTCGGAGGACGAGGTTCTCCGTCTGCAACGCATACTTCAGGACGAAGGAGGCGTTGAGGGCGATCTTCGTAAAGAGGTCGCAATGAACATCAAGCGCCTCATCGAGATCGGGTGTTACCGCGGGATCCGGCACCGGCGCGGCCTGCCGGTCCGGGGGCAGAGAACCCACACCAACGCGCGCTCGCGCAAGGGTCCGCGGCGTACGGCTGTGGCAAGCAAGAAGAAGGCCGCCAAGAAGTAGCGAGGAGATCCGAGATGGCAAAGGACCGCAAGGGGAGCCGCAAGTCGCGCCGCGAGCGCAAGAACATTCCGCATGCGGTGGCCCATATTCATGCGTCGTTCAACAACACGATCGTAACGTTTTCGGACCCGTCCGGCAGCTCGATCTGCTGGTCTTCCGGCGGCAGGATCGGGTACAAGGGCTCGCGCAAAGGGACGCCATATGCCGCGCAGCTCGCGGCCCGGAACGCCGCCGAACAGGCACAGGAAAACGGCGTGCGGAGCGTGGAGATCATGGTCAAGGGTCCCGGTCCCGGCCGCGAGTCAGCGATCCGAGCGGTGGCTGCTGCGGGGCTGGAGATTCGCAGTATTCGTGACGTGACCCCGATTCCGCATAACGGGTGCCGCCCTCCGAAGCGGCGTCGAGTCTGAGAGTCAAGGAGAAGTTACATTGGCACGGTATCGAGGTCCCGTTTGTCGCCAGTGCCGGCGTGAAGGCATGAAGTTATTCCTCAAGGGTGAGCGCTGCTTCAAGGAGAAGTGCGCAATTGAACGTCGGAACGTTCCGCCCGGGCAGCATGGCGCGCGTCGCCGCAAGGTCCAGAACTACGGCCTGCAGCTGCGCGAGAAGCAGAAGCTGCGTCGGGCATACGGCCTGCTCGAAGGTCAGTTCCGGCGCACCTTCGACGTTGCGGCCCGCAGCAAGGGCGTGACCGGCGAGAATCTCCTGCGGTTGCTCGAGCAGCGGCTGGACAACGTCGCCTTCTCCCTCGGCTTCGCTACCTCGCGCAATCAGGCCCGCCAGCTCGTGCGTCACGGCCACCTCGATGTCGACGGCAGGAGGGTGGACATCCCGTCCTTCCAGGTTCGTCCGGGGATGGTGATCTCGGTGCGCGAGAAGAGCCGTAAGAACACGCGGATTCGCGAGGCTATGGAGTTTGCCCAGGGCCGCGGGGTTCCGCCGTGGCTCGAGCTCGACATGGAGAGCTTCACGGGCAAGGTCATCGAGCGCCCGGCGCGCGAGGACATCCGCATCCCGATCCAGGAACAGCTCATCGTCGAGCTGTACTCGCGCTGAGGTGGAGGGCGTATGATCTGGCAGAACTTCCAGCGTCCCCCGCAGGTGCAGATTGACGAGGAAAGCTCCACAGAGGGCTTCGGCCGCTTCATAGCGCAGCCGTTCGAAAGAGGTTGGGGAACGACCGTCGGCAACGCGCTGCGGCGAGCCCTGCTGTCATCGATCCCCGGTGCTGCGATCACCGCGGTGAAGATCGAGGGCGCTGACCACGAGTTTTCGGCCGTCCCCGGCGTCGTCGAGGATGTCACCGATATTATCTTGAATCTGAAGAAGATCCCTTTGGTCCTCCACGGCGAGGGTGAGGTGCTGGTGTCGCTCGATGCCAAGGGTCCCGGCGAGGTGACGGCGGGTCAGTTCACCACGACCCATCAGCTCGAGGTGACCGACCCCAACGTGCACATCGCGACACTGTCGGCTGACGGGCAGCTGAACATGACGGTGCGAGTCGCGGTTGGACGCGGTTATGTGGCAGCCGAGGACAACCAAACCGAAGACCTGGACCTCGGGTTCATACCGATTGACTCTGCCCACTCCCCTGTGAGAAGAGCGAACTTCCGGGTCGAGATGGCGCGGCTGGGCCAGATGACGAACTACGAGCGGCTGGTCGTCGAGGTGTGGACCAACGGCACCATAACGGCCGAGGACGCGCTCAGCCAGGCAGCGCAACTGGTCCAGGGCCACATGGACATCTACACCAACATCGGCGGGTTCGACGCTGTTGAGGGGGTCGCCGCTGTTAGCGAGAAGCCAAGCCCAGAGCTCCGCGGCGAGAGCATTCTCGACCGTGAGATCGAAAGCCTGGAGCTGTCCATCAGATCGCTGAACTGCTTGAAGAACGCGAATGTCAAGACCCTTCGCGACCTGGTGCGCAGGACGGAGAAGGACATGATCGAGATCCGCAACTTCGGCGAGAAGTCGCTGAAAGAGGTGCGCGAGAAGCTCGAAGCACTTGGTCTCGGCTTCGGTATGAAGCTGGACCTGTAGGCACAACGGAGAGACGGCAATGCGACATCGAGTTCACGGACGCAAGTTGGGTCGGACCACAGCCCATCGCACGGCACTCTTCCGGAACCAGCTCACGGCACTATTCACGCATGAGCGGATCGTCACCACCGTCGCCAAGGCGAAGGAGCTGCGTCCCCTGGCCGAGCGGATGGTGTCTCTGGCCCGGACGGGGAGCCTGCCGGCGCGACGCCGGGTGCTCACGATGGTGCCGGACAAGCTGGTCGTGCGACGTCTCTTCGACGAGGTTGCGCCGCGCTTTGTCGATCGCCCGGGCGGCTACACGCGAATCGTGCGTATCGGCAAGCGTCACGGCGACGGGGCGGAGCTGGCCCTCATCGAGTTCGTCGACTACCAGCCGCCGAAGAAGGGTCATGGCGGTGAGGAGGCCGGGAAACCGTCGCTGATGGACCGTGCGCGCGGCATGTTTGGCGCTCGCAAGGGTGAGGGCGGTGGTGAGACTGAGGCTCCGGCCGGGGAAGCCGAGACGTTGGAGGCCGCGCCTGCCGGGGTCGAAGAAGAGGAAGCCCCTCTCCAGGATGAGAACGGGGAGGTCGAGGAAAAACCGGACTCCGAGTGACCGTTACCCTGCTCACCATGACGCCGCGCTCAAGCGCGGCGTTCTTCGTTTCCCTCGAGAAGTGAGCGGAAGGTGATGTCGTCGAGGGCCCTCCGTTCCGCCTCGACGGCCTCTCCGAGAGCCTCGCGGAGGCGGCTCATCAGGTTGGGATCGCCATCGATCGGTGCAGCGGCCTGTGCCTTGTCGAGCAGCCGCAAGGTCTGTCCCAGAGCGAGGCGATCGGCGTCGAACACGGGCAGGTAGTGCTCCCGGTCGCGCCCGGTGACGGCCACGAGTCCAGCTCCGATCAGGCGGTCGAGCAGCGGCTTGGCGAACCGGTGGGTGATGGAAAGATGGTGTGTAAGCTCGTCAAGAGTCGGCGGTTGCCCGGAGTCGGCAAGAACGCGGTAGCACTCCGCCAGCAGCGAGAGGGTGGCCAGCACCTCCTCGGGCGGGTGCTCCTCGACGTTGCGTGAGCTCCTCAACAGGGCGTCGAGGTTCTGGACCGCGTAGGATGCCTCGGCACCGATGATGACCAGCATCCAGAAGGCGAACAACGATACCAGGAAGATCACGGCGAGAGCCAGTGAGCCGAAGATCAGGTTGATGTCTGGGAAGCGTTTCAGGTAGGCGACGAAAGCGGTGCGCAGGAGCTGAAGGCCGAGGGCTGCGGTGATGCCGCCGGAGAGGGCGCTTAGCAGGTGGACCGAGGTGTGCGGGACGAGCCAGTAGACCATGGTCAGGCCCACCAGGGGCAGCACGATTCGGCCGAGGCCGAGCAGCAGGGGCGCCGACGGCGCCCAGGTCTGGTGCTGGAGCCAGAGCAGGCTGGTGGTTCCGAGGCCGACTACCACCGGTCCCCAGAACAGGACCATCGTGAACGAGAAGAACCGGACCGCGAGCGACCGCCGTGCGGCGACGCCCCAGATCTCGTTCAGGGTCGTCTCGATCAGCAGGAAGAGCCTGAACACCACCGCGACGAACACCAGCGACGCGATGCCACCCAAGGTACCGGCGCGGCGCACGAAGCCACCGAGGGTATCGGCCACCGTTTCTGACGCATAGGGAAGGATCACCGTCACCATCTTCACGATTGCTTCACTGTGGGTCGAGAAGAACGAACGGTAGAGGGCTGCGACGGTGGCGAGGAAGGGGACCAGGGCCAGCAGGGTCACGTACGCGAGCGCCGCCGACCGATCGACCCCCCGGTCCGAGATCATGCCCCGGAAGGTGAACCATGCCCACCAGCGAAGACGCGTTCTCACTGGGAGAGCGTGATCATCTCCCCCAGCTCCGGTATTCGAGTCTCCCATCCGAGCTCCTCGTGCAGGGTGTTGGCGAATACCTGCTGCGCCGGGTACTCACCGTGAATCAGGTAGACCTGAGAAGGATCTCTCTCGCGCCGCCGCAGCCAGACCAGAAGCTCCTCTGCATCGGCATGGGCGGAGAAGGTGGTCATCGAAGAGATGTGGGCGCGAACGGGCACCCACTGGCCGTGGACCTTGATCTCCCTCTCGCCCTCGACCAGGCGTCGGCCTTTGGTACCTTCCGCCTGATAGCCGACGAAGATGACCGTGGTCGAGGAATCGGGGAGCCGTAGCTTGAGGTGGTGCAGGATCCTGCCCCCGGTCGCCATGCCCGACGCCGAGATGATGATCGCCGGCCCACGGACCCGATTCAGCTTCTTCGACTCGGCTGAGGTCGGCGTGACTTGCAGGTTGGGCGGGAAGATAGGGTTCTGTTGGTTGGAGAAGTACTCCCTCATCTCCGCGTCATGCTCTTCGGTGAAGCGTGTGTACAGGGCCGTAGCCTGGATTCCCATCGGGCTGTCGAGCCAGATCGGGAGCTCCGGGATGTCGCCGTCCGCCATCAGCTCATGGAGGATGTAGAGGATCTCCTGCGTGCGGTCGACGGCGAACGCCGGTATCAAGATCACACCTCCTCGAGCAACGGCGGCGCTGATTTCATCGGCGAGCGCCGCATACGGTTCGGCGGCGTCGTGGAGGCGGTCCCCGTACGTGGTCTCGACGAACAGGACATCGGAGCCCGGGTAGGGCTCAGGCTCGCGCAGAATCGGCACGCCGTAGCGCCCGACGTCGCCAGAGAAGTACACGCTCCTGTGCTTCCCCCCGCCGACCTTGGTCTCGAGCTCGACGGCAGCGGCGCCGAGGATGTGCCCCTGTCGGTGATAGCGGAACCTGACGCCGGGATGGATCTCCGTCCAACTTCCGAACGGCACGGGCTCAAGGAGCTTCAGCGCCGCCCGCGCGTCGGCAACCCGGAACAGGGGCAGCGCCGGGCGGTGCTTCGAGTAGCCTTCCTTGTTGGCGTAACGGGCCTCCTCCTCCTGCAGGTGAGCGGCGTCCGGAAGGAGAACGCCAAGCAGTGCCCGGGTTGGCGGGGTGCAGTAGACGGGTCCCCGAAATCCCTGACGGACCAGACGAGGCAGATAGCCGGTGTGATCGATGTGGGCGTGGGTGAGAACTACCACGTCGATGCGTTGGGCCGGGAACGGAAGGGGCTTCCAGTTGAGCCGGCGGTGCTGCGCTGGTCCCTGAAACAGGCCGCAGTCGACGAGAGCGTGGAAGTTCTTCCATTCCAGCAGGTACTTCGAGCCGGTAACACAACGACCCGCCCCGAGCACGGTAACGCGCATCGACAACCTCCGTCGCCAATCCTACAGCACCCGCGAGGTGCCGAGCGTGGGACCTAGCGGATTGTGGACGAATGAGCTGGCGGAGACTGCGGCCAGCAGTGGGGGTCCGGACCGCCGGTGGACGGAGGGGACGGGGGAGCCTAGAATAGTAGTGAAGCAGCGGAATCGTACGTCTTGGAGGTTGACGATGAGCGGCAAGAAGGAGCAGAGCGTTGAAGAGGCCATTGATCAGGTTGCGGAAGCCTCGGGATCGGGCCTGGAGACGGTCAAGGAGGCCCTGACCAAGGCACAGCAGGCCATGGAGCATGCTCGAACCGCCATGCAGGATGCCTACGGCAAGGCACGGGAGCGGGCGCGGGATGCGGCGGAGCGTAGCCGTGTGTACCTGGAGGACGCGAAGCAGTACCTTGCCGAGGCGCGCGAGCGCTCCTCGGTCCTGGCGACCAAGACCCGTGAGCAGGCCGAGGTCCTCTACGGCAAGAGCTGCGAGCAGTACGAGGTGCTCGCGGAGAAGAGCCGGGAGCTGTACGGCAAGGTCCGCGAGCGCGTGGCAGAGGTCGACTTCAAACAGCGGGGCGATCAGGTCATCGACTACATCAAGACCAACCCCGGGAAGTCGGTTCTGATCGCTCTTGCCACGGGCTTCCTGGTCGGCTACCTGAGCCGGCCGCGTGACTGAAAGGGCTGGCCGCACCATGACGAAGACTCAGGATGAGCTCGAGGTCGAGCCTGTGGAGGAATCCGAGGAGGGCGAGGAGGCTCCACATGCGCGCCGCCTCGATGCCGACTCCATTCTCGACACACTGGTCCCAGACTCGATCGACTGGCGGGACACCGTGAGGCGGCACCCGGCAGTGAGCGTCTTGACCGTCGGCCTCGTTGGCTATCTGGTCGGCAGGACGAAGGGTGCGGCCATTGTCGCCGGAATCACGGCCGGCCTGTCCTCGGCTATGATGCGGCAGCTGTCCGACGTTTTCGAGGGTGACTTCTTCGAGTTCGAGTAGGAGGAAGTGTGCCGTTCTGTCCGCTCTGTGGCGCCGAGTACCGCGAGGGGTTCGATCGCTGTCACGACTGTGACGTCGACCTGGTGGACGAACTCCCGGACGAGGAGGAGTGGGACCCGACGGACTGGGTGACGGTGGAGGAAGCCCACGATGAGACGACGGCGGCCATCATTGAGGGGTTTCTCCTCGAGCGGGGCATGACCGTGAGGGTCCTGAGCCGCCGCGACCGTGACCTCGCGTCGTCCCTGCGCGGGCTCGGTACGGTGGCGGTGCAGGTGCCGACACAGGACATGGACCGTGCCCTGGAGGCGTTGGCGGAGCACGACGAGGGCTCGCAGCTCTGGGACCCGGACGGCACCGGCGGCCCGGACGAGCCCGAGCCTTGACGGGAGCGCCCGGTGGCCGACGACGCAACGGAGGAAACCCTGCTCGACCGGATGATGACGTTGGTCCAAACAGCCCTTGATGAGGAGTACGGGCCGGACGGCTACCACCAGTGGGGCGACCGCGCATTCATGCGCGTTGAGGGTGGAGCGGTGATCTTCCTCGTCGGCAGCCCGATGGGCGCCGACGCGCTGCTCAACGTTCGTTGCTATCCGGTGCGCGACCTCGAGCACCCCGATGCCGAGCTGGGTGAGTACCTGGTACGTCTCAATGCGGACCAGCTGTTCGGGGGCTTCTCGATCGACGAGGACTCCGACGTGTGCTTCGACTACAGCATGCTCGGCTCGGCGGTCACGCCGGAGGCCGTGCATCTCGCCGTCGAGGTGGTGGCGAGGGCGTCTGCCCTGTACGCCCAGGAGATCATCTCTCGCTGGGGAGGCGTCACTTCACTCGACAAGCTCCGGCAGGAGCTCGAGCTTCAGCGGCCGCCCGCTGGGCGCCCGGATGACGGGACGCTCAACTGATGGGATGATGGGCCGCCTGCCGTCGACGACCACCAACCTGCCGCCCGGGTGCGGCAACGGTTGAAGGAATGGAGCGCGAGCCTGTACCGCGCGCCGCAGGCCGGACCGGACGCTGGCTGAAGCTCGCGCCGGCCCGCTGGCCGCTCGGCCGCCACCTGCTGCTGTGGATGCTGTCGACCATAGTCTTGGTACTGATCCTGACCAGCGCCCTGGTGCTCCGTCACGAGAGTGGGTTCCTGCGCGACGAGCTGCGGACCAGGGCGCGTGGCCTGGCGGCGACGCTGGCGTCGACCGCGAGCGAGGACGGGAACCCGGCGCGCGTTCCCTTGGGCGGCTTCACCGAGCTGCGTTCGGCGGTCGTGCGGGCGCCAGACGGCCGAGTCGTATGGCGGTTCGGTCCGCCGGAGACCTCGGAGGAAGGCGATCGGGCCGGGCTGGTTGTGGTGCGGGAGAGGTCGACGGGCGGCGATGTTGCACCGTACGAGGCCGAGGTGGCGCTGTCCACGGCGCGGATCCGCTGGCACCTTCTGAGCTCGGGGCTGCGCCTGATCCTCGGTCTCTCGGTAGCCCTTGCGGCGGCGCTGATTCTGGCGGCGGTAGTGGCGGATCGGATCACAAAGCCCCTGGAAACGCTCGCCAGCCGGATGGTCGCGTTCCAGCCCGACGCACCGGCTCCGGAGACGGCACCGGTAACCGGCACGCGAGAGATCGCGGAGCTGGCGGAGGCGTTCGAGCACATGGCGCGCCGGCTGACGCACCAACGCCACGAGCTTATGGAAGCGGTGGCAACACTGGCCGGCGGCATGGCGCACGACTTCAACAACCTGCTGACCGGGATTCTGCTTCACGCGAGATTGCTCGAGCGCGGTCGCGGCGGCCAGGAGGAGCTGGCGGCAATCCGGCGCCTTGCCGAGGAAGGCGTCGACGTCGTGGGGGAGCTGCTCCTGTTCGCGAAGCGGGAGAGCACGCCGCCGCGGCTGCTGGACCTCGCCGGCTTGCTCCGCGACCAGCAACCGCTGCTACAGCACCTGATTCCGGAAGGAGTCGAGCTGGACTTCAACATCACCGGCGAGGAGCTCCCGGTCACGGGAAGCCCGGTGGCGCTGCGGCGCATGCTGCTGAATCTGGTCCTGAACGCCCGCGACGCGGTGGAAGCGCCGCGCGGTCACATCGAGGTGACGGTGGGGACCTCGGGGGGACACGCCGTCGTCCGTGTCCGCGACAACGGCTCGGGGATTCCTACCGACCTGCGCGACCACCTGTTCGAGCCGTTCTTCACCCATCGCCGTGAAGGGCGGGGCTCGGGGCTCGGCCTGGCGGTGGTCTATGCGGTCGTGCGTCAGCATGCGGGGGAGATCGCGGTTGACTCGGCGCCGGGAGAGGGTACGTGCATCTCCGTCCGGCTACCTGTGAGCTCACCCGAAGAGGGAGACGAGACGGCAGGAGAGCAGGTCATGAGCGCCGGCCGCGGCCTCCTTGTCGAGCTGGACGGGCGGCGAGCCGCCTCACGCATGGAGCTGCTGGCCGAGGCCGGGGTCGATGTGCGGCATGCCCCAACCGTGCGAGAGGCGCTCGCGCTGCTGGCCCGGTGGCAGCCGGATCTGGTTCTCGTCGTCGAGGCCGGCCTCGAGCCGGGGGAGGTCGAGCAGCTCGGCGCCCACGGCTTACCGACGCTCATCGTTGTTGGCGACGAGAACGAGGCCGCGGAGCCGGCGATGCGAGGTCCCGGACCCTCTCGGAGGCATCTGGCCCGCGCCGCGTGGCCGATCGACGCGGCTGCCCTGAGGCGTCTTCTGGATGAGGTCGCTGGAGAGTCGTCATCTCCTGCCAGAGGATGAAGTACGGACCAGGTCGAGGCCCCCTCTGTACGTGCGGGTTCACCGGGAGGAGCTGAACGGTCTCTGATTTGCTCGGTCCAGAGACAGGTACGGTATGCTTGGCTGCAAGGCAGGAGACCGTGATTCGAGGCGCGATACAGCTCCCGACCGACAGCTCTCGCAACCAGGTGCTCGCCGCCGTGCGGACCGAGCTTGACGCGGCGCGGACGCTGACCGTGGACCTGCGGCGGGGATGGGACCCTGCCTGCATTCACCTCCTCAGGGCCCTATCGCTGCTGGGTAGGGTTTCCACATCGGCAGAGGAGCCGACGCTCCCAGGGGAGGAACCGCCCGCCGCACAGGATGCCGCACCGGTCGTGCTGGCGGAGCTCGACGTGCGGCAACGTGATGAGCTGGAACGCAACCTGGCCGTGGTCCGCCGCCACACGCGCCGCGGGCTCCAGGACGAAGACGGTAAGGAGCGTGAGGTCGAGAGCAGCGTCCGGGTTGTCCACGACCTGCTGGAGCTGACGCTGTTGGAAAAGCGGCGCGCCCTCATGCCGCGCAGGCTCCAGCGGCGGTGGGCGGCACGTGTGGGCTGGGTGGCGGTAGCCGTCCTTCTCGTCGCCGCGGCCCTCGCGATCCGACACGGCGGTTGGAGCATCGGCTGGAGTTCGCGCGCCCGACCGTCACGTCACGCTGCGGTGGGTACGAGCGGCCCGATCGAAGTCAGCCTCGCCGAGCTGGCGGTTCCCAAGGTTCAGGGGACACCGTGGGACGCCCCGGGCACCGTTCCCATTCCGCAGGCGGCCGGCGCCCTCGTGGTGCGGCTCGGGCGTCGCTCCACGGCTGCGGAGATCGAGATCAGCCTCGACAACAACGACCGGTACCGAATCGACTTCGTGAACGGGGCGGCGGCGGTGGGGAGCCTCGTCGTCGGGCCGACACCCGAGCCGGGCGGACTGATCATCTACCGCGAGCAGGTGCCGGCAGCGGCCGTCGAGCGGGGGTTCGACGCGATCCGGATCACACCACTCGAGGGCGACGGCGCCTACTCGGTCGGCCACCTCACGCTGAGCGCTGGGGTGGCGGGCGGCGCCGGGTCAGGCGAGGTATCACCAGTGAAGGCTGGCTGATGGCAGAGCGGCTCTTCAGAGCCCGGTCTGTGCTGCGCGCTTTCCTCATTGCGTTGCTGGTTGTGCTTCCAGCGTGGGCCGGGATCGCCGCGCGGCGCGGTGAGCCGACACTGGCGTTCCTGGCGCCGGCCGTCGCCGCACTCCGCGGCCTGGGTCGGTGGCTGGTCGCCTGGTGGAGCGGATACGGTGCGACTCTCGCTCTGATCGCGGCGGGGGCGGCACTGGTCGTAGCGGCAGTTGGGGTCGTCCGCACCGGAACCCGTCCCCGCCCAGCTCCGACCTGGTGTTTTGTCGGGGCCGCGCTCCTGGTAGCTCTCGCCGGAGCGACTTCGGGGCTGTGGTTGGCGGCGATCGGGGCCGCCGTCGTCGTTGCGGTTGGGGCGGTGCTGAATCCAGAGGGCTCACGGCCGCTGACCCCCTATCGTCCGGCCCCGGAGGCATTGCTCGGAATCCTCGTCCTTGGCGCCGTGATGCGGTTCGTGCTCATCGCTGTCCATCCGGTGGGGTTCGGCACCCACGGGATCGTTCACCTGAAGCTATCGGTCGACCTTGTGGACCGCTTGCTGGGCGGTGGTATCACGCTTGACCATCCGTTCGCGCCCTCGGCCTACCTCAGCGAGCAGCAGGGTCCGATGGCTGTTGTCAACGCGCTCGGCTTTGCGGTTTTTGGTGTGGGCTTCACACAGGCGAGGCTGACGCAGGCAGTGCTCGGGGTCATGACGATCTGGCTCGCCTTCCTCTTCGGCCGCCGGCTCTTCCACGCGCGGGCCGGGCTCGTCCTCGCCTTCCTGATTGCTGTCTCCCCATGGCACGTCGCCGTCTCGCGCTTCAACGACGCCGAGCACGTGCTCGCCACGTTCCAGGCGCTGTTCGCGCTGTGGGCGGTGCTGCGAGCGGACCAGGAACGCACGGCGTCGGCGTTTGCCGTGGCCGGTCTTGCGTGCGCCCTGAGCTGGTACGTCTACGCCACCAACCAGGCCCTGCTGCTCGTCCTGCTTGGGTATCTCGGGTGGCGGTTTGCCCGCAGACCCCGTGTCCTGGGTCGCTACTGGCGTGGGCTCGCCCTGTTTGCGGTCGTCTTCGTTGTCGCCAGCCTGCCTCCCGTTGTCGCCACTGTTCGCTCCGGGCGCTACCTCCCGATTCGTTCCAGCTACCAGGTCAGTGGGCGAGGTCCCTACGTCATGGCGCGACCGGAGCGGGTACCACGAGATCTGGGCGCCGCCGTTGGCGCACTGTACAGCGAGGCCAACGACCCATGGTTCGCGAAGAGCCGGGGTGGCGGCCTCGACGCGATGGTGGCCGTGCTGCTTCCCGCGGGGCTCATCTGGTGCGTGATGGCCCTGGCCGGTGATCGCTTCCGAGACCCGGCGTTCATGCTGCTGCTGTGGACGGGAGTCGGGCTGCTGCCAGCGGTCCTTCTCAGACACGTGGAGTTTCGACGCCTCCTGCTTGTCGAGCTCGCAGCGGAGGTGCTGGCGGCCATCATGCTGACGGAGGCGGGCCGGCTCGCAGCTCGGTCGCGTGGAGGACGCCGAGCCATGTTCTTGGCCGTTCCGCTCATCGTCGTCGCCTGGGCCGCCGTCGCTACGTACACGTTTTGGGACCGTGTCACGGTGTTCGAAAGTCGCAGCTCGACCTACTGGGTACAGCTCGTGGACGACATTCGCGGGCGGCTGGGCAAAGAGGGCATTGTGGCAGTCGTGGCGGCCAACCGGGACCAGACCGCCGAGCACCTTGATGCGATCCGGCTTGGCGCCTACGGCCAGGTGCGTGCCCTCGCCCAGCGAGGCGTGCCGTTGGAACGCGCCGTGCAGGTGGTGCCTGTGCAAGACGCCCAGACGGCCATCCAAGGGGACCTGAGGAAGGGCGTCCCGGTGCGAGTGGTGCTGTCGCGGAGCCTGGCCGACGACAAGCCACTGGCACAGAAACTCGAGCGCGTCGTCTACTCGTTGGATCCGAAGGCTCACCGGGAGGGCGTGGTAGATCAGCTTGGCAACGTCGCCCTGATCGCATGGACTGTTGCACCGGCGCAACCGGAGCCCGGACCCCTGCAGCCTTAGCCGGCGGCGTCCGCGGTGCCGGCGACACGCCTTGCCTCGGGCTACGGATGCCGCGGGCCGACCGGCTCGGGCGGGACCCCAGCTTTTTCCGGCTGGAGGTCGACCACAACGACCGTCAGCCGGTAGTCGGGGTTGGGACCGGCGAGCTCGCTCACCCGGGACCTGGGGTAACGCCGCAGAGCTTCTTGCAGGTCTGCGATAGCGGGCGGCTGCTGCTCACCGTGGACCACGGTCTGAAAGAGGAACACGGCCCGTTTCCAGTCCTTGATGCCCCTCAGGGGGTGGATCAGCGGGCGCAGCTTGGTCCACGTGTACCACGGCGTTCGCGGCAGTGAGCTCAGGCCTGAGGCTGGATCTTCGAGCAGCCGGGGGAATGGTGCGACACCGTCAGCACACGGGATCCAAGCGACCGGAAAGCGGTCCTTCTCGGCCAAGGTGTCAAGTAGGAGATAGGTGGTCATCGCGGGAAGGTTGGGGTGGGACGCATCGAGCACAGCGATCGTGCCGGGCTCGAGATAGGGCCGAAGGGAGCGCAGGCTGACCTCGATGCCGGGGGTCCCGGCAGGGTAGTTGGCGCCGGAAAACCAGAGGAAGGACTGCAAGGCCGCCAGACACGAGAAGGCCACGATGGCCGTTGCGGAGATGGCAAGACGGAGCGCGCGACGGTGCTGTGTGGCCCAGTGCCAGAGGACGGAGAATCCGACCCCGCCAAGGACCAGCAGGGCGGGGTACAGGGTGGCGGCGCGCTTGACGTAGCCCTCTGACGACAGAACCGACGGCAGGACGGCGGCGATCGCCCATGCCAGGACGACTCGGGAACGCCGGAGTGTCGGCACGAGGCATGCGAGACAGATCCCGAGCACCGCGAATGGCAGCGCTGTCCAGTTGAGCGATCTCTGAAGGAAGTCGGGAGCCGTCGGGAGGAATGTCTGGTGGAAGAGGTTTGGCACCCGGTAGAAGAGCCCGCTCAGGAGCTCGAGCGTGTTCCTGCCGGTCAGGTGAAGAATCTGCAGGAGAGCGTCGGAGAGAGCATGCACCGGAGCTGCGTCCCATGATGTGCGGTTGCCGAACTCGTGGACGAGGTCAGGGAACTGCCACCGGTGCGAGGCGATCAGCCACGGCAGGGGGATCGATGCCGCCCACAGTGCGAGGCCCGAGACAACGGCCAAAAGTGGCTTGAAGCCCAGGCGCCGGATCCGGGGAGAGCGTGTCAGGTAGGCGGTCCCGAACACGAACACCGGTATCAGGACCGCGCTTTGTCCGGATGGGTAGGTCTGCCAGCTGGCGCCCATCGCCAGGGCGAGCAGGGCGAAATCCAGCGGCCGGCGGCGTTCCTCCGCGCGGAACAGGGCGAGACACACGATGAGGGGCGCCCACAGCGTCGAGGCATGCGGGTGGACGTCGCTGCGGCCCCAGCCGATCTGCAGCGGATCCAGAACGAAGAAGGAGGTCGCGAGCAGGGCGGCGGGTCGACCCCCCACCCGTCGGGCGACGGCGTAGAGGAGAGGCACCGAGGCCAGCGACACGAGCGCAGCGGCGACCCGGATCGAGAGCACCGTGGATCCGAGGAGGTGTGTCGTCAGCCATACGGGCAGGTAGAAGGAAAGGTGCAGCGGCGCCCACGGGCCGTTCTTGCCGGCATCGGCCAGCCACATGCCGTGTAGGCTGGTGGCGCCGGCGTAGTACGGCGCCAGCTCGCCCTCGAAGTAGTCGACGATCCTGTCGAGCTGGTAGAACCGGAACAGCGCGGCGACGAGGATCAGGAGCACCAGGGCCAGAACATCGGTGCGATCCCACACCGCCGTTCGGGGAGCCGCGTGCCGCCACGCCGTGGCGTCGGTCCTGGCAACCTTGATCAGGCCGCAGGCGGCCAGGCCGCCTCCGACAAGCCACAGCCCGGCGCCGGCGGTCGGATGTCTCAGAACCAGCGCGACCTGGCCCCAGGTGGCGGCAACCAGGCCGGCGATCAGCCACCGGGTGGGAGCGTACCGGCCAGCGGCCCTTCCCAGCGCGGCCCAGCACCAGAGAGCGGTGAGAGCAGTCGCTACCCCCACGGTCAACGGGCCAAAACGGGAGGCGATCGCCGCGCCTGCCGCGACCAACCAGTCCATGAGAGGCGCTGCGACAGCCCAGACCTCGCAACGGGCAGCCTGGTCGTGCACAGCGACGGCCACGAAAAGGGCGCTCACGCCGAAGAAGGCGCCGGCAACCAGGACTCCCGCCCCCCGCTTCACGGCGGCAATCGTACATGATCCCTTGCAACCCTGGATGTTCCCGTTACAGTTGAGACGTGTTGGGCGGTACGACCTCCCGCCGGCGACTCGTTGCCTGGGCCGCGCTGCTGGTGCTGAGCCTGGGGCTTCACCTGTGGCGGCTGGGGGTGCGATCGTTCCACCACGACGAGGCCATTCACGCTTCGCTTTCCTTCAACCTCGCCCAGCACGGGACCTACCGCTACGATCCCACCTATCACGGGCCGCTGCTGTACGCACTGACCGCCGCCGGGTTCACGGTCCTTGGCGACTCCGATTTCACCGCACGCCTTCCGATCGCGCTCGCCGGCGTCCTGCTGCTGGGAGTGGCGTGGAGCCTGCGGCGCGAGATCGGCGAGCGGGCGGCGTGGTGGACGGGTTTGCTGGTCACCATTTCGCCGGTGTTCCTGTACTACGGCCGCTTCCTGCGCATGGACGTGCTGGAGGTGCTGACGGTGACGGCGGCGCTGGTCGCCTTCCTGCGGCTCGTACGCGGGAGCGTCCGCGCCTGGCCGTGGCTCGGGCTGTGGGCCGGGCTCGCCCTCGCCACCAAGGAGACCGCATACGTGACCGCCTTCCTGCTGGGCCTGACGGTGCTCGTCATGGCGGTCGGACGGGGGTTGGCCGGCCCCGTCTCGGCGGGCGGCAGATGGCTCTTCGAGCACCGCTTCGGTGTTGCCACATCGCTGCTGGTTGCCGTGGCCGTGGCGGTGCCGCTGTACACAGTCCTGTTCCGGTGGCCGCAGGACGCGATGTTCCCGGTCAAGGCGGTGTCGTACTGGTGGCACCAGCACAGCATCGAGAGGGTGCGAGGGCCGTGGTGGTACCACTTGCCGCGCCTCGTCCAGTACGAGCTCCTGCCCCTGGCGGCGGCCACGGTGCTGATGCTGCGCAGGCGGGCGAAGCGTCCGCTGGAGGTCTTCCTCTTCACCTTCGGCGTGCTGTCGATCGTCATGTACTGCTACCTGGGCGAAAAGGTGCCGTGGCTGGAGGTTCATCAGGTGTGGCCGTTCATCCCGCTGGCGGGGATCGAGCTGGCAGAGGTCTTCGGCGGACGGCGGCGCTGGCCCAAGGCGGTCGCCGGCGCGGCCCTTCTGCTCACCGCCGCCACGGCGGTGACGGCGGCGTTCGTTACTGACGAGATCTCCCCGTCACTGCCGCGGGTCGAGTCGCTGGTGTACGTCCAGACCTGTCCGGAGGCGGTCGCGCTGGCGCGGGCGGGCGAGAAGTTGAGCGCGAGCGGGGGGCCGGTGGCAGCGGTCAGCGGCCAGGCCGAATGGCCCCTGTCATGGTACTGGCGGCACCTCGACGTCTGGTGGGGGTTGCCGCCGCCCGGCATGCGCCCGCCGCTGGCGGTGTGCGATCCCGAGCAGGAGGCGGAGCTCCGCACCCGGCTCGGGCCGGTCTACAGTGCCAGGCGGATCCCGCTGCGGGCGTGGTGGGTGCCGGCCGGGACCCACCCGAGCCTCGGCGATGTCGTGCGCTACCTGCTGACTCGGAGGCCCTGGTCGGCGATCGGCTCGACCGACGTTGTCGTGCTCGAGCGGCAGGCGTCGCCGGCCGCCATGGTTCGCGAGGTGGCGGTGCCGCAGGTGCTGCGAGACCAGCTCGGCGTGACGGCGGTCGAGGCTCTCGGGGAGGGCTACCTGAGTTCGCCAAGGGGGCTCGCCGTCTCCGGTCGGCGGCTCGCCGTGGCCGACCCGGGCCTGTCACAGATCGTCTTCTTCGACCTATCCGGCAAGCCGCTCGACATCTCCCTGGCGACCGAGCTGAAGGAGCCGGAGGACGTCGCCTGGTTGCCGGGCGGTGTGCTCGCCGTTGCCGACACCTGGAACCACCGGGTGCTGGTCACCGACCCTGCCTCCGACAAGGTGAGACCGGTGCCCGAGCCTGACGGCGGCTGGTACGGGCCCAGGTCGGTCGCTGTCTCCCCGGGGGGCACGCTCGCCGTCAGCGATACCGGCAACAAGCGCATCGTGCTGATCGCGCCGGGCGGCCGGCGCGTCTGGACCATCGGGGGGCCGGGCTCGAGGCCCGGTGAGCTGGACGAGCCGGTGGGCATCGCTTGGCTGGGCAGGCGGCGGCTGCTGGTGTGCGACACCGGCAACCACAGGCTGCAGGTGTTGAGTCAAGACGGGCGCGTGCAGCAGGTCGTACCGCTTCCCGCGGCCTGGCCGGACCGCTACTCGCGGCCGCAGGTCGCCGTGCTTTCTCCCGATCGCTGGGTTGTCAGCGACACCCCGAACCGGGCGCTGTGGGTGATCCGGGATGGCCGTCCGGCGCGGGTCGACCTGGCGGTGCTCGGCATTGCGCCGACCGGTGTCGCCTGGTCCGCCCCGCTCCTGCTGGTTGGCGATGCGGGCGGGCGCGTGTGGAGGCTCGAGGTCGCGCCTGGGAGCAGCGGCGGCGCTGTGGCCCGGTCAGGCTCGGCGACGCGGTAATTGTCAAAGGTTCTTGAAAGGGCTCGCTGTGCCCTTGACTCCCGATTGGCGGGGCCGGATGATGAAAGCGATGGGTAACCATGTCCAGGAGTATGTGTTCAGAGGACGACGGCACGGGACGGACCGCTGCGTCGGCCGGGCGGCTCGTTCACGCGAGCTTGGCTTCACGCTGATGGAGGCGCTGGTCGTGGTGGCGATCCTCGGCATCGTTCTTGCCGTCGCCATCCCGAACATGCAGCGGGCACGCGTGCGGGCGCACATGCTCGAGCAGGTCCGCTCCCTGAAGCAGGCGGCGGCGCTGGGCCGCATCTACGCCATCAGGAACGGATCCACGGTGGTTCTCGGCGTCCCGGAGGGGTCCGGAGTCACGGTCACCATGTGGGTCGACAACGGCGCGACCCCGCTCGTGTATGACGACGGTGAGATGGTGCTGGAACGGTGGCGCATCGCCGACGACGTCAGCCTCGCCGAAGCGACAGACGCAACCCGCAGGCTGCGGCCGTTGTCTGCAGGTGCCAAGGGCATCGTCTTTCGCGCTGACGGCGTCGTGGAGTCCAACGTGACGCCGCCGCACGACAGCGGCTACGGCGCCGTCGAGCTCACGGGGCCTTTTGGCAATGATCTGCGGATCAGCGTCCTCGGCGGTCCCGGGACAACCGTCGTCGAGATGAAGGACGCTTCCGCTTCCGGGGGCTGGACCACCGACATGAAGTACTGGAGGTACTGATGAGGGAGGCGTCGACGGGCGCTCGGCAGCGGGGCTTTTCTCTGATCGAGGTTCTCGTCGCGCTGGCGATCCTGGGGTTTGTGGTGCTCGGGATCGTGGGCCTGTTCTCGCGGTCGGTGCTCGAGAACGCGAGCGGGTTCGATTATGCACGCCTGTCCGCCGTCGCCCGGCACATCGTTGAGGACATGCAGTCCCGGCCGTTCACCGACCCGGTGCTGGCGGCTGGAACGAGGCAGTGGACGGGCACTTTGCCGCAGGGATTCAGAGTCGACTATGCAGTAGAGGATTTCAGGGTCTTCAACTGGGCCGAGGTCCAGGCCACTCCCTGGCCGGCGCCGGCGCCGACCGCGGTGCCGACGCCCGGGGTGCCGACGCCGGTCCCGGGCGCCAACACCGTGGCCAACCTGAAGCGGGTGACCTTGCATATCCGCACGACCAAGGTGGCCGGCATCGGGCTGCGGGACTTCGTGGTCACCGCGCTGATTGCACCGTAGGAGTCATGAGCATGCAGGACAACGAGCTGAGCCGGGGATTCACCCTCATCGAGATGCTCATTGCGGTCGCCGTCTTGGTGGTCGTGTTCGTGGGCCTGCTGGGGATGCTCGAGAGCTCGTCGAGGGTTTCCAAGGTCGAGTCCGAGCTGGCCGACGTGCAGGAGAACGTGCGCTACGCAACCTACGCCCTGGTCCGTGTCGTGCGTACCGCGGGCGGTACGAACCTGCCCCTGGCCCAGATGGTGGGTGGCAGCCTCAACTGGGTGTCCCTGCAGATCCTGGACAACCAGACGGCGGCCTTCACCGATGACATGAGCGGCAGTCACACCCCGTTCCCGGGCAGCGACGTGCTCCTCGTCCGTGGGTTTTTCCAGTACCCGGTGTACTTCGTCGATCCCCATATTGACGTCGACGTCTCCGCGGGGACGGTGACCCTGAAGGCAACCACCGGCGGCTCCGGCATGACCCAGGCGGTGCCAGCCACCGGAACGGAGATCACCGGCAAGGGGCTGGTGCTGATCGGCCGCAACCAGTACGCGGTGGCCACGATCACGGGTGGGACCGCCAGCGGCAGCGACATGACGGTGACCTTTGCCGGCGGCGGCAGCGACACCTGGAACACGCTCAACCCCGGTGGCAGCTATACGCCTCCCGGGTTCGACGTCTACCAGGTGGGGATTCTCGATTCATACGCCTTCTTTGTCGACCAGTCGTACCAGCTGATGCGGTGGCGCGCGGGGGCGAGCGGCGGGGTCACCGAGCCGGTGGCCCTCGGCATCGGCGGCTTCCAGGTGGCGCTGGAGCTGAGGGTCGACACCAACGGCGATGGGGTCCCGGATACTCCCCAGTGGTTCTACACCGGTGGCGCCGGCGCCCCCACCGACCCACAAGCGGTGAACGGCGAGCCGCTGATGCTGCGCCTGACGGTTCTCGGCCGAACGTCCTTTCCGGTCCCCAACTGGGGCGAGCCGACTGCCACCTTCAACGTCGAAAACATGGATCCCACGACCGTGACTCCGTCCATGCGCCGGTCCAAGTGGCGCACCCTGCAGGTGCAGGCGGCGTTGCGGGACTTCGTGCTGTGAGGAAATGATGACGGAAAGAAACGCCGAGCCTGTCGAGAGCTGTACCGCCGAGGAGATCGGCCGCGCCGCCGGCGAGCGCGGATTCGCGCTCATCCTGGCGCTGATGGTGGCGCTGGTCCTGGCCTTCTTGGGCGTCGGCCTGTTGCTCCAGACCTCCCTCGGCCTGCAGGCGAGCGGCGCCGACCGCTGGGTGGTCAAGTCCCTCAACGCGGCGGACGCCGGCGTCATGATGGAGATCGAGCTGATTCAGTCCGGGTATGTCCTCGATCCCAACACCCTTCCCGGCGCCAACAACAACCGCTTCGTTCTTCAGGACGACCCCTCGCTTCCGGGCCTGCTGCGGGGCGAGTACGAGGTTCGGATCGGACGTCTGTGCGAGGTCCAGCCGGCGACGCCGATTATCGGCTGGGAGGAGCAGTACCGGCAGCGGTACCTGCACGTCGAAAGCCGCGCCACCCGCTCGATCGGCGCCCTGGTCGGCACGACCGGCGCACAGGTGCGGGCCGACGTCACGATCTGGCCTTTCGACATGACCAACATCACTCCTCTGACGAGATGCTACTAGGGGGCGAAGATGAGAGCTCAAACCTGGAAAACGGTGGCACTGGCGCTCGCGGCGGTGGTGGCGTCGACGGCCACGGCATGGGCGCAGCAGGGGAGTGCGAACGATGACAAGAGCCTGCTGCGCGCCGTCAGCGCGCCTCCCAACATCCTTGTCATCCTCGACTCCTCGACCTCGATGACCTGGGACCCGGCGACCGACTTGGTGACCCTCGCGAACGGCAGCCAGGGCCCGGCGGATGGCGCCATGTACCCGGGCAACGGCGACGACCCGCGCTCACGCATGGGCATCGCCAAGCGGGTTCTGCTCCAGAACCTCAGCCTCACCGATGTCAACGGAAATCCGGTTCCGGTCAACTGGGCCCTGGCCCAGTACACCCTGGGCTATAACTCCATCGACCAGAAGCACTGGGCCGTCGAGAGCCTGGGGCAGGACCGGTTCCACATCATCGAGCCCCATTACGCGTTCCGCATCGGTCTCAACGCGAACGCCGACGGCAGCCTGCTGACGGACCCGGCCGACATCGCCCCCGACGTGATGATCGGCATGCGCCAGTACTTCCCGACCAACACGGCGACGTTCCCGTTCAAGGACCGCTATGGCCCGCTGGACGCGCAGGATCTGGGCTTCGTCGGCGTGACCGGCAGCCGCTTCGACCTGCTGCCGATCTACTTCGGCGAGCCCACCGATCCCGATCAGTTCCCGGCCGGCCGCTGGATCACCTCGTTCCAGCGGTGCACCGGAACGGCGGCGGAGTGTGACGGGACGTGGACTGACGGCGCCACCCCCCCCTTCCGCCGCTGGCAGCGGCGCGCCCGCCTCACCTTGGTGACCGACCCAGCCAACGCCGTCCTCACCCCGGAGGCTGGCTGCCCCGCGTGCACGGCGGCCCCCGACTACAACCATGATGGGACGCCGGACGCGATCGACGAGGACTACAACATGGACGGGACTGCCGACGACGACATGGACGGCGATCCCGCCAACGACTGGCTCGCCTACGTCGACCTGACGGAGGAGCGGCGCTACCAGGACTGTGCGCCGCCGGCGGAGTACCCGACCTGGACGGCGACGCCGACCGCGACGCCGACCGCGACCCCGACGCCGACGCCGACGCCGACCGCGACCCCGATCCCGTGCCCGGACGACGGCAACGGCCTCCTCGGTGAGTACTACCACTGGAACTCGGGAGGAGCTGACTACGGCTCGTACGGTGCCGAGATCCTGGCGCGGATCGACCCGCAGGTCAACTTCGACTGGGGACACGGCAGCCCGGACCCGAGCATCGCCAAGGATTACTTTGCGATCCGCTGGACCGGCCAGGTGATGCCGGCCGTGCCCGGCACGTATACCTTCTGCGGCAGGTCGGACGACGGCCAGCGGCTGTGGATCGACGGCGTCAAGATCATGGATGACTGGTCTCCCCATGGCGCCCACGAGAAGTGCAGCGCCCCGATCGAGCTGGACGCCTGTCAGCTCCACGACATCAGGTACGACTTCTTCGAAAACGGGGGTTCGGCGGTCGCACAGCTCCGCTGGATCCCGCCGAACGCCGGCAAACAGGCCATTCCGCAGGCCTACCTGCACGCTGCGGGGCTGCCGACGCCGACGCCGACGCCGACGGTGACGCCGACCGCGACGATCACACCGACGCCGACAATCACACCGACGCCGACACGAACGCCGACACGGACGCCGACGCGGACGGTGACGCCGACGCCGACCATTACGCCGACGCGGACGATCACGCCGACGCCGACCATTACGCCGACGCCGACACGGACGCCGACGCCGCGGCCGACGCGCACGCCGACGCCAACGCCGACCATTACGCCGACGCCGACACGGACGCCGACGCCGCTACCGACACACACGCCGACGCCGACGCCGACGGTGACGCAGACGCCGACACGGACGCCGACGCCGCTGCCGACGGAGACGCCGACGCGGACGCCGACTGAGACGCCGACGCCGCTGCCGACGCACACGCCGACGCGGACGCCGACGCCGTCGCCGACCCCGACACCGACCCCGACACCAACCCCGACGCCGACGCCGACCCCGTCGCCGACGCCGACCCCGTTGCCCTTCTAGGGGAGGGAGGACCGCATGAACCGGATTGCCCCGCCTTTCGAACGTACGACCCGGGAGCAGCTGCGGCCCGGCGCGGGTCCGACGTGCCTCGGTCTCGTGGCGGCCGCGCTCCTGGTCGCCTTCGCAGCGGTCGCTCCTCCCGCCGCCGCGCAGACCGTCCTGCCCCCTGCCGCCCAGCTGCAGCAGGTGTTCTCGACCGACTTCGAGAGCGGCACCATCGATTCCTCGGTGTGGACGGTGTCGCCCTCCGGCAGCGGTAACTGGGAGATCAGGAACGATCCTCCCTGGTGTTTCGGGGGCGGTCACTGGGACGACTACCTGGCCGAGGACGGCGCCAGGTCGACGTCACCCACCGCGCTGGTACTCAACCAGTCCATGCCCGGCAACCCGGGCTACAACCCCCTGACCTGGACCAACATCCGCGCCGAGTTCGACTTGCACCAGGGAAGCACGGGTCAGATGGGCTTCCTGTGGGGCTTACAGCCGGATTCGAACGGCGACGGCTACCCGGACGCCGGCTACCTGTTCTACGTCGACCATCTGGCCGATGCCAGCGGCGCTGTCGGGTCGCCGAACCGTGCCGTCTGGTACCTGATCCGGCGCGAAAGCGACGTCAACACGGTGGTGGGCCAGGGCGAGGTGGTTCTCGATGCTGGCACTGCCGGATTGGACTCCATGTACGCGGGGCGGTGCTACAGGATGCGGGTTGACTTCTACTGCGGCAACCTCCGCGTCCAGGTGCGGTCCGAACGCTTCAACGACTCCGGCTGCTCGGGTGGCTGCTATCAGGGATGCGGGTGGGACGGTAGCGACCCGGAGAGCGCCTGGTGCACTATCGTCGAGTGGACCGACCCGGACCCGGTCCTCACCCCGGGCGGCGTCGGCCTGTGGCATGGGAGCACCGAGCAGTGGTGGGTCAGCAGAGGCCGCTGGGACAACGTCGACATCTGGTCCTGGGGACCGGACTGCACCATCTGTACCGACTGGTCCCAGTGGGGAACCGGCTGGGCGACGGGGAACGAGTCCGCCACCGATCACATCCCGTTCAAGGTCCTGTTCGACTACATGGCCGCGGACACCACGCTGCTGTCGTTCGACGGCGCGTACAAGCCCACCGATCAGCTGTGCGACCAGTGGAACCTGCTGGTCGACCTGCCACCCCCCGGCTCGCCCACCGGCTCCTCGACCGCGGACGTCCAGCACTACCTGGAGCGCGTGGCCACCGCCAAGACCCCGCACACAGGGGACGGAGGGGACTGGCTGACCTACGGCGACGACTTCACGCCGCCGCCTCCTCCCCCCAGCGCCAACCCCATTCCGCTGATGTACTGGGGGCAGACGCCGATCGACCAGACGCTGCAGTCGGCCTACCAGTGGTACAGGACGACGCGAGGGATCGGCGGACCGTGGGACGACGAGCACGACCCGCTGGCGGCATGCCGCAACTGGTACATCATCTTCATCACCGACGGCGAGGAGAGCTGCGACATCTCGGCCGATGCCACGCCGGCGGTGTGCCACTGGCTGGACGAGAACGAGAGCTTTGCCAACCCCGGCGCCGGCCTCGAGAAGGTGCCCATCTACACGATCGGCTTCTCGACCAACGTCAGCGACACCTCGCCGCTGAAGTGCATGAGCAATCTGACCGGCGGGACCTTCAGCACCGCGGCGGATGCCACCGAGCTCGCCGACGCGCTCAGCAATGTGATCCTCCACATCCCCGAGGACCCGGCGACCTTCGCACCGGTGACGGTGTCGCCGCCGCCGTCGACGATCGGCGGCGCGTACTCGAACGACTTCCTGATGACGGTGCCGCTGTTCATTCCGAAGAACCAGACCTCGATCTGGGACGGGCACCTGTACGCGTTCCAGATCAACCCCAACAACCCGACGCCGCCGCTCAAGCCCGTCTACGACCAGGCCGGGACCACGATCACGGGCTACGTGCTCGACACCGACCAGGCCAAGTGGGATGCGGCGGCGATGGTGACGACCCAGATCAGTGGCTCGCCGGGACGGAACCTCTTCTTTACCCGGCAGGACGGCTCAGGGGTCTGGAACCAGCGGACGTTGCTGGACGAGATCAAGACCAACAGCACCTACCTCGCCGACTTCAAGGCTGTCAGCGGGCAGGCGGGCGCCAGCGATAATGACGCCCAGGAGGTCATCGACTTCGCGGAAGGGCACGACGCCACCTTCGACAACGGCAGCTCGGCCACCCGTGTGGCTCTCGGCGATATCTTCCACTCTCAGCCGGTGGCGATCGGCCCGCCGAACGACTTCCGCTACCTGATCAGCAACGTCCACGGCTACACCAGTTACGCACAGTTCGAGCAGTACCGGCGGCGGGTGGTGCTCGCCGGCTCCAACGACGGCCTTCTGCACGCCTTCGACGGCGGCTTCTTCAACCGTGACACGACCAACTGGCCGAATGCCTTCGACCTCGGCAACGGGACCGAGCTGTTCGCGATGGTCCCCCACGCGGTGATTGGGAGCCTCTGGAGTATGGCGACCAACCCCGTCCAGCGCTACATGGTGGACGGCAACATCGGTATCGGGGACGTGTACATCGATCCGTCCGGCAGCGGGGACGAGTGGCGCACGATCGCCGTCGCCTCGATGCGCCGGGGCGGGCGGGGTGTGACCGCGCTCGATGTCACGCAGCCGGATCCGGTCCCCTCGGGCGGGGGCGTTCCCACGGAGTCGGCACTCCCGGGCTGCACCACTGGAGGGGCGGGGTGCAGCGGCAACTACCCGGCGGTCCTCTGGGAGTTCACGGCGGATCAGGACACGGACGACGATGCCAACGGGATCAAGGACCTCGGCTGGACGTGGTCGACGCCGGTGGTGGTTCGGGTCAAGTGGGCGGGCGGTACCGCTCAGAACCCGAATGACAAGTTCATGGTCTTCTTCGGTGGTGGCTGGGATGGCGGCCAGGGGGATCGTGGGAACTACTTCTACGGTCTCGATGCGGCCACCGGCCAGGTGATCTACAAGCAGAACATCGCGTCGGCGGTTCCGGGAAGCCCCGCCACCCTGGACGCCAACGACGACGGCTTCGTGGACAAAATCTACTTCGGCGACTCCAAGGGTGGGCTGTGGCGGCTCGATCTCACCGCGGACCCGACGGCGGGAGGGCCGGCGACGGACTGGGATCTGACCAGGATCTACGGCTTCGGCCCGGAGACGGTGACCCTGGCCGACGGCAGCACGGTCACCAGGCAGCTCATGTTCTTCCAGAAGCCGAAGCTGGTGCCGGTGCTGTACTCGGGCGGCGGCTTCGTGTGGGGGTTGGCGATCGGGACCGGCGACCGCTCCAACATCGGCGCGCTCGACGGCGTTCATAACCGCTTCTACTTCGTTCTCGACAGCGGGCAGTCGAGCGCCCTCGGTGAGTCGGACCTGCAACGGATCGACGTTCTCACCGACGGCAACGTCGATCCCCCGGAAACGACCTACTTCGACCCGGCGAACGGCCTGTACGGCTGGTACCTCTACCTGAGAGAGAACGAGAAGGTCAACACCGACGCGATCGTCGCCAACGAGATCGTCCAGTTCCCGACCTTCGAGGGCACCGGGATCGGATCAAGCGGCGGCGGCACGGGCGAGCCGGCGACGTGTCAGTCGGAAGGCACGGGTCGCCTCTACCGGGTCAACTACCTCAACGGCAACGGCACCGAGGGTGATCGCGATCAGGATCTCGGCGGCGGCCTTATCACCGGCCAGACCGGCTATACTCTTGGGGGGACGACCATCTCCTACGTGATCAAGAAGGACACGGGAGGGCAGGAGTTCGAGTTCGGAGGCGGCGCGTTCCACCGGATCACGAACTGGCGACAGGAGTAGAACATGACTGGGAAGAGCCTGTTGGTCGCGGCGCTCGCCATGGCAGTGGCGGCGGCAGCCGGCGCGGTGGACATCGTCCTCAAGGATGGGACCGTGATCCACGCCAAGTCGTACCAGGTGAACGGGTCCTACGTCGTGGTGACCGCCGACAACGGGGCCAAGGTTGCGTACGACCGGGCGGATGTCGACATCGCGTCCATGCGCCAGGCGGCAGCCGGTGGGGCCTCCGAGCCCACCGAGAAGCCACCGGAACCCCGCGGGTTGGTAAGCCAAGCCGTGGCCCGGACGCCGACGGAGGGCGCCGGGAAGGCGGGGTTGACGATCACCGACAAGGACGTCGCCCACGTGGGAGGAACCGGCGAGATCGAGCCGGAGAACCCAGAGGACGAGGGCGCGAGCTCCCTTGCCGATCACAAGGAGGGTGGGCTGGTCGTTCTCCAGGGCGTACGCGTGGATCCCGGCGCCGCGAAGAACGAATGGAACGCCCATGGCGAGGTGGTGAACCGGAAGAGCATGCCGGTCTCCGACGTGCGGGTGGTGGTCGAAGCGGTCGGCTCGGGCAACCAGACCATCGGGAAGGCTGAGGTAGCGATCGGCGACCTTGCTCCGGGCGGCAAGGGTGTTTTCTCCCATGCGTTCACCAGCCCGACGATGCCCGCCCTGCGAGTGCGGACCTTCTGGATGCAGACCGAGGCCCCAGTGCCGGCGCCGTCAGGCGCTGGCGCGCAACCGTCAGCGGGTGGAGGCGCAGCGGCGGCCGGCACGGCGCGAGGCGCCGAGGCGCCCAGGGTCAGCGCCGGCAGCAGGCCGGCGTCGTTGCAGTGGGGTGGTTCTCCGGCCTACAAGCGCGGAGGCGCCAGTCCGGCAGCAACTCCGTTGCCGCACTGAGAGCAGTGGAGGCAGCGAGCAGGGCATCGGTGGGTAACGGCAGAGATCCGGTTCAGTATCCGTGACGGCTTCAGTTGACGAGGTGAGAATGCGGCACCGTTGGTTGCTTGTCGTGGCCGGAGTGGCAGCGCTCATCGTTGTCGCGGTTATCGTTTTCTTGTCCGTGAAGCGCAAGCCCCCGTCGGTCGGTGAGTCGATTCACGCCGGGGTTCATCAGGCGGAAGTGCCGACACTGGGAGAGCACACGAAGCTCAACCTGCGCAAGGTCTGGGTCGTCCGGCAGAAGGGCTTCACTGCCTGGAGGTTCTACCTTCTCTGTGTGGACCCCGGCGGGTGCCGGCAACAGGTGCGGCTGACCTTCCACTACCTGTCACGTGGCGAGCCGCAGACCGTAGCTATCACCCGCAGCGTGGACCTGGCACGTGGGGGGACGCTTCACGATGGGTTCCTGCAGCGGCCTCCACGGGATGTGGAGCGGGTGACCAGCATGGAGATCAAGGTTCTGCAGTCCTATACCTCGGCGCCGGAGGCCACCCCGCTCCCCTGGTGATCCCGGGCGGCTGCACGTCGGCACCGGCTCAGAGCGGGCTGGGTTTGGGTCAGTCCAGGATTCCCTCGATCCTGTCCATGATCCCGTTCATCCGCCGGATCAGCGCCTCGTACGGTGCGCTTGTCGCGAGGTCAACGCCGGCGTTTACCAGAAGCTGGTACGGGTAGTCCGAACCTCCCGCCTCCAGGAGGCCCAGGTAGCGTTCCCGCGCCCCGCGTCGTCCGGCCAGGACCTCATCGGCGAACAGCGATGCGGCCGCGATCGACGTCGCGTACTGATAGACGTAGAAGCTGGAGTAGAAGTGGGGGATGAAGGCCCACTCGACGGCGTAGGAGTCGTCGATCGTGAGGACCCCCTCGTCGTGACCGTGGTAGCGGCGCAGCAGGCGGCCGTACATTTCTGACAGCCTGTCGCCGGACAGCGCCTCGCCCCGCTCGACCAGGCGGTGGATCTCGAGCTCGAACTCCGCGAACATGGCCTGACGGAAGAAGGTCCCGCGAAGCCTCTCCAGTGCCGAGCCGAGGTAATACAGACGCTCGGTGTCGCCGCCCGCGGTGGCCAGCATGTGCTCGAGCAGGAGGGCCTCGTTGAAGGTCGAGGCAACCTCGGCGACGAAGATCGAGTAGTCTGCCGTCGGGTACGGCTGAGCGGTGTTGGCGAGGTGGGAGTGCATCGCATGTCCCCACTCGTGCGCCAGCGTTGACAGCGACTCGTAGTCGTCGTTGAAGTTCATCAGCACGAACGGGTGCTCGTCGTAAACCGATCCCGAGGAGTAGGCGCCAGAGCGCTTGCCCGGGCGCGGGAAGACGTCCATCCACCGGTTGCTGAACCCCTTGCGAACCGTGGCCACGTAGTCGGGACGGAGCGGGGCGAGGGCCTCCAGGACCAGCCGCTCGGCGCGCTCGATTGGGAACGACAGCTTGGAGCCGACCAGGGGCGGGTAGATGTCGAAGTACCGCAGGTCGTCGATCCCGAGCATGCGTCCGCGAAGCTCGAAGTAGCGGCGCAGCGTCGGCAGGCCCTTGTTCGCCTCGTCGATCAGGGTCGTGTACACCACCTCGGGGATGTGATCGCCGTCGAGAGCGGCGGCGAGTATTGACGGGTAGCGCCGCGCCTGCGAGTAGAACAGGTCGCGCTTGACCTGCGAGTTGAGCATCACTCCGCAGGTCCGCTGATACCCTTCCCAGGTGCCCCAGAAAGCATCGAAGACGCGCCTCCTGTCTTCCCGGTTCGGAGCCGCCCGGTAGCGAGAGTAACCGGCCTGGTCGAGGCAGGCCTCGGTGCCGTCGCTGAGCGTGACGGTCGGCCACGGAATCTCGGCGTTGGCGAGGACGGAGTATGCCGCCGAAGGTGCATCGGCCATCAGGCCGGCGGTCGCGACCACCGTTTCGGCCTCGGCGCCTAGCGTGTGCGGCCGGCGGCGCAGGATATCGTCCAGGAGGTGGCGGTAGATTGCCAGGCCGGGCTCCTCGGCGATGAACGTGTTGACACGCTGCTCCCCAATCTCGAGAATCTCGGGATCGAGGAAGCTGGCCTCCTGGGAAAACCGGTTTGCCAGCATGACGGCCGTCTGCCGCATCTCGAGGGAGGGGGCGTCGCGCGTGTCCTCGTCGGAGCGCATCGAAGCGTAGGCGCCGACCCTCCGTAGCTGCTTGCCGAGCTCGAAGAAGGTATCGAGACAGGCTCTGAGCTCGCCGGCCCCTTCTCCGAGCTTGCCTCGGAACGAGGAAATGACGGCCAACCGCTCGCCGACCTCGGCCCTGGCCGCGCTCCACGCATCCCGTGACGGGTAGATGTCGGTGAGGTTCCAGCAGTAGGTCGTGGCGTCGTGCATTATGAGCTCCTCGGTGAAGGACGCGGCTGCCTTCACGTGCAGCATCGCGAGCAAGAACAGCGGTGGGGATGGAGGCCATTTCCCTGTGGTCCATCCCACCGGTCTCGTCGTCCCGGCGGTTCATCATAGCCCGGATCGTCGGAGGATCCGTGCACGGTAGAATGCTCGCCACGGTTCGGGTGCACACAGGGCCCGGAGGCCGGCAGGAGGTGGATCGATGGCGCATCACTTCGAGCAGGTGGAAGCTCTCGATGGGTTCCAGTACTGGAAACATCCCGGCAACGGCCTGACGGTCATCACCTGCACGACGCCGGTCGCTCCCGTCGCGAGCTTTTGTGTGGTCTACCGGGTCGGGTCGAGACACGAGGCGACGGGGCATACCGGTGCGACGCACATCCTCGAGCACCTGATGTTCAAGGGGACGGAGCGGTTCAACCGTGACCGTGGGACGGAGATTGCGCGCGTTCTGCAGCGGGTCGGCGCGTCATTCAACGCCACCACCTGGCTCGACCGCACCAGCTACTACGAGACCGTTCCGGTCGAGCACCTGCCGCTGGCGATGGAGATCGAGGCCGACCGCATGCGCGGTGCCCTGGTTCGGGACCAGGACCTCGCGAGTGAGCGGACGGTGGTTCTGAACGAACTGGCGCGGGGCGAAAACGATGCCTTCGATCTACTGCTGAAGGCATCCTTCGGCCACGCCTTTCTCGAGCACCCGTACCACCACCCGACGATCGGCTGGCGGTGCGACGTCGAGAACGTCTCGGCCGGCGTGCTGCGCCGCTTCTACGACACCTACTACTACCCTGACAACGCGACCGTCATGGTGGTCGGTGACATCAATGAAGAGGCGGCGCTGACCGAGGTGGAGCGGCACTTCGGAGCGATCCCGCCGGCGCCGGCGCCCGTGCCCGAGGTGCTGGCTCGTGAGAGCGAGCAGCGCGGCGAGAATCGCTTCCAGCTTCACCGTGCCGGCGAGGTCGGCTGGTTGGCGCTGTCGTGGCACATTCCGGACGGCCTTCACGGGGATCTGCCGGCGCTGTCAGTGCTCGCGCAGGTGCTGGCCGAGGGTGTCACCTCGCGCCTGTACCAGAAGCTGGTCGAGGCCAACCTCTGCCTGAGCGTGCACGCGTTCGCGTGGCAGCTGCATGACCCGGGGCTGCTGCAGATCTTCGCGACCCTCGCCCCGGGCGTGGACCACGCACGGATCGAGGCCATGATCCGCGACGAGATCTCGGCCCTGCGCAGCGCCTCGCCGGAGACAGCCGAGGTCGAGAGAGCGAAGATCCAGGTACGGACGGATCTGGCGTTCCACCGCGAGTCACCTGCCCGAATGGTGGCGGCGCTAACGGAGGCGGTGGCGATCGGCGACTGGCGCCGCTTCGTGCGGGAGCTCGACGAGATCCAGGCCGTGACCGCAGAAGATGTGCGCAGGGTCGCCGAGTGCTACCTGACCGACCTCGGTCTCACGGTCGGCTGGTTCGTGCCCGAGGGTGGCGGCGGCATCGAACTGGCGACCGTTGCGCCCGCCCCGTGCTTCTATCGGGCGCCGTTTTCCGAGCGGGTAACCGTGAAGGACCTTCCCGGTCGCGCGCGTCTGGCGGTCCTTCCCAACCCGCATGCGCCGACCGTGACGATCGCCGGGTCGCTGCTCGCAGGGCGGGCGCTGGTGGAGGACGGGCGTGCCTCTGTCGCGGCGTTCACCGCCGCCATGGCCGAGCGCGGGACTCGCCGGCGGGGGCGCCTCGAGCTGGCCCGTGAGCTGGAAGACCACGGCTTGGAGCTGGCCGTCGACGCCCCATCCGGGTCACCGACGCTGGCGACCTTCTCGGCACAGGGTCTGGCCGAGCACCTGCCCCGACTCGCCTCGCTGCTCGCCGAGGTGCTGAGGGAGCCTACGTTCCCTTCACAGGAGCTGGAGAAGCTGCGTGAGCAGGCGCTCGGCCAGCTCGCCCGCGAGCGGCAGGAGACCTTTCCAAGGGCGTTCGCTGCACTCACCCGGCATCTGTACCCGCCGACGCATCCCCTCTTCCGTCGCACCATCGCGGAGCGGGAGCAGGAGGTGCGCGGTCTCGTGCGCGAAGATCTGGAGGCGTTCCACGGCAGTGCCTACGGCCCGGCGTCGCTGGTGATCGCAGTTGTCGGGCAGGTCGATCCCGATGACGTGCCAGCGGTCCTCGCCGATGCCTTTGACGGCTGGGAGGGGGGAGTCGCGTCTCCTCCCGGTTTCCCCGTTCCGCCACCCTGCGGTCGCGCCGAGGAGCTGATTCGCCTGTCCGACCGGCCCAACGTCGACGTTCTGCTCGGTCACGCGGCGGGGCTGCACCGCGGCAGCGCGGACTACCCGGCGGCGGTGCTGGCCAACGCCTGCCTCGGCCACTCGACGCTGACATCACGCCTCGGCCTCGAGCTCCGCGACCGGGCCGGGCTCACCTACGGCGTCTACAGTCGCTTCTTCGGCGTTGTCCACGTGCCGGGCCCGTGGGCCGTCTACCTCAGCGTGGCGCCCGAGAACCTGCGCCGGGCGGAAGCGCTCTGCCGGTCGACGATCGAGCGCTACGTCAGCGACGGGCCGACGGACGCGGAGGTGGCGGAGGAGCGGGACGCCCAGTCGGGCTCGTACCGCGTCGGCCTGGCGACCAACAGCGGCGTCGCCCGCGAGCTGGTGACGGCGCTGACCTGCGGTCTGGACGTCGGCCTTCTCGACGACTATCCCTCCCGCCTGGCCGAGCTGTCTCGCGACGAGGTCCTCGAGGCCCTGCGCCGTCACCTGGATCCGGAGTCGCTGGTCATGACCGCCGCCGGCTCGCTCGGCGAGCAGGCCTCATAGCGACCTGGACGGCGGGTCCCGCGGCAGGGGGGAGAGGGCACCGTTCAGGGAGAGGCCTCGGATGTGAGACCGGATCGTGCTACTATTCCTCTACCTGAGATATCCAGTGCGTGGAGGGGTGGGAGACCGACGCTTCGGTCGCTTCATGAACAGGTGGAAGGAGGAGCAAGATGGCCACGTATGTCGAAGTCACGATCGCGTTCGAAAACGGTGTCGTGAAGTGCAGTCCGGACACGGTTCAGCTGCACTACAACAACCCATTGGGTCCGGACTCGGTGCGCTGGATCCTCAGTACCGGGACCACCAGCCTCAAGCCGGAGTTTTCCTGGAGCCCTGACTGTCCGTTCGCGACCATGCGCGAGAACCTCAACCAGCGCGAGGTCGTGGGGACGGACAACAAGAAGGTGCAGGGCAGCTACAGCTACACCGTGAGGCTGACGAATGCTCAGGGTGAAGGAGTTGGTGGGGTAGACCCCATGATCCAGAACGAACCGTTCTAGGAGCCTGTAGCACATAGAGCGAACGGCGCTATTCGGGCGGCGCGAGGTCCCGTCTTCGTTACATTCTCGGACCGTACTCGGAGTACTGTTCCTCAAATGCGCCTCAACGGGCCACTCGCGACGCTCCGAAATCCACCATCCGCCTATGAACTACAGGCTCCTAGCGGGCGGCCGTACGATCAGCGGGCGGGCGTGCCCCCCGCGGCGGGGGCCAGGAGAGCTCGAAACTCCGGGTCGTCGCGCAGGGGCTTGAAGAACGGCAGCTCGAGCCAGCGGGGGTTGAGGCCCATCTCGACGGCCTTCTCGGCGTGGACCACAGCGGTCGTGCGGTCGCCGATGATCGCGTAGACGAGCGCCGCGTCGATGTACACCGCCGGCTCGTCGGGTGACGTCCGCAGCTCCTCCTGGACCGCCTTGACGGCCTCCCGCGCCTCGCCCAGATGCGCGAGGCACTGGGCGCGCAGGCCCCAGTAGGCCGCTTGATCGGACTCGCGAAGCGGCTTGCCGAGATCCAGGGCCTGCCGGTATGACTTGTCCGCGGCCGCCGTGTCCCCAAGCAGGAGCTGGCAGTCGCCAATGCTCATGACCGTGATCGGCTCCTTCGGGGCGAGCTCGTGGGCGGTGCTGTAGGCATCGAGCGCCCCCGCGACCTTGCCCTGGAGGAGGCGCGCCAGGGCCAGGTTGTTGTAGTAGATCGAGGCATGGTACTCACGGGCGAGCCCGCCGAAGAGGCGCTCGGCCTCGGCCGGGTCGCCGTTCAACAGCTCGAGCTGGGCGAGCTTGGCCCGCGTGCGACGAACTCGCGGTGCGATCTTGAGGGCGTGCTGCAGGTGACGGCGCGCGTCGCCGACTCTGCCGCTGTGCAGCTCGGCCTCGGCGAGCGACCACAGGTTGGTCACCGAAGGATAAGCTGTCACGAGCCGCTGGAGGAGCGCGAGCGCCTTTCCCGTCTGTCCCTGCCGGCGCAACAGGCCGGCGCGCAACCGCAGGGCGTCCGGGGAGCCGGGCTCCAGGCGTTCGAGCCGCGCCACAGCTGCGTTGCAAGCCTTGACGTCGCCGGCGGCGAGCGCGAGCTCGGCCTCACCGGCCACCACCCGCGGGTCCTCGGGCGCCAGCTCGTGCGCATGCCGCAGCAGGTCGCGCGCGCGGTCCTGGTAGGCGGGCTCGGCCTTCGTGATGAACAGGTAGCGTGCAATCGAGGCGGCGGTGAGGTACGGCAGCAGGAAGCGCGGGCTGGCCTCGCGCAGATGTTCGAGCGCGTCGAGGGTTTGCTCGCTGGTGACGCCGGTCGGCGGCGTCTGGTACTGACGAAGCAGATGCAGGTACTCGGTCAGCGCCTGCGGCGACGGGGGCTGGGCGCGCCCGGCCTGCCGCCTTTTCAGCTTCGGGTAGGCCTGGCGCAGGTGGGCCGCCACCGCGTCCGAGATCAGCGCGAGGTCGTCCGCGGGGACGGAGAAGGTCGAGCTCCACAGCACCGCGCCGTCGTCGCCCCGCAGGCGCCGGAGCGTTACCTGGACCGTGGCGCCGTGCCGCTCGAGGTCGGTGGTGACGACCTCGGACGCCGCCACCGCGCGCGCGATGGCCTTCGGGTCTGTGCCGGCGCTGTCGATTTCCTGGGGTGCCGGCACGGCCAGACCGCGCAGCCCGACGATGGTGTTGGTCGCGGCGGTGCGTACGGCGGTTGCGAGGAGGTCGGTCCCGTCGTCTTCCTTGCCGGCCGCCAACTGGGGCTCGAGTACGGCCACGATGCGCGGCGGTCCCGGCCTGCTCAGCCACCACCAGCCGAGGGCGGCCGCGACGGCAAGAACTGGAAGGATGCCGGCGGCCAGGAGCCACCTCTTGCGCGCTGCCCGCCGCCGCCGCGCCGCCATAGTCAGGCGCGAGAGGGAGGCATGGCCGCTGCTCGCGGTTGACCACAGCCCGGACAGCTCCCGCAGCGCAAGCGCCACCTCGAGGGCGGAGGAGGGCCGCTTGCCGGGGCTCTTCTCCAGCAGGTTCTCGATCAGGTAAGAGAGCTCCTCGGGTACCTCGGAGCCGACCTGCTCCGCCGGCGGCGGCCGGTGACGGACCACCCGTTGCATGGTGTCGAGGGGGCTCGAGCCCTGGAATGGGTGCTGTCCCGTGGTCATCTCGTACAGCAGGGAGCCGAGCGAGAACAGGTCGGAGCGGTGGTCGATGGCAACGCCCTGCGCCTGCTCCGGCGACATGGCGCGGCTGGTGCCCATGACGACGCCGTCCTCGGTCAGGCTGACCTCTCCCTCCTCGGGGTCGAGGCTCTTGGCGAGGCCGAAGTCCAGGATCTTCACCTGGCCGGTGGGTGTGATGATGATGTTCTCGCTCTTGAGGTCGCGATGGACGATCCCGTGCTGGTGAGCGGTCGCCAGCCCCTCGGCGATTTGGCGGCCGATGTCGACTGCCTGCTCGATGTCGATCGTGTGTGCGGCGAGGAGGCTCGTCAAGGAGCGTCCCTCGATGTACTCCATGACGATGTGGTCGCGATCGCCTTCTTGCAGGATATCGAAGACCTGAGCAATGGCAGGGTGAGACAACCCGGCGGCGGCGCGGGCCTCGCGCAGGAGTCGTTCGCGGCGGTCGTCTGAAAGCTCCTTGCCGGGGTGGATCGACTTGATTGCGACGCGCCGACGCAGGCGTTCGTCCCAGGCCAGGTAGACCACCCCCATCCCGCCGCTGCCGAGGGTCTTCTCGATCCGATAGGGGCCGATGCGCTCGGTGTCCACCGTCTGACATTGTAGATGGGATCAAGCAGGCAGGTAAGACCCAGGACCCGGCATGGCGGAGGCTGGTTCTCGTTCGTTGGCCCGCCGGCTCACTCCCAGTCGACCGCCAGGCTGTGGGCCTTGCCGGTCAACCTGGGCTCGATCTCCTCATGTACGATGCGCGACGCCTCGGCCAGACGATGGCGGCGCGAGGGGTGGAGGACGACGAGGTGCCGGCACCTCAGAGAGGGAGCGATCGCGAGCAGGTCGTCGAGATGGAGATGGCCGAATTCACGTGCCCGGCCACGGTCGGCAGGTCGCCAGAATGAGCACTCGAGGAGCACGACCTCGGCGTCAAGAGCCTCTGGATGGGCCGTGAAGAGGCCGGGTCCGGTGTCGGCGGTATAGGACAGCAGCGGCAGGAGCAGCGTCTCATCCACCTCCTCGCCGGCTAGCCTGCGGCGTACGATCTCGGCCTCTGGCAGGCCGGCGAGCTCGGGGCGAAGGTGGTGCTTTTGCCACATGAGTCGGGCGCCCAGGGTCGGCACCCAGTGATCGGTGGCGAAGAAGGCGAGCTCCATGTCCTTGCGCAGGGTGAAGACACCGCCGTCTTTGACAGGGACGACCTCCACGTCATATGGACGCCCGCCCTCGAGCTCGGCGTGCAGCTCAAGGAGGCGGCAGACGTTGTCCGCGATCGCTTCCGGAGCGAGCAGTGTGCCGTGGCGCATCGCTCCCAGGAACCGCTGACTCGCCCAGTACGCGACCGCTCCGATGTGATCGAGGTGGCCGTGGCTGACAAGCACGGTCGACATCGGCGGCAGGGCGCGGTGGGGACGCCCGGCGTCGAGGGCAAGGCGCAGCTGAGGCAGGAGGATCAGGGTTCCCTCGCCGGCCCGGGAGCCTCCGCTGATCAGCAACGGTCCCCACGAGGTCGGGAGCTCGAGCCGGCGCAGCGTCATACCTGTTCCTCGTCAGCCGCTCGCAGGCAGGGCGTTCACCGGCTTGCCTGCACCAGGTAGAAGGAGGCCCGTGATGCGTTGCCGGAGAGATCGACGCGCAGCGTCCAGTCGCTGCCGGCCTCGAGTTCGCGCGTGAAAGCCGCTGCCCCGAGAGGTCCGCGTTCGGCGCCGGTGAGGACGGCAGTGATCCTGTGACGACCCGCAGGCACCACCAGGACTCTCTTGACCTGTCCGGTGCCCGATCGCTTGATGCCGAGGAAGCCGCGACGGACAAAGTTGAAGTCGATGTTTGCCAGCGAGTTGCCATCTGAGCCCACGCTCAGCGTTCCGGCAGAGATGGGCGAGTTGAAGTACACCGTGACGCGCGCGGTTCCGGCTCTCGGCCTCGGCGTCGGTGCGGGCGGGGAGGTCGCGGGTCGGCGGCCGACCGGCCGTGCCGAGCTGGTCGGGCGGCGCTGACGGCCATGCTCGGTGGCGAGGTCGAGGAAGCTCGCCGCGAGCTCGCTGTCCGGCTGCAGTTGGAGCGCTTGCTCGAAGCTCTCTGCCGCCCTGGCATAGCGGCCGGCACGGTACAGACGTCGACCCTCGGCAATGAGGGCGTCGACACGGGTGCGTGTGGCGGCGCTCGTGCGCTCCTCCCGCAGCGTCTCGCGGGCCGCCCGAATCAGGCTGCGGGCGCTCCGCGACGTCGGTGCCTGGTCGATCACCGCACGGGCGAGTTCGAGAGCCTCGGCGGGGCGGTTGTCGGTCAGTGCCTGATTCGCAGCTCGCAAGGTAGTGCCCAAGCGGTGGAGGGCGTCGATACGGGCGCCGGAGGGCGATGGCGGGGGCGGCGGCGGACGCAGGGAGGCAAGCACCGCGAGCACCGCGATGCAGACGATCACCCACGCGGCCACTATCCGCCACACCCACTTGGTATTGACCTGACGTCGAAGCACCTCCGGCATCGGCAGCTGCACCCACGTCGTTCTCAGGCGCTCCAACAATGAGGGCGGGGCTGCCGGTGCGGGACGCACACGGGTCTCGAGGTCGGGCGAGAAGACCGCGGTCCGTGCGAGGTCATCCGGTGTGCGCTGCACCAGCGAGCGAGCCAGCGCAGCGAGCACGTTGGCCAGCTGGGCTGCATCCTGGAAGCGCTGCTCGGGCAGCTTCGCGAGACACTTGAGAACGACCGGGTTGAAGGCCGGAGGCAAGCCCGGCCGCAAGGTCGATGGAATCGGGCACGCCTCGTGGACGATCCTGTGCGTGACCTCGGATATGTTGGTGCCCGGGAACGGTCGCTGGCCGGTCAAGAGTTCGAACAGCACCACCCCGGTCGAGAAGATGTCGCAGCGCCCGTCCACCGCCTTGCCGCTGATCTGCTCCGGAGACATGTAATTGGGCGTGCCGATGAACTGGCCCTCAACGGTGAGGTTCGATGACTCGAGCCGGGCGACTCCGAAATCGGTGATCTTCGGGGTGCCATCCTCGGTGAGGATGATGTTCGCCGGCTTGATGTCGCGGTGGACAACACCCATGCGATGCGCATAGTCGACGGCCTCAGCTACACAGGCAACGATGCGTGCGACCTCGGACGGTCGGAGACCCGCGCCCGAGGCGAGGACCTGCTTGAGGTTCCTTCCGGGCACGTACTCCATGGCGATGAACAGGAGCTCACTGTCGGCATCCTCGCCGACGTCGTGGATCGTTACGATGTTGCGGTGACTGAGGCGTCCAGCGGCCCGCGCCTCACGCAGGAACCGCTCCCGAAACTCGTCCGCCACGTCGGGGTCGATGTCGAGGCGCAGCGTCTTGAGAGCGACCTGGCGGTCAATGAGAGGATCGCGGGCGAGGTAGACGACCCCCATCGCGCCCCTGCCGAGGACTTTCAGGATCTCGTAGCGGCCCACTCTGTTGAGGCTCACCTCGACATTCTAGCCCGGATCACCCGGTCGGGGCTGCTGAGTAGGGCTCCCGGCTGGTCCCGGCATGATTGATCTACAGAAACTCAAGATGGGCGGGGGTTTCCCCCGATTCGATGAGCCGTTGGGACGTGCCGATCTGGCGTCGCTGGTCGGATCGGCACCGCGAAGCCCTGATGGCAGCGGAGAAGGCTTGGGCGCGATCCTTGCAAAAGGATGGACCGGCCTACTGGCCGAGGGGAGAGTCATGGACGCGATTGGTGACGGAATCAAGGTGGATCGGGCGACCGCCCGACTCGGCGAGCTCCAGCGGGCGGTCGGCGAGGTCGTGGTCGGTCAGGAGCGGCTGATCGAGTCGGTGCTGGTTGGCCTGTTGTGCAACGGACACGTCCTGCTCGAGGGGGTCCCGGGGCTGGCGAAGACGCTGACCGTGCGCACGTTGGCGGGGGTTGTAGGCGGGAGCTTCCAGCGCCTGCAGTTCACACCGGACCTGCTGCCGGCCGATGTCACCGGCACGCAGGTGTTCGATCCCAGAACGAGTGAGTTCGTGGCCCACACCGGGCCGGTCTTTGCCAACCTGGTGCTGGCGGACGAGATCAACCGGGCCCCGGCGAAGGTCCAGTCCGCACTGCTGGAAGCGATGGAGGAGAGGCAGGTCACTATCGGTGACTCCACCTTCAAGCTGCCGGTGCCGTTCCTCGTCCTGGCGACGCAGAACCCGATCGAGCAGGAGGGAACGTACCCGCTTCCGGAGGCCCAGCTCGACCGCTTCATGCTCAAAGCCCGCATCGGCTACCCGTCGCCCGAGGAGGAACGGAGAATCCTCGAGCTCCACCTCGGTGAGCGTTTCCCGACCCCCACACAGCTGGCAACCCTGGACGAGATCCGGGACCTGGCAGCGGTGGCGCGGCAGGTATACCTCGACGAACGGATCAACAGCTACATCGTGAGCCTGGTCGGAGCGAGCCGGGCACCGGGCGAGGTCGGCCTCGGCGATGTCGCACCGTTGATCGCCTACGGCGCCTCACCGCGAGCCACCATTGCGCTGGCGCAGGGGTCGCGTGCTCTGGCTCTGCTGCGCGGGAGGGCATACGCGACACCCGAGGATGTCAAGGAGCTGGCGCCGGCAGTCCTGCGGCATCGGCTCGTCCTGAGCTATGAGGCCGAGGCGGAGGGCGTTTCAGTAGAGGACATCATCGACCGACTGCTGCTTGCGGTCGAGGTGCCATGAGGTTCCCAGGCGTCGGCGGCTCGAGCTGTGTGAAGGCAATTCGGTGCGCTGTTACAGCGTGCCTGGGCAGCGGTGAGTGTGCTGCTGTAGGGTCCGCTGCGGGAGGGCGCCAGTGAGCCCGATCGGCCCGCGGTTGCGCCACTTTCTGGGAGCCCCACAGCCCGAGGGCTTTGTGGCCTCGAACGGCGGGCGCCTGCTAGCCCACGTCCGTCAGCTCGAGGTGCGTGCCCGTCAGGCGATGACGGCAGGGCTCGCCGGGCAGTACAACAGCGCCTTCAAGGGCCGCGGGCTTGAGTTTGAGGAGGTGCGCGAGTATCGCCGAGGCGACGACGTGCGCACCATCGACTGGAATGTCACCGCGCGAACCGGCCGTCTCCACGTCAAGCTGTTCCGTGAAGAGCGGGACCTGACCGTTCTGCTGCTAGCTGATCTGTCTGCGTCGACGCGTTTCGGCAGCGGCCCGATGACGGTTCATGATCTGATCGCCGAGGTCTCGGGCCTGTTCGCGCTCGCCGCCGGCCGGCGCGACCGGGTCGGCGCGGTGCTCTTCGACGATCACGTACGGGCGATCATCCCGCCGCGCCGCGGCTGGCGGCACGGGCTGCGTGTCGCCGGGCAGCTGCTGGGCGCGGAGCCGGCCGGTCGCGGCACGGCGGCCGGCGAGGCGATGGGCGCTGCCGCCCGGCTTCTGCATCGGCGCGGCATCGTGATTCCGGTCGTCGATCGGGCGTGTGTCCTGCCGTCACGCGAGCTTCGAGGCCTGGGCGCCCGCCACGACGTTGTCGTGATCAGGGTCGGGGACCCCCTGCTCGAGCGCAGTGCGTCGGAGGTGCCGTTACCCGTGAGCTGGGCGGAGGGACCGGGGCGGGCGGTGTTCGCGGGAGGGCGCCTGAAGCCGCCGCCGCCGGTGCCGGCGGGTGTGGATGTGCTGGAGCTGTCGACCGGCGAGGATTACCTGCCGGCAGTGAGGGCCCTTTTCCGCGAAAGGGAGCGGCGCCGTGCGCGCTGAGCTCTTGCGCATCCCTCTCCTGGTGGCGGCGCTGATGCCGGCAGCCGCCGGTACGGCTGCCGGGCCGAACCCACAGCTGCACGTGACAGTCCCGGCGGGACCGGCTGCAGTCGGAGATCGTGTCCCGGTCAGGGTCGAGGCGATGGACGGTGCCGGCGGGCTGTGGGGAGATGTTCAGGCGGAGGTCGGAGATCGGGGCGACTGGGCCGTGGCCGGGGCCCCGAAAACGGTGCCGGATGCCACCGTACCGACTTGGGTGGTCGAGTTGGTGCCGTTGCGCGTCGGCAAGCTGCCGCTGCCGCGGTTGCACGCCGCGCTGCGCTCGGCCGACGGTTCGCGGCGTGATGTGTCGGCGGCTGCAGAGCCCACCGTGACGGTGGCCTCGGTCCTGCCGCCCGGGAAGAAGATCAAGCCGGCTCCCCTGACTGCACCGATTGGCGCCCGAGGCTTCCCGTGGGAATGGGTGGTGCCGGGTGTCCTGCTGTTGCTGCCGGTCATCCTGCTGCTGCTGTGGTTCCTGCGCCGGCGACGGCGCCGCCGGAGCGACAGCGCGGGAGCGCCCGTGCTGTTGCCGCTGGACGAGCTGATGGCCCTAGTCGGCGAGCTGCGTGGCAGAATCGGCCACGTACCGGCCGAGCTGATCTGCGATCGTCTTGCCGCGGCTGTCCGACGCTTTCTCGCGCGTCGCAGCGGCGAGCCGGTGCAGGAAATGACCTCATTCGAAGTGCGCCGCCTGGCTCGGCGGAGTGCCTGGCCGTCCGGGGTTCAGGCTGCACTCGGAGAGGCGATGACACTGGCCGACGGTGTGCGTTTCGCCCGCCGGCCGGCAGGAGACGACGAGCTTGGACGGGGCCTCGATCGGACCGTGGAAGCGGCGCGCGAGCTCGATGCGCACCTCTCGGCCTGCGAGCTGGCGGATGCCGAGCAGGTGGCGCGGGAGGCCAGCGCATGATACGCCTCGCGCAACCGTGGTGGCTCGTGCTGGCGGGGACGGGCGTGCTGGCCGCAGCCCTGTGGTCGGTGCGGCGACTGTGGCAGCGGTACCCCTTTCCGCTGCGTATCGTGCGCAGCGCCAGAGGTGGTATTGCGGTGGGTGCGACGGTGATCGCCGGTCTTCTGGCCGCCGCCGCCCTGGTGCCGCTGGCGGTAGCTGCCGCACGTCCGCAGGAAGTTCTGTCACGGGAGATCGAGCATGCGAAGGGTGTGGACATTGTCATCGCACTCGACGTGTCGGGTTCGATGGCCGCGCTCGACTTCAAGCCGAGTGACCGTCTGGGTGTGGCCAAGCAGGTGATATCGGACTTCCTCGCCCGCCGGCCGGAGGACAGGATGGGCCTCGTCGTCTTCGCCGGCGCGGCGGTGACCCTCTGCCCGCTGACACTGGATCACGACGTGGCTCGGATGCTCCTCGACCGTGTGGCGCTGGGAGCGCTGCCGGACGGTACGGCGATCGGCATGGGGCTCGGCACCGCTGTCAACAGGCTGCGGCACTCCAAGGCGCGTTCGAAGATCATCGTCCTGGTAACAGATGGCGCGAACAACGCGGGAGAGCTCGATCCGATGGGGGCCGCAGAGCTGGCGCATGAGCAGGGCATCAAGGTCTACACGGTTCTGGTCGGCCGTGGCGGAGAGGTTCCGATCCCGCTGCGGTTCCAGGATCCGCGCACAGGCCAGGTTGTCACGCAGATCAGGCAGGTGCGGGTCGACGTCAATCCGGAGTTGCTCGCCAGCATTGCGCGCCAGACGGGCGGCGCGGCGTTCCGTGCCCGCGACTCGAGAGCGCTGCAGAGGGTCTTCGATGAGATTGACAGGATGGAGAAGACCAAGTTCTCGTCCGTCAAGCTCGTGCGCTACCGCGAGCGCTTCGAGCCGTGGGCGGCGGTGGCGCTGGCGCTGGTGCTCGCGGGTATCGTGGTCGAGTCCGCCCTCGGGAGATCGCCGTGGTGAGCTTTGCCGCCCCCGCGCGTCTGTGGCTGCTGGCGGTGCCGGTGGCGGCGGCGTTGGCGGTCGTCGTCCGTCACCGCTGGCGGCTTGCCGCCCAGCGGCGGCTGGCGAGCCCGTCGGTATGGCGGCGGTTGATGGGAGCTGCGCCCTCAACCGGGATCGCCCGGCTCCTGACGTGGTGTGCAGCGGCCGTGTTCTTGGTGCTCGCGCTGGCCAGGCCCCAGTGGGGCCAGACCCCGCGGGAGGTCTCGGTGCAAACTCGCGACGTCGTGCTGGCGATCGATGTCTCCGACTCCATGCGGTGCGAGGACGTCAAGCCGTCACGGTTGCGTCTTGGCCTCGAGGTGCTGCGGCGCGCCCTGCCGACGCTGGCCGGGAACAGGGTGGCTGCCGTCGTGTTCGCGGGTGATGCCTACCCCCTGGTCCCTCTCACCACCGACGTGGAGGCCGTGGCGACGTTCCTGGACAGCGTCGAGCCGGGCTCGATCGCCCTTCCGGGCTCGAACTTGGAGCGCGCCGTTGCAACCAGTCTTGAGCTGCTGCCGGACGCGGGCAAGGGTCGGGTCATCGTGCTCGTGACCGATGGCGAGAACCTGCAGGGAGACCTCGACCACGCCGTCTCGAGCCTCAAGGCCGCGGGTGTCCACCTCCTCGGCCTTCTCGTCGGGACCGCGGACGGCGGGCCGATTCCGCTGGCCGGACGGGACGGAAGTCTGCACTACAAGCATGATCGCAGCGGCGGGGTGGTGGTGACCCATGCCCGGCGTGCGACCCTGGAGCGCCTCGCCAAGGCTACCGGCGGCACGGTTGTCGATGCCTCGCAGCTGGAGTCGCCGGCCGATCTGGCGCGGCGGGTCGCCGCCCTTCAAAGCCGCACGGTCGGCAGCCGCCGCCGGGTCGCGCGCGTGGAGCGCTTCCAGCTCTTCCTGGCTGTAGCGGCGGGGCTGTTGCTGGCAGGGTTCGCCCTGTCGCCGTGGCGGCGCCTGACGGCGGTACTGGCGATCGTGTTGGCGCTCGGTGCTCCGGGTGCCTCGGCCCAAACGCCGACTCCGGCTGCGACCGGTGTCGCCGGGCCCCACGATGGTCGGGTCGAGGTGCCCTGGTACCAGCGCTGGGTTCCGGGAGGAAGCCGGCGCCTGGCGCGGTCAGGGGCCCGCTGCTACGAGAAGGGCGACCTGCCGAAGGCGACGCAGGCGTTCGCGGGAGCGGCGAGCCTCGACCCGCAGGATCCGGAACGCCAGTTCGACCTTGGAACGACCCTGGCGGCGCAGGGGAAGGTCAAGGACGCGACCCCATTCCTCGACCGGGCGAGGAAAGGCGGAGTGCCCGATGCGGCCTACAACCTCGGCACGGCGGCGCTGCAAGCGGAGCAGGCCGAGCCGGCAGTGAGATGGCTGCGTGACGCCCTCTTGGAGAACCCCAAGGACCCGCGTGCCAAGAGGAACTACGAGCTTGCCTTGCGGCTACTGAAGCAGCAGGAGAAGCACAACAAGAACCAGCCTGACAAGAAGGGCCGCAAGCAGCAGCAACCTCAGTCCCGGCAACAGAAGCCCGGGGCGACCCCGACCCCGACGCCGGCCTCCGGCGCCCGGCGGCGGCCGACCCCGGCTGCTGCCAACCCGTTGTACGGCGCCCTGGAGAGGGCGGAGGCCAAAGCGCGCAAGGCCATGCAGCGGCCGACTCCCAAGGCCGCCAAGGTGGAGGAGGACTGGTAGTGCGACGCCCGGTTTCGACCGTGATGGTCGCGCTCCTGGCGCTCTTGGTGGCGGTCGTGGCCGGCGCGGACGAACCCTCGCTCGAGGTCCATCTGAACCCCCAGCGGCTCGGCCTCCAAGACGTGACGCGGCTTACGATAACTGTCTCCGGAGGGAAGATCGAGGGGGCGCCGCCGCGCCCCGCCCAGCTGTCGAACCTCGAGATTGTCGGCGGCCCCAGCACCGAGCAGCAGTTCTCCTGGGTCAACGGCGTCGCGTCGTCGAGCACGCGGTTCGTCTACGTCCTCCAGCCCCTGGGGCTGGGGTCGGCCCGGGTCGGGCCGGTGACGGTGCGGATCGGCGGCAAAGAGCTGGCCTCGGCAGCGATCGAAGCCGAGGTGGTCGAGGGCAGTCTGGCCCCGCCGCAACGTCAGCGCCGGCTGCCGTGGAGCCCCTTGGATGATGTCCTCGGGCCCCGCTCCCGGCGCCAGGTGCAGGCGGAGGTGCGCCTGCTGGCGCCCAAGACGAAGCTGTACCTTGGTGAGTCCATCCCGATCACGGTGGTTCTCGAGACGACCGCCAGCGTCGAGGGCTTCCAGTGGGTCGACCCGCCGTCGTTTCCCGGCTGGTGGGTGCAGCGCGTGGACCTTCCCCAACAGGTGAGCGGTTCCTTGGTCGAGCGCGGCGGCAGGCGCCTGATGCAGTACCCCGTGGCACGCTACGTGATCATTCCACTCAAGGCGGGGATGCTGAAGGTGCCGGCGACCCGCGCGCGCATCGGGATTGGAGCGCCGAGCCTGTTCGGCCCCGGGCAGGTTCTGGAGCGGACGTCATCACAGCGTGACTTCGAGGTCATGCAGCGGCCGGTGCCGCCCGGCGGGTTCAGCGGTGCCGTGGGGAAGCTGTCGTACAGCGGCAAGGTGTCGCCGCAGAAGGTCCGTGTCGGCGACCCGCTGACAGTGACCATCAGCCTCGCGGGGAACGGCAATCTGCCGTTGGTCGGAGCCCCTGCGAGGTGGCCTTCGTGTAGCACGTGTGAGGCCTATCCGCCGGAAGAGAACAGCTCGGTGAAGGTGGATGGGGACGGCATCCATGGCACACGTACGTGGTCGACGACGATGGTGCCGCGGCAGTGGGGCGACCTCCGACTGCCCGCGGTCTCGCTGGCCGTCTTCGACCCCGTGAGCGTGACCTACCGGCGCCAGTCCGTCGGCCCCTTCACGGTCATGGTGTCGCCGCCGGCGGTCACGCCGACGCCGACGCCGCCAGCCGTGCCGCTTCCGCGACGGGCCGCGGCCGGCGCCGTGCGCACCATTGAGCACGACCGGCCCGCGCCCCGCTCGGATCGGGAGGGGTCGGCACCTTGGAGGTGGGTCCTGGGCGCTCTCGCCGTGGGCCTTTTTCTCGGCGCCGCGACGGCCCTGCTCCTACGCCGCCGGCGCCGGGTGCGAATCCCGAAGGCTGCCGCCGGTGAGTCAGCCGCCGAAAGGGCCAGGGAGCTGCAGGGTGTGCTCGAGCGCTGGTGGAGCGGTCTGCGGGAGAACGAGAAGACCCGGCCGCACGAGGAGAATGTCAGCTCCCTCAGGCGGGAGCTCGAGGGGATCCGCTTCGCGCCGGGACGCGCGGACCACACGGAGACCGTGCGGCAGCTCGAGGAGAGGCTCCGCAAGCTGCTGAGAGACGCGTGATAAACTGCCTGCGTGTCTGACTTTCAGGTCTTCAGTCTGGCGCTGGAGGAGATCGAGCCGTTTCTCGACAGGCGACGGTATGCGGCGTTCGTGCCGGTGCGTCTGCGGGCGGATGTCTTCCTGCGCGAGATCCTGAGTAAGGCGAACGACTTCTTGCCTTCGGGTGGCGGCTCCATTCTCATGGACAAGCCGTTCGAGAGGGGACGAAGCCCGGGCGAGACGCGGCTGCATTTCGTGGCGACGTTCGGGGCGCTAGCGGACCAGCTGGTGGGGATGTCACTGTCCGCCGACGAAGGTGTGGCGGGTCATGTGTATCGCACCGGTGAGCCGTACCTGATGGCAACGCCCGAGAGCGACCCGAACTTCTATGCCAAGTTCGACGAAACACACGGCTTTCACACCGAGAGTATGGTTGCAGTCCCGATCCGGATCGAGCGGACAGTGTGCGGCGTGCTCGAGCTCATCAACCGCTCCGACGGTCGTCCGTTTACCGAGAGGGACCGGCAGCTGCTCGAGATCTTCGCCCGCTACACGTCAGTGTTTATCGAGAACCTCCTGGATGCACAGCGGGCCAACGAGATGGCGCGGCGCGATGATCTTACCGGCCTCTACAACGACCGTTTCTTCCATCATCGGCTGACGGAGGACCTGGTCCGCGCCGACGTCATTGGGTCGTCGGTAGCGCTACTGTTCCTGGATCTGGACAACTTCAAGGATGTCAATGACACGCACGGACATCTCGCGGGCTCCCAGGTGCTCAAAGAGTTCGGGTTCTTGCTAAGCAAGACGGTGACAAGGGGAGGCGCAACCCTCGCTCGGTACGGCGGTGACGAGTTCGTGGTGATCCTGGCCGACGACGGGGAAGACGAAGCGCTCGAAACGGCGCGGCGGATTCAGTCCGCGATGCGTGACGCGACCTTCCTTCAGGGCACCTACACATGGGCAGAGAGGCCTGTCGTGTGGCGGCGCGATCTGACATGCTCGCTGGGTGTGGCCGTGTACCCCGACCACGTCTCACGCGAGGGCACCACGGACCTGAAGAAGAACCTGCTCCTACGGGCGGCGGACCAGGCCATGTACCGAGCCAAGGACGAGGGCAAAGATCGCATTCGGGTGGCTGAGGCGATCACGGTAGCGTAGCCCCGGCCATCGGTTGAGGATCTGAGCGACATGCAGAAGGGCCTACCACTCTTCCGTCAACCGACTCACGGCGGCCGGCTTGCCCCGCGGGGTGTGCTGGAGGTGACCGGTGGGAGGGCGGAGGAAGGGATCTACAGCTCGACCTTCAAGGCTCGGCCATGGCGGAGGCGCCGCAGGTCTCGCGGCGATCGCTCCGGAATGACTCGAGCCTATCATCCGCTGTGCGTCCCATGACGGAGACGGCTCCGTGGGCGAAGAGGGACTACGCCAGATTGGCACTCCTCGCCGCCGCGCGGTGGGAAGGATCATGGCAGGGAACTTGCTTTACTGTGCGGTGGTCGTGAGCGACCGCTCCGACCGCGACTCTACTGGAGGTGAAAGATGAAGCAGGAGCGGATGAGGCTCTTCTCCCTTGCCGGCGTGATCGTCGCCGCTGTGTTGTTCGGGATGGTCGTGGCAGGGGGCCTCAACCTGACGCCGCAGGTGGCGGCCGACCGCCCGGCGGCGACGCCGGCGGCGGCGCCGGCGCCGATGGCAGCACCGGACTTCGCGTCGCTCGCGGAGAGGGTCGTGCCGTCGGTGGTTTCGGTCTACGCGAAGGAGATCATCAAGCCCGGTGATCAGCAGCAGATGCGGGGCATGCCCAACGATCCCTTCCACTTCTTCTTCGGTCCGTTCAACAACCGGGACCGTCAGCAACAACAGGAACCGATCGTGCGGCCATCGGCGGGATCGGGGTTCTTCATCTCGTCGGACGGCGAGTTGCTCACCAACAACCACGTGGTCGAGAACGCCGATCAGCTCGAGATCCGCCTCAAGGACGGCAGCCGGTACGCGGTGAAGGTGGTCGGCCGGGACCCGGCGACGGACGTTGCCCTGATTCGGGTGGTCAAGCCGGACCGCGAGTTCCCGGTGCTGCCGCTCGGTGAGTCCAAGGCGGCGCGGGTCGGAGAGTGGGTGATGGCCGTGGGCAATCCCCTCAACATGGACCACACAGTGACCGTCGGCGTGGTGTCGGCGAAGGGGCGTGTGCTCGGAATCTCCGACACCTCTTTCGAGAACTTCATTCAGACCGACGCCGCCATCAACTTCGGAAACTCGGGCGGACCGCTGGTCGATCTCCAGGGTCGGGTGATCGGCATCAACACGGCGATCAACGCTCGCGGTCAAGGAATGGGCTTTGCGGTCCCGATCGATACCGCCAAGCTGATCCTGCCGCAGCTGCGGGAGCACGGCAAGGTTGTTCGCGGCTACCTCGGAGTGACCGTTCGCAACATCGGCCCCGAGCTGCAGGACGCGTTCGGTCTCAAGGATCGCAACGGCGCCTTTGTCGAGGAGGTGCTTTCGGGTCACTCCGGTGACAAGGCCGGGCTCGAGCACGGCGACGTCATCACCGAGATCAACGGCGATCCCGTCAAGGACACTCGCGGCCTGATCGATCGGATCTCGGCGACCCCGCCGGGTACCAAGGTCCGGCTCGAGGTCCTCCGCAACGGGAAGAACAAGGAGCTGTCGGCGGTGCTCGAGGAGCGCAAGGGCGACGAGAACAAGGAGGAAGGCGAGTCCGACCACGTCGAAGAGCAGGGCAGTCTCTCCGATCGTCTCGGCATCACGGTTTCCGACCTCACGCCCCGCGCACGCCAGATGTACCGCATCGATGACAGCGTCAGCGGTGTTGTGATCACGCATGTCAAGCCCGTGTCGGCAGCTGCGGACGACGGGCTGCAGCGTGGTGACGTCGTGACCGAGGTCAACGGCACCAAGGTCACCTCCGCGTCCGGCCTGGTGAACGCGGTGAAGGCGGTGCAGCGCGGCGGCTATGCACGCCTGTACGTGTACCGTCCGCAGGCGGACCGATCGTTCTTCGCCATCATCAAGCTCGACAAGTAACCCGCTCGCGAACCAACTTGAGGGCCCCGCCCGGCGGGGCCCTCTTTCTTTGGTTCGGAATACACTGTCGGAGTGGATGTTGTGGTGAGCGCATGAAGGTCCTTGTGGCGATGTCCGGAGGGCTCGACTCCTCGGTCGCGGCTCTCGAGATGGTGAAGGCAGGCCACCAGGTGGAGGCGATATTCCTACGGCTGTGGGATCCGCTCGCGAGCGGGAAGGGCTCACGCTGCTGCTCCATCGAGGACATGGAGGACGCGAGAATCGTGGCCGATGCCCTCGGCATACCGCTTCGCGAGGAGTGCACTTCGCGGCGGTTCTTCGACCAGGTGTTTCATGCCTCCCTGGAGCGCTACGCCGAGGGGCTGACGCCGAACCCGTGCGTCGTGTGCAATGAGAAGATCAAGTTCGCCGAGCTGGAGGCGGTGGCGGACGCGGCTGGTGCCGAGGTCCTGGTGACAGGGCACTACGCCCGACTGCGTGGCGGGGAAGGAGGGCCGGTGCAGCTGCTGCGGGGAGCCGACGCCGCGAAGGACCAGTCCTACTTTCTCCACCGGCTCGGGCAGGATCGCCTGCGGCGGGTGGCGTTTCCCGTCGGCGGCATGACGAAGGACGAGGTCCGCCGGAAGGCACGGGAGGCGGGCCTACACGTCGCGGGCAAGACAGAGAGCCAGGAGCTCTGCTTCGTTCCCGAGGGGACCTCGTATGCAGATCTGATGGAGGCCTGGCTGCCGGACCGAGTGCGAGCCGGCGAGATCGTGGACAGCGGCGGCCGGCGCCTTGGTTCGCACGGCGGCGTTCACCGTTTTACTGTGGGCCAGCGCCGCGGCCTCGGTGTTGCCTCGGACCGGCCCCTGTACGTCCTGAAGCTGCAGGCCGATACCGGGACCGTCGTGATCGGCGACCGTGACGAGCTGATGGCGTTCTCGTTCGAAGCAGACGATGCGCGCTGGGTCTCGGGTCGGCCCCCGGCCGCCAGGTTCACCTGCTCGGTGCAGGTTCGCTCGCGGCACCGTGCCGTTCCAGCCCGGGTCGAGGTTCGGGGTGAGGGCGTCCTGATCGTGCCGGTGGAGCCGATGCCGGCGCCTGCGCCGGGGCAAGCTGCCGTCCTTTACGACGGCGATGAAGTTCTCGGCGGCGGCTGGATCAGTGCCGCTGAGCGATGAGCCTGCGGTGGAGCCCAGGAGGAAATGACCCGCGCCACGGCAGATCCGCGGCCTGCGGCCGCACCCCTCGGGGACCGTCAGTCGGTCCTCGAGGCAAGCCTCGGTCCGTCCTGCCGGCCCTGAGGGGCCGCTGCGCTCGGATCTGCCTCCCGAGTCCTCCAGAGCATCAGGAGGCCCCCCTCCCTTCTGATGGGGGAGGGATCGCGCAGGAGCGCCCTCTCGCCCCCCGCCGCTGCACGAGTTTCGTCGCCGCGACCACGAGGTCAGCGACTCCTCGCTCGCTGGCAGCGAGGCGCGAGGAGAACGCCCTGCGCGATCCCGCTTGCACGGGTGTGGCGCGATCGCATGTCCCGTGCGGGCGTTGCCCGCAGCCCGCTGTGCGGGCCGGCGGGGCGGGAACGGACCGGTGCGTCGGCTCACGGCCGCACCCGTCGCGGTCGCCGGGAGGAACCGTGCTCGGAGGCTTACCCTCACCAGAGTTCGGGCCAAGTCTCCTGCGCCCGGTCCCCCCGCCGCCCGCGGCGGGACGGCCGCTCGCCTCCTTCCGTCCCGTCCCCGCCCCGCCGCGGGACCGTTCCTGGGGGAATACCCCGCGCCCGCCAAGCCGGTGATGAAGTGATTGAGTGATTACATGATGAAGTTCCCCCGCCCACCCGGGAGAAGGCGGACGTAGCGCGCTTCAGAAGACGGTGCGTTCGACGGAATGTGCCATCTATGACATCTCCGCTGGACGCGCTTCACGAGCCCATCGCGCTCGCGCGGAATGTCATAGGTGGCAATTCGCGGGGAAGGCGATCGGCTGTGTGGCCTCAGGGACCAGGGAGGCGGCTCGAGCGATTCCGAGCGGTCGCCGTGGAGACGCGGAACCGTTCTGGTGGCCTTGCGACCGCCCGGAATCGTGAGACGGGCGTTCGCCACGCGAACGCACGGCCGCCGGAGCCACAGAGAAGACCGCTCTCCCACGGCCCTTGGCTTTCGGAGAAGATGCCCCACCACTGACTTCACGACGCTACGGCCGGTCCGCGCCGCCGCGTCAATTCGTCGATTTCGTTGGCCCGCCGTCGGGGGATCTTGGTGTGGGCGGCTCCTGGATCGGACCGAACGTCTGCTCGTACATTTGCAGGTTGTGGGTGAGGGCGCGGAGCAGCTGACGTGCCTGGAACGGAGTCATCATGAGACGTGCGACAACCGGGATGTCCTGGCGGCCGGGAAGCGTGCGGCCGAAGTCGAGCACGACCTCGGAGTAGTTGTGGGCGATGCTAACGAAGTTCGAGTACTCACCCATGGCGACCTCTGCCGGCACACTCAGCTTGGGTGGTTGCGGCGGGCTGGATGGCTGGTTCGTCATGATTCCCTCCGGCGCCATTGTAGCCCTCACGACCCGAGCGGTGCTGCACGGTCTCCAGTGTGGGACAATGCTGCGCGAGCAGGAGGTTGCGCCATGAATAGGCTCGTAGCTGCGTCCCTGGTTGTGGCGGTGGTGGCGACCGTGGCGGTGGCGCAAGAGGCGGCCGATCCGTACGCCGCAGTCGACGCCGCCTGGCAGCAGAGAAGCGTGGGACAGAAGGACGGGTGGGCCGATCCAGCGGTTGCCAAGCGGGTCGGCGGCACGGCGGGGGAGGCGCTGAAGGCGCACCCGGGGGATCTCGGCGCGGCGTGGCGGGCGCTGCGGGCCGCCTACTACCTGGGGGAGGTGTCAGCGACAACCCAGGACGAGAAGCAGGCTGCCTTCGCCCGTGTCAAGCCGCTGTACGACAGATTCTGGCCGGTGCTCGTCCATCACGTTGAGGCGGCCTCCAACACCCGCTTCAAGCGTCTCGACGAAAGCCAGCGCGCGCGGGCTCTTGCCGACATGCCGGGCGCCAAGGAGTTCGTCTTCTGGTCGGCCGCGTGCTGGGGGAAGTGGGGGCTGGCCTACGGCAAGATGAAGGCGGCTCGGCAGGGAGTGGCGCACAAGGTGCGGGATCTTGCTGAGATTGTCGTCGCGATGGACGAGGGGTTCGAGTTCGCCGGCGGTCGCCGCATCCTCGGCCGTCTGCACGAGGTGTCGCCGCGGATCCCCTTCATTACCGGTTTCATCAAGCGCTCGTTGGCGCTCGAGAACCTGCGCCGGGCGGTCGAGATCGCTCCGCAGTACGGGCAGAACCAGCTCTTCCTGGCGGAGGCGGAGCACGATCTTGGCACCACGGCCGAGCGCGAGGGGGCGCCGCGGCGGCTCCAGCAGCTGCTCGAAAGCGCGCCGCTGGCCGGCTACGAGATCGAGGAGGCATTGACTCGTCGCGAGGCGCGCGAGCTGCTCGCCTCGTGGGAAGGCAAGTGAGCTCATCCCGGTTGCACACTGACGGCGTGCGAGGTCCGTCCGTGGATTCTGCGGGCCGGAAGGGGTGAGACCGGTATGAACACACCGGAGCTGCAGCAGCAGACACTGGAGCTGATCGAGCGGGTCGTGGGTCGGGTGGAGCAGCGGGCGACGCCCCTGTTCCACTCCTCGTCGGACGCGCTGCCTCAAAAGAGCGAGGTCATCTCGATCCTCCGCCACTGTCAGGAGATTCTCTTTCCCGGGTACTTCGGGGCGCAGGAGCTGTACAAGGGCAACCTGCGGTATCACCTCGGCGACCAGCTCTACATCCTCGCCCGGCGCCTCCGGCGCGAGGTCACGAAGGCGTTCGTGATGCCCGGGGACGCGACGATGACGATCGACGATGCCCGGAGCAGTGCGAGCGAGGTGGTGTTCAAGTTTCTCGCCGGGCTGCCCGAGATCATGGAGCTCGTGGGAGGCGATGTGCAAGCGGCGTACGATGGCGATCCCGCAGCCACACGGTTCGAAGAGATCATCATGGCCTACCCGGGCGTCAAGGCGGTCTACACCTACCGCTTGGCCCATCTCCTCTGTCAGCTCGGGGTTCCGCTGATCCCGCGCATCATGACCGAGTTCGCGCACAACGAAACCGGCGTCGACATCCACCCGGGCGCGCGTATCGGCCGCGACTTTTTTCTCGATCACGGGACCGGGGTCGTCGTCGGCGAGACCACCCTGATCGGAGATCGAGTGAAGCTGTATCAGGGGGTGACTCTCGGCGCCCTGTCGTTCCCGAAGGACGAGCGCGGTCGCCTCGTCCGTGGCGCCAAGCGACATCCGACCCTCGAGGACGACGTGGTGGTCTACGCACAGGCGACCATTCTGGGTGGCGACACCGTCATCGGTCGCGGTTCGGTGATCGGCGGCAACGTGTGGCTCACCTCGTCCGTACCCCCACGCACCAAGGTGGTCCTGTCGTCATCGCAGCTCGCCTATGAGGTGAAAACTACGGCCTCGTAGGGCAGACGGCGCTTGCGCAGGCAAACTCGGCCGCTCGTCGCGGTGGGCATCCGCCCGCGGCCCTGCGCACGGGCTGAACCCGAACTGAACGGGAGACCTCCTGGGGGGACCCCGCGCTTCCTCTGGCTCTCTTCTGAATGGCGTGATTCCGGGATGCGGGCAGCGCATCCAGAGGGGCCCGTGCCGCAGAGCCCGTCGGGAGCTCCGAACAGCTCCGCCTCGCTTCTCGGAGACGGGCTCTGCAGCGCGGGCTCCTGTGGTAGATTACCGGCCGTGCGACGCTACCGGATCTCCGTGCCCGCAGGACTGCTCGTGGCCGGCTGCTGCCTCGCGCCGGTGGTGCTTGCCGGCGGCCGCACTCCGACGCCGACACCGCCGATCGAGCAGCTGAGCGGCGGCGAGAAGGTCCATACCCTGATCGACCGCGTGGTGGCAGTGCAGCGTTCCCTGACCTCTCTGCGCGCCCGCTTCCGGCAGACCAAACGCCTGCAGGCGCTCAAAGAACCGGCGGTGTCGACGGGCACCCTGCGATTCCTGGCTCCGGACCGGGTTCGCTGGGACTACGACGCCCCCGAGCCGATGATTGTGCTGTTCGCCGACGGCGTGCTCACGACCTATGAGGTGTCTCGCGCTCACGCCGATCGCATCCACGTGCCGGCGCGCCAGCGACGGTTCCTGCGGGTGCTTACCGGGACCGAGCCTCTCGACCAGTTGATGAACCACTTCAGGGTGACGTTGCGTGACCCCGGCGGCAACGGCCCGTTCACCCTGCTGCTGGAGCCAACTCACCGGATGACGCGCCGTAAGGTGCGGAAGGTCGAGCTCGAGATCGACCGCAAGATCCTGCTCCCCATCAGCGTCGAGTACGTGGGCGCGAACGGCGATAGCACTCGGTACGAGTTTTCCGATATCGAGATCGACCCCAAGCTGAGCGCCAAGGTGTTCTCGCTGGAAATGGGCAAGGGCGTTCAGATGCGGACCCTCGACACGGCGCCGAAAGCTCCATGACGCTGCCATTCGCAGTCGTTCACCGGGACACGGCCACGGCCGCCCGGGCCGCGGAGCTCGCGACGCCGCACGGCGTGGTGCGGACACCCGCGTTTATGCCGGTGGGGACCGGCGGAACCGTCAAAGGGGTCGCGTCCTGGGAGCTTGAGAAGCTGGCGCCGGAGATGGTGCTGGCCAACACCTATCACCTCCTTCTCCGCCCCGGCGTCGAACGCCTGGTACGGCTCGGAGGTCTCCACCGTCTGCTGGCCTGGGACGGGCCGGTTCTCACCGACTCGGGCGGCTACCAGGTGTTTTCCCTGGCGGCGCGGCGCCGAGTCGATGATGACGGGGTGACGTTCCAGTCGCACATCGACGGTAGCTGTCAGCGTCTGACGCCGGAGTCTGTGGTCGACGTGCAGTCGCGATTCGGGGTCGATGTGGCGATGGTACTGGACGAGTGCCTGCCGTACCCGGCGGAGCGTGAGCTGTGCCGGATATCGATGCGGCGGTCGCTGCGGTGGGCCGAACGAGGCCTGGAACGGGCGAACAGTTTGCGATCCGCGACGCCCGGCTGGCGGGGCGGTCTGTTTGCCATCCAGCAGGGAGCGCTCGACCGCGGGCTCAGGGCCGAGTGCAGCGAGCGGCTGTGCGAGAGCCCGTTTGACGGCTTCGCGGTCGGCGGCCTCGCTGTCGGCGAGCCGCGCCAACGGCTTTACGAGTCGGTCGCCGAGTTCGCGCCGATGCTACCCGGTGGCCGTCCTCGCTACCTGATGGGCGTGGGCTATCCCGAAGACCTGCTGCATGCGGTAGCCTGTGGAGTCGACCTCTTCGACTGCGTCCTACCGACGCGGTCTGCCAGGACCGGCAAGGTGTTCACCTCCCGCGGCGAGCTGGTCATCAAGAACGCCGGGTTTTCTGACGATACGGAGCCCCTCGATCCGGCCTGCAGCTGTCCGACCTGCACGTCCTACTCCCGCGGCGCCCTCCGTCATCTCTTCGTGTCGCGCGAGGCCACCTCCGTGGTCCTGCTCACGGTTCACAACCTGACCTACTTCTTGAACTTGATGCGGAGCGCTCGGGAAGCTATCATGGCGGGCCGCTACACCGAGTTCCGGGCGCTTGTGGAGGGTGCCCGGGCGGAAGGTGGAGGGATCCCGGCCGCCGCCGGGGAAGGAGACCCGACATGACACAGGCCGCCCAGGGCGCAAGCCCTCTGATGACGTTCCTGCCGATCATTGCCATCTTCGCGGTGTTCTACTTCCTTCTCATCCTGCCTGCGCGCAAGCAGCAGAAGAAGAAGGAAGCGATGATCGCCGCGCTCAAGAAGGGCGACCGGGTGATCACATCCGGCGGAGTCCACGGGACGATCGCGGGCGTGGAGGACCAGACGTTGCTGCTCAAGATCGCGGAGAACGTGAAGATCCGCGTTTCCAAGTCCGCCGTCGCCGGTAAGGCCGGCACGGGCGAAACATCCGAGTGACTGTTCGGAGGAGCGAGTGGACAAGAAGCTGCTGTGGCGCATTGGACTGATCATCGCGGTCATCGCGATCTCGCTGGCATCGCTGTACCCGCCGAGCAAGAGGATCCACCTCGGGCTCGACCTGCGGGGAGGCATCCACCTGGTGCTGCGAGTCAACACGGCCGACGCGGTCAAGGCGGAGCTGGACGACGCCTCGCAGCGTCTGGTGAGCCAGGCCAAGCAGAAGGGGGTCGAGCTCGGCGACGTTCAGGTGGAGCCGAACGAACTGCTCTTCAAGGTCGGGGTTCCCTCGGGCACCGATGGGGGGACTCTGCGCGAGGTGGTCTCCTCGTACCTTCCGGAGTACAAGATGTCGCCGGGGGCGCAGGCGTGGACCTTCACGTTGCCTGCGAACGTGGCCCGCAATGTTCGCGACCTGGCGGTCAAGCAGGCCTTGGAGACGATCCGCAACCGCGTTGATCAGTTCGGCGTCTCAGAGCCGGTGATCCAGCGGCAGGGGATCGAAGGCCAGCGG
>Ga0307417_10000024_pt1 | contig 58244 bp, 51 predicted proteins | sample SalMarWE160210MG_2_FD_202514 | JGI IMG/M metagenome (GOLD analysis project Ga0307417, IMG submission 202514) | Salt marsh sediment microbial communities from the Plum Island Ecosystem LTER, Massachusetts, United States - WE1602-10 | ecosystem: Environmental > Aquatic > Marine > Intertidal zone... | reverse complement strand
TTGCCCGTCAGGGTGAAGCGGTACCAGGTTTTTCCATCGCGCTTGAAGCGTTCGAGCCCGGTGACGCCGACCGAGGACGAGTCCGCGCCGGTATCGAGCTTGGCGTCAAGCGCGATCCCGTAATCGGAGAAGGTCACGGTTTCGATCCAGCCTGCGACGGTGTGCATGGGATGATCTTGCGGTTGTGCGGATTGTGAAAATGCCCCGGCCGCCCAGAAGCCGGCAAGCGCGGAACCCAACAGCAGCCGCAACGGCATTTGCCGTCTCCTTTCGAATTTCAGGCGACGCATATCTCAAGACCACCGGCGCGCCGCATTGACGTGCATCAACCGTCGTTATGCTCTTAAAGCCCTGTTTTTCGCGCCTTTTGGGCCTCAGGCCGCCACCGCCCAATCGTTCGCCGCCACCACGCGAGTAACGAATTCCGAAATCGCGCTCAATGTCGCCTCTGGCGCGTCGCGCTGGGGCGAGTAGCGTGCATTCGGCAGCAGCGCGACCTCGACCGGGCAGTAGCATTCCCTCTCGGCGACTTCGATCTGCTTGACCGTGCCGTATTGGTCATCCTCGCCCTGCACGATCAGCACCGGCACGCGAATATAGGCGAGGAACTCGGTGATGTCCCACTTGCGGAATTCGGGATCGAGCCAGGCGTCGTTCCAGCCCCGGAAGGCGTTGTCGACGTCCGCATGCCAGCGCGCGAGACGCGCCCGCAGATCGTCGCTGTCGTAGGCCTCGCGTGCTTTCGCGATCGAGGCGATGCCCGCATCCTCGGTGAAGAAATGCGGCGCGATCAGCACCAGGCCGCCGATGCGGTGATCCTGACGGCTGCCGGCATAGATCGTTGCGATCGAGGCGCCGTCGCTGTGGCCAAGCAGGAGGCCGCGCTGAAAGCCGATTGTCTCGAGCAAACGCGACAACGTCTCACGCGCCTCGTTGTGCATGTAGCTGAGCGGGCGCGGCAACGCGACCAGGCTCGATTGACCATAGCCGGCGCGCGAATAAACGAAGACGCCGAGGCCAGTCGCGGTCTGCAGCCTGTCGGGGAAGTCGCGCCACAACCCGACGCAACCGAGGCCCTCGTGCAGCATGACAATTGTCGGCGCCGCCTGCGGCCGCGGGCCAATCATGCGGTATTCCAGGCGCTGGGAGCCGATGGAAAGGAAGCCGGAGTCGTCCAAGGGCACAGTCGTTATTTCCTCCTCGGAGTCATCGTCCGCGAAAGCGGACGATCCAGTATCCCCTGCGTTTGTTGTTTACCCCTGGTTTGGTGGGTACTAGATGCCCCGCTTTCGCGGGGCATGACACTCATGGGTTCCCTTCCGCTCTCAGCTTGAAGCGCTGGATCTTGCCGGTCGCGGTCTTCGGCAGTTCGGTGCGGAACTCGATCCAGCGCGGATATTTGAACGGCGCCAGCTTCTGTTTGACGTGCTCGCGCAACGCCTGGGCGAGCTCCTCGCTCGCCTTGTCGGGTAGCTTGAGCACCACGAAGGCTTTCGGCTTGACCAGCCTCTGATCGTCGAACCAGCCGACCACCGCCGCCTCCAGCACCTCCGGATGCGAGGAGAGCGCCGCCTCCACCTCGAAGGGCGAGACATACATGCCCGACACTTTCAACATGTCGTCCTGGCGGCCGGCGCAGACGTAATAGCCGTCCTCGTCCAGGAAATATTTGTCGCCCGAACGGGTCCATTCACCCTGGAAGGTAGAGCGCGACTTCTCGCGGTTGTTCCAATACATGATTGCGCTGCTCGGTCCGCGCACGTAGAGCTCGCCCAATTCGCCGCGCTCGACCTCCTGGCCGTCGTCACCGATCAGCTTGATATCGTAGCCGGGCACCGGCTTGCCGCTGGTGCCGTATTTGGTCGCGCCTTCCGCGTTGCTGCAATAGATATGCAGCATCTCGGTGCTGCCAAGGCCGTCGAGAATGTCGACGCCGTAGCGCGCCTTCCATTTGCGCGAGATTTCTTGCGGCAGCGCCTCGCCGGCCGAGATGCAGCGCTCCATCTTCACCTCGGAGCGCTCCGGGGCGCTTGGGCTCGCCAGGAACGCCGCATAGAAGGTCGGCACCCCGAAAAACGCCGTGACCGGATATTGCTTGAGCAGCGCCGCCACGCCGTCCGGCGTCGGCCGCTCGGGATTGAGCACGATGGTAGCGCCGGCGCTGAGCGCGAAGGTCAGGGCATTGCCGAGACCGTAGGCGAAGAACATTTTCGCCACCGAATAGACCACGTCGCTTTCGCGCAGGCTGGCGACCGGCGTGCCGTAGAGATCGGCGGTCAACTTCAAGCTGGCGTGGACGTGCACCGCGCCTTTCGGCTTGCCGGTCGAGCCCGAGGTGTAGAGCCAGAACGCGATGTCGTCGCAGGTCGTCGGCGCGGTATAATCCTCCGGCTCGTCGGCGCCGATCACGTCCTCGAATAGTCGGTAGCCGTGCGGATTGTCGCCTGAGACGATGACGTGCTCGAGATCGGGGCTTTCCTTGATGATCTTCTCGAATTTAGAAAACAGCGCCTCCGACACCACCAGGCATTTGGCGCGGCTGTCGGCCAGCATGAAGCGGTAGTCGTCCTCGGTGAGCAAAGTGTTCACCGGTACCGCCACGATGCCGCTCTTCAGGCAGCCGAGAAAGGCGGTCGGCCAGTCGATGGTATCGAGCATCACCAGCATGACGCGCTCTTCGCGCCGGATGCCTAAGCCGCGCAAAGCGGCGCCAAAGCGCGCAACCCGGTCGGCGAGCTGGCGATAGGTGAGCGTGTGCCGGCCGTCGATATAGGCCGGCTTGTCGGCGCGGCCGGCAGCGAGATTGTTTTGCAACACATCGGCGGCGAAGTTGTAATCGCGTGGGACCGCGCCCACGCTTTCGGGCGCGCCCGCTTCCGCCGCCTTTAGTTCGGCGACTGCCATTTGCTTTTCCTCCCGAGACGATGCGTATTATGCCCCCGCTCGCAATGTCCTGCCAAGCGCAGCATATTTCCTCCGCCATGGCCCGGACAGGCCGGCCGGGCGAGGAAAACCAATAACACGCCACAGGGAGCCGTTCTTATGATTTTCAGCCGCGACCGCATCCTGACCACGCATGTCGGCAGCCTGCCGCGCAACGAGAAACTGTCCGACCTGCTGGTGCGCCAGGAAGCCGGCGAGAAATTCGATGCCGCCGAGATGGCCGCCGAGATGGACAAGGCCGTGCGCCACGTGGTCGACAAGCTAGTGGAGGCCGGCATCGATATCGGCAACGACGGCGAGCAGCAGCGCGTCGGCTTCCAGACCTATGTGCCGCAGCGCATGAGCGGCTTCGGCGGCGTGTCCAAGCGACGGCGCGGGCGCGAGTTCGAGGAATTCCCCGAGCTGGTGGCCAGCATCATGCGGCGCTTTCCGCATGTCAGCAAGCAGCAGAACGCGCCCGAGTGTCAAGCCGAGCTGAAGTATCTCGACATCAAGCCGCTGGAGAGCGAGATCGCGCGCTTCAAGCGGATCGCCGACGGCAAGTTCGCGGAAGAATTCATGACCGTGCCCTCGCCCGGCATCATTTCGAGCACGATGCTCGACGCATTCTACGGCTCGCAGGACAAGTACCTCACCGCGCTATCGCGCGAGATGAAGAACGAATGCCAGGCGATTCACAAAGCGGGCCTCTTGTTGCAGGTCGACGCCCCCGATCTCGCCATGGATCGCGTCATGATGTACCGCGACCTCGATGACGCCGGCTTCGTTAAAACGGTGGAGCGGGGCATAACGGCCATCAACGAGATGATCGAAGGCATTCCGCGTGACCGCGTGCGGTTACACGTCTGTTACGGCAACTGGGAAGGGCCGCACATCTACGATATCCCGCTCGAGAAGATCCTGCCGGCACTTTACGGGGCGCAGGTCGGCGCGCTGTCGATCGAGTTTACCAATCCGCGCCATGCTCACGAATACGCGGCCTTCAAGAAACACCCGCTGCCGAAGGACATGCTGCTGATCCCCGGCGTGGTGGAGACCACGTCCAATTTCGTCGAGCACCCCGAAGTGGTCGCGCGCCGCATCGAGGAAGCCGTCGGCGCGGTCGGCGAGCGCGAGCGGGTGATCGCCGGCACCGATTGCGGTTTTGGCACCTTCACCAACCGCGAATGGGTGATCGAGCCGGCGGTGTGGCTGAAGCTCGCCGCCATCCGCAAGGGCGCGGATATCGCATCGAGCAGGCTGTGGGGGAAGAAGACCGCGGCATGATCACACTCTACGATTTCGGCAATTCGGTCTGCTGCCAGAAGGTGCGCATCACGCTGCGTGAGAAGGGGCTCGCGTGGGAGGCGGTCCGGGTCGATCTGTTCAAGGCCGAGCAGTACGACCCGAAATACCTCAAGCTCAATCCCAAGGGGCTGGTGCCGACGCTGGTGCACGAGGGCAACGCAATCGCCGAGTCGACGCTGATCTGCGAATACATCGACGACGCCTTTCCCGACCCGCCACTCAAGCCGGCGGACGCAGGCAGCCGCGCCCGCATGCGGATGTGGAGCAAGTTCGTCGACGAGGGCCTGTTCGAGGGCGTCACCGAGCTCAGCTTCTCGGCCATGTTCCGCGAGCGCATGAAGAATATGCCGGAAGAGATCCGCCGGGTGCGGTTCCGCAATATCGGCGATCCGCGCCGGCGCGACCGCTTCATGTCGACCTATGAGCTCGGTGTGCAGTCGCCTTTCGTGCTGCATGCCATCGGCGCCTATGAGCGGGCCTTCAAATACATGGAAGAAACGCTTGCCGAGGGCGGGCCGTGGCTCTTGGGCGAGCAGGTCACGCTTGCCGACATCAACATGATGCCGTTCGTGGCGCGGCTTGCTTATCTCGGCCTGCTCGACGTGTGGGTGGCGGACCGCCCGCATATCAAAGCGTGGTGGGAGTGCGTGCAGAAGTGGCCGAGCTTCAAGACGGGCCTGAGCGATCCCATCACCGAAACCGAATATGCCGAGATGGCGAAACATGGGCCGAAGATCCGCGACGCGGTGGCGGCGCGGCTGCAAGAAGTGCGCGACGCGATGCCGGTGAAGGCGGCGTAGCCGGCAGGCGGAGCCCGGCGCCGCCAGAGTGCGAGGGTCACGTCCGGAATAGGATTAAAGTCAAGAGCGCGGCCAAAAAATTTTCTGTCGTCCCGGGCGAGCGCGAAGCGCGAGACCCGGGACCCATAACCCCGGTGGTCACGATAAGGACAGACCGGGGTTATGGGTCCCCGCTTTCGCGGGGACGACAGTCGAAGGTGACCGGCCTATAATCCCGCCATCCCGCCAGCGATGAGCCGGCCAGCCAAGAACCCAATAAGGGAGAGGACGCCATGGACGAGAGAACACGCGAGCCGATGAAGATCACCGCCGAGGACATCAACCCGCGCTACAACTGGGGCCGCCATCTGCCGGTGCTTGGCACGATGGGCGTCGATTTCGAGGAACGCGTTGATTACCGACGCCTGCACCGCTACCGGCTCGGCCGCGCGCAGGCCGCGCTGGAGGCTTCCGATCTCGGCGCGCTGCTGCTGTTCGACGACAACAACATCCGCTACGTCACCTCGACCAAGATTGGCGAGTGGGCGCGCGACAAGCTTTCGCGCTGGGCGCTGCTGACACGCGGCGGCGATCCGATCCTGTGGGACTTCGGCTCGGCCGCCGTGCATCACAAGCTCTATTCGCCCTGGCTGAAGCCGGAGAACTGCAAGGCCGGATTGGTCGGCCTGCGCGGCACCGTCGATCCGGCCTTCGGCCTGATGAAGCACCATGCCGAGGAGATGGCCTCGATCCTCAAAAGCGCCGGCGTCGCCAAGATGCCGATCGGCGTCGACATCATCGAACCGCCGATGATGTTCGAGCTGGAGAAGGCGGGCTTGAAGATCAAGGACGGCCAACAGGTCATGCTGGAGGCGCGCGAAGTGAAATCGGCCGACGAGATTGCGCTGCTCAACCGCGCCGCCGCCATGGTAGACGGCGCCTACGATCTGATCGATCAGAAGCTGCGCCCGGGCGTGCAGGAAAACGACATCGTCGGCATGGTCAACGATTTCCTCTATCGCCACGGCTCCGACGACGTGGAGGCGATCAACGCCATCTCCGGCGAGCGCTGCAACCCGCACCCGCACAATTTCACCGACCGCATGATCCGCCCAGGCGACCAGGTGTTCTTCGATATCCTGCAGGCGTTCATGGGCTACCGCACCTGCTACTACCGCACCTTCAATGTCGGCCGCGCCACGCCCTCGCAGCACGACGCCTACAAGAAGTGCCGCGAATGGCTCGACCTGGCGATCGACCTGATCAAGCCGGGCGTCACCACCGATGAGATATGCGGCGTGTGGCCGAAGGCGCAGGAGTTCGGCTTCCCCGATGAATTGTCGGCCTTCGGCCTGCAATTCGGCCACGGCCTGGGCTTAAACCTGCACGAGCGGCCGATCATTTCCCGCGTGGTGTCGCTGGACCACCCGACCGTGATCAAGGAAGGCATGGTGTTCGCGCTGGAAACCTATTGCCCGGCGAGCGACGGCTATTCGGCGGCGCGCATCGAGGAGGAGGTGGTGGTGACCGACAAGGGCCACACCATTATCTCGCTGTTCCCGGCGGAGGAATTGCCGATCAGCGCGAGGTATTGAATTTAAATAAAGGCCAGATGACCTAATGCCTCTACTCACTGTTTGGGCATCGAATCCTTCTGCGGTTGGCGAATTTACCATTGAGCAGGTGGTCGCCACCGCAGGAGATGGCGTCCTTAAAGATGGGTCAGCCTGCGCGCAAGAATTGCGCGAGTATTTTGCGCAAATTCCATCAAGGAAAATTGCAGAATATGTCGATCGCTGCCTAGAAGCACCTTTTACTAAGAGTGGCATGGTGCTGCAGGACCTCGTCAATGAGATTGGTCGAAGACTTGATTACAAAGCTACCAATTGCGCTTATCAAGGCTCGGCAGGGCGTATCGGATTCGACGGAATTTGGTTGTCGCCTGAAGGAAATTCGATTGTCATCGAGGTAAAGACAACAGATGTGTATCGGATTTCTCTCGACACAATTTCCGAATATCGCAAGAAGTTAATTGATCAAAATAGAATTTCGTCGAAATCGTCAATTCTAATTGTCGTTGGCCGAGATGATACAGGAGAGCTTGAGGCACAAGTAAGAGGCTCACGTCACGCGTGGGATATTCGTCTCATCAGCACTGACGCCTTGCTTAAGCTCTTGCGACTAAAAGAAAGCTCAGAAGAGCTAGAGACCGGCTCTAAGATACGAAGCCTCCTAACGCCGATGGAATACACGCGCCTCGATGAAATGGTCGACGTTATGTTTACAACGGCTTCAGATATTGAATCTTCTAGCGACGAAATTTCAAGAGACGACGAAGGTGAAGACGAAGGACATGATTCAAATAGGATCGAAGAAGCTCCACAGCCAAAGAAGGTCTGGCAATTTACTGACGGCACATTACTACAAAACCAGAGGGAAAGAATAGTAGCTACCCTTGAAAAGAAGGTCGGCACCAAGTTGATAAGCAAGAGTCGAGCGCTTTATTGGGATGCCAACCACGAGATTCGAGCGGCCTGCACGATTTCAAAACACTACACGCGTCACAGGCATTATTCTTATTGGTATGCTTACCATCCTCAGTGGGACGAATTCTTACAAGAGGGAAAAAGGGCCTTTTTCGTTCTGGGCTGCATGGACGTTCCCACCGCCTTTGCGATTCCTTGGAATGTTATCCATTCGGTACTGCCCGATCTGAATACAACTGCCACTGACCGAAACACTTATTGGCATATTCACGTTGCGGAGCCCAAACCCAATTCGTACGCATTACTCGTGCCGAAGCGATCGGCACAGCTACCCTTAGACGAGTATAGTATTCCGTTAGCCGGGCCGTAATCATACTCATGTTCGCCGCGTTCTCGACGCTCTTGGTCTGTATGTTTGCGAGGTTGAAGTGATGGCGCCCAAGAAGCCGCCCGCAAAACCGCTCGCGAACCCCTACGTGCCGCGCTACGTCTCGCCCAAGGAGCGGGCGGAGAACCGAGCGCGCTGGCGGCGGTTCTTCTATGGGACGGCAGTGGTGCTGGCAGTCGTGGTCATGCTGATGCTGTACGGCTACAGCGACCAGGCTCCGCACTGGCTGCGCGCGGCGACCGAGAATGTCGATGCGGTATTCGACTATCCCCTGCTGCGGCTGATCGCGCTGATCACGGGCTAGGCGCGCCTCGCCCATGGCAACAAAACCGAAAATCGCGGTCCTGGGCGCCGGCATGGGCGGGCTGGCCATGGCTGCCCTGCTGCATCGCGCCGGCGTCGCCGTGACGGTGTACGAGCAGGCCAAGGCCTTCGCGCGCGTCGGCGCCGGCATCCAGATGAGCCCGAACGCACTGCGCGTGCTGCGCGCGCTCGATCTCGAAGAGCACATCCGAAGCGTTGCGTTGCAGCCGCGTTACTGGCGCAACCGGACATGGGACACGGGCGAGATACAATTCGAGTTGCCGCTCGGCGTCGAGGCCGAAGCGCGCTACGGCGCGCCCTATCTGCTTGGCCATCGCGCCGACCTGCACGCGGCGCTTCTGTCGCGCGTGCCCGATGCGGCAATCGTGCTGGACAAGCGGCTGACCGATCTCAGTCAGAGCGAAACCGGCGTGACGATGACGTTCGCCGACGGCACATCCGCCGCCGCCGATATCCTGATTGCCACCGATGGCCTGCATTCGCGCGTGCGCGAAATCTTGTTCGGCCCGGAACAGCCGCGCTTCACCGGCAATGTCGCCTACCGCGCCGTGTTTCCAGCGGCGCGGCTCGGCGGCCTCGCGCTCGACGACAATTGCAAATGGTGGGGGCCGGACCGCCACATCGTGATCTATTACGTCAACCCGCAAAAGGACGAGCTCTATTTTGTCACCAGTGTGCCGGACCAGGAATGGAAGCTCGACTCGTGGTCGGCGATGGGTGACTTACGCGATTTGCGCGCGGCATTCGAGGGCTTTCACCCGGACGTGATCCGCGTGCTCGAGGCTTGTCCGGCCGTGCACAAATGGGCGCTCGCCGACCGCGATCCGATGCCGCGCTGGAGCACGGGACGCATCATGCTGATGGGCGACGCCGCGCATCCGATGACGCCGACCATGGCGCAGGGCGCGGCGCAGTCGCTGGAGGACGCCATGATCATGGCGCGCTGCCTTGAACGCTTCGGCTACGAGGACGTGGGCAGCGCCTTCCGCACCTTCGAGGCGCACCGGCAGGCGCGCGCGGCGCAGATCCAGGTCACGTCGCACCGCAACGTGTGGATGCGCGGGCGCACCGACGGCGGCTGGCTGTACGACTACGACGCCTGCACCGCGCCGCTCGATGCGGCGGCGCCGGACGCGGCGGAGTAGCTAGCGAGCCGCGGGGACGAACCGGCGCCACAGCACGAGCGCAATGGCCGCCGTCACGATGCCGACCGCCAGCAGGCCGATGTGTCCGGCTTGCGGCACGAATTGCCGGTAGATGAATCCCGCCGCCAGCGCGCCGGCGGTCGCGGCGCTCACGTCGCCGAGCACGCCGAGACGGCCGCCCTCCATATAGATGCCGACGAGCCAGCCAACGGTGTTGCCGACGCACAGCATGAGCACGATGCTGAAGAGGTCCATGCCTTGGCAGCCGGCCGTTCCGGCGCGCGTTATCGCGCACCGATCAGGCTAGCAGTCCCATCGCCCTTTCGAAATCGCGACGCACCTCGGCCGGCTGGCCGTAGTGGTGACGGAAGCCGGCGAGGCGCTCTTTCAACAGCGGGTGCTTGTCGTAGTCGGCGAGCGGCACACCCTCGACATTGTATTTACGCATGACGTCGGGCAGCGCCACGCAGGCGGCCTTGGCCGGATCGCGGACGATGCCGGAGGGGTCCTCGCCCTTGGCGACCTTGTCGAGGTCGGCGAAGAAGCGCTTGCGCATCTCCATGATGCCGATGTCGCTCGAGCGCAAATTCTCCTTGGTGCGGTCGGCGATGCGGCCCTGCCCGACCCAGCCGATGATGTCCTGGTTGACGACGTGGCTGTCGATGAAGCGACCGGCTTCGTCGCGCACCGGGCTGACCCAGGTCGGGATTTCGTCCTGCACGTAAGGCTCGCGCCCCTTGGGCACGCGCATGAAGAACCAAGAGATGCTGAGCGTGTTCTCGTCGTCAACCGGCACGCGCCATTCGAAATGCATGCCGAGATAGAAGCCGTTCGGCCACAGCGCCACGCGGCCGACCGACCAGTTGGGATCGGCCTCGCTGCCGCCCTCGCGGATACGGCGGTAGATGAAGCCGTACTCGAACTCGTCATAGGCGATCTTCAAGTGACGTGCGGCTTTATTGTCGTGGCCGCGCAATTGCGCGCTCCAGTTCTCGTGCATCCATTCAAAATGGACGGGATCAATGGAGTTCTCCTGGCACTGGAACCAGTTGCAGGGAACGTCGGCCTTAACGATCTCGCGGAAGCCATTTTTGAACGTAAACGGCTCCCATACCGGCAATTCGGGCGCCGGCTGCGGGCCCATATAAGCCCACAACAGGCCGGCGAGCTCGCGTACCGGATAGGCGGCGATGGCGCAGCCGTCGCGCGATTTCGGATTGGGATTGGCGACGTCCTCGTAGGGCTGCTCGATGCAAGCACCGCGCTCGTCGAATTTCCAGCCATGATAGAAGCAGCGCAGGCCGTTCTCTTCCACGGTGCCGCAACTAAGATCGGCGCCGCGGTGTGCGCAGTGCCGCGCGATGAGGCCAAAGCGGCCGCTCAGGTCCTTGTAGAGCGTCAAGTCTTCACCCAAGAGACGCACCGGCTTGATCGGCTTATCGGCGCTGAACTCGCTGGCGCCGGCAATGGGCATCCAATAGCGCCGCAGCAGATCGCCCATGGGCGTGCCGGGCCCGACGCGGGTGAGCTTGTCGTTCCTGGCGGCGGTGAGCACGGTGAACGCCTACGCGCTCATTTTGCCGGAAACGCGCTTACGCACTTTTCGCCTGCTTCTCTTTCAGGTGCGGGAATTTCTCGCTCAGCAGCGAGCCGAAATAATAGGTCGGCTTGAAGGCCGGCTGGGCGCGGATATTGTCGAACCAGGTCACCACGCGCGGCAGGTCGGCCCAGTCGGCCAGCCCAAGATCATCCATGCGCACCAGCGCCGGCATCACCGCCACGTCGGCGAGCGTTATGTCCTTGCCGAGCAGCCAGGGGCCGCCGCTGGCCTCGATCTCGGCGTCCATGCGCTCCCAGGCGCGGCGCAAGCGGGCGAGCGCCGCGTCCATCTCGGCCTTGGGAAAGCCGGTCTGGCCCATGGTCAGCATGAACTCGCGGCGCAGCGGCTTCGACTCCGCCATCGCCACGAAATCCTCGCGGCTCATCTTCTGGAAGCCCGGCAGGAAGGCGAGGTTGAAGGTGGGGAAGCGCACCGAGGCGGCCGGCATCTCGTCGATGTAGTGCATGAGCGCGCGCATGTGGGCGCGCTTGACCGGATCCTTCGGCGTGAAGCTTTTCTCCGGCGCGACCTCGTCGAGATATTCGGTGATGACGGTGGAATCGATGACGATCTGGCCGTCGTGGTCGAGGGTGGGCACCACGCCGTTGGGATTGAGCTTGAGGTAGTCGGGCTTGAGCTGGTCACCGGCCGACAGGTTGAGCTCGACCAGATCGAACGGCAGCTGCTTGGAATTGAGCACGAAGCGCACGCGCTGACTGCAGGTCGACTGCGGCGCGCTATAGAGCTTGAAGGCCATGGACGTCTCCCGCTTTTGTTGACGCCAATGATGCGTCAAATGGGTGGCGCGAATCCACCGTTAAATGCGCTGCTAACCAAGTTGTGACGAGACACCGGTCTTTATCACCGGCGACGGCTTCGCCAACGGCGCGCGGAAAATAGCCAAGCCGTGAGAACAATCGCCTCCCGCTGTCGTCCCGGGCGAGCGCAAGCGAGGCCCGGGACCCATACGCCGTGTGCTGTCGAGAGGTTGCGGCGTATGGGTCCCCGCCTTCGCGGGAACGACAGCGGAGAGGCTTGCGCTTAACTCTCCAGCCCGGTCGGGACGTTCTTGTTTTCCGGCTCGAGCTTCATGCCGGCGGCGAGCGCCATGGTTTCGGCCAGCGCGGCGAAGTCCTTCTGGATGTATTCTTGCGGGTTCTTCTGCAGCATGGCATGGCCGAAATGGCCTTGTAGCACCTCGCGCGTGGCCGCCGTCACCGGCATCGGCACGTCCATCTCGCGGCCGAGCTCGAGACCAAGGTCGAGGTCCTTGCGCAGCAGCTCCGGCGTGAAGGTCGTGGTCCAGTCGAGATTCACCAGCGCCGGTGACTTGTAGGCCGTGAACATCGAGCCCATCACCGAATTGTTGAGGAAGGCGAGGAACTGGTGACGGGGCACGCCCATCTTGTTGGTCAGCAGCATGATCTCGATCAGGTTCTCGATCACCACGCCGAGCATGACGTTGTGCGCGATCTTGCACACGCGCGCCAGCTCGCCCTCGCCGGCCAGCGCCACGCCGCGCGGCGCGATCGCCTCCATCAACGGCATCACGGTTTTACAGGCGGCTTCCGGGCCGGAGAGGATGGCGGACAATTTGCCGGCCTTGATCACCTTGGCGTTTCCGGACACCGGCGCCGCGACGTAGTCGGCGCCGCGCTCCTTCAGCTGCTTGCGGATTGCGGCGGATTCCTCGACCGAGATGGTCGAGCAATCGACGAACACCTTGGGCAACTCGCCGGCGGCGGCAACGCCGTCCTTGCCGAAAATTACCTGCTCTAGATCCTTGCCGGTCGAGACGATGGAGAACACCACGTCGCAAGAGGCGAGGTCGGAGAGCTTGTCGACGAGTGTGGCGCCCTTGGCGGCCAGCGGCTCGGCCTTGGCGCGGGTTCGATTCCAGACCGACACGCCGTGGCCGGCCTTGAGCAGGCGCTCAGCCATGGGCGTGCCCATGCGGCCGGCGCCGATCCAGCCAATCTTCAGGGTATTCTTCGACATCACGAAACTCTCCCGTTGCACTATTGGCCGCGGCTTTAGCCGGTCCGCGCACAATCTGCCAGCGCCAAAAGCCGGTGCCGCGGCCAGCATCTTGCGGGCGGCCAAGCAACACCGCCCTCGCTTGAGGTAGGCTCTGCCGGGGCATTATCCTGTCCGCCGGGCAGGAACAAGGCGGGTGTCGGTGTAATGAATGCAGAACACGCGAGCGGCCCGGTTCTCTGGCGGGTGGACGAGCGCGGCGTCGCGCGCGTCACGCTCAATCGCCCGGAGGTCTACAACGCCTATAACGGCGAGATGATCGAGGCGCTGCTTTCGGCCTATGACGATCTCGCCGGGCGCGCTTTACGCGCCGTGGTGATCACCGGCGAGGGGCGCAATTTCCAGGCCGGCGCCGACATCAACTGGCTCGACGCGGTGCGTCGCTCCTCGCCGCAGGAGAATTTGCGCGCCTCGCGCATGACCGCGGCTGCAGTGCAGCGGCTGAACCTCCTGCCCGTGCCGACGGTGGCGCTGGTGCAGGGCGCCTGCTTCGGCGGCGGCACCGGCATCGTCTCGGCCTGCGACATCGTGATCGCCGCCGACAATGCCAGCTTCTCGATCGCGGAGGTGCGCGTGGGCGTGGCGGGCACCATCATCGTGCCGCAGCTCAACGACGCTATCGGCCTGCGCCAGGCCCGGCGCTACGCGCTGACCGGCGAGCGCTTCGACGCCGGCGAGGCGCGCCGCATCGGCCTGGTGCACGAGGTGGTGCCGCTGGCCGAGCTGGCGGCGGCAGGCGAGCGCATCGTCGGGCATCTGCTGGCGAGCGGGCCGGAGGCGGTGGCTGCGACCAAGATGGCCGCGCTGCGCTTTGCCTGGAGCGATCTCGATGACAAGACTTTCAGCGGGTTGATCGAAAGCCATTCCGCCCGGCGTCAGAGCGACGAGGCCGCCGAGGGCTTAAGCGCCTTCCGCGAGAAGCGGCCGCCGCGCTGGGCGCCGCGCAAGAGCAAGGCTTGAGCGGCGCCCCGGAGGGCGGTAAGCCATCGCCCGGCGCGGTCCCGCGCCGGCCTTCTTTTTGAAATCAATCGGAGACGCAAATGTCCGCCGCCAACACACCGCTCGGCAAGGGCGGGGAGCCCGTGAGCTGGAATTTCAAGCTGCTCGCGCAGAACGACCTCGGTGGCTTCGGCGGCATGGGCGAAGGCATGTCGGTGCAACTCGCCAAGGACGGGCGCCGCATCATCTGGCTGGCGCACGAGAGCGCGCCGAAGAATTTCACCGGCGTCGACGTCACCGATCCGCGCAATCCCAAGGTCGTGGTACAGACCGAGCTGCCGCAGGTCTTCATGCGCTCGAACTCGCTGGAACTGTCCGGCGACATCATGGCGGTGGCCTATCAGACGCAGAAGCCGGGCCAGCAGCCGGCCGGGCTCGAGCTGTTCGACGTATCGGTGCCGGAGAAGCCGCGCTCGATCTCGTTCTTCGACTGCTCGGGCGCCACCTCGCGCGGCGTGCATCAGCTGTGGTTCTGCGACGGCGAATACGTGCACATGGCGGCGGGCGGCGCCGATTTTAAGCCCAGCCATCCGCTCGACGACCAGTTCTATCGCTGCATCGACGTGCGCAACCCGTCGAAACCGGTGGAGGCCGGGCGCTGGTGGATGCCGGGCACGCGCCAGGGCGACAGCGCGCCGCCGCCGCCACGCCATAAGCTCGACAAGGGCTATCGCGCGCACAACACCAATGTCTACAGGCAGCGGCCCGACCGGCTCTACCTGGCATATATCGACGGCGGCATGTTCGTCATGGACATCGCCGACAAGGTGCACCCGAAGCCGATCTCGCACTGGACCAATTCGCCGCCCTATACCGGCTTCATGCATACGGTGATGCCGCTGTTCGCGCGCAACCTGCTGATCGTCACCGATGAGTCGACCGAGAACAGCGCCAAGGACTGGCCCAAGCTGGTGTGGATTTTGGACGCGCGCGACGAGACCCACTTGGTCTCGATCTCCACCTGCCCGCTGCCGCCGGTCGACGCCTATAAGGACCGCGGCGGCCGCTTCGGCGCGCATAACCTGCATGAGAACCCGCCGGTGCCGACCGCCTGGAATTCGGACCAGATCGTGCTCGGCACCTTCTTCAACGGAGGCCTGCGCGCCTACGACATTTCCAATCCGTACCAGCCGAAGGAAGTCGCCGCCTTCGTGCCGCCGCCGCCAAAAGGCACGCCGGTCGGCGCGATCCAGCTCAACGACGTGTTCGTCGACGAGCGCGGCATCGTCTACACCATGGATCGCTTCAGCGGTGGGCTGTACGTGCTGGAGATGGATATTTAATTCGAAGCGCGCGCAGACGCATATTCCGTTCATTCCCGCGTAAGCGGGAATCCAGTGCTACAGAACTGGGTCCCCGCTTTCGCGGGGACGAGCGGAGGATAGCTAAACGCTTGGCCATATCGATACCGCGGTGTTTACTGGATTACCCGCCTTCGCGGGCGATGACGGCATGAGCATGAACTCCCTCTTCCCCTCCCCGGCCGCCGGACGCTTTGGGCGCAGGTTCAAGCGCGCGCGCGGTGCCCGCGTGCCGGTGACAGTGGTCACCGGCTTCCTGGGCGCCGGCAAGACCACGCTGCTGCGCTGTTTCCTGGCAACGCCGGAAGGGAAAAGCACCGCAGTGGTGGTGAACGAGTTCGGTGCCGCGGCAATCGACGACGCGCTGGTACGGGAAAGCGCCGACGAGACCGTGCTGCTCGGCAATGGCTGCCTGTGCTGCATCACCCGCAGCGATCTGCAACTGGCGCTGCGCCGCCTGGTGATCGAGCGCGAGCGCGGCGAAATCCCCGACTTCAATCGTATCGTGATCGAGACCTCAGGGCTCGCAGACCCTTCTCCGATCCTGCAAACCTTCACCACCGACCGCGCGCTGGGCGAGGTGTTCGCCATCGAGGCGGTGGTGACGGTGGTGGACGCCGAGACCGGCGCCGATACGTTTTCCTGGTCGGCGGAGGCGCGCAAGCAGGTGATCCTGGCCGACCGGCTGGTCGTCACCAAGACCGACATCGCCGGCGAAGGGGCGGCCGAGCGGCTCGCCGCGCAATTGCGCGCGCTCAATCCCGGCGCGGAGATCTTGCAGGCCGTCAACGGCGCGCTCGATCCGACGCGGCTCACCGAGCCGGCCGCTGACCAGCGCAACGCCTACGTCGCGGAAGCAACCCACAGCGACGGCATCGTGAGTTTCGTTATCAGCGAGGATAAGCCAATGCCGTGGCAAGTCTTCGCGCGCGCCATGGACACGCTGATGGCGATGCGTGGGCCCGACCTGCTGCGGGTGAAGGGCTTCCTCAACGTGGAAGGCTGCCCGGGGCCGGTGGTGGTGCAATTCGTACAGCATCTGGCGCACCCGCCAGTCGAGCTGACCGAATGGCCGGATGAGAATCGCGCCAGCCGCGTGGTTTTCATCACGCGCAATATTTCGGAAACGCAAGTACGCGATCTATTGGGCGCGGTGCGCGCGCTGCAAATTTAATAGCCGTCGTCTCTGCTAAAGCAGCTACCCAGTAATCAGCAACGCTTCGCGGCTCATGCTCCAGCATAGACTGCTGGACCACTTTATAGTCCGAGCCCTAAATACGATTCACAATGGAACCTTTTGTCATCAAAGAGCGCGGCTGAAGGCGACTGCTTACTTTGCCTTCCGACGCGAACGCCTAATGATGAAATAGGCCCCTCCCGCTACAATCAAGACCGAGAGCCCAGCGCCAGCAATAGGGCCTGGTGCGCCGCGAAATTCTCGTGGCGTACTTCGAAATTCCCGCAGATCATGCGGGATGCGGCCCATAGCTGATACCGAATTAATAAAAATACCGAGAAATACCGCAACCATCATTGATATGATCGCTGTCAACGCACGCATTTAATCTTGCTCCGCTTTATCACTATCAATAGTTGGCCACAAAAAAATGCTAGATTAGCTTTTCGCGCCGATCAAGGGGGATCAGGGGCGTCTGAAAGCAAATAAAATGCATATAAAAAGCAGACAAATAATAGGCGCTAGCGGATAATTCTCCTCGCTGTGCCTAATGTTAATGGCGGTGCGCGCGCTGACTTAGCTGCTCAAGCTGGCGCCAGCCGCGACACACTGTCGCGGGCGGCGGCGATGATGTCGCGCACCGCGGCGTCGTTGCCCGGCGCCATGACATGGCAGCCCGCGACCTGCGGGATGGCGGCAAGCTCGGCGACCATGTCGAGGCAGATGCGGCGGCCCTCCGCCGCCGGATCGCTCGCCCGCTCCATGCGATCGACGATGGCGTCGGGGATGATGGCACCGTGAAGCTTCTCCCTGATCCAGCGCGCCGATTTCGCCGAGCGCAGCGGCACGATGCCGATCAGCACGAAAAGCTTGCTGGCGATGCCGCGCTCGGCAAGCTGCGCCGTGTAGCGGCGCGCCACGCCGGCATCCATGCAGAACTGCGTTTGGATGAATTGCGCGCCGGCGGCGACCTTGGCTTCGAGGCCTTCGGGCACCCAGCCCGGCGGCGGATCGACCGGATTATCGGCGGCGCCGAGAAAGAAATCGGCGCGGCCGGTGATCTTGCGGCCCGACGGAAGTTCGCCGGTATCGCGTAAGGCGCGCGCGGTTTCCAGCAGCTGGCGCGGATCGAGATCGAACACCGGCTTGGCGTCGGGCTGGTCGCCGGCGCTCGGATCGTCGCCGCGCAGGATCAGCAAATTGCGCACGCCCGATGCCGCCGCGCTGATGAGATCGCTCTGCAAGGCAATGCGGTTGCGATCGCGGCAGGTGAGCTGGAGGATCGGCTCGATGCCTTGCTCTATCAGCATTGCCGCCGCCGTCACCGCGCCCAGATGCGGACGCGCGCCGGCGCCGTCGGTGATGTTGACCGCGTCGGCCAGCTCTTTGAGCGGTATGGCTTTGGCGAGCAACTCGCCACGCTCGGTGGACACCGGCGGCGTCACCTCAGCGGTGATCACGAAGCGGCCGGCGCTCAGCTTGCCTTGCAGGTTCATTGCCATCGCAACGAAGTCGCAAAATCCAGTGGACCTTGCAAGCACAACAATGTGAGATGGGCGGGCAACGGCGGAAATGCCGCCGTTATGTGGGTCGACATGTTTCAACCGGCGAAATCCATTAAAGATGCACTTGGCTGCGTGACCGACGGCTGCATGCTGGTGGTGCCGCGCGAAGTGTCCGGCGTGCCAATGGCGGCAACGCGGGCGCTGATCCGCCGCGGCGTCAAACGGCTGCACCTGGTGGCGCTGCCGACCTCCAGCCTGCAAACCGACCTGCTGATTGGCGCCGGTTGCATCGCGACGCTGGAGACGAGCGCGGTCAGCCTGGGCGAGTTCGGTCCGGCGCCGCGATTTTGCGCGGCCGTCACCGAAGGCAGCATCGCGATGAAGGACGCCACCTGTCCGGCGCTGCACGCCGCGTTGCAGGCGGCGGAAAAGGGTGTGCCGTTCATGCCGCTGCGTGGGCTCATCGGCTCCGACGTGCTGAAATACCGCGACGACTGGAAGGTGATCGACAGCCCGTTCGGCAACAACGACCCGATCGTGCTGTTGCCGGCGATCAAGCCGGACGTGGCGATCTTTCATGCGCCGATGGCCGATCGTTTCGGCAATGTCTGGATCGGCCGGCAGCGCGAACTGGCAATGATGGCGCATGCGGCTGAGAAGACCGTCGCGACGGTGGAAAAGATGCACGACGGCAATCTGCTCGACGACCCAGTGCTGGCAGTCGGCACGCTGCCGGGTTTCTACGTCGAGAGCGTCGCCATCGCCGAACGCGGCGCCTGGCCGCTGCCGCTGCCCGACCATTACGGCGCCGACGCCGAGCATCTCGCGCTCTATGCGCGCATGGCGGCAACGCCGGAAGGTTTCGCAGAATACTTGGACAAGTACGTCCATGACCGCCGCGCCGCTTAACTTCCGGGACGAGGAACTGCTCGCCGACGTGATCGCGCGGCTGATCGGCGATGTGCGCCACGTGGCGGTCGGCAATGCTTCGCCGATCCCGGCCACCGCCGCGCTGCTGGCGCGCGAATGCGGGCACGGGCGGCCCTATGTGTCGCTGCTGCAAAGCCGCAAACACAATTTCTTCACCGACGGCGCGCGCGAATTGTTCGACTGCGCTGGCCAGGGCCGCATCGACGTGTTCTTTCTGTCCGGCGGCCAGATCGACGGAGCGGGCAACGTCAACCTGGTATCGACCGGCGATTACGAACACCCCAAGGTGCGCTTCCCCGGCTCGTTCGGCTCGGCCTATCTCTACTACGTGGTTCCCAAAGTCATCTTGTTCCGCACCGAGCATTCGCGCCGCACGCTGGTGCCCAAGGTCGACTTCATCAGCGCGCCGGGCGCGAGCGAGGGCAACGTCTACCGGCCGGGTGGGCCGGTCGCGCTCGTCACCAACCGCTGCCTGTTCACATTTGCCGACAGGCATTTTACGCTGGCCAGCGTGCATCCTGGGCATACCGTCGAAGAAGTAATCGAGAACACCGGCTTCGATTTCAAGCGGCCGGCCACCGTGCCGGAGACGCCGGCGCCCACGCTGGAGACATTGGTGCTAATGCGCGAGACGGTGGCGCCGCAACTGGCCGAGGTTTATCCGCAATTCGCGACGCAGGTATTCGGCGTTCGCGACGCGGCTTTCGCCGGTTGAAATTCGTTCGGAGCGCGTGGCAGTCTCGCTTCCCCTCTCCCCTTGTGGGAGAGGGCGCCCGAGCGGAGGCGAAGCCGAGCGAGGGCGGGTGAGGGGTCGGAGCTCGATCGAGGCACAGACCCCTCACCCGGCTCGCGCTCGCTATCGCTCCGCGCTCGCCACCCTCTCCCACACGGGGAGAGGGAAAGAGAGATTGCCGCCCGACCTTCCCCTCTTCCAGAGGCAGGCAAAGAACGGCTAATGTCCCGCCCGAAAAACAAACGCGAGGAAACATCCGGTGAAAACGGTGGAAGCGGCGGTGATCGGCACCGGCTGGTGCGGCGGTATTCGATCGGAGACGTTGTCGCGCTCGGCGCTGGTGGACAAGTTGCACATCTGCGAAATCCGCCCCGACCGGCTCAAGGAGGTGGCGGCGCTTACAAGGCCTGCGACGGCGACGCTCGATTACCAGGACATCGTCAAAAATCCGAACATCGGCGTCGTCTACATCTCGACCACGCCGGAATCGAACCACTACCCGATCTGCCGCGACTGCCTGAAGGCCGGCAAGCACGTGCTGCTGGAAAAGCCGATCGCGCTGGAGCTGTGGGAAGCCGACGAGCTGATCGAGATATCCAAGCGCAACAAGGTGAAATTCACCATCGGCTATTCGCAGCGCTTCAACACCAAGTTCGCCTTTGCCAAGAAGAAGATCACCGACGGCACGCTCGGCAACGTGGTGTCGGTGATGGTGAGCCGGCATCTGTCGCGCAGCCTGGGCAAGAAGATCGCCAGCCGCGTGCGGCTGTCGCCGGTAGTGATGGAGTCGACGCACGACCTCGACTTCGTGTTCTGGCTGCTGGAGCCGGCGAAACCGGTGCGCGTCTATAGCCAAGGATCCTACGGCTACATGAAGCCGGTGAACGGCTCCTACGACGTGATGTTCTCGATCGTCACCTTCGACAATGGGCTGGTGGCGACCATCGCCGGCGGCTGGAACCTGCCGCCGAGCTATCCGAACTACTGCGCCACCTGGGTGGAAGTGCTGGGCACCGAAGGCTCGCTCATCCTCGACGACACCCATCGCGACAACTGGCTCAACACCGTGCAAGGCGGCCAGCAGTTTCCGATGTCCACCATGCCGGGCGAGCAGGTCGACCACGTGTTCGCCGGCCAGATGGGGCCGGAGACCATCCACTTCCTGGAAGCCTGCATACTCGACAAGCCGCCGATGGTAACGCCGGAATCGGCACGCATGGTGATGGAGACCTATACGGCCGCCGACCTGTCGGCCGAGCTGGGCGAACCGGTCGACCTGCCCTTGTCAAACCAGGCGATGGCGCAGGTGGCCGATCTGAAAAAGAAGAATATGGCGGGAGCACATCCATGAAGAAATCAGCCAAGGGAGTCGGGCTCGCCATCATCGGCGGCGGGCGCGTCGGGCTGTTCCGAGGCGAGGTGGCGGCACGCCATCCGGCGGTCGAATGGATTGGGCTGGCCGAAAAGAACCCCAACCGCGCCGGCGAGGTGGCGCCCAAGATCGGCGCCGATTTCGTGACGCAAAGCCACGTCGAACTGCTGAAACGGCCGGAAGTGACCGCAGCGATCATCGCGACCGACGAACACCTGCACGTCGATCCGATCATGGCGGCGCTCGAGCGCGGCATCCCGTTGCTGATCGAGAAACCGCTGGCGACGCGGCTGGATGAGTCCGCGCGCGTGCTGAAGGCGATCCAGGACGCCAAGGTCGACGCCGTGGTCGGCTACACCCAGCGCTTCCGCAGGCGGTGGCTGGCGGCCAAGGAGAAATGCCGCACGGGCGCGCTCGGCGACGTCACGCTGGTGACCTCGCGCGCCTTCATGAACCGGCTGGTGGCGATCGACAACTACAAGCGCACCGAAGATCCTTCGACCATCTCGCCGATGGTGATCTCCGGCACCCACGCGCTCGACATCTGCATGTGGTGCCTGGAAGGCAAGACGCCGGTCGAGGTCTATGCGCGCTCGATCGACAAGGTGCTGGGCCCGCTCTACAAGGGCATCGACGCCACCGCCGGCATGATCACATTCGACGACGGCACCCTCTATCACCTCAACATGTCATGGGGACTGCCGATCACTTGGCCGCCGGCGGTTTATTCGCTCGCCGTCGGCATCATCGGCACCACCGGTGCGCTCACCATCGATGACACCCACAGCGATATCGTGCTGGCGGTGTCGAAGCCGCAATCGGAGGGCTACAACCCCGACGCCACGCGGCTGGTCGATTTCATGGGCAGCTATCCGCCCGGCGACATGGCGCTCGGCGAATTGCGCGGGCCGATGGCGGAGGAGACCGACTCTTGGCTCAACCGTGTCGCGCTTGGCCTGCCGACGGCGGCGACCACGGTGGAGGAAGCACACCGCAACCTGATGCTGACCAAGGCGTTGGATTTGTCGGCCAAGCGCAAAGCGCCGGTAAAGCTGCCGCTTGATCCGGACGCGGTGAAGGCGGCGGCCTAGGTCTGCTTCGAAATCAGGCGGCGGATCGACTGAATCGAGAACCGATCGGGCGTTTGCCTTGGAATTCGATGACTTGGCGGGCAGTCGCGGGTTTCAGCCGGGTGAATGTGGTGTGGCACTGCTCCAGTTCGCCGGGTGAAATGCCGCGCGCGCCCGCACACATCCGCAGGATGGCCTTGATCGTTTGCCAGGACATTCCGGCCGCCTTACCCATGACCAGCACGGCGTCAGGCCGGTCCTGAATCATCGCTCGATCGACCGCCTCGATCGGAAGACCGCAAAGAACCGCGAGCCCGACCGCAGTCTCCTCGAATTGGTTAGCCGCCGCAAAGATTGCTACTTGGTTTTCGCCGAGCCGACCAGCGGAATGCAGCGATTCGACATGCGCGCGCGCCTCAACATAGTCCCGTGATAGGGTGCTGGCCTCGTCCAGGATCATGGTCGCGGCTTCGGCGACCGCGGATTGGATCATGTTCGCCATCGACGGATGCGCGGCCTCAAGCTTGACCTGGACTGCATGCGAAGCCCTGACGAGCAGCCGCAAAAGATGTTCGCGGGGAATATCGGGCCGCAAGGCAACGCGCGTGGTGAGCTCGTCGTCGCCGGCCGACCGTTTGACCAGGGTCATGTAGCCGCGGTCGGAAAATCGCGCCGCCGGGTTGGAGGCCGTACTAAGCACCACGGGCTGGTTACCGCGTTCGACCAGAACATCGGTGACCGCTTCGTCTAGCGAGCTACGCCGCGAGATGGCGAGCAGGTGCTTTTGGCTTTTGGTGCGCGCGGTCGCGATGAGGATCTCGTTGTCGAGCCGCTGGCACTGTTCGAGCACCGGGCCAGCGACGTCAATTTCGTCGTCTGAGGCCAGAACGCGGCTGATCATGGCAGGCGCGCGCGGAATTTTTGCCAATCGCTTCGCCAGCATGGCCCGCGCCGACAGCTCGATAACCGCGGCGATGCGGACGAACACATCATCGAAAAGCTCGATCTGATTGGTGGAATAGGCGGCAGACCCGGTCACAAAAATGTCGGTGATGCGCGCGAGTATCTCGGCGCGCCGTGCCGGCGTGCCGTTGGCGACGGCATTATCCAGTTCTTGAATCAACGCGGGGAACATCATGCTACGCAATAAATTACTCGAATAAAATGGGTAGCCTCTTAAGACAAAATGCGACAGCAGAATAAATTTTAAAAGAATTCATTAATCACAATCCAAGCGCCTAGCCCGCAGATCGGACCGGGCTCAAACGCACCATCCAAAGGCGCGTTCGCGACTTCGCACGCTAGCGCGCGGCCAACGGCTTGATCGACAATTCTTTTGCCAGCTTGTCGAGCTCGGCCAGCAGCTCCGGCGCGAGCGCCAAGCCGTTGGCCAGCCGGTCGGCGCGGCGCTTGGCGCGCTCTTCGCCCGGCAACCGCACGCTCTCGCTCGGCAGCGTCTTGGAGGCGCGCAGCTCGCGGCTGTGGCGGTCGACTTCCGATCTGAACTGTTCGAGCGGCTGGAAACGCGCTGGATCGAGCGCCACCACGAACTGGCCGGTATTGGTGACCTTGCCGGGCTCGGCGTTGAAGTCAACGCAATCGCGCCCGAACAGCGCGCCGTTGAGTGTGCCGGCGAGCAGTCCCAGCATCAGCGCCAGCCCCGCGCCCTTGTAGCCGCCCATGGGTAGCAGCAGCGCATCGACGGTCTTCTGCGGATCAGTGACGGCGGCGCCGGTTTTCGGGTCCACCATCCAGTTCGGCGGCAGCGGAATGTTTTGCAGGCGATGGTTCTTGATGGTGCCGTAGGACACGATCGAGGTGGCGATGTCGAGCACCAGCGGCGGTTCCTTGCCGGCGGGGATGGCGATCGCCAGCGGATTGGTGCCGAGCAGATTCTCGGCGCCGCCGGCGAGCGGCATGTGGTTGGCGTTGGCGACGGCGGCATAGATGCCGATCATGTCGGCCTTGAGCATGAGCGCGGCATAGGTGCCGGCGGCGCCGGCGTGGTTCGACATGCGTACGCCGACCCAGGCGACGCCGCATTCGCGCGCCAGCGCGATCGCCGTTTCAGCCGCGCGCGCAACCACCAGATGGCCCATACCGTTGTCGCCGTCGACCAAAGCAGTCGCCGGCGCCGAACGCTCGACCTTGATGGCGGGGCGCGGATTGGTGCTGCCGATCTTCAAGCGATTGACGTATTGCGGCAGGCGGAACACACCGTGCGCATCGGAGCCGGTGAGATCGGCTTCCAGCATCAGCTCGGCCACCTTGGCGGCGTCGTCCAGCGGCAGGCCGGATTTGATCATGGCGTCGGTGATCAGGCCGGTGACGGCGGCACAGGGAACGCGGGCGGCTTTGGTTTGGGTGTCGGCTTTCATTGTTTCCCCGGCAACAGCGCCTCGGCGTTCTTGCCGAGGATGGCGGCCTTGGCGTCATCGGCAATCTTCAATTTACCGACGTGTCGCGCGCAATCGAGCATGGCCATGTCGTAGGGGTAATCGCTGCCGAGCATCACGTGATCCGCCCCCACATGCCCGATGAGGAATTCGAGCACGGCTGCCGAATGCAGGATGGTGTCGTAGAGAAAGCGCCCGGCGATGTCGGTCGGCTGCTTGGCGATGTTCTTCTTCGGCTCGGGGCGCACCTGCCAACCGTGCTGCCAGCGCGCCGCCTGATAGGGCGCGAAACCGCCGCCATGGGCGAGGCAGAATTTCAGCTTCGGATGGCGGTCGAGCACGCCGCCGAAAAAGAGCGACGCCGCGGCGATGGTCGTGTCGAGCGGATTGCCGATCAGGTTGCGCAGATAATAGGACGTCAGCCGGTCGGCGCCGGCAACATCGATCGGATGGATGAAGAGAAAGGCGCCGAGCTCTTCGGCGGTTGCCCATAGCGGCTCGAAGCTCGGATCGTCGAGATTTTTGCCGGGCGCGTGTGAGCCGATCATGGCGCCGCGCAAGTTCAGCTTGGTCATGGCGCGCTTGAGTTCGTCGGCGGCGCGCTTCGGATCCTGCATCGGCAGCGTGGCAATGCCCCAGAAGCGGTCGGGGTGGGCGGCGATGTGGTTGGCCATCTGCTCGTTCTGGATCGCCGAGGTGGCGGCGCAGAGCGCGGCATCCTGGTCGTAGAGATAAGTCTGCGGCGTGGCCGAGAGCACGTGCACGTCGATGCCGGCCGCGTCCATGTCGCGCAAGCGCTGCGCGAGGTCGAAGCCGCCGCGCGGATAAGGCCTGTAGACGACGCCGCCCACGTCAAGCACCGACGCAGTCTCATCGATGGGCGTGATGGTCACCAGCACCTTCGGCGCTTCCTTGCGCAACAGGGCGGCCGTCTCCTCGGTGAGCACGTGGGTGTGGCAGTCGACGGTACGCAGCTTACTCATTTCGTCCTCTGAAATGGGCCGCGCGATACGCCGGCCAAGACGCGCTTGAGTGACGCACCCCGCAGGCCGGCGCAAGCCCCTGTCGTCCCCGGCGGTTTAGGCTATAAACGCCCGTCACGACCCCCACTGCCGGATTTCCCCATGACTGCGACCAGCCCAGCCCAACACCAGCCACGCGTCGAGGACGACGCTTTGGTCCGCGGCAGCGGACATTTCGCGGACGACCCGCGCCTGCCGAACCAGGCCTATGCCGCTTTTGTGCGCTCGCCGCATGCCCATGCCCGCGTCAAGGCGGTGAAGACCGAGGAGGCGCGCAAAGCCAAGAGCGTGCTGGCGGTACTGACCGCCGAGGACATAAAGGCAGCCGGCGTCGGCAGCGTGTCGCGCCATCCGCCTGTGCAGGGCCGCGTCGGCAAGGCGATGATCGTGACTTACCGGCCCGCGCTGGCCGGCGAGAAGGTCATGCATGTGGGCGACCCGGTGGCGATGGTGGTGGCAGAAACCCTGGCCGCAGCACTCGACGCCGCCGATCTGATCGCCGTCGATTATGAGGAATTGCCGCCGGTAGTCGCGCTCGACGACGCCATGAAGGGCGCCACCCAGCTTTATCCGGAAGCCCCCGGCAATCTCATTGTCGACTGGCCAGGCCCGGTGCCGAGCGAGGACAACGAGCGTGAGGTCGAAAAGATCATCGCGGCGGCCCCGCATGTGGCGCGGGTGCGCGTCGCCAACCAGCGCATGGTGGTGGCCTCGATGGAGACGCGCGGCGCCACCGGCGAATACGACGCCGCCAAGGACAGCTACACGCTACACGCCTGTTCACAAAGCGCCAGCAATTTGCGCATGCTGGTCGCCCCCGTCATGGGCGTGCCCAACGAGAAGCTGCGGGTGATCACCGAGGATGTCGGCGGCGCCTTCGGCATGAAGACGCCGCCCTATCCTGAATATGCGGCGCTGCTGGTGGCCGCGCGCAAGCTTTCTCGCCCGGTGCATTGGCAGTCGACCCGTTCGGAAGCTTTCGTCACCGATACGCAAGCGCGCGACACCGTCACCGAAGCCGAGCTTGCGCTCGATGACAAGGGCAGGTTCCTCGCCCTGCGCATGCGCCATATGTGCAACCAGGGCGCCTACGTGAGCACCGCCGGCGTCGGCATCAACACCAATAATTTCGCGCGCTGCCTGCCGGGCATGTACCGCATCCCGAAAGTCGACGTCGGGATTGCCTGCTATTTCAGCAACACGTTGCCGATCGGGCCTTATCGCGGCGCCGGGCGGCCGGAAGCGAACTACGCGCTCGAGCGCGTGGTGGAGGAAGCCGCGCGCGTCGTCGGCATGGACCCGGTGCGCCTGCGCAAGAAGAACCTGATTCCGCCGTCGGCCATGCCCTACAAGACCGCCATCGGCAACACCTACGACAGCGGCGATTTCCCCGGCATAGTCGATGCCGCACTCGAGCTTTCCGACTATGCCACTTTCAACAAGCGCCGGCGCGAATCTGCGCGCCGCAAGAAATACCGCGGCATCGGCATCTCCTGCATGCTGGAGCACGCCGGCGCGCTGCCGCTGGAAGAGGCTTCGGTCAGCTTTCCGGGCGGCGACAAGATGATCCTCGGCTGCAATGTGCAATCGACCGGCCAGGGCCACGCAACCGTGTTCCCTCGCCTGCTCGCGGACAAGCTCGGCATCGACGCCGGCAAGATCGAGCACCGCCATGGCGACACCGCACTCGGCCTGACCGGCTTCGCCTCGGTCGGCTCGCGCTCGGCCATGTGCGCCGGCAACGCCATCGTGCATACCGCGGACGTGATGCTGGCCAAGGGCAAGAAGATCGCCGCCGGGTTGCTGGAAGCGTCCGAAGGCGACATCCAGTACCGCGCCGGCCAATTCGAGGTGGTCGGCACCGACCGCAAGATTTCGCTGTTCGAGTGCGCTCGCCGCGCTAAGGAGCTGGGAGAGAACCTCGACACCAAGGACAAGGCGGAAACGCCGCTCACCTTCCCCAACGGCTGCCACATCGCCGAGGTCGAGATCGATCCCGACACCGGCCTGGTCGATCTCGTCACCTATACGGCGGTGGACGATTGCGGCAATCCGCTCGACACCATGATCGTCGAGGGCCAGGTGCATGGCTCAATCGCGCAAGGCTTAGGCCAAGCGCTGGTGGAGAACGCGGTCTACGACCCCGCCAGCGGGCAGTTAGTGACCGGCTCGTTCATGGACTACGGCATGCCGCACGCCGAGATCATGCCTGTGGAACTGCGCGAGGCGCTGCGGCCCCAGCCTGCCAAGAGCAATCCGCTCGGCGTCAAAGGCACCGGCGAGGCCGGCACCACGGCGGCGATCGCGGCGGTGATGAACGCCATCTCGCACGCCATCCCGAACGGCGCCGCCGACCACATGGAGATGCCGGCGACACCGGCGAAAGTGTGGGAGGCGTGCCGCAAGGCGGGGGCAAAATAGCAACCACGAGCTCGAATTACGCGCTTCTGTGAAAATCGGGCCATCTTTGCGACTGCAAAAAAAGCCTCTCAATAAATTTGAAAGCGCTTGGAATGAAATTCGCTGTGATGTTGATAAATTCAATTTTTGATTGACTCTGTCACGCGACTCTACGAGTTTTTCTTCGGGCTGCAGTGCCAAATTGCGCGGCTGGCAAACGTGGTGCGTGTAAAGCCCAAGCATCGCCGCGCAAAATTCTTACCAAGCGAATCCTCCGCGGGAGGGATATCATGTTTAGGATGAGAATTCGCGCAGCCTTGATGGCGGCGCCAATGTTGGTCTTTACCGTCGCAGGTTCACCGCAGGCTTTTGCGGCGCCGGTTTATTCGCAAGGGTTCGAGACGGACACGTTTGATTGGGCGGGCGTGAATCGCGTCGCCAGCGGGACGAACGGCATCACCTCGGCGAGTGGCTCCTTCCATGCGGAGGCACCGACTGGATCCGGCAATTATACGTTCTGGGGCGGCATTAATGCGTCGACCGGCGGCTCGCCTGGCGCCTTCGTGCCTTACACCACGTCGCTTGATATCTATCTCGACGTGAACGCAGGCTTTGCCAACAACACACGCTTCGATTTCGACAGCTCGATCACCAAATCGGATGGCAGTTTTCTGCGCGATTTTATATTCAATGGCGGCTTCTACGACAGCGGTGACGTAACGGGACCGGGCGCCGGAACAAACAGGTTCGTCATTAGCGCCGGCAACAATTCTCAACCAGGCAGCGCTTATGCGAAGGACCCCGGCCACGACCCGTTCGCAATCGACACCTCCGGCTGGTATACGTTCCAGCAGGACTTCACCGATAACGCCGGGACTCTGGCCGTCATAATGAGTATCTTTGATTCAGGCGGCGGCCTTGTCCATCAGTGGGCGCGCAGCGATCCGGGCGACCTGATCGCTACGGTCGTCGGCGGAAGCGATTACGGGTGGCTTGACTACAACGAGTTCAGCTTCCTCGCCATCGATAATGCATCACTCACGACAACGCCGCTTCCCGCCACGCTTCCTATGTTCGCGTCGGGTCTTGGCGTTCTGGGCCTGTTGCGGTGGCGCAAGAAGCGCAAGTCGCTCGTGGCGGCTGCCTGACGAAGCTTATCCATTTAGAAAAATGAAAGAGGCCGCCACTTTGGCGGCCTCTTTTTTGTCGCTGCCGTGCTCGCCCTCAATTTAGGCGACCGATCCGCTTTGGTTGTTACCCCTGCGAGATGAACTTCGTGTTCATATAGGCCTGCAGGCCCTCGATGCCGCCTTCCGAGCCGTAGCCCGACTCCTTGACGCCGCCGAACGGCGTCTCCGGCGTCGAGATGGCGACGCTGTTGACGCCCACCATGCCCGACTGGATGGCGTCGCCGATGGCGGTTGCGGTGGCGGCCGAGGCGGTGAAGGTGTAGGCGGCGAGCCCATATTCCAGCGAATTGGCGCGTTCGACCACTTCGTCGAAGGTCTTGAACGGCACGATGGGCGCGACCGGACCGAACGGCTCCTGCGTCATGATCTTGGAATCGTCCGGCACCTCGGTGACCACGGTCGGCTGGAAGAAGAAGCCCTGGTTGCCGTGGCGCGAGCCGCCGGTCAGCACCTTGCCGCCGCGGTCCTTGGCGTCGTTGACGAAGGACTCCATGGCGTCGAGCCGGCGCGGATTGGCAAGCGGGCCCAAGGTAATGCCCTTCTCCAGCCCGTCGCCCATCTTCAAGTTCTTGGCGTATTCGGTAAAGCGCGCCACGAACTTGCTGTAGGACGGCTCCTGCACGTAGAAACGCGTCGGCGAGATACAGACTTGGCCGGCGTTGCGGTACTTGAACGCGGCGATGGTGTCGGCGGCCTTTTCCGGGTCGGCGTCGGCGAACACCACCACCGGCGAATGCCCGCCCAGCTCCATGGTCGCCCTCTTCATGCCTTTGGCGGCGAGACCGGCGAGATGCTTACCGACCGGAATCGAGCCGGTGAAGGAGATCTTCTTGACCGACTTCTGCGGGATCAGATGCTCTGAGACTTCCGCTGGCACGCCGAATACCAGGTTGAGCACGCCCGCCGGCAGACCGGCGTCGGCAAAGCATTTGACCAGCTCGACGCAGGCGCCCGGCGTTTCTTCCGAGGCCTTGATGATGATCGCGCAGCCGGCGGCCAAAGCGCCGGCAATCTTTCTCACGGGAGTGAGCGTCGGGAAGTTCCACGGCGTGAACGCTGCCACGATGCCGACCGGCTCCTGCAGCACGAGCTGACGCACTCCCTTCTGCCGGCCCGGCACGATGCGACCGTAGGTGCGGCGGCCTTCCTCGGCGTACCAGTCGATGATGTCGGCACTGGTCAGAACTTCTGCGCGCGACTCCGGATAGACCTTGCCCTGCTCTTGGGTCTGCACCTTTGAAATGTGGTCGTAACGCTCGCGCACCAGGTCGGCGGCCTTGCGCATGATCTTGGAGCGGTCGTAGGCGGAGGTTGCCTTCCACACCGCAAAACCTTTTTCGGCGGCGGCCAGCGCCGTGTCGAGATCGGCTTTGCTGGCGTGCGGCAGACGCGCCAGCGATTTGCCGGTCGCGGGATTGATGACGTCCTCGCCCTTGCGGCCGTCGCCGTTGAGCCACTTGCCGTCGATGAAAAGACCAAGCTCGGTATACATGTGACCCTCGTCGTTACCCGGAACATTTCGTCGCGCGATGCATTAGCACTTTCGCGAGCGTGCGGCCACTCGTCTGCCGCGTTGCGGTACGACCGATTTAGCCTGCGGAATCAACCGCGATGGCGGGGCCTGCGCATGAGATGGGCGGCCGCGCGAGCGGCCGGGCACTTGGCGCGCCCGCGAAAAGCGGCTTTGCGGCCATGGGTCGCGCAGGATGAATTGCGCAAATAGCGTTGGCCACGGCGGAATTTCCAATGTTATGATTGCTTTAAGCGGCGTGCCGAGCAGCGGTCCGTGGGGGACATGGCGGCTCCGGGCTTAGTCGGAACGTCAGAATCCGAGAGAAGCGCCGCGTCGAGAGGGAGTTCAAACTAACTGGGAGGACACAATATGCGTTTGCCTATCACCGTTGCGCTCGGCGTAGCCGGCGCGATCTTCGCCTACAACGTGGCTTCGGCCGAGGACGTCATCACCCTCGGCGCGGCTGTTTCTCAAACCGGCAAATATTCGACCAACGGCGTCTTCACCACGAAGGGCTATCAACTCGCGATCGACAAGATCAATTCGCAGGGCGGTGTGAAGGTCGGCGGCAAGACCTATAAGCTGGCCGTGAAGTTCTACGACGATGAATCCACTCCGGCGCGCGGCGCCGAGCTGGTCGACCGCCTGATCAAGCAGGACGACATCAAGTTCATCCTCGGGCCCTACTCGTCCGGCCTCACCAAGGCGATCGCCCCGGTGACCGAGCAGCTCAAGACCCCGATGGTGGAAGCCAACGGCGCCTCGCGCTCGCTGTTCACCAACGGCTGGAAATATATCTTCGCGACGCTGTCGACCGCCGACCAGTATCTGGCCAGCGTGATCGACCTGGCGGCCGAGAACGCCCAGGCGCTCGGTAAGAAAAAGGCGAGTGACCTTCGGGTTGCAATCATCGTCGAAAACGATCCGTTCTCGAAGGACATCCGCGCCGGCGTGGTCGAGCAGATGAAGAAGTACGGCATGAAGCTGGTCGTCGACGACCAGATGCCGCGCGACCTCAGCGACATTTCGCCGTCGCTGACCAAGGTCAAGGCGCTCAAGCCCGACGTGCTGGTCACCTCCGGCCACACCAAGGGCGCGGTGACCGCCGCGCGTCAGATCGGCGAGATGAAGGTCAACACGCCGATCGTCGCCATGACCCAGTGCGACTCGGGTAAGATCATCCAGAAGTTCGGCGGGGCCGTCGAAGGCTTCCTGTGCCCGACCCAGTGGGCGCCGACGCTGACCTATTCGGGCAAGGTGTTCGGCAAGGCCGCGAACTTCGAGAAGGAGTTCGTGGAGAAGTATAAAGAAAAGCCGCCGTACCAGGCAGCCGAGTCGGCCGCGGCCGTCATCGTCTATGCTGACGCCTTGAAACGCGCCGGAAAGCTCGACAAGGAAGCGGTGCGTCAGGCCTTGACCAAGACCGACCTCGACACGTTCTACGGTCACATCAAGTTCGATAAGACCGGCAAGAACACCGCCAAGCCGATGGCGCTCTACCAGATCCAGAACGGCAAGTTCGTCGTGGTGGCGCCGTCCAAGTTCGCCGCAGCCAAGGCGAAGCTTCCGCGGCAGACGACGAACTGATCGTGACGACCTGAACGAAAGGCTGGGACCCTTAAGCGGGTCCCGGCCGCACCGATTTTTTCATTCGGGGGCGACATGGCCGTGTCACGAACGGGAGCATTCCCGTGATCGATAATCTTATGCTTCTGTCCCAGGCGCCGGTGATCAGCGCCGACCTCATCATCAATGGCCTGCTGGTGGGGGCGATCTTCGCGCTCGCCGCCTATGGCATGGCGCTGGTCTGGGGAGTGATGAACATCATCAACATCGCCCAGGGCGAGTTCGTCATGCTCGGCGGCTATGTCGCCATGATCCTATTCTGGAACGGCATTCATCCGCTGTTCGGGGTGGTGGTCGCGCCGGTGGTGCTGTTCTTCGTCGGTTGGGCGCTCTACCGGCTGGTGGTGTTCCGCGTGGTCGACCGCGACCTGTTCGTGTCGCTGCTGGCCACCTTCGGCCTGTCGATCCTGATGCAGCAGCTAATGAACACGGTGTTCACCGGCAACATTCAGACCGCGCAATCCGACCTCGGCACCTTGCAGCTTTTCGGCACCATCTCGATCCTCAACATCAAGATCGTCGCCTTCGTCATGGCCATCGCGCTCGGCGGCTGTCTGGTGGTTTTCTTGCGCTATTCGCGGCTCGGCCAGGCGATCCGCGCCACCTCGCAGAATGCGCGGGCGGCACGTGTGCTCGGCGTCGACACCGACCACCTCTACGCCGTCACTTTCGGGCTAAACGCGGCGATCTGCGGCGCCGCCGGCGCACTGGTGGCCATGGCCTACAACATCCATCCCTATATCGGCCTGCCCTACACCATTCGCGCATTTATGATCGTAATCGTCGCCGGGCTGGGCAACATCGCCGGCGTGATATTGGCGGGACTGGGTCTGGGCGCGGCCGAAAACGTCGCCAGCTTTGTGCTCGGCGCTGAATTTCAACTGGCCTTCACCTTCGGCCTGCTGGTGGTGGTGCTGGTCTGGCGCAATACGCGGCTCGCGGCCAAACGGCAGTATCTCAAATGAACGTGCCGATCCAAAAAATCGCCGGCTATGCCGCGCTCTTGGTGTTCGGGGCGGCGGCGCCGTATTTGTTTCCCGCCTATCACGCCCAGCTCGCCGAATTGTGGCTGTTCGTGGTGTTCGCGCTGACCTGGGACCTGGTCGGCGGTCAGATGGGCTACAACTCGTTCGGCAACGTTCTCTTTGTCGGCGTCGGTACTTATGCCTGCGCCGTGATGCAGGTCGGCCTGTTCTACAATGTCGGCGCCTACACTGCCTCCGACGGCGGCAACGCTACTATCTTCACCTTCAACGTCGCGCAATACCTGACCGGGTTGGCGGTCGGCCTGCCGGTGGCTGCGGTGATCGGCGGACTGGTGGCGATCTTCTTCGGCTCGATCATCCTCGGCATGCGCGGGCACTATTTCGCCATCTGCACGCTCGGCCTCGGCGTCGCCGCCGGTCAGATATTCGCCGGCTGGGAATGGGTCGGCGCCGGCTCCGGCATGTCGTCCCCCAACGCGCCAGCGAAGATCGGCGACATTACGCAATTGCTCTATTACCTCGCCTTCGGCCTGGCGGTGATTACCTTCGCAGTGATCCGCTGGCTGCTCACCACCCGCTTCGGGCTGGCGCTCAATGCCATCCGCGACGACGAGGACAAGGCGGAGGCCATGGGCCTGCCGACCAAACGCATCAAGGTGACCGCCTGGTGCGTGGCGGGCATCCTGCTCGGCGTGTCCGGCGGCATTCTCGGCAACCTCAAGCGCTTCATCGATCCGATCGACGTGGCGTTTGCCGGCGAGACCTACGGCGTGTGGATGGTGCTGATGGCTATCCTCGGCGGCAAGGGCACGATCTGGGGCCCGGTGATCGGCGCCGCCATTTTCCAGGTGCTCAAGGAAGTGTTCTGGACCTACCTGCTTGGCTGGCAGCGCGTCGCGCTCGGCCTGATGATTGTGCTCATCGTGGTGTTCTTCCCGCAAGGCATCCTCGGCTGGGCGCGCGAGAAATTCCCCGAAATGTTCGGCCATCGGATCGATCGCGGGCCGGCACGGGAGCCCGCGGAATGACGGCCATGCTCGAGGTCGAGAACGTTTCGAAGGCCTTCGGCGGCGTCCAGGCCAACAAGACCATTTCACTCACCGTGCCGGAAGGCGAGATAGTCGGGCTGATCGGCCCCAACGGCTCCGGCAAGACCACGCTGTTTTCCTCCATCGTCGGCCAGTATCCGATCGATGGCGGCTCGATCCGCTTCGAGGGCGAGGAGATTTCGACGCTGCGGGTGCCGCAGATTGCGCGGCTCGGCCTGCTGCGCACGTTCCAACAGACCCGCATCTACGGCCAGATGACCTGCATGCAGAACATGGTCATCTCGGCATCGGTGCGAAAGCGCGGTTTCGGCGAGCTGTTTCACGGCCAGCACGACCCGCACGTCAGCAAGTACGCCGAGGAAATGCTGGAATTCGTGGGACTTTATGAAAAGCGCCTGTTGCGCGCCGGCTCCCTGTCGTTTGGCCAGCAAAAGCTGTTGGAATTCGCCATGGCGCTGATGAACGAGCCCAAGCTCTTGATGCTCGACGAACCGACCGCCGGCATCAACCCGACCCTGATCAACGGGCTGATCGACCGCCTCAAGCGCGCCAACGCGCAGTTCGGTATCACGCTGTTCGTGATCGAGCACAACATGCGCGTGATCATGAATCTGGCCCAGCACATTTATTGTCTGGCGCACGGCGAGCTGCTTGCCGCCGGCACGCCCGACCAGATCCGCAACGATCCCAACGTGATCGACGCCTATCTGGGGGCGCACTGACATGAGCCGCCAGAACACGCGCGATTTCGGCGATGTTGCGGCCGTCATGTCGGTCGACGACGTCCAGCGCGAGGCCGAGCGTATCGCCGAGCAGCCGCCGGTCGAGGCGCTCGACGCGCTGGTCAGGGGAGAAAGCTTCCTGACCATCGACCACCTGCGCGCCGGCTACGGGCCGATGGAAATCCTGCACGACTTCTCACTGCGCGTCGGCAAGGGCCAGTCGCTCTGCCTGATCGGCCCGAATGGCGCCGGCAAATCCACCGTGCTGCACTCGATCTTCGGTTTCGCCGACGTGATGGACGGCAGCATCAAGGTTGGCGGCCGCGAGGTGAGCAAGCTGTCGTCGAACGAAAAGCTCGCTAAAGCCGGCATCGCCTACATCCTGCAGGACAATTCAGTGTTTCCCGACATGACTGTGGAGGAAAATCTCTGGATGGGCGGCTTCCTCAAGCCGAAGCAGGCGGAGGCGCACGCGGCGGCCGACAAGATCTTCGCCAAATATGGGCGGCTCGCCGAGCGGCGCCGTCAGCCGGCGAAAGTTCTGTCCGGCGGCGAGCGGCGGCTGCTGGAGATTTCGCGCGCGCTTGTGATGGAACCGGAAGTCCTGCTGGTGGACGAGCCGTCGATCGGGCTGGAGCCGCGTTACATCGACATGGTGTTCGAGATTCTCGACGACCTGCAGCGAAATGAACACAAGACCATCGTCATGGTCGAGCAGAACGCCAAGAAGGGCCTGAGCTTCGCCGATATCGGCTATGTGCTGGTGTCCGGCCAGCTCGCCAAGGCCGGCAAGGGCAGCGAACTGCTGGAAGACCCCGACGTCGCGCGGCTGTTCTTGGGTGGTTGATTTGGGCGGCTAGCGCTACTCACGACCCGGTAAACGCCGGCTTGCGTTTCTCCATGAAGGCCTTGCGGCCCTCGGTGTAGTCGTTGCTGGCGAAGCATTGCGTCACCAGGTCGGCGCACCGTTTCATGTCGCGCTGGCTCTCGTCCTTGACCGCCTCGCCGACGATGAACTTGACGGAATTGACGGTGAGCGGCGCGTTGCCGCTGATGGTGTCGGCATAGTCCTTGACGAATTTCTCCAGCTCCTCGGCCGGCAGCACGCGGTTGACGAGGCCCATCTGCAGCGCCTCGGCGGCGGTGAACTGGCGTGCGGTGTAGAAGATTTCCTTGGCGAAGGACGGCCCGACCAAGTCGACCAGCTTCTTGATGCCCTTGAACGGATAACCGAGACCGAGCTTGGCGGCCGGCACGGCGAATTTCGAATTGTCCGAGCAGATGCGCAGGTCGCAGCACAGCGCCAATCCCATGCCGCCGCCGATGCAGTAGCCGCGGATCATGGCGATGGTCGGCTTGGGAAATTCGTAAACTGCGGCATTGGCCTTATCGACCGCCACGGCGTAGCGATCGATCGCCTCTTGGCTGGAGCGCTCGCTCTCGAACTTGGAAATATCGGCGCCCGAAACGAAGGCCTTGCCGCCGGCGCCGGTGAGCACCACCACGCGCACGTCCTTGTCGGCGGCGAAGTCGGCGAGAATGGCGCTTGCGGCCTGCCACATTTCCAGCGACACGGCGTTGTGGCGCTCGGGATTGTTGAAGATCAAATAGCCGACGCCGCCCTCCTTGCGGGACAGCATTTTGTCGGTCTTGGCGTCCATCGTTGCATTCCTTCTCTTGACGCGCGGGCGCGGCGGATTACACCGCCTTGGCCTTGTGCAGCGCCGCGATCTCGTTATCGGCGAAGTCGAATTCCTTGAGCACCTCGTCGGTGTGCTGGCCTTGGCTCGGCGGGGTGGCGACGATCTTGCTGGGGGTGCGCGAGAGCGCGACCGGCTGGCCGACGAAGGTCTGCTCCTTGCCGTCCGGTCGGGTCGCGCTCTGGGCGATCCCCAAATACTTCACCTGCGGATCGTCGAACATCTGGTCGATGGAATAGATCGGCCCGCAGGGCACGCCGGTTTTATTGAAGATGTCGATCCACTCCGCGCTCGACTTATTCTTCGTGCGCTTCTCGATTTCGGCGTTGAGGGCGTCACGGTTCTTGGAGCGCAGATCGCTGGTCCTGAATTCGGGATGGTCGATCAGATCGGGCGCCGCGATCGCATTGCATAGCCGCTCCCACATCACCTGGCCGGTGGAGGCGATGTTGATGTGGCCGTCTTTGGTTTTGAACACGCCGGTCGGAATGCTGGTCGGGTGGTTGTTGCCGGCCTGCTTGGCCACTTCTTGCATTTGCAGCCAGCGCGCGGCCTGGAAGTCGAGCATGAAAATCTGCGCCTGCAGCAGCGAGGTCGACACCCATTGCCCTTCGCCGGAGACCTCGCGCTCGAGCAGCGCCACCAGGATACCGAGCGCGCAGAACACGCCGGCGGACAGATCGGCGACCGGAATGCCGACGCGCATCGGGCCCTGTCCCGGCTGACCGGTGATCGACATCAGCCCGCCCATGCCTTGCGCGATCTGGTCGAAGCCCGGCCGGTCGCGATAGGGCCCGTCCTGGCCGAAGCCGGAAATGCTGGCGAGCACGATGCACTTGTTGATCTTCTTCAACTGCTCGTAATCGATGCCGAGCCGCGTCTTCACGTCGGGGCGGAAATTCTCCACCACCACATCGGCCTTCTCGACCATGCGCTTGAAGGCCGCCAAGCCCTGCGGCGATTTGAGGTCGAGCGTGATGCTGCGCTTGTTGCGGTGCAGGTTCTGAAAGTCGGCATTGTCGCGCGGGCCGCCCGGCGCCTCGCCTTTCTCCAGATGCGGCGGCGTCTCGATCTTGATGACGTTGGCGCCCCAGTCGGCGAGCTGGCGCACGCAAGTCGGCCCCGAGCGCACACGCGTCAAATCAAGAACAGTGAAGCGGGAAAGGGCCTGGGACGCTCTGGGAAACGGCATTTCGACGCTCCGAACGGCTTAAAACGGCCTGGAATTGGATTTTCGGGCCCGACCATCCCCGATCTGTCACGCCTTGTCCATCGGGCGAAGCCGGGGTGGTGCAGGCACTTTATTCATCATTTGGCGCTAAAGCCGCGCCCGGTGCCTTGAAAAGACCATCTCCACCTGTCATATGCACCGCAGCGGATGAAAGACCCGGTCTCGGGTTCGCGGGCCGCGTGCACGAAACTCATTAAAACGATTTTCGCCCCGCCCATTCCGTTTCTCAAACCAAACGACAACCCTGGCCACGCGGGATGTCTTCAGAACCCCGCGATTCCGCTGCTCGCATGAACGAGCCGGCCGATTCGCCGTATAAGAAAGAGACTTTTTGACTTCATTTAACGAATTCGGCCTCGCAGAGCCGATCATCCGCGCCCTCGCGGAAGAGAAATACATCACCCCCACTCCGATCCAGGCCCAGACCATCCCACTCGCGAGCCAAGGCCGCGACATCATCGGTATTGCGCAGACCGGAACCGGCAAGACCGCAGCTTTCGCGCTGCCGATCCTCAACCACCTCTTCAACAAGCGTCAGCGGCCCGAACGCAAGTCCGCGCGCGTGCTGGTACTGTCGCCGACACGAGAACTGTCCGGCCAGATCGCCGACAGCTTCCGCGCCTATGGCCGGCACATCCGCCCGCTGGCCGTCGAGCTGGCGATCGGCGGCGTGCCGATCAACCGGCAGATCCGCGGCGTTGCGCGTGGGCTGGAGGTGCTGGTGGCGACACCCGGCCGCCTGCTCGATCTCGTGCAGCAACGCGCGCTGCGCCTCGACCAAGTCGAGGTGCTGGTGCTCGACGAAGCCGATCGTATGCTCGACATGGGCTTCATCCACGACATCAAGCGCATCGTCGCCATGCTGCCGAAAGAGCGGCAGACGCTGTTCTTCTCGGCCACCATGCCGCAGGAAATCACCCGGCTCGCCGACCAGATGCTGCGCAACCCGGCGCGCGTCGCCGTGACGCCGCAGGCCACCACGGTCGAGCGCGTCGCCCAGCGCGTCATCCTCACCGAAAAGGCCGCCAAGCCGGCGTTGCTGGCCGAGCTGCTCAAGAGCGAGCCGGTCGAGCGCGTTCTGGTGTTCACCCGCACCAAGCACGGCGCCGACAAGGTCGTGCGTGGCCTGCATAAGGCCGGCCTTACCGCCGAGGCGATCCACGGCAACAAGTCGCAGAGCCAGCGCGAGCGCGTGCTCTCAGCCTTCCGCGACGGTAGCTTGCGCACCTTGATCGCCACCGACATCGCCGCCCGCGGCATCGACGTGGACGGCGTCAGCCATGTGTTCAACTACGACCTGCCGAACATCCCGGAATCTTACGTCCACCGCATCGGCCGCACCGCGCGCGCCGGCGCCGACGGCGTGGCGATCTCGTTCTGCGACCACGAGGAACGCGCCTTCCTGCGCGACATCGAGCGGCTGATCCGCATGGCGATTCCGGCGACCGACCGGCGCACCGGCGGACGGCCGAACTCGCAGCCGGTACAGCATGCGGCCAACCGCCATAACGGCCGGCCGCACCATCGCGGCAACGGGCAAAAGCACGGCCATAACGGCGGCAAGGGTCAGCATGGCCGGTCCAGCCGGAACGGCCATCAGGCCGGCCGACCACAGGGCCCCCGGCATGACGCCCCGCAAGGGGAGCCAAAAGGCATCGGAAATGTTACATTCCTGCAGCGCCCGCACGGGCCGCGCCGCAATGCAGACAGCCGCGCTTAATTGGAGACCCCTGGATGGCGAAGGAAGAACTGCTGGAATTCGACGGGACAGTCACCGAGGTTCTGCCGGACGGCAATTTCCGGGTGAAGCTCGACAACGAGCACGAGGTGCTGGCCTATTCCGCCGGCAAGATGCGCAAATTCCGCATCCGCACCGGCGTCGGTGACCGCGTCATCGTGGAAATGTCGCCCTATGACCTCAAGCGCGGGCGCATCAGCTTCCGCCACAAGGGCGACGCCCCGGCCCCCTCGCCGCAGCAGCGCCGGCCCAACTTCCGCCGCCGTTAAGGGTACGCTGGCAGGCGGCTTACCCCGCCTGCCAGAGCCAATGCGGACCGGCCTTAGGCCGTCTTCCCAACCAATTTCTTGAACAGCAGATTCGCCGCGACCACCAAAGCAGCGCCGATGAGCGTCGCGACGAGGCGATCGATCAGCACGCCCAATCCCGGCGGACGACCGCCATCCAGCAGCAAGATGATCAGCGGCGTCATCGCGGCGGTGTAGGCGAGATAGTTGCGCGCCCGCAGCAGCGGCCTTAAGCCCGCCAACACGCCCATGACGGCGACCAGCGCCCAGGCGGGCGGCGCATAAACGAGCAACAATCCAGTCGCCAGCACGCCGGCAGCGGCGCCGAGCGCCCGCTGCGTCGTCCGCACCGGGAAAGCCTCGATCTGCCACTCGGCCAGCAGCGCGACGGTGAGCGCGATCCAATGCAGATGATGGTCGGGCCAAAGCCAGCGCAACAGGCCCGCCACGCCGAGACAGAACATCAGCCTGAGCGCATATTGCCAGCCAGCGAGACGGGCGAGCGCACGGCGCCAACGCGCAAGCCGTTGGCGCAGCGTCATCGGCGGCGGCACGGCTTCCCGAGGCGGGTCACGGCGGCGGCGCGCGCGTGCCAGCGCGCCGAGCAAAAGGCTCACCGCCGCCGTCCAAAGAGCGCCAACGACGATCAGAAATAAAAGCCCGGCGCGGTCCGGGATGTTTTCGGCGACCGTGATGGTGATGACCAGCAGCAGAATGAAGCGGATCGCCATCGGCGCGATCGGCCGGCCAATCGCCGCCAAGAGACCCGCGGCGCCGGCGAGCAGCGCCACGGCGGCGTCGCTCATCCAGCCGTGACCGGCCACGCTGATGGCGATGACGGACGCCGCGGCGGCAGGCACCAGCGCGGCAAGTACCGCCCGCCCCTGGGTGCGCCAGTCGCGGTTCGCACCGACGCCGCCGACCAGCAGGCTGCCGACCGCCATGCCGAATCCGAGCGCAAGCTCGCCTATCGCCGCGCCAAGCAGGATCGGTACCGCCATCCCGATCGATGCGGCGAGAATCTCGACCCAATCGGGCCTGGTCTCGGTCGACCAGCGGAAGGCCTCGGCCAAATGCGATTTCGCCGTTACCGGCGGCTTGGCTCGGTTCGGCCCCATGACAATCTCTTCATCTCTCCTGCCCCACAAAGCCCACATTGCGGCCGGCTAAATCGGCCGGGCCGCACGCAGCGAGCATGATAGAATGGCTCGCCGCCGGCCGAGCGTTGCACCATAGCGGGTCGTCATGAAAAAGAATGCCTTGCTCCGTCTTGTCCTCGCGCTGGCAATCATCTTTGCCGGCGCGTTCGGTCCCGTTGTCGCTCAAGACAAGAGCCACCAAGACAAGAACGGCAAGGCCGGCCAAACGCAGCGGCAGGCACTGGCCGGCAAGGGCATCTTGCGGTTGCTGCCGGCCGATTCCGTCACCGAACATGTAATCGACACCGCGCAGGGCAAGCTCGCCTATACCGCGACCGCCGGCACGCTCGCCTTCTACGACCAATCCGGCGATCAGAGCGCGTCGGTGTTCTACACCGCCTATGTCGCCAAAGGCGCCTCTGGCAACCGGCCGCTGACCTTCGCCTTCAACGGCGGCCCGGGCGCCGCTTCCGCCTTCCTCAATCTCGGCCTGGTCGGCCCGCGCATTCTCGAACTCGGCCGCGACCCGGCGCAGGCCGCGCTGCGCGACAATCCAGAGACTTGGCTGCGCTTTACCGATTTGGTGCTGGTCGATCCGATCGGCACCGGTTGGAGCCGCACGGTAAAATCCGACGACGCCAAGCACTTCTGGAACGCGCGCAGCGACGCCGACTCGATGGCCAAGGCTGTGGCGCTCTACGTCGCCAAGAACAACCGCGCCGGCTCGCCGAAATACCTGCTGGGCGAGAGCTATGGCGGCTTCCGCGCCGCCATGACGGCGCGCGCGCTGGAACGCGAGCAAGGCATTGCCGTCTCCGGCATCGTCATGCTGTCGCCGATGCTGGAAGGCTGGCTCACCTTCGGCGACACCACCTCGGCGCTGCGCGCCGCGCTGCAATTGCCGTCGCTGGCGGCTACCGCGCTGGAGCGCAAAGGCGCCTTCAGCCGCCAGGCGCTGGCCGACGCTGAAAAATTTGCCATGACCGATTACCTGACGGCGCTCGCGGGGCCGCCGCTGCAAGGCGAGGCGGCGAAGACGTTTTACGCGCGCGTGGCGCAGATTTCCGGCCTGCCGCTCGACGTGGTGACCAAGGCGCGCGGGTTCATCACCAGCGCCTTCCTCAAAACCTTGCAGCCCGGCAAGCTCGTCAGCCGCTACGATGCGAATTTCGCGGTCGACGACCCCTATCCCGAACAACGGTCGGCGCGCGGCCCCGATCCGATCCTCGACAGCCTGGCGCGTGCTTATGGCGGCGCCTATTCCGCATACGCCCGCAACGAGCTCGGCTTCAAGACGCCGATGACTTATCAACTGCTGGCAAACGACGTCACGCGCCATTGGGACTGGCATGGCGGCCGCTCGCAGGCGAGCGTTGAAGACGAGCTGCGCGTGCTGCTGGCGTTCAGCCCGTCGTTCCGCTTGCTGGTGGCGCACGGGCTTTCCGATATGGTCACGCCTTACGCCATGTCGCGCTATGCGCTCGAGCACCTGCCGCCGGTCGAACCGCCCGGGCGCGTGGCGCTCAAGGTCTATCGCGGCGGGCACATGCTCTATCTCGACCCGGCCTCGCGCAAGGCGTTTAGCAAGGATGCCGAAGCCTTCTACCGCGGCGGGGAATAGCGTCTGCGAAAATTGGCTTAATTGCGCTCGAAAACTTCATCGAGGCGTGCGAGACAAAGCGAGGCTATAACCACTTCAAACCTAATCTTTTTCCCAGTCTCCACACAACGCCGCAAGCGCGACTGACGTCGTCGGCGCCAATTGTGAGCTTAAAGCAATCTGGAATTCTCGCTGGGCTGTCGACTTCTATGCAAATTCCGCCGCTCGAACGATTGACGACGACACAGTCGATTCTGGTTCCGTTATCGAGCGCGACCTTGCCGGCCTTCGATACCCCGACGCGTGGATGTAATCTTCGCTCGAGCATGGATCGCACATTGCCAAGGATCAACGGCTTGTGACGATATAAAGAATCCTTCTAAAAATTGTTAATACTCCGCCTTCGGCGGCTTGCGCAAACATGCGGGCCATGCACGTTTTTGGCCCTGAGCGGACGTGGCCCTTTCAGCAAGCGAATTTTCCCTGTTGCAAAGTAAAATGGACGTTGAAGCATCGCTTCAAAAGAACCTCAAGTTATGAGGACACACCCTAGCCGCTCGATCCCGCCACCATGCCCCAGCGCCGCACCGTCATCGCTTCAAGCGTCTGGAACACGAAGCGCTCGAAGAACACGCCGATCACGCCGATGGCGATGAGCGTCGAGAGCATGACGCCGGCGTCGAGGAATTCAGCGGCGTTGAAGATGATCTCGCCGAGGCCGAGCTTCGGGCTCGCCAGCAATTCACCGCCGATGACGCCGATCCACGCGCGGCCGAAGGCGAGCCGCGCGCCGGTGATGATGTAGGGCAGCGCGCCCGGCCAGATCACCTTGCGGAACAGCGTCGCCTCGTCGGCGCCCATCACCGCCGCGGCACGCAGCCAGAGCGGATTGACCGCGCGCACCCCAGTCCAGACGGCGTAAACCAGCGGAAAGGCCGAGGCATAGACCACCACCAGGATGGTGGCGGTGTTGCCAATGCCGAACCACAGGATGAACAACGGCACCCAGGCCAGCGAGGGGATCGGCAGCAACACGCTCAGCACGGGCAGGAAGATGCGCTCGGACACCCAGTAACGGGCCATCAGCACGCCGAGCGGGATCGCCACGCTGAACGAAATGGCGAGCCCGACGAACACGCGCACCAGTGTGGCGCCCGCGTTTTCGACCAGGCTGCCGTCCGCCAAAATCCGCCACATGATCTTGCCGATCGATTCCAGCGGCGGCGTCATGGCGGTCGAGAACATGCCGCTGCGCGCGAAAGCTTCCCACACGGCGGCCAGCACCACGACGCCGGCAACGCCGCGCACAAAGGCGATCCAGGAAAATCCTTTTCTCATGCCGCCACCATGCCCCAGCGCACCACCGTCCAGCGCTCGATGCGGGTGAACACCTGGCGTTCGAGCACGATGCCGATGGCGCCGATCACCGCGATGGTGGCGAGCATCACGTCGGTGTTGAGGAAGGTCTGCGCGCCGAAGATCAGCCAGCCCAGCCCGCGCTGCACCGACATCAACATTTCAACGGCAATCAGGATACGCCAGGCCTGCGCCAGGCCGAGCCGCAGGCCAATCATGATATAGGGCAAGGCCCCCGGCAGCACGACGCGGCGGAACATGTCGCGGTCGCGCGCGCCCATCACCTCGGCCGCGCGCAGCCAGATCGGTTTGACCGCCTTCACGCCCTTCCAGGTATTGATGATGACGGTAAAGCAGGACGCCACGCCCACCAGCAGGATGGTCGGGAAATCGCCGAGTCCGAACCACAGCACAAACAGCGGCGCATAGGCGAGGCCAGGGATCGGATAGAGAAAGGTGACGATCGGCAGCAGCGTGTCCTCGACCCACTGTCGCCGCCCCATCGCGATCCCGAGCGAGACCCCGATGAGGGCGGCGATCAGAAAACCGATGCCGAGGCGATAAAGCGTCGCAACGGCCGCCGCCAGCAGGATGCCGTTGCCGGCAAGCCGCAAGAAGGCTTCGGCAATGACACCGAGACCGGGCACCAGCTTCGGGGGAAAACCGCCGTAGGCCACGAGCAGTTCCCATGCCGCCGCGATCACCGCGAAGGTCGCCAGCGGCAAGCCGAACGACAGCGCCCGTCTCAACATGCGCGCGTCAGGCCTTGGCGCGCGCGGCCGTCAAAATGTTGCCGTTGAGCAATTTGCCCCAGTCCGGCACCGCCGCGATCTTCTTCTGGCTGAGCAGCACCTTCGACTGGTTTTCCAGATACGACTTCAGCTGCGGCCCGAAATCCGGGTTGACGTCGATCTTGGAGAGCATCAGCTTGATGATCTTCTCGTTGACGTCGAAGCCCTTGTCCTTGAAGAACTTGAGCACGATCTGCGTGGCCTCGTCGCGGTGGTCCTGATAGAGCTTCACGCTCGCCAGCCAGCCGCGAGTAAAAGCAACCAGGTTGTCGTGGTTCTCCTTGATGGTCTTGGTGTTGGCGGCGAGGATGATCGGCTGCAGGTCGTAAGACGAGTAGTCGGTCAGAACCTTGCCCAGCCCGTTGACCTCGGCTACCGACGGGAACGGCTCGACGCCGGCGAAGGCGTCGATCGAGCCGGCCGTCAGCGCCGCGACGTGGTTCTGGAAGCGCACGTTGACGATCTGCACGTCTTCTTTCTTCAGCCCGGCCTTCGGCATGATCTTGTTCTGGAACACGAAGTCAGTCGCGGAGCCGAGCTGCGAGCCGACCTTTTTGCCCTTGAGGTCGGCCAGCGTCTTGATGCCGGATTTCACACCGGCGACGACGGCCAGCGTCTTGGCGCCGTAGAGTGCGAGCGCGATCGCTTCCATGTCGCCCTTGGCGGCGCCGATGATGAAGGGCGTGGCGCCGATCACGCCGGCGTCGACGCGGCCTGAGATCATGGCATTGCGCGCGTCCTTGCCGCTGCTGAAGTGGAAGATCTTCACGTCAGCGCCTGCTTTTTTGAACAGGCCCTGCGATTCAGCGATCATTCCGAGCGAGCCCCAGGACGTGGTCTGGTAGCCGAAATTGATCGTCTTGCCCGCGGCAAAGGCAGGCAGATCGGGCAGCGCGGCGGCGGCCAACGCGCCGCCGGTGAGCGTCAAGAAGTCGCGTCGTGGCAGAACAAGCTTGGTCATGGTTTCCTCCCGTTTGATCGATACTTTTCCGGTTACTCCGTTGCCTCTTGCATCAACTTACCGTTCCAGTCTCCGTCAGTGTGAACGTAAATGGCGCATAATCTCGCGCTGGCTGGCGATGAAAGGCTCACTGAGCGGATCGCGCGGGCGTGGCAGGTCGAGCGCGAGCTCGGCCCTGACGGTGCCCGGATGCGCATTGAGCACGATCACCTTGTCGCCGAGATAAACCGCTTCGGCGACGTTGTGGGTAATGTAGACGATGGTCTTCTTGGTCTTTTGCCAGATGCCGGTCAGCAATTGCTGCATATCGTCGCGCGTCATGGCGTCGAGCGCGGCAAACGGCTCGTCCATCAGCAGCACCTGCGGATTGTAGGCGAGCGAGCGGGCGATGGCGACGCGCTGCTGCATGCCGCCGGACAGCTGGTGCGGGAACGTATCGGCGAATTTCTCCAGCCCCACCAAGCGTAGGAATTCGAGCGCGGTCCGCTCGCGCGTGGCCTTGTCCACTTTGCGCATTTCCAGACCGAACTCGACATTGTGCTTGGCGGTACGCCAGGGAAACAGTTGCGCGAAGTCCTGGAACACGACGCCACGGTTCTGGCGGTTCTTGTCGAGCGCAGCGCCGCCGATGCGGATTTTGCCGGCGGTCGGCTGCAGGAGACCGGCGAGGATGTTCAGGATCGTGGTCTTGCCGCAGCCGCTGGGGCCGAGCAGGCAGAGGAACTCGGACTGGCGGACGGAGAAATTGATGTCCTTGACCGCCAGCACCCGGCCCTTGTCGACCTGGTATTCGAAGGTCACGTTCTGGACTTCGATCTGATCGGCCACCTGGTCCGTCCCTATCTCGCGCCGGCGGCGCCGCGCCGCTTGCCCTGGCCGGCAAGTTCGGCTTGCGCTTCGTCGATGATCTCGCCCAATGGCACGGCGCGGCTCTGTTCACGCGCCGATCTGAGCGCGGCATAAACCGCAGCCACTGCCTGGCAGCCATTAGCCGCCGACAATTCGCAACCTTTGCCGTTTGTGACGCTGTCGGCGAACATGTCGAGCTCGTCGCGGAACATGTTGCCCGCCGGCACGGGCAGCGCCTCGCGCTCGGCCGGGCCCTTGCCGCGCGCCTGCAGATACAACGTCGCGTTTTCGTGCAGGCGCTCAGGCGTCGGCCAAAAGGTCTGGTTGATGTCGTAGAACATCAAGGCGTCGGCGCCGGTCGCGCGCACGCTGTAGGTGCCCGGGCTGGTCCAGCTCGACAGCATGACGCCGAGCTTGCCGTCGGTGAAATGCACCGCGACGATCCACTGATCCTCGACCTCGGCGCCGACCGGCGAATGGCGCGCGGCGCTGGCACTCACCGCGGCGATATCGCCGCCCAGATAGCGCAGCGTGTCGAACTGATGCACACCGATCTGGCTCAAGGAGCCGCCCGGCGCGCTCTCCTGGTAGAAGCGCCAATCTTTCGCGGTGAGGCGCAGGCCGCGGTCGTTGGAGAAATTGGCCTCGAGCTGGCTGACTATGCCGAGCTTGCCGGCGTCGATGGCGGCGCGGATGGCGCGCACGCCGGTGAGCAGGCGCGCGCAATGGCCGACCACGATGCGCACGCCCTGCGCCTGCTCCAGCGCAGCGATACGTAGCGAGTCGGCCATGGTGTTGGCGATCGGCTTCTCGACATAAATGTGCTTGCCGGCGAGCGCTGCGCGCCGCGCGAATTCGTAGTGCAGCTCGTTGGGCAACGCCAGCACCACGCCCGCGATATCCTTGTCCGCCAGCACGGCCTCGAAATCGCGCGCCGGAATGCCGAAGTCCTTGGAGAACGCCGACAGCCGTTCGGCGCTGCGGCCGACGCAAGCGACGATTTCGATCTTTTTGGTACCACTCGCGGCCTTGGCCAGCACGCGCGCCCAATTGCCGACGCCGACCATCGCGGTCTTGACACCCGCCATCATTCGCCTCCCGTGCCGGTGACGCTGGTGCCGCCGCAGACATAAATCGACTGCCCGGTGATAAAGCCGCTGTTGCGGTCGAGCAGGAAGATCACCAGGTGGGCGACGTCCTGCGGCGTGCCAAGGCGCTTGACCAGCACCTTATCGATCACCGTCTGGCGCTTGACCGAGCCGTGCGGATGGCCGCGGTTGAAATGCGCGGTTTCCACCGGTCCCGGCATCACCGCATTGACCGTGATGCCGTCGGCGCCGGTCTCAATCGCCACCACGCGCGTCATGCCTTCGAGGCCGGCCTTGGCGCTGGCATAGACGACGCGTTCAGACTTGCCGAGGATGGCACGCGAGGACATGTTGACGATGCGGCCGAACTTCGCTCGCCGCATGCCGGGCACGAAGCTCTGGATTAGCACCATCGCCGCGCCGAGCGTGATGGTGGTGACGTAATTGAGCTCTTCGACCGTCGCTTTTTCCAGCGGGTTGGGTGCGTTCTCGCCGGCATTGTTGACGAGGTAGCGCACGGGAAATTCGGCGGCCACATCGTTGGCCACCTTGCGTGTCGCCGCAAGATCGGTGAGATCGATCGGGCGGAAATGCAAGTTGTCGTTCTTGAGCTTGGGCGCCGAGCGTTGCAGCGTCACCACCGGGATGCCGCGCTCGAGCAGCGCCGCGGCAATGGATTCGCCGATGCCGGAACTGGCACCCGTCACCACCGCCGTGTCTGCCATGGCCATGCGCGCCCCTCACGGTTCGTGGAGCGGCGCGCGCGTGGCTTGCGCTTGAAACGCGGACAAGGGGCATCCTCCCAGGACGCTCGCTCGTTATGGCGCTGGCGAGCCTGCGAAGAAGCGTAGAGCCGCAACAAAATAGATCAAGTGTATTCTCGCTATCGTCGCAATTGATTTCATCTATGAGGCGCGCGCGGCCACCTGCTTGCCGCGCGGCGCTCGCCTTTCCTTCGGGCGGTAGGCCGCTCGGATCATCTCCGCCATGCGCAGCGCCGCCGCCGAGCGATGGCCGTTGCGCCGCCAAAGAATGCCGACCATGCGCTTGGGCGCCGGATCGGTGAGCCGCACGATATGCAAACCACTGGCGTCGAGGATGGCGCCAGCCGACAGCACCGTGGCCAGGCCCGAATTGCGCGTGGTCGCCAGGATCGGATCGATCGCGTTCATCTCCAGTACCACGTGCGGGTGCTGGCCGGTCTCGCTGAAGAAGCGGTCGACGAACTGACGCGCGCCGAATTCCGGCGTCAGCAGCACGAGCGGCAGCTTGGCGAGCTCGCGCATCGGCAGCGATTTGCGGCCGGCCTGCGGACATTTGGAGCCGACCACCAGCACCAGCTCCTCCTCGAACAGCGGCTCTGCCACGATCTGATCGTTGTCGCCGGCGGCATAGGCCACCGCCATGTCGAGCTCGGCATTGATCAGCTCGCGCTCCATGTCCAGGCGCGGCACCAGCCGCGAGATGACGTGCACACCGGGGTAGCGCAGCGCGAACTCCGACATGATCGGCGGCAGCATCGAATGCGAGAAGGAATGGAACACCGCCATGCGCAGCGTGCCGCGCATCAAACCTTCCAGTTCGGAGATGGCGAGTGCGCTCGCGTCGATCTCCTTCAGGACGCGCTCGCAATAGGGCTTGAACAGCCGGCCAGCGTCGGTGAGCTCGACTTCCTTGGTGCTACGGTCGAATAGCACGGTGCCGACCATCTGCTCCAACTGCTTGATCTGGTGCGAAAGCGTCGGCTGCGTGACGTGCAGGCGTTCGGCCGCGCGCGTGAAGCTGCGCGTGTCGGCGACGGCGAGAAAATAGCGCAGATGGCGCAGCTCCATGGCTCCGAGGATACATGGTCGCGCCTGGGCCGCGCTAGCTCATCGCGGCCACCACCGCGCAGGTGGTGACGATATCGTCCTCGCTTGCCGCCCGCGACAGGTCGCTGATCGGCTTGGCGAAGCCTTGCAGAAACGGCCCGATCGCCTGCGCGCCACCCAGCCATTGCGTCAGTTTGTAGCCGATATTGCCGGAATCGAGGTCCGGGAAGATCAGAACATTGGCTTGGCCGGCGACCGGGCCTGCCTCCTTGAGCTTCTTGGCGGCGACCTCGGGAACCAGCGCCGTGTCGGCCTGGAACTCGCCGTCGACAGCGAGCGAAGGCGCGCGTTGCCGCACGAATTCGAGCGCCTCACGCACCTTGTCGACGCGCGTATGCTGCGCACTGCCCTTGGTCGAGAACGACAGCATGGCGATGCGCGGGGTTTCGCCGAGCAAGGTTTCAGCGCTGCGCGCAGAGGCAATGGCGATGTCGGCGAGTTCGCTCGCGTCTGGGTCGGCGTTGACCGCGCAATCAGCGAACAGAAACGCGCGCGGGCCTTTTTTCAAGAAATCCGGCACCACCATGAGGAAGCAGCTCGATGGCAGCGCGATGCCATCGGCAAGGCCCACCGTCATCAACCCGGCCTCGATCACGCGGCGGGTCGGATTGGAGCAGCCCGCCACCATGGCGTCGGCGTCGCCCTGGCGCACCATCATGCCGCTAAAATACAAGGGTTTTGCGACAAGGCGGGTGGCGATCGCCGCCGTCATGGACGCGCGCGTCGCCGCGCAGGCCGCGCCATAGGACTTGAGCCGCGCATCGTTGCGCGGATCGATCAATTCTATGCCCTCAAGCGAAGCGCCGATGCCGCTCGCAACGCTCTGAATCGCGTCGGCGGCGCCAAGCAGGATCGGCTGCGCGATCTTGTCCTTGATGAGACGCAGCGCGGCCGCGACAATGCGCGCATCCTCGCCCTCCGGCAAAACAATTTTGCGATGGCGTCGACGTGCGATATCAAACAACCGAGCGATCAAATCCATGCTTCTCACCGCGTGAGAAAACGTTCAAGTCGCGCGAGCGCGCATGATCCCCGAAAAGCTTGTCTTCGACCTGATCGGGGATGGGCACCGGTTTTCGGATGAGGATCTTGCGCAACCGAGGAGGCCATCAATGACTGAAACTGCCGAAGCGATCAAGATTCACCGCGGCCTCAGAGGTGTCTATTTCGATCGTTCGCCCTGCACCTTCATCGACGGCAAGGCGGGCGAGTTGCGCTATCGCGGCTATTCGATCCACGATCTCGCAGAAAACTCGACCTTCGAGGAAACCGCCTGGCTGCTGCTCTATGGCGATCTGCCGACCGCGCAGGAATTGGCCGGGTTCGACGCCCAGCTCAAAACGGCGCGCCAATTGCCACAGCCGGTGCTCGATATCGTGCGTTCAATCAAGCACGCGCATCCCATGGACGTGCTGCGCACCGCCGTCTCGGCGCTTGCCGCCTTCGATCCGGAAACCGCTGACAATTCGCGCGATGCTACGCTGCGCAAGGCGGTGCGCCTGACCTCGCAGGTTCCGGTGGTCGTCGCGGCCCATTCGCGCATTCGCGAAGGCCTTGAGCCGGTACCGGCCGACGAGGCGCTCAGCCACGCTGCCAACCTGTTGTGGATGCTGCGCGGGGAAAAACCGAGCCGCGACGCTTCCCAGCTGATCGACCGCGACCTCATCCTGCATGCCGAGCACGGCTCCAATGCCTCGTCGTTCGCCGCCCGGGTTGTGATCGGCACCGAGGCCAATCTGCACGCGGCGATCACGGCGGCGATCGCCGCGCTGTCGGGGCCGGCGCATGGTGGCGCCGCCGAGGACGTGATGAAGATGGCGGAGGACATCGGCGATCCGGCGCGCGCGGCAGAATACGTAAAAGAAAAGCGCAAGTCGGGCGCCGCCGTCACCGGCTTCGGCCACCGCGTCTACCGCGCCGAGGATCCGCGCGCGCGCCACATGCGCGCCGGCGTCGAGCGCCTGTCGAAGGAAATGGGCCAGCCGAAGTGGTACGAAATCCTGCAGGCGGTGGTTCAGGCGATGGCGCCCTACGCGCGCCACGGCGTCAACGTCAACGTCGATTTCTATTCCGGCGTGGTCTACCACCTGCTCGGCGTCAAGCGCGACCTGTTCGTGCCGATCTTCGCCATCGGCCGCGTGCCGGGATGGGTGGTGCAGGTGCTCGAGCAGCTCGACAACAATATCCTGATCCGCCCGCTCACCCTTTACAGCGGGCCGCAGGCGCGCCCCTACCGGCCGATCGCCGAGCGCGGGCGTTAACCCCGCCAAATTCTCATCGACTGAGAACGCCAGTCGCATTGCGTCATTGCGGCCGCCGTGTTGTTTTGCTTATCCTATAAGAAAGCTGGTCTCGTTTAATGAGACTTTGGCGACCGGCGGTAAGCCGGCGCTGCAACGGGAGGTCAAAATGCGGTGCGCGCCCAGCCACGCTCTGCCGGCCGTTATTGCCTCACGCAAACATTGGACATGGTTGAACGCCCTCTTCGCGACCGCAGACGCGCGCGTATGTGAACACGCGCGCTAGCAGGAGAGCACGCTTGGACTTCATCCATTACCTGCCGGAGATCTTCGTTCCCTGGAATCTGATGGTCCTGCTCCTCGGGACCGTCGGCGGTCTGATATTGGGCGCGGCGCCGGGCCTCAGTCCCACCATGGCGGTTGCGCTGCTCATCCCGTTCACCTTTCACATGGAATCGACCACGAGCCTGATCCTGCTCGGCGCCGTCTACACCTCGACCGTCGCCGGCGGCGCGGTCAGCGCAATCCTGATCAATATTCCGGGGGCCCCGGCCAACATCGCCACGGTGCTCGACGGCCACCCGATGGCGCGGCAGGGGCGCGCCGCCGAGGCGCTGCACTACGCCTTCATCAGCTCAGTGATCGGCGGCGTGCTCGGCGTCCTGGTGCTCATCTTCTTCACGCCGATCCTCGCAGAGTTCGCGCTCAGGTTCGGCCCGTCCGAATTATTCTGGACGGCGGTGCTGGGCGTCACCGTGATCGGATCGCTCGGCTCCGGGTCGGTAATGAAAGGCCTGTTCGCCGGCGTGTTCGGCCTGTGGCTCTCAACCATCGGCTACGATCCGATCAATGGCGTCGAGCGGTTCGTGTTCACCGATCACCTGCAGGGCGGCGTCAACATCATCGCCGCGCTTATCGGGCTGTTCGCGATCCCGCAGGTGTTCGGCATGTTCGAGGGCTCAACCGGCACCGAAGGCGCCTCCATCTACAAAATGGAGAACCGGAGCGTGCTCGAGTCGCTGCGCACCAACCTGCGGCGGGTCAAGACGCTCGCCATCGGCAGCATCGTTGGGATCGTCGTCGGGCTGATCCCCGGAGCCGGCGCCCAGATCGCCGGTCTCGTCTCCTACGACCAGTGCCGGAAGTTCAGCTCGCGCCGCAACAATTTCGGCAAAGGCGAGCCTGACGGCGTGATCGCCTCGGAAGCGGCAAACAATGCGGTGGTAGGGCCGTCGCTGGTACCGCTGCTGACGCTCAGCGTTCCGGGCAGCCCGACCGCCGCCGTGCTGCTCGGCGGTCTGCTCATCCACGGCCTGTTCCCGGGACCGAACCTTTTCACCACCCACGCCAAGGTCACCTGGACCTTCATCGATTCGCTGCTGCTCGGGCAAATCCTGATGGGCGTCTTCGGACTGATGATGAGCCGCATGAGCAGCTGGGTCATGCAGGTTCCCGGCAACTACATGGCCGCGGCCGTCGTCGTGCTCGCGGTATTCGGGACCTACAGCGTCGAGAACAGTTTTTCCGACGTGCTGGTCATGATGGTGCTCGGCAGCGGCATGTATTTTGCGAGCAAGCTCGGGTTCAGCGCGGCGCCGGTGGTTCTCGGCATCATTCTCGGGCCGATCGCCGAAAATAACTTCATGCAAGGCCAGCTGATCGCCGGCACGCAGAACGGCTTGTTCACGTATTTCTGCACCGGCGGCATCAATCTTGTCCTGATCGGGCTGTGCCTGTTTTCGGTCGGCTACAGCGCCTATGCCGAATTGCAGGCGAGAAAGCGACGCAAGACGCAGGAGGCCGAGTCATGGCAGCACGCCTGATCTCCATCGCCTGCATCGTGCTCGGCGGGTTGCTGTACTGGGCCGCGCTCGGCAGCGACAACTCGAAGGCGTATCTCTTTCCGCAGATACTCGCCTTGACGATGGTCGCGATGGGCGCGGCAATGCTCGTCATAGATTTCCGCAGCAGCAACAAACGGCAGGCCGCCTGGTCGGCAACCCAGTGGTACAGAATTTGGCCGGGTATGCTCGTTCTTGTGGTCTTTATGGCGGTTGCAGAGACGGTCGGGTTCTACGTGAGCTCCTGGCTCGCCTTCACGTCGATCGGAGTTCTTTACGCGCCCACCGGCGACCGTCTAGCAACGGCCAAGCGTTGCGTGCCGATTTCGATCGTATTTCTAGCCGTGCTCTACCTCGTCTTCTGGACGCTGCTTCGCGTCCAGTTGCCGAGTGGTATCGCATTTTGACCAAAGGGAGGACGACAATGACAATCGCTACAAAACTGTTAGGCAGACTGGGAATAGCCCTGGCCGCCGGTTTGGCAGTCGCCGCAACGGGCGTGCTCGCCGCCGACTATCCGGACAAGCCGGTGCAATTGATGGTGTCGTACCCGCCAGGCGGGGCGACCGACTTCCAGGCGCGCATCGTGACGATGATGAGCAGCCAATACATCAAAGAGCCCATCGTGATCATCAACAAGGGCGGCGCCGGCGGACAGGTCGGCTGGAACTGGTTCGCCTCCAGCGCGAGCAAGGACGGCTATCAGCTGGGCGCCTACAACCTTCCGCATTTCATCGCTCAGTCGATCATGTTCAAGACCAAGTACAACATCAATAACGTCGAGCCGATCGCCAATTGGGGCGCCGACCCGGCGGTGCTGATCGTGCCCAAGAACAGCCCGTTCAACTCGGTGAAAGACTTCGTCGACTTCGCTAAGAAAAATCCGGGCAAGATCACGGTATCGGGTGCGGGCCTGTATGTGGGCCATCATATCGCCACGTTGCAGCTCGCGAAAGCCGCCGGCATTAAGCTCACTTACGTGCCGGCCAAAGGCGGCGTCGCCGCGCTACAAATGGTCATGGGCGGGAAGGTTATGGCGGGGTTCAATAACCTCTCCGACGCCTTCCGCGGCCAGGATCGGTTCAAGATCCTTGCGGTCGCCGACAACGAGCGTAACAAGGAATTTCTGCCGGACGTGCCGACCTTCAAGGAGAGCGGCATCGACGTCGACGACTCGAGCGTGAACTTCCGCGGCGTCATGGCCCCGAAAGGCACGCCGCAGCCGGTGATCGCCATGCTGGCCACCAACGTGCCGAAGATGTTCAACGACAAGAAGGTGATAGGGAAGATGAAGGCGGGCGGCTCGCCGTTGCACGTCATGACGCGTGAGCAGGTCCAAAAGATGTTCGAGTCGCGCAAGACGTACCTTGAGGCGCTGCTCAAGGAGCTGCGTCAGAAGAAGTAACGCGGCTGCAGACCGGCGGCCCCGCATGGCACAACGCGACGCGATGCGGGGCCAGCCATGCACTTACCGCCGGCGCGCGCCGTGCCGAATATCGTAATGCGTCGTGGAGTGATGAAGACATGGGTATGAATCCTGGTATCGGCGCAAGGCGCAGCAATGTGCAGCCGGCAAGAGAACGCTCGACCCATGTCGCGACCTTGCCGCTGCGCCGTTCGGTTCCCGGTAGCGCTACTATCAAGAGCCGCAAGCAAAAGCTCGGCGCCACCGCGCGCTCCTTCGCGATCCTCGATCACGTCGCCGCTTCGCGCGGGCCGGTGGACGTGCTCGACATCATCGCTTCGCTCAAATTGCCGAAGGCCACGGCCTATCGGCTGGTCGACTGGTTCGTCACCCACGGCTATCTCGCGCGCGAGCCGGGCCGCAAGCGCCTGATCGTCGGCCCCAGGCTGACCAATCTGGCGTTCGGCGTGCTGTCGGCCTCGATGCGCAACGACGCGCCCCACGTCGTGCTCCAGCACCTGGTGCGCACGCTCGACGAGACCTGCAATATAGGCACGCTACTCAACGGCGAAGTGGTCTATCTCGACCGCGTGGAAGCCGAGCACTGGCCGCTGCGGCTGCATTACACCAGCGGCTCACGCGTGCCCTTGCATTGCAGCGCGATCGGCAAGCTATTCCTGGCACTGGCGGCGGCACCGCGTCGGCAGCGGCTGCTGCAAAGCCTGGAGTTGCGCCGTTTCACCGAGGCCACCATCATCGAGCGGGCGCGACTGGAGGCCGAGTTGCGCCAAATCCGCAAAGAACAAGTCTCGTTCGACCGCGAGGAATATCTCGTCGGCGTGGTTTGCATGGCGGTACCGGTGGTCGGCAAGAACGGCGAGACGCTCGCCGCGCTCGCCATCCAGGCGCCGGAAGCGCGCATGAACGAGCAAACCGCGCGCGGCCATCTTCCCGCGCTGCGTCGCGCCGCGAGCGAGCTCGCCGAAATCTTTCAGGCTAAATCCTGAAATATCTCAATTGCCGTTTTCCGCAGGAGCGACACAGCCATGAAGATGACGACCGAAGAAGCCTTCGTGAAGGTCTTGCAGATGCACGGCATCGAGCATGCCTTCGGCATCATTGGTTCGGCATTCATGCCGATCTCGGATCTTTTTCCCAAAGCCGGCATCACGTTCTGGGACGTGGCGCACGAGTGCAACGGCGGCTACATGGCCGACGGCTATACGCGCGCGACCGGCAAGATCGCGATGTGCGTCGCGCAGAACGGCCCGGGCATCACCAATTTCGTCACCGCCATCAAGACCGCTTACTGGAACCACACGCCGATGCTGCTGATCACCCCGCAGGCGGCGAACAAGACCATCGGCCAGGGCGGTTTCCAGGAAGTGGAGCAGATGGCGCTGTTCCGCGACATGGTCTGCTATCAAGAAGAGGTGCGCGATCCGTCACGCATCGCGGAAGTCCTCAATCGGGTCATTTCGAAAGCGAAATACCTGTCGGCGCCGGCGCAGATCAACATCCCGCGCGACTACTGGACCCAGGTCATCGACATCACCTTGCCGGCCATCATCGAATTTGAGCGTCCGGACGGCGGCGCCCATGCCGTCGCGCAAGCGGCAAAACTGCTGTCGGAGGCGAAATTTCCGGTCATCCTGTCGGGCGCGGGGGTCGTGCTCGGCACCGCAATCCCGGAATGCGTCGCGCTTGCCGAGCGGCTCGATGCGCCGGTCTGCAATAATTATCAGCACAACGACAGTTTTCCCGGCAGCCATCGTCTTGCCGTTGGTCCGCTCGGCTACAACGGCTCGAAGGCCGCGATGGAGCTTGTCGCCAAAGCCGACGTGGTGCTGGCGCTCGGCACTCGGCTCAACCCGTTTTCAACCCTTCCGGGCTATGGCATCGACTACTGGCCGAAGAAGTCCAAGATCATCCAGGTCGATATCAACGCCGACCGCATCGGTCTGACTAAGCCGGTCACGGTCGGCATCTGCGGCGACGCGAGGCTGGTCGCTCAGCAGATCCTGGCGCAGCTTTCGCCCAAGGCCGGCGACGCCGGCCGCGAGGAGCGAAAAGCGCTGATCCACACGACCAAGTCCAAGTGGCTGCAGACGCTCTCCAGCATGGACCACGAGGAGGACGACGACGGCACCACCTGGAACGCGGACGCCCGCAAGCGCGAGCCCGACAAAATGTCGGCGCGACAAGCCTGGCGCGCCATCCAAGCGGGGCTGCCGAAGGACGCCATCATATCGAGCGACATCGGCAACAACTGCGCCATCGGCAACGCCTATCCGACCTTTGACAAGGGACGGAAATATTTGGCGCCCGGTCTGTTCGGACCCTGCGGCTATGGCTTCCCTTCGATCATCGGCGCCAAAATCGGCAATCCGGATACCCCTTGCGTCGGCTTTGCCGGCGACGGCGCCTTCGGCATTTCGATGAACGAGATGAGTTCGATCGGGCGCGAACAATGGCCGGGTATAACGATGGTCATCTTCCACAACTTCCAATGGGGCGCTGAAAAGCGCAATTCGATTCTTTGGTTCGACAACAATTTCGTCGGGACCGAGCTCGACCCGCATCTGAGCTACGCCAAGGTGGCCGAAGGCTGTGGTCTCAAAGGCGTCACGGTCAAAACGCAGAGCGAACTGACCGAGGCGCTTCGACAGGCCTGCGAAGCGCAGAAGAATCGTGTAACGACTTTCATCGAGGTTCTGCTCAATCAAGAGCTCGGCGAGCCGTTCCGCCGCGATGCCATGAAAACACCTGTGGTCGTGGCCGGCATCAAGCGCGAGGACATGCGTCCGCAGCAGGTTGCTTAGGCGCGAGGTGACATGATGACGGTGGCAGTGAAATCACCGGTGGATGCAAGCGCCCAGACGATCGTCGACGAGCTGGTGCGACGGGCGCGCGCGGCCATGGCTGAATTCGCCAATGCCGATCAGGCGCGCACCGATGAGGCGGTGACCGCGCTGGCCTGGGCGCTCTACAATCCCCCGCACGCCAAGGAACTGGCCGAGCTGGCGGTTAAGGACACCAAGCTCGGCAACGTGCCCGACAAGATCGTCAAGAAGCAGCGCAAGACCTTCGGTACCCTGCGCGATCTGCTACGCGTGAAATCGGTCGGCATCATCGAGGAGGATGCCAAGCGCGGCATCGTCAAATAT
>Ga0307417_10000022_pt1 | contig 60531 bp, 60 predicted proteins | sample SalMarWE160210MG_2_FD_202514 | JGI IMG/M metagenome (GOLD analysis project Ga0307417, IMG submission 202514) | Salt marsh sediment microbial communities from the Plum Island Ecosystem LTER, Massachusetts, United States - WE1602-10 | ecosystem: Environmental > Aquatic > Marine > Intertidal zone... | reverse complement strand
GAAGGCCAGGGGCTCGCCTTCAAGCTCTCCAGCAGGGTCACGGGCGCCAAGGTCACGTCGCGCACCGTTACTGTGACCGTTCAAAGCGAGGACGGCAGCGAAACCCTGAAGGCGGACCGCGTGCTGGTCGCCGTCGGCCGCCGTCCGAACACCCGCGGCCAGGGCCTGGAGGAGGCCGGTGTCGAGCTCGATGAGCGCGGCTTCGTCCGCGTCGACTCCTACCGCACGAGCGTCGACGACGTGTGGGCGATCGGCGACCTGGCGCCCGGGCCGATGCTTGCCCACAAGGCCTCGGAGGAAGGCGTGGCGGTCGCCGAGCGCATCGCCGGTCAGCCCGGGGCGTTCGATGCCTCCACCGTGCCCAACGTCGTCTACACCTCGCCCGAGCTGGCGACCGTCGGCCGCACCGAGGAGGAGCTGAAGCAGGCGGAGATCCCCTACCGGACGGGTCGCTTCCACTTCCGGGCCAACGGCCGCGCCAAGGCGCTGGGCGAAGAGGCCGGAATGGTCAAGGTGCTGGCCCACCGCGACACCGATCGCATCCTCGGCGTACACATGCTCGGCCCGCGGGTCTCCGAGCTGATCGCAGAAGCCGTGGTGGCGATGGAGTTCGCGGCCTCGTCGGAGGACCTGGCGCGTATCATCCACGCCCACCCGACGCTGTCCGAGGTTGTGCACGAGGCGGCGCTGGCTGTCGACCGCCGCGCGATCCACAGCTAGTCAGGACCCCGCGGGCAGAGGCTCACAGGGTGAAGCCCCGGCGGCGGTCTGGGTGCTCGCGCACCCAGCCGTCTCGCGTTTCCGACAGGGCGCGTTCGGTGGCACGTGCCATGCTTCGAGGTTTCCTGAAGAGCCGTCTCCGCACCGGCAGGTTGGCTGGAAACCTCGAGCGTGGCAATGCGCGGGAAGAGCGCTCGCCCGTGTGGTTCCAGCATCGAGGGAGGCGCCTCGTCGCCTGCCCGGAGCGGGCCTCGAAGTCGGTTCAGGGGCCGAGCCCGTTGTCCGCTTCGAGGCAGGTGACGACGGGCGTCTGCGAAGCAGTCGTCCGGGCGCCGGAGGTACAGAACAGACTCCCCAGCACCGCCTCGGAGGACGCGGCAGGCGCGCGGCCCAGAGAATGGTCCGTTCAAACGGGCGTGCCGGGCGCGGCATCTTCCCAGGAGCGCGACGACGAGCCGCCACCGATGGCAGGGTAATGCCGACGCCGGGCTCCCTCGGCCCTTGGCGCTGGGAGCATCGGCCCCACGATTGAGCGAGGCGGCCGGGCGCCCCTGCGACCGGACGGCCGCCGGAGCCGCGGCAATCCACTCGACGGCCACCCGGTAGGCTGAGGTTCAGAGGTTCCTGTCCGTGCCCGTCTGTGCCCTCTGAGCCTCCGTGGTTCTCTGCTCCGACCCGCCGGCGTTCATGAGCTGGAACGGCCACTCATCAGCTACAGCCGGTTTTCATGAGATGGAACGGCCGTTCACGGGGACGGGTGGGGTCGACCGTGCTCCCGGGGTGCCTCGCCGACTGCTGCGACACTTCAAGCCGGGTACCGGAGCTGCTCAAACCGTCCGAGTCAGGGGTAGCAGCTAGCCGTGCCGATCCGCGAACGAAACCGTGGTGGGGTACGGGAGTCGAGGGAGTCCATTCTCGCAGGCTCGCGTCTTGCCAACAGTGTGCGGCTGTCTGGCGCGAACCGCACCCGCGGTGCCGCTGGAGCTTCCAAGGAGGCTCCAGCGGCCGCACGGCTGCTCATCCCTCTGCGTTGCTTCGCGGGTACCTCTTCATGATTGCGCGGGAAGCGGCGTACACCAGCAGGAACGTCGCCGCGGCGAGGTACGGACCGGGCGCGCCCGCGCTCCACCAGAAGGCACTGGACTGAGGTTTCACTGGCACCTGCCAGTAGAAAAACGAGGCCAACGCAATACAGCCGGCGCCGATAGCGAGCGAGCTCCGGATTTGACGCTTGTCCGGCACGGCCAGAGCTGCGAACACGAGCGATGCAGGAATGTAGAGTGATACGTTCACCGACGCCGACATACGGAGGTGCCAGGGACCGAGTACAAGAAGCGCACCTACGGCGGTACCGGCGAGAATCAGGGCTGCTGCTTTCGAGTATGACCCCTTCCAGCTTTCGCGGCGTCGTCTACCCTTCGCCCGCAGAGCGAGCGCAAGCAGCAGGAAGCTACCCAGAAACAGTAGCCAAAGACCTGTTTTCAATGGTCCTCCTCTGAAACGTATGCTACGCCTATGCCCTTATCCGAAGGTGGCACACACAAACAGCTCGTTCACGTAGGCGTTGGTCACGGCGTAGTAGTCGAACGTAGCGAACTTGTCGCACCGTATCACGTCACCTAGGTTACACGCGGCGAGATCGCCAGCCGCGATTGAGACATCCAACAATGTCGCAGCAGTGGCCGTATTGCAGCGCGTCCCAGCCCACATGAAAGGCCCGGGATTACCGCTGCTAGCCTGCTCTTCGATGCCCTCCGTCTCTAGGAAGTTGCTGTAGTCGCTCCATAGTTGGGGTGATGTGCCGAACACAGCGGTACCTGCCGCACGGGCGTCCCCCTCGCTACCGATGAGAGAACCGTCGTCAAGAGAGTAGACGGCAGAGTAACCGGGGCCTGTATTGGGGCTGACTGTCACTGTCCCCGTGTTCTCGTCAGCATTATACTGCGTTGTGACCTCACCCCCGGGGACCATAAGGGTGCCGAGATTGTTTGTGCCATACTGCTCGTCCCAGACGAGAGTTGCCCCGCCAGGTGTTGTGGCGGAGGTGAACGTGGCGGTCTTGCGAAGAACATTGTTTTGGGCGTCTGTACGCTGCACAATGGTCAGGGTCCCATAGGCGTCCTGACCCGAGTAGATGACAGTCGCCTGTGGCGGTTGCTGACACGGGGCCGGAGCTGCCCATGCCAGGATCACCAATAGCGTAGCCCCAGCCGGGACGTACCTCAACCAGCCGCCCTTAGCATGTCGCTTCATTGGTCTTTCCCTCCTCTTGGTTAATCGGTTTTCTGCGGTCCCAATGGGCAATATATGGCATGATCGAACACTTGTCAAGATGTTGACCAGTTGCGTGCCACATGCTTGGCAGGCTTCCATGCTTCGTGGTTTGGCCCGGTGCATCTTCGGTCCCAGGTTCGATGAAGGCGAGCCGTCTGGTGGGTCCGGTGCCGCTGACGCCTCGCTTCCGCATGAGCGGCCGTTTCAGCTCACGAAGGCCGGCTGCAGCTCATGGGTGGCCGTTGTAGCTCATGAACGCCGTGGGTGTGGGTTCCGCGGTGGTTTTGGGGGCGGCTGTCCGGGCGCAGGGGATACAGAAGAGATTCCCCAGCACCGCCCCGGAGGACGTTGCTCCTGACGGCGCGCGGAACCTCTGCCAGCGCACCGGGGAGTCCTTGTCCGGGGCTCCGGCGGCCGCGCGGGTGCGCGCTCCGGATCTGCTCAGATGTGGGTTCCCGTCATGCGGCGGCCTGGGGGCGATTCTCTGAAGCCCCGGCGGCCGCGCGGTCACGGGGTGGCCGCACGCCTCGCGTTTCCGGCGGTCGCGAGGCCCCGAGATGGGTCGGGGACCTCGCGGCAACCGCCGGAAGCCGCTCGGGCCGCCTCTCACGTCGCTGAGGCATCTTCTCCGATCGCCAAGGGCCGAGGTTGCCTCCCTTGAGGTTTCTCGCTGGCGCCGGCGGCCCGTGAGCACAGTTCAGAGAAACCTCCAGGACCGCACGCCCGTCTGAGCGTCACATCCTCTGGAGTGCGCTGCGACCGCGTTCTGCGGGTGGGCGGGGGTCCCCTTACACCTTACCCTTCACTCCTCACCCTCTTGGGTGGGTGGGGGAACATCTCCCGTTTCCCGTTTCCCGTCTTCCCGGGCAGGCGGGGGTCTCCGTTACTCCATCACTCCGTCACTCCGTCACTCCGTCACTCCGTCACCGGGCGGGCGGGTGGGCGGTTCCTTCTCCACCTTCTCCCAGCACGACCAGCGGCAGTCCCACGGTCTGAGCATTGCCAGGTGAGGGTTGTCGCAGTGGATCCCCACCAGCTCACGCCCGTCCGCACAGCGCTTCCACTCGACGAGGAGGTGCGCTGTGCGGGCCTCCTCGGGACAGTAGATGTCGAGCGCCTCGGTGGCGGTCTTGTCGCTCATCGCCGTCCTCCCCTGCACCGGTGTTCCTGCTCACCATGGTAGCAAGACACAGCACCGGCAATGCAAGGGTTCGCAACCTCCTCCCATACGACACCGCGCTGCGGTATAACGGTGCACGGGCCGGAGCCGGCGCGCGATGCCGGTACCTGCAGGGGGGAACCGTGAACAGGACCATGACCACACTGAGCCTCGCTCTCGCCTTGCTCGTCACTGCACTCGGCACTGCCGGCGGCGCTCCTGCAATAAAAGGGAAGGCCACACCGAGCCCGAAGCGTTCGGTCATCGTGCTTCCCGGCGGCGGCGCCAGGATCGGCTTCGACGACATCGGCTACTCGAAGGCGCTGAACCGGATCCTGCTGCCAGGCGGGCGGACCGGCAGGCTCGATCTGATCGATCCCGCCTCCGGCGCTGTCACGTCCATCACTGGCTTCAGCGCCGCTCCGGCCGGAGGCCGCCACGGCGGCGGCATCACCTCGGTTGACGAGGGCGCCGGCCTGCTGTTCGTATCCGACCGTACGGCGCGCGCCGTGGACGTCGTCGACCCCGCCGCTCGGAAGATCGTGACCCACGCCGCCCTCGCCGGCGGCCCGGACTACGTACGCTTTGTGGGCCCGACTCGGGAGCTGTGGGTGACCGAGCCTCATGAAGCGCGGATCGAGGTCCTCGGGCTGCCGCCCGGGAAGGCGCCGGTACCGTTCCACGAGACGTTCATCACGGTTCCCGGAGGGCCCGAGTCGCTGGTCGTCGACGCCGCCCGCGGTCTTGCCTACACCAACCTGTGGCGAAACCAGACACTGGCCATCGATCTCAAGAAACGCTCCATCGTCGCTCGCTGGATGAACGGCTGCGCCGCCTCCCGCGGCCTGGCGCTCGACCGTGGCTCGAACCTGTTGTTCGTGGGCTGTGCCGAGGGCGGCGTGGCGGTGCTCGACCTCGCCCACGGGGGCAAGGTCGTCGACACCATGAAGGCCGGCGAGGGTGTCGACATCATCGACTTCGCACCGGCTCTCCGCCACCTGTACGTCCCCGGCGGACGCAGCGGGACGCTCTCCATCCTCGGGGTCTCCCGTGCCGGCAAGCTGACGCTCCTACGAACGGTGTCCGCGGCTCGTGGTGTCCACGGCGTCGCCGCCGCCGACGGCAAGGCGTTTGTTCCCGATCCAGAGAACGGCCGCCTCCTGGTCTTCACCGACCCCTACCCCCCGGCACATTAGGAGCGCCGACAGCTCAGCCCCCCAGCACGTCCCACACGGTCACCGGATAAGGGCCCGGCGGGGATCCGATACCTGCTCCTCCTGGAGGCTCGGCCGGAGAATCCGTTCGTAGCGAGATTCGCGAGACGGTGTCAGATGTGAGTTTTCTCGTGCCGGAGCACGTCGTAGTCGTACCCCAAGGTACGTTGGAGACGTGCGACCAGCGAAAACCGCGCAGATGACCCCGTATCGCGGATCGTAGCCGAATCGGGCTTTCCGGCCGGGCCTCTACCGAATCCCGTGGCGCTTCATCTTGCGCCACAGGGTGTTGCGGGAAACCCCGAGCTCCTGGGCTGCTCGGGTCCGGTTGCCGCCGTGACGGTCCAGCGCCTCGCGGATGGCCGCCGCCTCCGCAGCCTCCAACGGACCCCCAGCAGCGCTTTCGACCGGCGGCGACATCAGCGACCCACCCTGGATGTGCGGCGGCAGGTCATCGCGGCCGATGATGCTGCCGCCGCAAACGACGAAGGCGTGCTCGATGGCGTTCTCGAGCTCCCGCACATTGCCCGGGAAGTGGTACCTCATCAGCACCGCCATCGCTCGCTCCGACACGCCGCCGATTCGGCGGCCCTGGAGAGCATTGAAGCGTGAGATGAAGTGCTCCACGAGAAGGGGAATGTCCTCGGTGCGGGAGCGCAGCGGCGGCACCGACAGGCGGACCACGTTGAGCCGGAAGTACAGATCCTGACGGAAGCGGCCGGCCATCACCTCCAGCGACAGGTCGCGGTTGGTCGCCGCCACGACCCGGACGTCGGCCTTGACGGGGTGCGTGGCGCCGAGGGGAGTGAACTCGCGCTCCTGCAGCACCCGCAGCAGCTTGACCTGGGCCGCCGGAGAGAGCTCGCCGACCTCGTCCAGCAGGAGCGTGCCCCCCGCCGCGACCGCAAACCGGCCGGCCCGGTCCTGGTAGGCGTCGGTAAAAGCTCCCCGCACGTGCCCGAAGAGCTCCGACTCGAGCAGCGTCTCGGGAATCGCGCCGCAGTTGACGGCCACGAACGGGCCGGCACGGCGCGGCCCCAGGTTGTGTATGGCACGGGCGATCAGCTCCTTGCCGGTGCCGGGCTCGCCTTCGATCAAGACGGTGCTGACGCTATTGGCGACCAGCGGCAACAGCTCGCGGAGGCTCCGCATCCCCGGGCTCTTGGTGATGATGTCCTCGAGCGTGTACGAGGCTTCCAGCGTGCGCCTGAGCATGGTGAGGTCCGACAGGTCGCGGAACATCTCCACGCCGCCCACCACCTGTCCATCCTCGTCGCACAGCGCGGCCGTGCTCACCGCCACCGGCAGCTCCCGCCCGTCGCGGCGGACGATGCGCACCTCGCGGTCGCGGTATGCGGTGCCGCCCTCGATGCTGTTGAAAAGGAAGCAGGAGCCCTGGCAGTGGTTGCTGCGCAGAACCTTGCTGCAGGCAAGACCCACCACCTGGTCACGCCGCCAGCCGGTGATCTCCTCCGCGGCATGGTTGAAGGAGGTGATCCGGCCATCCGCGTCGACAGTGAAGATGCCATGCGGCACGTGCTCGAAGATGAGGGCGTTGTAACGCGGGTCGAGAGGCATGTTCATGGGGTGAGTATGGGGCATGTGCTCCAGAATTGCCACATGTCACGGAACAGTTGTCACAGTATCGCGACAACCAGCCCCGAGACATCTCCGATCTCCAGCTCCCAAGTGGCTCAGCCGACGTGAGTTCTTTGCAAGGTCGGGATCGTGGCACATCCCTTGCCTTGGGTCCCGGTGATGGGCGTTCGGCCCGGCTGATGGAGGGACACACCAGATGGCCATACAATGCTCGTACTACCTCGAACCGGTCGACACCACCGACCTGCCGCGCCGCTTTCTCGACGCCTTCGCAGCGGTCCTCGCCCACTCGAGCTACGCCATGGTCCTCGACGCCGCATCCCACGTCAGCGCCCGCTGCGGACGCTGCGCCTCGACCTGCCCGGTGTACCAGGCGAGCGACGATCCCCGCGACATCCCCTGCCTGCGCTCCGAGCTCGTGCTCAAGGTCTACCGCCGCTACTTCACGCCGCGCGGCGCCCTGGCGACGCGCCTGGGCCCAGGCTTCGAGCTCGACGAGGCCTACATCAACACCATGGCTGAGGAGATGTACCGCTGCACCGCGTGCCGCCGCTGCAAGCTCGAGTGTCCGATGGGCATCGACCACGGCCTCATCACCCACCTCGGCCGCTGGCTGCTGGCCGAGGTCGGGATCATACCCAAGGCGCTGCGGGTGGCGACGCGCGAGCAGCTGGAGGGTAAGACCAACAACACGTCGGCAATCCCGGCAGCCGCGCTCATCGACACCTGCGAGTTCCTCGAAGAGGACTGCGTCGACACCCACGGCTTCAAGATCCGTTTCCCGATCGACCAGCAGGACGCCGAGTACATCTTCTTTCCGGCGGTCAGCGACTACCTGCTCGAGCCTGACACGCTGATGGGCAACGCCGCCGTGATGACCGCCACAAACGCCTCGTGGACGATCGGCACACGCTACTTCGACGGCATCAACTACGGCCTCTTCTACTCCGACCGCATGCTCGACCGGATCGTCAACATGGAGGTGCAGGAGCTGAAGCGTCTCAACGCCCGCACCGTGCTGATCGGCGAGTGCGGCCACGCTTCCCGCTCCGCCAAGGCGTTCATCCGCACCTTCTGCGGCGGCGACCGGGCGCCAGAGGTGATCAACTGCATGGAGTACGCCCTGCGGATGCTCAACGAGGGGCGTCTCGAGCTGCGCAAGAACGCGATCGACGCCCGCGTCACCTACCACGATCCCTGCAACATCGCCCGCTCGGGCTGGATCATCGAGCAGCCGCGGGAGATCCTCCGCCACATCGCGTCCGACTTCGTCGACATGACGCCGCACGGCCGCGAGAACTACTGCTGCGGCGGTGGCGGGGGAACCGTCTCGATCGACGAGATCCGCTCCTTCCGCACCCACATCGGCGGCGCCACCAAGGCCGAGCAGATCCGGAGAACGGGGGCCACGATCGTGGTCTCGCCGTGCGCCAACTGCAAGAAGCAGCTGCGCGAGGTGTGCGAGGACAACAATCTCGAGCACGTGCAGGTGGTCGGCCTGCATGACCTCATCCTGCAGGCAATCGTCGTACCCGCCGCAATGCGTGTCGACCCGCAGTCGGACGCCGCTTCCGCGACGGCCAGCCCATAGGAGGTACCGTGGACGCCTGGATCGAGCTCGCACGCGGACCGCTCTTCCGCATCGCCCTCGCCGCCCTGCTCATCGGCCTCGTCTACCGTCTCGGTACGGCGGCCGCACAGGTGATCCTGGCATGGCGACGGGCGGGAGATCGCCAGCTCCCCCTCCGCAGCGTGGCGACCGCCACCCTGTCCTGGCTGCTTCCCGTCCGCCTGCTCCGGCAGCGGCCGCTGTACGGCATCGCTTCGCTGGTCTTCCACGTCGGCATCATCGCGCTGCCGCTCTTTGTCGCGGGGCACGTCGCGCTCCTCCAGCAGAGCCTGCCCGTGGTCTGGCCCCAGCTTCCCAGTGGTGTTGCGGATGTCCTCTCGGTAGTGGCGTTCCTGGCTCTCGCCGCGATCCTGGTGGGACGCCTGGCCGTCCGCCCCACGCGCGCCCTGACCCGCTTCCAGGATGTTGCGGTGCTCGCGCTGCTGCTGCTTCTCGTCGGCCTCGGCTTCCTCGCCGCCCACCCAGAGCTGTCTCCATTCCCCGCACGGACCCTGCTCCTGCTCCACATCCTGGCAGGCGATCTGGCCCTCGCGCTGACCCCGATGACCAAGATCGCCCACTGCATCGTCTACCCGTTTACCCAGCTCGTGTTCGAGCTGGCCTGGCACTTCCCCGCCGACAGTGGCCGCCATGTGGCGGTCGCCCTTGGCAAGGAGGGTGAGCCCGTATGAGTCACTTCGCGATCCTTACCGACGTTACACGTTGCATCGGGTGTGAGGCCTGCGTCGAAGCCTGCCAGAAGACCAACGGCACGGGCAGCGACGTACCACACCGCTGGCAGCCCGACCCCAACGCCCTCTCGTCCAGCCGCTGGACCACCCTTGCCCAGACCCGGGAAGGGCGGTTCGTCCGGGTCCACTGCCGCCACTGCCTGGACCCGTCATGCGTCGCGGCGTGCCCCGTCGGCGCCATGCGTCGAACTCCCGAGGGTGCGGTCGTGTACGACGCCGAGATCTGCATGGGCTGCCGCTACTGCATGATCGCCTGCCCGTTCCGGATGACACGCTACGAGTGGAGCTCGGCGGTACCCAAGGTTCGTAAGTGCATCCTCTGCTATCAGAAGGTCATGTCGGGCGAGCTCGAGCAGCCGGCCTGCACCGCCGCCTGTCCGTCGAAGGCAACGGTGTTCGGCGAGCGCGAGGCCCTGCTGGCCGAGGCGCGGCGGCGCCTGGCGGCGGAGCCGGCCCGCTACATCCAGCACATCTGGGGGGAGCACGAGGTGGGCGGCACCTCGGTCCTCTATCTGTCCGACGTTTCTCTTGACGAGGCCGGCTGGCCGCGCACCCTTGGCGACCGGCCGCGGCCCCGGCTGGCCCGCGAGGTTCTCGGCACAGTGCCGTGGACCTTCGCCGGTGTCGCCGCCGCCTGCTATGGGGTGCACTGGACCCTCGAGCGGCGCCGAAAGGTCGCCGCGGCCGAGCATCCGCCCGAGGAGGACAACGGAGGCGAACGGTGAACGGCGCCAACAACCCCCGGCTGGTGCTGACCCGCGCCGCGCTGTGGCTGGTGGTGGGAATCGCCGCCGTGGTGGCAGCAAACCGCTTCCTCCGCGGCCTCGGCGCGACCACCGCCCTCACCGACGCGACACCCTGGGGTCTTTGGATCGGCTTTGACGTTCTCGCCGGCGTCGCGCTCGCGGCCGGCGGCTTCGTCATCGCGGCAACCGTCTACATCTTCCACCTCGACCGCTACCATGCGGTGGTGCGCCCCGCGGTGCTGACCGCCTTCCTGGGCTACGTGGCGGTGGTCATCGGCCTGCTGATGGACCTCGGGCGACCGTGGAACATCTGGCGGCCGATGTTCTTCTGGCAGCCGCACTCGCCACTGTTCGAGGTCGCCTGGTGCGTGATGCTGTACCTGACGGTACTGGCCCTCGAGTTCGCGCCGGTTGTGTTCGAGGGGCTGAGCCTCGAGCGTCCGCTCCGCCTCATGCGCCGTCTCACGTTGCTGCTGGTGATCACCGGCATCGGCCTGTCCACCCTCCACCAGTCCTCCCTCGGCACCCTCTTCCTGCTCGCCCGCGACCGCCTTCACCCGCTCTGGTACTCGCCGATTCTGCCGCTTCTCTTCCTGGTATCGGCGGTGGCCCTCGGCGTCATGATGGTGACCTGTGAGAGTCTCGCCAGCTCATGGCTGTTCCGGCGCCAGCCGGAATGGCCTCTGCTGGACGGACTCACGAGAGCAGCGGCGGTTGTCTGTTTGCTCTACATCACCCTCCGCCTCGGCGACCTGGCGTGGCGCCACCAGCTCGGGCACCTGTTCGAAGGCTCGTGGGCGTCCGCACTCTTTGTTCTCGAGCTCGGCATCAGCGCGGTGGTACCAGCGTTCCTGTTCCTGCTGCCCGCGGCCCGCAAGAGCCACGCCGCCATCGCGACCGGCGCCGCTCTCGGAGTCGGCGGCCTCGTCCTCTACCGTGCCGACGTGGGTGGCATCGCGCACCTGGCGGCGGGCGGCCGTCACTACGTTCCCGCCCTCACCGAGATCGTTGTCTCCGCCGGCGTGGTGGCAGCGATGGCCCTGGTGTTCCTGTTCTTCGTCGAACGATTCCCTGTGTGGGAGGAACGTCCCACGATCCCGGATCACTTCACACCGCCCATGCGCGACCCGGTTTCCCGGACCTTCTTCGGCGGGCCATGGTTCTCGCGCGCCCACCTGGGAGCCGCCGGCCTCGCGCTGGGCATGGTGCTCGGGGTGGCGCTGGTGGAAGCCGACGCCCCGAGCTCGGCGAGCGGCTGGTCGCGGCCGGTCCCTGCCGCCCGCACCGTCCAGATCCGCGAGGTCAAGCGCAACCCGACACCCGGTCATCAGCTCGAGCTCCTGACACGAGAGCAGGTCGCGGCCGGTCCGGACGGCGTCGAGGCCGCGCTGCTCGTCGGCGGCGGGCGGGACGGACGCACGGTCGTCTTCCCGCACCAGGCCCACCAGCAGCGGCTCGGCGGTCCGGCCTCGTGCGGGCACTGCCACCACCGCAACCTCCGCCACGACCGGGGAACGGCGTGTACCGCCTGTCATCGCGACATGTACGCGGTCACCGACACCTTCGCCCACCAGACGCACGTCGCTGCCCTCAAAGGCAACGCCTCTTGCGCCCGCTGCCACACGGCGGGGAAGGCGCGCACGCGCGCCCTGGCGCTCGCCTGCGACGATCCGGCCTGCCACGGCCGGGACGTCAGCACGACCGCCGTCGCCATCAACCGCTCGAAGCTGCCGCCGGGTTTCGCTCCCGGCTACCGCCGCGCCATGCACACGCTGTGCATCGGCTGTCACACCCGCCATGAGCAGAAGACCGGCGTCACCACTCCCTACCTCAGCCGCTGTACGACCTGCCACCGCGATCGCACGGTTGCGCCGGAGCCGGGGGTCGTAGCACTGGCCCGGCTGGAGGTGCCATGAGCGAGCCAGATTCCACGCACGCACCGCTGATCGCCATCGTCGACGACGAGGAGGACATCATCACCTACCTGCGCGTCGCGCTCGAGGATCACGGCTACCGGGTGGTGGCCACCACCGACCCTGCCACCGCACCCGCTCTGCTCGACCAGGCGTCCCCCGACCTCATCTGCCTCGACATCCTGATGCCGGAGCACACCGGCCTCGCCCTCTACGGCGAGATCATGAAGCGCCCGCGTCTGGCCTCCGTACCGGTCGTCATTCTGAGCGGCCTCAACGCCAACGACGAGCTGCTCAACCAAATATGGGACGCCAACCGCCTGCCCGCGCCGGCGAGCTTCATCGAGAAGCCGGTGGACATCGAGCACCTGCTGCGGACGGTGCGGGCGGTGCTGGGTCGCCAGGTGGGGGTCTCGCCATGACCGCCGTGGCATGGCGTCCCGAGTGGCGTGCCGAGCTGGTCGACCAGTTCCTCGCCGGCGTCGTGGTCCTCGACCGGACCCTGGCTATCGTCGACCACAATCGTGCCTTCGCCGAGCTGTTCGGCGAGGCGCGGGGACGAAAGTGTCACGAGGTGCTCAAGGGCCGCTCCGAGCCGTGCGGCATCTGCGCGGCGCTGAGCACCTTCAACGACGGCCGTCGGCGGGTCCTCGAGCAGGTGGGGCGTGATCGGGAGGGGCACACCGTCAACTACCTGGTACAGGTCGGGCCGCTGCGCGACAGGGCCGGGGACATCGCCTTCGCCGCCGTCATCACCACCGACCTCACGGCCACCAAGCGCCTGCAGCGGGAGTACCAGGCCCTATTCCAGAAGGTCCCTTGCTTCGTGGCGGTCATCAACCGCGACTTCCGCGTGGTCAGAGCCAACGAGCAGTTCCGCCGAACCTTCGGCGAGCCCACCGGTGAGCACTGCCACGAGCTGTTCAAGCGAAGCCCCGATCGGTGCACGGGCTGTCTTGTGGAGCAGACGTTCCGCGACGGCGAGCCGCACACTGCGCCTCACGTGGGGGTTGCTCGCGATGGTGAGGTCACCCACTACCTGGCGTTCACGACGCCGCTCCTCAATGACAGCGGCGAGGTCCGGCACGTCATGCACATGTCGCTCGACGTTACCGAAGTGCGGGCCCTGGCCGACGAGCTGGGGCGCGCCAACGAGATCCGGCGGGCGCTGTTCGAGAGCTCCCTGGACGCGATCGCGGTCACCGACGAGAACCGGCGGGTAGTCATGCTCAACCGGGCCGCCGAGCAGCTGTGGGGAGTCTCCCGCGACGACCTGGTGGGGCGCCCAGTGCCACGCTGGATGCTGCCGCCCGAGCTGGCTCCGGTATTGAGAAGCGAGACGGGGCAGGCGCTCGTCCATGATGCGCTGGTGTCCACCGCATCCGGCGAGAAGCTGCCGGCACGGATCGGCGCCGTCGCCCTATCGGTCGAGAACCGATTCTCGGGCGCCGCGGTGTTCGCACAGGACCTTTCCGAGCTGAAGAAGCTCGAGCGGGAGAAGCTCGAGGCCGAGCGCTTGGCTGCGGTCGGGCAGACCGTGGCCGGCCTGGCTCACGGCATCAAGAACATCCTCACCGGCCTCGAGGGCGGCATGTACGTCACCTCGTCCGGGCTCAAGCGCGGCGACCAGGCACGCATCCGCCAGGGCTGGGAGATGCTCGAGCGCAACATGTCGCGAGTATCCGACCTGGCGAAGAACCTGCTGGCGTTCTCTCGCGGCGACCACCCGGAGCCCAAGCTGGTGCGGCCGGCCCAGATCGTCCACGAGGTGGTGACGCTGTTTCGCGACAGCGCGGCCCAGCACGGAATCGAGCTAGCGGGTACTGTCGACGAGTCGGTGGAAGCGGCCTGGATGGACCCGGAGGCCATCCACAGCTGTCTTGCCAACCTTGTGTCCAACGCAATCGACGCCTGCTTGGTCAGCCAGGACGCCGGCTGTCGGGTCGAGGTTCGCCTGCGCGAGGCCGACGCCAGCATCATCTTTGAGGTTGTGGACAGCGGCTGCGGCATGGACTACGAGGTCAAGCAGAAGGCGTTCACCAGCTTCTTCACGACCAAGGGCAAGGGCGGCACCGGCCTCGGCCTTCTGCTGACCCGCAAGATCGTTCAGGAGCACGGCGGCTCGATTACTCTGGAGAGCACGCCGGGGCAGGGCAGCACCTTCCGCCTCAGCTTCCCACGGACGCGGCTGCCACGGCCGCAGGGTACGGAGACAACGTCATGAAGCCACGCACCGACACCCCGCGTTCCCAGGCCTCCGAGGGCGGCACCGGAGCCGAGCGCGCTCCGGGCGACCTCACCGTCCTAGTCGTCGACGACGAGCCGGACGTTGCGGTCTACCTGGCCTCCGTGCTCGAGGACGCGGGCTTCGAGGTGCTCACCGCCGGCGACGGCGAGGAGGCGATGCGGCTCATTCGCAGCCAGCCGCCCGCCCTCATCTCTCTCGACCTCGTGATGCCGGGCAAGTCTGGAATCCGCCTCCTCGCCGAGCTGCGCCGCGACCGGGAGCTGAGGCGCATTCCGGTGGTGATTGTCTCCGGTCACGCCCACGACGCGGGCGTGCGTCGCGACCTCGATGAGGCTCTGGCCGGCAGCTCGATGGTCGGACCGTCGCTGTGCCTGGACAAGCCGATCACGCCGGAGAAGTACCTGCGCCACGTCTGCGAGCTGCTCGGAGTGAAGGTGCCTGACCGGGACGAGCGCGTCGATCCCACCGATGAGCTGCGCCGGCGCGCCCTGGACCTTCTGGACACTGCCGACCAGGACACCCTGGAGGCCGTGCTGGCCGAGCTGCGAAGGAGAAACCAATGACACCCGAATCCACACCCCGCCGCATTCTCATCATCGACGACGACGCCGATGTGGTCACCTACCTGGAAACAGTCTTCCGTGATCACGGGTACGAGCCCCTGTGCGCGGCCGACGGCGAGGCCGGCCTCGAGATAGCGCGGGCGCAGCTTCCCGACCTCATCTGCCTGGACATCTCGATGCCGGCGCCGAGCGGCGTGCGGGTCTACCGCGAGCTCCGTGGAGACCCCAAGCTGGCCGGCATCCCGGTCGTGATGGTCACTGGCGTCCTCAGGCAGTTCGAGGACTTTATCGGTAGGCGCCGTCAGGTGCCGCCGCCGGATGCCTACATTGCCAAGCCGTTCCAGGTTGAGGAGCTGCTGAACGTCGTGCGCCGCATTCTGGGGGCGCCGGCTACCACGAGCTAGGTCGCTCGAGAGCGCCCTCCGGGTCCCTTGGTCCCGCCTCGCTCGCTCGGGACGAGACCGGGCTGTGCCGGGTGTGATGACCTTTTGGGTCCTTCATTCAGTCGACTCGTTCCATTTCGGCACATGTGACTACAGTCACCCCTCCATACTTGACCCTGACGCCCCACATCGGCTACCTTTAATGCTGAACCTGCAGCTCAGGCTCAACAACTCGCCGATGCGGCGGGGCTGCGCGTGCGGCCGAGAGGCCTCGCAGCCGTGGCCTTCTTGGAGGCATCAATGGACGGCGGCGGCTACGCCCATGACCGTCAGAGCTTCCCAGCCCCGAAGCTGGAAGCGGTGAACGTCATCCCGCGTCTGTACGACGCCGCGGTCGAGCCTGCGGGCTGGAGCGGGGCGCTAGAGGCCGCGGCCGAGCTGCTGCAGGCGGCGGCTGTCCTCCTGCAGTGCGGCCCCCCCTCGGCGGGCCTGGTCCGCATCATCGCCTCGTCCGGCCTCTCCGCCGACCTCGTTGCCGCCTACAACCGAGACCACATCGGTGGCGACGAGCTGCTGCAGGAGGCGCTGGTGCGGCCCGCAGGCATGCTGATCTCGAGCCGGCTGGCTCTGGATGATACGGCGTTCGAGCGGTCCTGTGTGTACCGGAACCTGCTGCGACCGGCCGGTCTGCTCGAGATGGCGGGGACCGCCTTCGTGAAGGAACCTGATCTCTTCGCCGGCGTGTGGATGGCCCGCGGCGCCGGCTCACCGGCCTTCTCCGAGACCGAGTACCAGCTCCTGCGCCAGCTCCTGCCCCACATGGAGCGTGCAGTCACGGTCCGCAACCGGGTCGCTCAGGCGGAGCAGCTGGCCGAGCTCACGGCCGGCGCCTTCGATCGGGTCGCCATGGGGGTCGTGCTCCTGGATGCCCTCGGCCGGCCCCTGCTGACCAACCGCGAGGCGCGCCACATCGGGGCTGACGATGACGGGTTCGCGATCCTCAAAGACGGGCCGGCCGCCGCGAGGCACGATGACACCACAACTCTCCGCGCCGCCATCCGCAAGGCCGGCGGCGCCGACGGCTCGACCTCCGGCCCCGCGGGCAAGGCCCTGCGGCTCGCCAGGCCTTCCGGGCGCTCCGACTACCAGGTCGTGGTCCTACCGCTGCCCAGGCGCTGCCAGCCGGCCGACGCCGGCGGCGTGGTCGCGGTACTGTTCGTCACCGACCCCGAGAGATCGCACAGCCCGATCGACCACCTGGTCGGCGATCTGTTCGGTCTCACCGAGGCCGAGGTGCGGTTGGTCATGCAGCTGCTGGGTGGCAGCAGCCTCACCGACGCAGCGGAGACGCTCGGCCTGTCTCGCAACACGGTCCACTCGCAGCTTTCGAGCGTCTTCCGCAAGACCGGGACCCGCCGGCAGAGCGAGCTCGTGAAGCTGGTGCTGCAGGCGCTGGCGCCGGTCCGGGGGCCCGACGACTCGTCCGGCTTCCACCTGCCGCCAGACGACGGGCACTGTTGAGCATGCTCGGCTGAATGTCATCCAACCGGCGGCTACCGGGTCGGCCAGGACCAGACGGGGACCGTCCCCGCTCATGCGACTCGGGTGGCACATCATGCATCGGCCTGCGTCACCCGGTCGCCGTTCGCGCCCCCGAGGTCGACCTGCTCCCAGACCGAGCCAGGGGCCACCATGATGTTGCGGAGCTCGCCGGCGGCGGAGCGAGCCTTGACCCTCCAGGCCAGGCGATCCTCGATGGTGACGGGTACCAGCCAGGAGTGGGAGGAGCCCCACCGATGGCTGACGATCAGGGGAGTGCCAGGGCGCCCAGTTCCCACACGAGCTCGTTTCCCGCCAGACTGGAGGTCATCAGTCTCTTGACCCCGCGCAGAACCTCCTGCGGCGACTGCTGCTCCTTCACCATGACTCCACCGGCCCTTAGGAACAGGGTGGGCCACCGACCGGGTCATCACCCAAACGGGTGAGCGAAATGAAGTGCGGCAGGAATCGCTTGTACGTACCGGGTCGCGACGTGCTGGGCATGGCAGCTCTGCACTGGCAGCGGGCGGCCCAGAAAAGAAAGGAGCCCTTAATGCAAACGCGTGAGCTGGGCAAGAGCGGCCTGACGGTGCCGGCTGTCGGGCTGGGATGCATGGGAATGTCCGAGTTCTACGGTCCGAGCGAGGAGACCCACTCGATCGAGGTCCTGCATCACGCCCTCGACCGCGGCATCACCTTCTGGGACACCGCCGACATGTACGGACAGGGAAAGAACGAGCGGCTCGTGGGACGCGCCCTACGCGGCCACCGGGACGAGGTCGTCCTGGCGACCAAGTTCGGCATCCTGCGGGGAGAGGACGCGAGCTTCCGCGGCGTGTGCGGCACGCCCGAGTACGTCGCGCGTGCCTGCGATGCCAGCCTGCAACGTCTCGGCGTTGATCACATCGATCTCTACTACCAGCACCGTGTCGACCCCCAGGTCCCGATCGAGGAAACCGTCGGCGCAATGTCCGACCTGGTGGCGGCGGGCAAGGTGCTCCACCTGGGCCTGTCGGAGGCGGGGGCAACCACCATCGGCCGAGCGGCCGCGGTGCATCCGATCACCGCTCTTCAGTCCGAGTACTCGCTGTGGAGCCGCGACCCCGAGGATCGGGTGCTGCCCGCCTGCCGGGAGCTCGGTATCGGTCTGGTCGCGTACAGCCCGCTCGGCCGCGGCTTCCTGAGCGGCGCCATCCGGAGCCTCGATGACCTGGCCCCGAACGACTACCGGCGTTTCAGCCCGCGCTTCGAGGGAGAGAACTTCGCGAAGAACCTCGAGCTGGTCAGGCGGATCGAAGAGCTTGCCGCCGCCAAGGGCTGCACGCCGGCCCAGCTCGCTCTCGCCTGGGTGCTGGCGCAGGGGCCCGAGGTGGTGCCGATCCCGGGAACCCGGCGCCCCGAGCGCCTGGACGAAAACGCAGCAGCGGCTGAAGTCGAGCTGTCGATCGACGAGCTGGCCCGCATCGACGAGGTGGTGCCGCGGGACCTGGTAGTGGGCGCACGCTACCCCGAGGCGGCCATGTCCTTCATCGACGAGTAGGACCCCATACCACCGACCCCGCCCCCAAACCACCGCTTGCATGACTGGAAGAGGACGGCGACACGCCATGGCCGCAAGCGAATCCCGAAGCTGCTGCCACCGGGAGTGCAAGGTCAGAAGAAGAGCCTAACCACGAATCCCACGGAGGGCGGAAGGCAGCCATATGTAGTATGCGGCGAGCGGGAGTGCCGCGGTTTCATGAAGCCTGGCGAGGGACGCAACCTCGAGCGCCCGACCAGCGTAGAATCGTGAGGACCGAGACGCGCCCGACCCCCCGAGCGGTGGCGGGCCCCCGCCACGGTTCAGCAAACACGAGAACGCGGCAGCCCAGGTGCCCCGACGAGTGACCGAGCCCGACCCTTGGCCGGGAGCGTCCGGAAGGCTGTACCAGGGAATACCGCGCACAACGCACGAGCCGGGAGGAGTGGATCCATGAAGAGCATTGTCACGTCGTTCATTCTCATCGTGGCCGCGGCGGCGGTACCTGCGCTGGCGCAGTACACGCCCGTAGCGGGCGAGGCGCCCTCGGCACAGGCGGGACTGAGCTCCGCCGCGCTCGGCGAGCTACAGAGCTCGTTCGAGATGACGCCGCAGATGCGGGCCACCCGCAATGCCCTGGCGGCGCACAGCCTTCGTTCCCTGACCGTCAACCAGGACGTGGTCAACCGCACGGACAGCCTGTTCACGCACGAGATCGAGCACCCGGGGTCCATCACCGATCAGGCATCTTCCGGCCGCTGCTGGCTGTTTGCGGGCCTGAACATCCTGCGCCCGGTAGTCATGAACAAGTACAACATGAAGGACTTCACGCTGTCGCAGGCGTACGAGCAGTTCTACCAGAAGCTGGAGGCCGCGAACCGGTCCCTCGAGCTGGCCATCGTGCTGCGGAACGAGCCGCTGCACAGCCGCCGCATGGACACGCTGCTCAAGCACGTGATCAGTGATGGCGGGAACTGGAACTACGTGCAGGCGCTGATCGAGAAGTACGGCGCGGTACCGGAGAGCGTCATGCCAAACGGCTACGCGGCATCCCACACGCGCGAGATGAACGCGCTGATGGCCGCGCGCCTGCGCAAGGCCGTCGCGCAGATCCGCAAGGCCGCCGGAGAGGGCACCCAGGTCGCCGGCCTCCGACAGATCAAGACGGAGGCCCTCAAGGACGTCTACAAGATCCTCGTGCTCTGTCTCGGTCAGCCCCCGCAGACCTTCACCTGGCGCTATGAAACGAAGGACGGCAAGGTCAGTGAACTCGAGACCTACACGCCGCGCTCCTTCTACGAGAGGTTCCTGGGCACCGACCTCAACGACTTCGTGCGCTTCGTCAACTATCCGGGACAGCCGATGCACGCCAACCTCGAGTGGGCCTGGGAGCGGAACATGGCCGATCGGCCCGACCTCGAGGCGGTCAACGCCACCATGAAGGAGATCGAGGACATGACCCTCAAGTCCGTCCTCGCCGACGAGCCGGTGTGGTTCGGCGCCAACTCCTCCGCCGACGGAGACTACAAGAAGGGCCTCTGGATCGACGGCATCGTGGACGCTACCGATCTGTTCGGCATCGACTTCTCGATGGACAAGGCGGATACTCTCGCCTACAACAACGGCACTCCCAACCATGCCATGGTCTTCACTGGAGTGGATGTCCGGGCCGGCGCCCCGACCAAGTGGAAGGTCGAGAACTCCTGGGGCACCGACTCCGGTGACAAGGGGTGGTTCACGATCGGCGCCCGCTGGTTCGACAAGCATGTCTTCGAGGTCATCATCAACAAGCGATTCGTGCCACCAGAGCTTCTGACGCTGGCTGACCAGAAGGCCGTGGTGCTGCCACCGTGGGACCCCTTCAGCGACTGGACGAGCGGCCGGTAGGAGCCGCGCCCTTCCGGTGTTGGCGGGACAGCTTCCTCGGGCTTGGATTGAAACTCGATCCCGGTGAGGGTACGATGTGAGAGAAGTCTCCTCTCACACTCCGCGGCAGGCGTTCTGCCGCCGTGGCGTAGCGACAGGGAGCCCCACGTGGAGCGACAGGAAAACACTCGACGCGACCCGAGAGCGCCGTTCAACGGTGACGTCCGCATCGAGTTCTCCAACATGTCGTCGTTCGTGTCCGAATGCGTGACCAACATCTCCCTCGGCGGCATGTTCATCAGCTCCGACTCGCTGGCGCCACCGGGATCGCGGTTCCGCTTCGAGCTCGCAGTCGGCAACGACCTCGAGCTCGTGACCGGCGAGGCGGAAGTGGCCTGGGTGCGGGAGCCGGAGACCGGCTCCACACACTCTCCGGGAATGGGGGTCCGCTTCGTCCAGCTGGATGACGTCAGCCGGGCGATCATTTTTAGAATCGTCGACGCCTACATCCAGCAGACCGGCCGCGATCCCTTCTCCCTCGAGTAGCCCGGGCCATCCGGCCTCGCTACGATCACTCATGGGCGATCCGGGCGGCCGCGCGCCGTCTCGACACTACCCGCGGTGAACGGTCTCGGGAACCCAGCGCACCACGACCCAGGCGCCGATGAGCGACATCACCCCGCCGATGATAAACGGCATCTCGAACGAGTGCACGGCAAGGACGCCGGCAATGAGCGGTCCGAGGGCGATTCCGAGCCCGAAGCCGCTGGTGACGATGCTCATCTGCCGGCCCTCACCGCCGCTGGTCGAGAGGTCGGCGACCACCGCGAATGCGGGCGCCGCGATAGCTGCGGCCGCCAAGCCCTGAAACAGGCGCAGGCCAGTGAGCTGCAGCGTCGTGGCCGCGAACCCGAGCAGGGCCGTGGCCGGGCCCATGAGGACGAGACCGCTGACGAGCAGCGGCTTGCGGCCGACACGATCCGACAGTCGCCCCAGCGGAACCTGAAACAGGAGGCGGCTCACCATCAACGCGCTGAACGCGACCGAGAAGCCGAGTGCGGTCTGATGCAGGCGTTGATTGAACTCGTTCTCCAGGGTCGTCATCATCGAGAAGGAGCTCGCCATCAGGAAGGTCGCAAGCCCCGCGCCGACGATGCCGGCGCTGAGAAGCTTAGGGTCGATGATCCGGAACCGGCCCGCCGCATCGGTCGCCGGCGGTACCGGCGCCTCCTTGACCCAAACTGCCACGATGGCGAGTCCCAGGAAGACGAAGGCCGCACCGACTATGAACGCTGCCGCGAAGCCGACGTGCACCTGCAGCAGACCGCCGATCAGGGGGCCAGCAGCGAACCCCACCATGCGCATGGTGCTGTAGATGCCCATCGAGCTGCCCCGCGTTTCCCGCTTGGTGGCCGCGGCCATCAGTGCCATCGACGCAGGAATCGTGAGCGCGACGCCGATCCCCTGCAGCATGCGGAGCAGTAGCAGGTCGATGAAGCGTGTGGCACAGAGAAAGCCCAGCGTGCCGGCGCCCATCACCACCAGCCCCGCCATGATCATCGGCTTGCGGCGCCCGAGACGGTCGCTCCAGGCGCCGGCGACCGACTGCAGGACAGCGCCCACCAAGCCGTACAGCGAAAGCAGGAGACCCACCCTGACCGTCTCGGGAACCCGGAACACCGGCGCCGACAGCTTTGCCACGTACAGGGGCAACACGATGAAGAGGATGCTGTTACCGACGGCATCGCCCAGACGGGCGATCGACAGCGCGATCACGGTTCGGTTGACGCCCCAGCGCTCGGCTCTCCCCATCGGCGCGGCTCTCCGTTCTCCCCAGGCGCGCCACCGAGCGGCGGCCTGCGCCGCGCGAGTCTACCGCTTCCCTCCGGATCACGCCCTTCTTGTGCTCTCGGGTTGGCGCCGAGGCCGCCACGGCCGGGAAAGTTGCTGTCGCAGGTGGGGAACGGCCCGGCGTCAGCCCGCGGCGGCCGAGGCGTGCTCGCCGGCCCTCGGGGCCGGCAGCCGCACCGGTAGTAGCGCCTCCGTCCGGCGCCTCTTCTCGGTTCGCGCCTCCGCCGCCGCGGCGGCGATGCGCGGCAACACGTGCTCGGTGGTGTAGCGGATCATGTGCTCGCCCTTGATGGCGCAGGTCACCGCGCGGCGGAACGCCCTCGGCGCTCGCGTCAGGGAGTGCCAGAGGAGAACCCAGAACTGCCGGCGGCGGCGGCCGAGGATGCCGACGTGCAGGATGCCGTTGAAGAACGCTGCGAGGTCCTCGAGCATACGGCCTCGCACCGGTGGAGTCCGGCCAACGCGCTCGAGGAAGGCAGCGCAACGCCGGTAATGCTCGCGCGGAGCGTAGAGGTCACGGAGCAGATCGGCATAGCCCCGCAGCAGGACCTCCTCGTCCATCACCGGGCGGAAGTTGGGACGTTCGAACTGGTCCCCGGAAGGACAGCCACGCAGCCTTCCCTCGTCCTCGAGCCGCCGCCAAAGAGCGGTCCCGGGAACCGCGCTGAGGACGCCGATCATGGCGAGTGGGATCGGTGCGGTGCGGAGGAGCTCACGCTGGGCGGCAAAGATCTCCGGGCCGTCCGAGTCGAAGCCGACGATGAAACCGCCCATCACCTCGAGGCCGGAACGGGTCAAGAGGTCGACGGCGTCCGAGATCTCGACCCTCAGGTTTTGCAGCTTGCCGCAGGCTTGGAGCGCTTCACGGGATGGCGTCTCGATACCGACGAACACCGCGGAGAAGCCGGCCACGACCATTTCCCTCACCATCTCGGGATGGCGGGCGAGGTCGAGGCTGGCCTCGGTGTAGAGGTCGAAAGGCCGACCGTGCGCCTCCTGCCAGGCGGCAACCGCCGGCAGCAACCGCCGCACCGCCGGGCGGTTGCCGATGAAGTTGTCGTCGACGAAGAACAGCGACCCCCGCCATCCCAGCTCGTACAGCAGGTCCAGCTCGGCCAGCACCTGCTCCGGGCTCTTGACCCGCGACACCCGACCGAAGAGCTCGATGATGTCGCAGAACTCGCAGCGGAACGGACAGCCGCGGGAGTACTGCAGGCTCATGGAGGCGTAGCCCTTCAGCTTCAGCAGATCGAAGCGTGCAGTCTGCACCGTCGCCAGGTCCGGGAAGGTATCGGGCGGCGGCGCCAGCACCAAAGGACCCGGAGCACCTGCTTCGATGGCTCCCACAAGCTCCTCGACCCGTCCCTCAACCTCGCCACAAAACACTACATCGGCGCCGTCGAAGAGAGCAGGAGCCTCGCTGGGGGCGGGACCGCCGACCACCACGAGCCGGCCGAGCGCGCGGGCACGGGCCATGACCTCTCGCATCGAGTCGAGCTGGAGGAGCATGCCACCGACGAGGACCGCGTCGGCCCAGGCGATGTCCGCGTCGCGGAGCGGGCTTAGGTTGAGATCGACCAGCCTCAGCTCCCACGCAGTCGGCAGGACTCCGGCCAGAGTCACCAGCCCCAGCGGTGGAAGCGACGCCCGCTTGCCGATAATGCGCAGGCTGTACTGGAAGCCCCAGTAGGTTGTCGGGAAGGCTGGGTTGACGAGCAGCACTCTCACGCAACAGTTATGGTGCCCGCGTGTCAGCGGCGTGTCACGGTGATGTCAGGATCCGGCCCGCGTCACCGACTCGCGCTCAGCGCACGACACGGTAGCCGGCGCCGCGCACCGTCAGCAGGTGGCGCGGAGCAGCAGGGTCGCCCTCGAGCTTCGCACGCAGCTGACCGATGAAGTTGTCGACACTGCGCGCTGTACCGTGGTGGAGCGGTCCCCACACCGCGTCCATGATCTGCTCTCGAGACAGCACGCGCGGGCTCGCGCGCAGCAGCGCCGCCAGCACCCCGAACTCCATCGCCGTCAAGGCGACCGGTGACCCCGCACGGCGGACCTCCCGGGTCGCCGGGTCGACCTCGACATCGCCGAACGACCACAGCGGTTCGCCGGGTTGATCCCGTCGCCGCAGCAGGGCGCGGATGCGCGCCAGCAGCTCGCCGACCGAAAACGGCTTGGTGACATAGTCGTCGGCACCCAGGTTGAGGCCCATGATCTTGTCGACGTCCGCCGCGCGAGCGCTGAGAACGAGCACCGGCGTCCGATCGTGCTCGGCGCGCAGAGCGCACACGAGCTCGTAGCCGTTCAGCTTCGGCATCATGACGTCGAGGACGATGAGGTCCCACTCCTCCCCACGCGCGCGTCGCAGGCCGACCTCGCCGTCCTCGGCCACGCCGACGACATAGCCCTCACGCTCGAAGCTCATTCTCAAACCCAGGAGGATGGAGTGGTCGTCCTCCACGACCAGGATGCGCGGCGCACCGGTGGTCACGGTGCCAGCCCTGCGCCGACACGGTCGGGACCCGCAGCCATGCTGCGGGCCAGCGCCTTCGCATGCGGAAGGATGATCGTGAATGTGCTGCCCCGGCCGGGCTCGCTCTGAACCTCGACCCGGCCGTTGTGGCCCTTCACCACGTGACGCACGATAGCAAGGCCGAGACCCGATCCCTCGACCGAACGCGACAGGCGGTCGTCGGCACGGTAGAACTTCTCGAAGATGCGGCGGTGCTCTTTGCGCGGGATACCGATGCCCTCGTCTGTGACCGCGAAGTGCACCGTGCGTCCCCGCATCGCCACGGTCAGCGTGATCGGCTTGTTCCCACCGCTGTACTTGTGGGCGTTGTAGAGGAGGTTCATGAGCGCGTCCACGATCGCTTCCCGATCCACATTGATCAGAGGGAGGTCGGGTTCCAACTGTACCTCGACCCTGCCCGGCTTGCCGACCGTGGCGGCGCTGAAGGCCTGCAGAGTCCTTTCGACGATCTCCGCGGCCGCAGTCGGATGCCGCTCGTAGACGCGCCTGCCCGACTCCATCCTGCCCCAATCGAGCAGGCGCTCGATCCGCTCCCCGAGTCGCACCGCTTCCCTCTCTAGAGTCTCCAGACACACCTTCGTCTCCTCCGGATCCGTGCTGGAGCCGGTCCGCAGCATTTCTGCGAACATGCGGATCGAGGTCAGGGGAGTGCGCAGCTCGTGGCTGACCTTTGACACGAAGTCGAGCTGGAGCCTGGAGACCGCAGCCTCTCGCCGCAGCAGGACCAGCCCCAGAACCGTGCCGGTAATCAGGCACGCCACCAGCGCCGTGACCAGGATCCCGAACAGAACGTTGAGACGCTCCCGCCAGAACACCAGCATCAGGATGCCGACCGCGAGCAGGGCCGAGGTCGGCAGGATGACCAGCCACACCTGGAGCTCCACGATCAGCCGAAAGCCGCGCCTACCTTCAGCGGAGCCGGCAAGAGGGGTACTGCGCACCTTTCCATCCTACCGTGCCCTGGCCAGCGCGGCGGCCGCAACCGGCCGCCTCAATGGACCACCCGGGCTACCGTCCCGAGGCGGCTCTCAGCCGCGCCACGATCTGCTGGTAGCCCTGCTCGCCGTGGAGCGAGGCGAGGTCGGCATCGCCCTCCATGTGCTCAAAATCGCGATAGCCGCACTCCACGGCGCGTCGCAGCGCGGTGGTCGCGTCCGTCGTACGCCCGATCCGGGCTCGCGCACAGGCCAGGTTGTACCAGACGTCGGGGCGGTTGTTCTTGATCTTGGCGGCCACCGTCAGCACCGTTTCCGCGTCGGCGTACCGGCCGGCCGCGAAGAGACCACGCGTCATGTAGAAGGAAGTGCGGGTGAACACGGATTCGAGGAGACGGCGCGCGGTGGCCCCCTCTACACCGCTCTTCCCGGCCCGCTGCAGCAACTCGTCGAGGCGGAGGTCCGCCATCAGCCGCGTGGCGGCCGGCACCGCATTCCGGGGCTCGAGCGTCCCAAGCACCTTCCACATACGGTCGAGGTAATGGTCCGCGTAGGTTTCCCAGTGCCGCTCGTTCTTGACGGCGGCCTTGACCCTGCGATCACGCTCCAGCCGTCTGGCAGCGGCACGGGGGCCGCTGACATCCCGCAAGCCATCAAAGGTGGTCGCCACGGCGCGGTAGCGGCGCAGAGCCGCCAGCAGATCGCCGCCGGCTTCGAGCTCATTCGCGGCCTGCAGGTCCGCGGCGTACAGCCGCTCGATCAGCACCTGGTCGCGGCTGCGCAGCCCCTGCTTCATCGCGATCAGCTCCATCCACTCGACGCCCTGGCGTGCCAACGGCTCAGGCATCCAGCTGTGGGGACCCGGGAAAACCTCCAGACGGTGCGGAAGCCCCCTCTCGTCGAACAGAGCATCGACGCGCCGCATCTCCCAGTAGTTGAAGTCCGCGTCCCCAGTGGTGGCGAAGCTTGCGAACGAGGTGGCGCTTGAGAACGTCCCGGGCGCCTCCCGGCCGCCGCTGGAGATGACCCCGGCGACCTTGCCGGTCTGTGTCGCCGCCACCCAGGCGAGGATCGCGGTGCCGGAAAAGCCCGCCATGTACAGCCGCCTGCGGTCGGTGGCATAGCGGAACGCCGCGTCGGGCAGCAGAGCGTTGATGGCCTGGATGCTCGGCCCGGTGGGCTCGTCGCTGCGGGTGTCGTTGGAGGACAGCAGGATCCAGCCGTAGCTCTCCGCCGCTTCGCGGAAGAGCTTGGCCGCCAGAACCGAGCGTCCCCTGGGATCCATGATCACCAGCGTTGGCCACCTGCGCTCGGTGGTATAGGCGGAAGGGAGGTAGAGGGTGTAGGTCTGGGTAGGGTCCTTCCGACAGGTCACACCCTCAACCAGCTGGCCGGTCGGGAACGCGTCCGCGGCCGGCGCCGCCGCGGCGAAGGTGACGGCCAGAATCCAGAGCAGCGCTCGCCACCGAAGCCGACCGGTCACATTGGCAACCGCGCGGCGCCCTGGCATCGGCCGGTGGACGCTGCGGCACGCGTTCGTCGCCATGGTCCGATGTGGTGCCATGACGTGTGATACGTGGCACCGGGGGCCGGGTTCCGTACCGTCGGGGCCCCGCCCGGTGCGCGTCACAGCAGGCGGCGGCCGTCCACCGTCAGCTCGTCGACGATGCCGACCACGACCGCGCGCACCGGGGCGTTCGGCGCTTCGAGCACCTGGCGCGCGGAGTTGCCCTCGTCGAGCACGAGTACGGTCTCCCCGGCACCGGCGTCGACTGTGTCGATGGCGATGACGTACCCTCCCGCCGGTTCGCCATCGGCGCCGAGGAGATCGACGATCAGGAGCCGGCGTCCGTCGAACACCGGCGAGTTGATGGTCGAAACTACCGTGCCCGCGATGCGGCCTATCTTCATGACCCGCTTCCGTCCACGGTATCGACGATGCCGACGATGGCATGGTCGACCGGAACGAAGGTGACCGGCAAGGCAAGCGCCGCCTCGCGGCTGGCAACGAAGTACACCAGCTCGCCGGGCCCCGCCATTGCCACGGCATCGGCGGCCACCAGCGGCCTGCCGCGCGCCTCGAGATCGCGAGCGAGCGGCTGCACGATGAGAAGCGGCACGCCCTCCAGATCGCGGTAGGTTGCGGTCGCAACGACGGTGCCGATGACACGACCCAGCTGCATCTCAGCCACCTCCGCCGATGCGGTCCTGGAACTCGGGCGTTGCCTCGAGGTTGGAGAGCATGTCTTCGTGGAACTGCGGGATCACCACCTTGGCCACCAGGGTATCGGGGCTCTCGAACACCGCGACCGCGAGGTCGACCGCAGCCTCGACATCGGCCACGTCGCCCGTAAACACGCAGTACGCCTTGCCACCGAGGCGGTCCGCGAGACGGATCTCCAGCAAGCCCACCTCGGCACCCTTGACGCCACGATCAGCTGCTCCAACGGTGGCCGCCACCGTGCGCGTCTCGACCACCCCCAGTGCCTCGCCGAGGATCCGCCCCCGCACGCCACGCAGGGCCGACAGCACATCGGGGTGAACGCCGGGCAGGAAGACATGGTCCACGAGCGCCTCGGCACCCGCCGCCAGCCCGGCGGCGAAAGCCTCCTCCACGCTCGCCACATCGCCGCCCACCAGCACCAGGTACTTTCCTGGGTGGACGGTGCCGGCATAGGCCACCTCGACCGGGGCGCGCTTGACCATGGCGTCGCCGGCGCGGACGCCGATGGCGATGGAGTCGAACTCGAGGAGAGCGATAGCCGGGTACATGGTCATACGATCCGCAGGCCGCCGGCGACCGTCATGCGGCGCTCACGCGAGAAACTGCGAGGGCGGGTCAGACCCTCACCCGTGGGGCTTGCGATCGAGAACGAGCTGAAGCCCTCGCCGCCGTCACCGAGCCCGGCCAGGTTGGCGGCATTGGCGACGAAGATGCTGACATCGATCTCGCGCGCCATGCGGGTAATGGCGTTGACGTCACGCGAGTAGATCGAGGCCGTGTGGCCGCAGCCGCGCTCGGCGCGAATCGCAAGGTCGATGGCTGCGTCGACATCCCTGACACGCACCACCGGCAGCACCGGCATCATCTGCTCGGTCCAGACCAGGCTGTGCTCCTTCGGCACGTCGGCCACCGCCAGCCGAATGTTGCCGTTGGCGCGAATACCGATCTCCGCCAGGATCGTGCCCGCGTTGAGGCCGATCCAGCGCGGGTTGATGCGCCCCGGTCGCTCGCCCTCGCCGAGCTCGGCGAAGATCACCCGCTCGAGGCGCCTCAGCTCGTGCTCGGCGAGCACGTGGGCTCCGTTTGCCGCCATCGCCCGCAGCAGGCCATCAGCAACCGACGCCACCACGAACACCTCCTTCTCGTCGGTGCAGATGAGGTTGTTGTCGAAGGAGGCCCCGCGCACGATCTCTCGTCCTGCGAGCTCGATGTCGGCGTTGGCATCGACCACCACCGGCGGGTTGCCCGGCCCGGCGAGGATTGCACGCTTCGAGGTCTTGCGCGCCTCTTCCACGACGCCGGGCCCGCCCGTGACCAGCAGGATCCGCACCCGCGGGTGGCGCATGAGACGCTGTGCGGTCTCGATCGTGGGCTCCGGCACCGCCGCGACGAGATCCGCAGGGCCGCCGGCGCTGGTGATCGCACGATTGATCCATCGGATGCACTGCACCGAGACCGCCTTGGCGTTGGGGTGGGCGTTGAAAACCACAGCGTTGCCGGCCGACACCGCAGCGATCGAGTTGTTGATGATGGTGGCGGTTGGATTGGTAGTGGGAGTGATCGCGCCAATGACGCCGAACGGTGCGTACTCGGTGAGGGTCAGCCCCTTGTCCCCGCTCCACACCTGCGGCTCGAGGTCCTCCGGGCCGGGCGTCTTGGCGATGACCAGCAGGTTCTTCAGCTCCTTGTCATCGGCACGGCCGAGGCCGGTCTCATCATGGGCCATTTGCGCCAGCTCCCGCGCCCGGGCCCGCATCTCACGGCGCACGGCATCGATGATCCGATGCCGCTGCTTCAGACCCATCGAGCGATAGCCCTGGAACGCCCTTGTCGCCGCGGCCACCGCCGCGTCGACGGTAGCGTGGATGCCGTCGCCGGGAGTCGCGGCCGGACCGGCCGCGGGCGACGGGGCCACGGTTGGGCCGGAGAGCTTCAGGCGCACCCGCTCGATGATGCCCTGGACCTCCTCTTCCGGTACCGTCAGCATGGCTGATCGCCCATCGATCTCACCCCCCGCTCCTCACGCCGGCCGCAGCGACGGGGCAACCTTCGATGACCGCCCCGAAGGACCGTCGGGCGCCCATCGCCATGGCTCCGGTCAGCTCGCCCACTCGCCGTCCGCCGGCGTCTTCCGGTAGACCTCCGCGCCCCCGACCTCCCAGCTGTCGACAATGGCCATGATGACGGCGTCGCACGGCCGGTCGCGCGTGGCCTCCGTCTGTCGCGCCGACGACCCCGAGGCCCACAGGACGACGTCATCGAGCCCTGCCCCGACGGCGTCCACCGCCACCACGTGGCCCCCGCTCTCGGACCCGTCGACGTCGAGCTGGCGTACGACGAGGAGCTTCTGCCCGGCCAGGCCTTCGTCCTTGCGGCTGGCCACCAGAGTGCCCGCTACTCGGCCGAGCAGCATCAGCCCTTGCCCTTGGCCTCGCCGGCGGCTTGGTCCGCGCGGCCGAGGGGCAGGACGGTATCGATGTTGGCGTGCGGCCGGGCAATGACATGGGTGGAAACGACCTCACCCACGGTCTGGGCGCCGCGGACGCCCGCATCCACCGCTGCCTTGACCGCCGCCACGTCGCCGCGCACGATCGCCGTGACATAGCCGCCGCCGGTCTTCTCGTATGACACGAACTCGACCTTGGCCGCCTTGACCATCGCGTCGGCGGCCTCCACCATGGCCGCAAAACCCCGAGTCTCGATCATGCCTAGCGCCTCAGCCATTGAGCTCTCCTTTCGGAACCGTCGTTGTCATGTCCTCGATCCGTGTTTCGGAGGCGAGGGCTCTTGCTCTCACTGGTTGTCCTTCTGCCGTCCCTCCACACCCTCGATCGCCGCCGCCGCCGCCCGCCACCCGACATCGATGTCTCGCTCCTCGCCGCCGAGGTAGACGCGACCCATGGAGCCGAACGCGCGCACCTCGAGGATGTTGATCTCCGCCGCCTTCTCCGCCTCGTTGGCGGCCAGCGCGGCGTACGCCGCTGGCTCCACCTCGAGCACATACAGGGTCTGCCCCGGAATGATCATGTGCCCGTGCCGCATGCGGTTGATGAGCTGCGCCTGGTGGTCGTCGAGGTGACGGATCACCTGGCTGGAGAGCACCCGCGGCTTGCGGCGGTCTGCCTCGGTCAGGCCGAGCTCGGCGAGGATCGCGGCGCCGGCGGCCCGGGTATCGGCCTGCGACTCCGAGTGCACCTCGAGGAGGCCGTAGTAGCGCTCGACGATCTGCATCCCGGGGCGCACATGCGTCGCCTTCAGGGCGACATCGGTGAGGCGGTTGATCTCAATCCCCGGTGAGATCTCGACGTACAGCGAGGCGTCGGCGGCCAGCGGCAGGAAGCCCTGCGCGATGGTTCCGAGGAACGCCGCGTACTGCGGCTGCAGTGAGTCGAGAAACACGTACGAACGAAGATCAATATGATTCACCGGAGCCTCCATCCTCGCCGGTCACGATGCGCACGCCCGCCGATGCCCCGATCCGGGTGGCGCCGGCGGTGATCATCTGGCGCACCTCCTCCGCGGTATGAATCCCTCCTGCGGCCTTGACCCCCATCCTCGAGCCTACGGTCTCCCGCATCAGGGCAACGTCGAACACCGTCGCTCCGCCGGGCCCGAACCCGGTCGAGGTCTTTACGAAGTGGGCGTGGCCCACCTGCGCCAGCCGGCAGGCGACAACCTTCTCCTCGTCGGTCAAATACGCGGCTTCGATGATCACCTTGTTGAGCGCCCCCACCTCCCGGCAGGCATCGCTGACACCGGCGACGTCCCGCCTCACGAGGTCGTGGTCTGAGCCCTTGAGAGCACCGATGTTGATGACCATGTCGATCTCACGCGCACCTTCTCGAAGCGCCCGGCGCGCTTCCATCGCCTTGATCTCGGGCGTGTTCGCTCCGAGCGGAAAGCCGACCACTGAAGCCACCGTCACCCGGCTCAATCGCAGCCTACGGGCGGCACGGGCCACCCACGCCGGGTTGATGCAGACGGCGGCGAAACGGTACTCGACCGCCTCGTCACAGAGGCGATCAATGTCCGCCGGGGTCGCGTCGGGGCGCAGCAGGGTGTGGTCGATGTAGGCGGCGAGGCCCTCTGGAACATCCGCCCCGTTGCCGCAGTAGCCGAGGCGGGCCGCCCCGTTGGCAACCACCTGGTCGGCGTGCTCGAGGCCCTGCTCCGAGTCCCGCCCCTCCAGTGCCGCAAGCACCTGGCGCGTTACCACCTCGATGAGCTCGTCGCGATCGATCATGAGCCGTCCCTCGGCCGCAGGTAGCGCTGCTCGATGTCGGTAATCAAACCGACTCTCCGTGCGTGGCGGCCCGGTCCCCACGGCGTCTGCAGCCACTCGTCGACGATTTGCCGGGCCAGGCTGTCACCCACCAGGCCGGCGCCGAGCGTGAGCACGTTGGCATGGTTGTGGTCGCGGCTGTTGCGGGCCGTTGACAGGTCGTGGCAGAGGGCGGCGCGAACGCCCGGCACCTTGTTGGCCACCATGCACGAGCCGATCCCGGCGCCGTCAATGACGATGCCCCAGCGGCAGGAACCACCGGCTACCAGGCGAGCCACCTCGTGGGCGAAGTCGGGGTAGTCCACCGAATTGGGGCCGCTGCAGCCGCAGTCGTGCACCGCCAGTCCCTGCTGCTGCAGGTGCTCGATCAGGAGCTGCTTGAGACGGAAGCCACCGTGATCGGCGCCGATCGCGATGGCCTCGCCCCCGCCGCTGGGATTGTCACCCTTGGCGCCGAGGGCGGCATCCACCACGCGACTCACGAGGCTTCGGACGTCGTCCTCGGTTGTCATCCGCCGACCTCACCAACCGTCGCCGGGCGCGGTCGCAGCGGCCGCCTCACCACGCCCTCCAGTCAAGCTCCCGCGACGCCCTCCGCTGCTGACTCGGCTTGCGCGTTGGCGGCTGAACGGTCTTCTGGCCCCGGCTTGCGAGCAGCCCGACGTAGCACCGCAGCTGGGCCGTTGCGACGTCGAGCGGCGCCAGGCTGCGGGAAACGCGGGCCTGGATCACCGCGCCCTCAACGACCGACAGGATCAGCCCTGCCAGAGCCCCCCGGTCGACACCCACCGCCAGGCGATCGCCGGCTCGGGCGAGCAACGCCTCCATTCCGTCCGACCAGGTGGCAAAGAGCTCCGAGAGCTTGGGTCTGACCTGGGGGTGGCTGCCGCCGAGCTCGGCGGCAAGGGTCCCGAGCGGGCTGCCGAGCCCAAAGCCGTTGTCCTCGAGGTGCCGGCGGTAGTAGCCGAGAACCGAGAAGATGCGCTCGATGGGGTCCTCGGTCGCGGCCGTTGCGGGCCCGAACACCTCGCCCTCGAGCACCTCGCCGACGTGATCCAGCACCGCCAGCAGCAGGTCCTCCTTGGTCGGGAAGAAGTGGTAGAAGCTGCCGCTGGTCGCTCCCGCCTGCTGCATGATCGCGTTAACGCCGGTCGCGGCGTATCCCTGGCGCCAGAACAGCTCAGCCGCGGTCCTGACCAGGCGCTCCCGGGTTGTCGATCGGCGTGCCACCGAGGTCAACCTCCACACTTTGATCGTTCTAAGTGGAACGATCTATACACATCATGATAGGGCCCAGAGGTTCCGCTGTCAATATCGACAGTCGTCGGCTCCCATGCGGCAGCAACTGCTTCTTGGGGTAGAGCTTTCTCTCCAGCTCGTGGAGGCTGGCGGCGACCCATGGGGCGAGTAGTGGGGCTTCGCTCGCAGCGTCGAGCTCGGCCAGCAGACGGCTGTACTCCTCCCGGTGTTGCACGAGGTCCGCGTAGTCGAGGAAGTTGTGAGGGTTGATCCAGCACCACGGGCGGTCGAGGAGGTCGGGCGAGCCGGCGGGGAGGATCATCTCCGACATTCCCTCCCTCCCGCACTACGTGCTCTGGCACGAGCGGTCCTCCGCAGCAGCCCCCGGGACCAGCCTCTCGGGCCGGTGACGGGGACCGGGTCTTGACAGCTGAGAATCACGATTCTATTTTCAGAACCCTGATTCCGACCTGCACTACGCAGCGGGATCTGCAGAGATGCGAGCAGCAACCCCAGCCGCAGGGCCGACAAGGCGGCTGGTTTCCCGCTGGGCCTGGCGACTGCTGCTGCAGGAGGTGCTGGATTGAGCACACGACGAGCCAGGGAGAAGGCACTGCGCCGAGAGCTGGTGCTCCAGGCCGCCGAGCGTGTGTTCGGACGCCGCCCGTTCCACGAGGCCACTATGCTGATGGTGGCCACGGAGGCAGACCTGGGGATGCAGAGCCTGTACGAGCAGTTCCCTTCCAAGCAGACCCTCTACGAGACCGTCATTCTCCACCGGGCTCGCACGTTCCAGGCACGGCTCGAGGAGGCGCTGGCCAGCCTCACGGATCCCCTCGATCAGCTCACGGCAGTCGCCCGGGTGCGGGCGCGGATGTTTACCGAAGCGCCAGCGTTCCTGCCCGTGTTCCTGGCAGAAAGGGTGCGCTGCAACTGGGGCGTGAGGTCGCGATCGAGCCGGCGGATCGGCGGCGTCATGAGGGAGGCCACGCACCGGCTACAAGGAATCATCGAGCGCGCCGTCGCCGACGGCAGTCTGCGGCGCGAGGAGCCTGACTTTCTGGTCCATCTCTTCAATGACACCCTTACGGCGGCCCTCTACGCTCACCGGAACCATCCACGGGAGGACATTGAAACATGCATCCAACGCGCCATTCGGGCCTTCCTCCACGGTACGGCAGCCGCGTCATGAAGGCCGTCCGCCTGTTTGCCGCGTACGCTCTCGTGGCGGCACCACTCACGGCCGCGGCCGCCGGCGCCGACGCCACCGCTGTCCTGAGCCTGTCGCAGGCGCTGCAGCGGGTCGCGAAGGGCTCCCTGGCTGCCTCCGACCGCGACCTCGACGTCGCGGCCTCGCGCCAGCAGACCCGCCAGGCCCGCGCCCGTCTCTACCCCACGCTCGACCTCTCGGGCGGCTTCACGGATCGTGACAGCCCGGTGATTGCAGTCTTCGGCGACTTCGAGGCGCCCCTGAACGACAACACCTACGCGCAGTCCCAGCTCGCCGCCCGCTACCTGCTGTGGGACGGTGGCGTGAGGAGCTCGTCGATCGAGGCGGCGCGTGCGTTAGAGGACGTCGCTGGCGACGCCGGCGACGCTCGCATCGTCGCCGCCCAGCTCGAGGGCATGGGGGCCTACCTGCAGGCGATGATCGCCAAGGCGCGGCAGGCCGCGGTTGCGAAGCGAATCGAGGCGGTACAGGGGCATCTCAAGGTCGTTCGCGACATGTTCGGACAGGGCATGGTGGCGCGCAACGATCTGCTCGAGACCCAGGTGCGTTTACGCACGGTCAAGGACCGGGCGCTCGAGCTGGCCGATCGGGAGACCACGGCAGTTCGGGAGCTCGAACGGATCATGGGGGAGGCGCCGGCCGACGCCGTGACGCTGCCCGATCGGCTGCCCGCGCCGCCGCCCTTGGCCGGATCACTCGACGAGCTGGTCAAGGCCTCCCTCGACCGCAACCCGGTGATCCGGGCGGCGCGGGCCAAGGTGGCGGCCGCCGCCAAGCAGGAGGCACTGCAGCAGCTGACCGGCCGGCCGAAGGTGTTCGCCGAGGCCGCGCACACCTATGAGCAGAACCCCTACATGCTGTATCCCAACTCGAACTACATCTTCGTCGGCTTCTCCTGGAACCTCATCGACGGCGGCGCCCGGGCCACCCAACGCGAGCGGGCCTCGCTCGAGGTGACGAAGGCGCAGCGAGACCTCGAGGAGGCACGACGCCGGGCCGCGAACGGCGTCGACAAGGCCTACCGGGAGTATCGCCAGGCCCTGCGAGAGGCGAAGACGGCGCGGGCCAACGTGGCCGCGGCCGAGGAGAACCTGCGCATCGAGGAGGATCAGTACCGGGCCGGCATGTCCAAGACGGCCGACGTGCTGGACGCGGAGGCACTCCTGGCCGAGAGCCGCTTCGCCCTGATCGCTCAGCACTACAACGCCTACCTCAAACAAGGCCGTCTGCTCGCGCTCTCCGGCGAAAGCCTGGTCGATTTCTACCGCAGCCTGGCGCCGAGCGCCGAAGCCAAAGGAGCAAGCTCATGAAGAAGTGGATCGGCCTCGCGGTGATCCTGCTGTTCGTCGCCGGCGGGGTCGTGACGTGGTTCTTCTACTGGAAGAACGCACAGCTGTACCCGAGCACCGACGACGCCTACGTGGCCGGCGACATCTACCAGATCTCGTCCAGGATCCCCGGCACCATCCTCAACCTCGATGTCGACGACAACCAGCCGGTGGCGAAGGGGCAGGTGGTGGCGACGATCGACCCCGAGCAGTACGACCGCGAGGTCGACCAGGCACAGGCGGCGCTGGCCCAGGCGCGGACCATCCCGGCCAGGAACCGAGCGAAGATCGCCGAGGCGCAGGCCGACGTCCAGGCGGCTTCCAGCGCCCTCGAGCTGGCGCGGGCCGACCTCGCCCGCTTCGCCGAGCTCGTCAAGAGGAGCTCGATTCCGAAGCGCGCCTACGATCAGGCGGTGACCGCGGAGCAGGTAGCTGCTGCGCGCCTTGCCGCCAAGCAGAAGGCGCAGGCCGCCGCTCAGGCGAGCCTCGACGTGAGCGAGAAGAGTGTCAAGCAGGCCGAGACCGGCGTCGCCGCAGCGCAACTTCGCCGCTCCTACTGCACGATCCTGTCGCCGGTGGCCGGGCTCGTCAGCGAGAGCACGGCCCAGGAGGGTCAGGTGGTGGCGCCGGGGCAACCCCTGTTCGCGGTGGTTCCGCTGCACGGGGATCACCTCTGGATCGAGGCCAACTTCAAGGAAACCCAGCTGGCGAGGATCCGCCCCGGTCAAACGGTGCGCTTTCACACCGACGTCGACCCGAAGCGGGAGTACCGGGGCGTCGTCGACAGCCTGAGCGCCGGGACCGGAGCAGCCTTTTCCCTGCTGCCGCCGGAAAACGCGACCGGCAACTGGGTCAAAGTCGTGCAGCGACTACCGGTCCGGATCGCGGTCGACCCGACCTCGATGGCCGGGCAGCCGTTGCGCCTGGGGCTGTCGGTTCACGTTGCCGTTGACACCGTCGATGCCGATCGGGAAGTCGGCGGCAGCAGGTCCGGGGCCACGGAGAGGGCGGGGGATGGGGAACGCCGCGTCCAATAAGTACCTCATCGCCCTGACGGCGATGATCGGCACCCTGATGGAGGTCATCGACACCTCGGTGGCGAACGTGTCGTTGCCCCACATGCAGGGGACGTTCTCCGCCGGCGTCGACGAGGTGACCTGGGTCATCACGTCGTACCTGGTCGCCAATGCGATCATTCTGCCGATCACCGGCTGGCTCGGCAACCGCTTCGGGCGCAAGCGCTTCTACATCACCTGCCTAGGCATCTTCACGCTTGCGTCCCTCGGCTCTGGGTCGGCGCCAACGCTGCCGTTCCTGATCATCATGCGCGTGCTGCAGGGGTTCGCCGGCGGCGCCATGGTGCCGATGTCCCAGGCCATCCTGCTCGAGTCCTTCCCCAAGGAAGAGCATGGCAAGGCGATGGCGCTGTTCGGGGTCGGCGTGGTGTTCGGACCGATCATCGGGCCGACCCTCGGCGGCTACATCACCGACACAATGACCTGGCGCTGGGTCTTCTACATCAACCTCCCGGCCGGTATTCTCGGGATCCTGCTGGCACTCCTCATCATCAAGGACCCGGCTTACATGCGGCGCCCGAAGGGACGGGTGGACTACTGGAGCTTCGCCTTCATCGCGCTCGGGCTCGGCTCGCTCGAGGTGATGCTCAACCGCGGCCAGCGCTACGACTGGTTCCACAGCAACTTCATCACCTTCTTCGCCATGTGCGCGGTGGTGGGCGTGGCTCTCTTCATCTGGCGCTCCTTCACCGCCGCCAACCCGCTGGTCGACCTCAGGCTGTTCGGGAACCGCGAGTTCGCCAGCGGCACCTTCCTCATGTTCGTGCTCGGCTTCGGCCTCTACGGGTCGTTCACGATGCTGCCGCTTTTTGCCCAGCAGCTGATGGGCTACACCGCCACCTGGGCCGGGCTCGTTCTGTCGCCGGGCGGTATTGCCTCGCTGCTGGCGATGGTCATCGTCGGCAACCTGGTCGGCAAGGTCGACACGCGCCTCCTGGTCCTCGTCGGCGCGCTCTTCAACATTGCCGCCCTGTGGCTGCTCCACGACCTCAACCTGCAGGTGGACTTCTTCTTCCTGATGCTGTCGAGGCTCCTGCAAGGTTTCGGCCTCGGCTTCTTGTTCGTGCCGATCACGGCCGCAGCCTTCGTTCGCCTGTCACGCGAGCAGACCGGCCAGGGAACCGGGCTCTTCAACCTCTTCCGTAACGAGGGCGGCTCGGTCGGCATCGCCATGGCGGCGACCGTGCTGGCTCGTCGTGCCCAGCACCACCAGACCCATCTCGTGGAGCACCTCACGCCCTACTCGCACCGCTTTCAGCAGCGGCTGGCGGAGGCCGCCCACGCCATCTTCGCCGCCTCCGGCCACGACCCGGTTACCAGCCGCAAGCTCGCCGGGGGGATCATGTACGGCATCGTGCGCCGGCAGGCCGCCGCCATGGCCTACGTCGACGTCTTCTTCATGCTCACCATCGCCTTTGTGGTCTTCCTGCCGTTCATCCTCCTGCTGGCGGGAAGGAACGGCCGCTCCACTCCCGACGAAATGCAGAGGGAGGCATGACCGGCGTCGTGCGCCGGCGGCGGCGGGGGGCCGGCCGAGGTCCGCTGGAGCGTTTTCGAGGCTCCCCTCCCACACATCTCTCCTAGATTCCGGCGAGGCCGGAGATCGCCCCGCTCACACGTCGCCGCAAGAAGCGGGCAGCGGCTCCCTCGTTGAGTTGGGGCCGGGGCACACAGGGTCGCGGTGAGAATCGCGACCCCAGCCGGCAGAAGGAGAGCTTCTGCAGGCCGCTGGCGCTCGTCCCGGCTGCGGAGTAGAGTGGAGGCAGGTACTTCGCCTGGTGATGAGGAGGAGGGGCCGAGTCAGGGCGCACCGGAGGGGGTTCGGTGCGATGAAGACAATGCAGCAGGAAGCGTCCGGCCGCCGGAGGGCGTTGCTCGCCGGCGTGATCGTGCTGGTGTCCGGCCAGATGGTGGTGGGCAGCGTTGCTCTGGCCCTGTCCCCGACTAAGACCATGACGCAGTACGCCCACCGCGTCTGGACCCCGGACGAGGGCTTGCCCCAGGTCACCGTCCAGGCGATGGTGCAGACGCGGGATGGGTACATCTGGATCGGCACTAGAGGCGGTGGGGTTGCCACCCTCGTCGGCAACGGCGTCAAGCGGTTCAACCTCGGACTCTCGGCCAACCAGGAGAACGTCAAGGCGGCGCACGAGGAGGCGGACGGCACGCTCTGGTTTGCGACTACCGGCGGCCTCATCCGGCTGGCCGACGGCAAGACGCTCGCCTTCACGATCCGCGACGGCCTCGCCGAGGACAACGTACACCAGGTCCTTGAGGACGACTCCGGCAATCTGTAGGTGAGCTCCAACCGGGGCATCATGCGGGTGGCGAAGGCCGAGGTCGACGCCTTCGCCCGCGGCGCGGTCCACACGGTCCACAGCACGCTGTACGGGCGTGCAGACGGGATGCTCAGCCGCGAGTGCAATGGCGGCTCACAGCCTGCCGGCTGCAGGACCAGCGACGGCCGTCTGTGGTTTCCAACCGTGCACGGCGTCGTCACGGTCGATCCGTCCAGCCTCGGCGGTAAGCCGTCCGCGCCGCCGGTTCTCATCGAACAGGCCCTGTTCGACGGCACCTCCTACGCCCTCGGCTCGAAGGCCGTCGCGCCGGCTGGGTCCCGCAGCTTCGAGATCCACTACACCGCCCCCAATTCCTGACTTCCGAGCGCGTCCGCTTCAGGTACATCCTGGAAGGCCTCGACCGCGACTGGATCGACGCCGGAAGCCGGCGGACCGCCTACTTCAACCGTCTCCCATATGGCCAATACCGCTTCCGCGTCACCGCCTGCATCGGCGACGGGGTGTGGAACCGGGACGGCGCCTCCTTCGACCTCCGGGTCAGGCCTCACTTCTACGAGACGACGCCTTTCCTCGCGATCGCCGCTCTCATGCTTATCGCAGCCGTAGGCGCCGGCCATCGGGTGAGAACGCGCCAGCTTCGCCGGCGACAGAGTCAGCTTGTGGCTGCCGTCGAGGATCGTACCCGCTCCCTCTCCGAGCTGGCGGCCGAGATGAAGGAGCTGTCCCTGCGCGATCCCCTGACGGGGCTGCGCAACCGCCGCTACCTGTTCGAGACGATCCAGCCGGTGATCCAGGACCTCGCGCAGCTGCGAGCGGCCGCGGCAGAGGGCCAGCCGTTCCGGCGAGGCATGGAGCACGGCTCTTCACTCGGCGTGCTGATGCTCGACGTCGATCACTTCAAGGAGGTCAACGACCGGCACGGGCACGAGTCCGGCGACCTCGTGCTGCGCGGAATCGCCGACGTGCTCACGGGGTGTATCCGTCCCCGAGACCTGGCCGTCCGCTGGGGGGGCGAGGAGTTCCTGCTGGTGTTGGTGAACACCGACAGCGCCTACCTGGCGGCCGTGGCGAAGAGAGTGCTGCAGCGCGTGGCCAGCGCCAACCTCACCACGATCGACGGCACGACGATCCGCCGCACCTGCTCCATCGGCGTGGCGTCGTACCCGTTCTACCCCGACCTCGATCGGGATCTGTCCATGGAGCAGCTTATCGCCGTTGCCGACCTGGGCCTCTACCTCGCGAAACACGAAGGACGCGACCGCTTCGTTCGCCTGGTAGCCGGAAACCTCATCCCGGAAGACGAGGGCGAAATCGGCCGCATGCTCGGTTCGACCGACGTGGCTCTCGGCGACGGCTACGTGGCGATCGATCAATGATGGACCACTTCCGACCAGAGGAATGAAGAACTGCCATGTGATGTTTCCTGATAGGGTTGACCGGAGTTCGGGGCCTTATTGTCTCTCCTGACCATCTCGACCGGACGGCGCGCGAGCGCTCGCGGCGCCGTGCTCGAGGCCTCGGCCCCTCTCGACACGCCGCCGGCAGGCTGCAGAATGCCGGAAAGGCGGGATGCGATTGTCTGAGCCGCTGCGAGCGCTGATTCTCGCGGCCCGGCGCGAGGATGCCGAGCTGATGCTGGAGGAGCTTCGCAGCCAGGAAGTCGTCGTTGAAGGCATCGTGGCTGACGGTGAGCGAGGCTTCCGCGCCGCGCTCAACAGCCGTTTCGATATCATTCTCGCCGACCCTACTCTGGCCTCGTTTCGCCCGCTGGAAGCGCTGGATGCGGTTGCCGCTGCAGGCCTCGAGATACCAATCATCTTTGTCTCCGACAGGGTTGACGAGCCGGACGACATCGACAGCATCAAGAACGGCGCAGCCGACTACATCCCTAAGAATGAGCTTGGCCGCCTGGGCACTGCCGTGCGTCGCGCGGTCGAACGACAGCGCCGGCGCGAAAGAACGCGGCGCAGCGATCGCGCGCTGCGGGACAGCCGGACCGAGCTCAACGCGGTGTTCGAGAGCGCACCGGTCGCGATCTTCCTGGTGGACAGTGAAAGAAGAGTCGTGAAAGCCAACCGCGCCGCCGAGGACATCACCGGGCATTTGGCGAGCGAGCTGCAGGGAATGACGACCGGCGATGCTCTCGGCTGTCTTCATGCCCTTGACGACCCGCGCGGCTGCGGCTTCGGACCCGACTGCTCGCGCTGTGTCGTGAGACGGGCCGTGCTGGACACCGTCGAAACCGGTACTCCCCATTACGGAGTGGAATGGGTCGCTCCTGTTATGCGCGGCGAGGCCGTGGAGCCTCGGAGCTTGCTGATCTCCTCGGCACCGGTCGAGACGTCACGGGGGCGGCTGGTGATCGTCTCCGCCAACGACATCACCGAGCGCCGGGCCGCCGACGAGCGCTTTCAGTTCCTGAACCGTGTTCTGCGCACGATTCGCGAGGTCAACCGCCTCATCGTCCACGAGCGCGACCATGACGCCCTGCTGGGCGAAAGCTGCCGGATTGCGGTCGAGGAGGGCGGGTTCAGGATGGCCTGGATCGGCCGTGCGGACCTCGCGGCACAGACCGTCGATCCGGTCGCGAAAGCGGGCGCCGAGGAGGGGTACACGGAGCTCGTAGGCATCCGCCTCGATGGCTCGCCGCGAGCCCGCGGCCCTTGCGGTACCGCGGTGCGGGAGGCACGGCCGGTCGTCATCGACGACACATCGACCGATGCGTCGTTCGCACCATGGTGGGACGCGGCGAAGCAGCGCGGCTACCGCTCGGTTGGCTCGTTTCCGATCCTCGTCGGCGGCCGCACCTGGGGTGCAATGAACGTCTACGCCGGGCAACCAGCGGTGTTCGGTGACGAGGTTGTCGCCCTGTTCGAGGAGCTGACCGCCGACCTCGGTTTCGCGCTCCTGGCTCTCGAGATCGAGGAGCGCCGCCAGGGCGCCGAGGAGGCGTTGGCCGCTTCCGAGGCGCGGTATCGGGAGCTGACCGACTTCCTCCCGCAACCGGTGTTCGAAACAGACCTCGAAGGCCGAGTGTTGTTCGCCAACGAGACCGCATTCCGGAGGTTCGGATTCACACGGGAGGATGCCAGGAAGGGCATCTCTCTCTCGGATGTGCTGCTGCCTGAGGACCGCGCCGACGCACGCTGGCGGATGGCACAGCTGGCCGCGGGCGAAAACGTCGACATCCGCGAGTACTCGCTCGTCCGCAAGGACGGCACCACGTTTCCCGCCCTGATCTACAACTCCGCGATCGCCCACGACGGCCAGGTGGTCGGGTTCCGTGGCCTGATCGTCGATATCACCGACCGCAAGCGCGCCGAGGAGGAGCTGGCCGCCTCGGAGCATCAGTATCGGGCGCTGTTCGAGGGCGCGAACGACGCCATCATCATCTTCGACCCCGACACCGAGGCCATTCTCGAGGCCAACCCCCGCGCCTGCGAGCTGTACGGCATTCCCCACAAGGACCTCGTTGGGATGAGCCTCAAGACGATCAGCGAGGACGTGGCGCGAGGCGAGGCACAGATCCGCGAGCTGCTGCGCGAGGGCGGCCTGCGGAACTTCGAGACAATCCAAGTGAAGAGCGACGGTTCGCCGATCGACCTGCTCGTTAACTCCTCGGTCATCGACTACCGAGGGCGTCCAGCCATTCTCAGCATCAACCGCGACGTGACGGAGCTCCACCGGCTTGAGGAGCAGCTCAGGCAGTCGCAGAAGATGGAGGCCGTTGGCCGCCTCGCCGGCGGCGTCGCCCACGACTTTAACAACCTGCTGCAGGCGATGCTGCTGCAGGCGCAGGTGCTGAGCATCGCGCCCGGAGACCAGCGGTCGATCGCGGCCACGGCGGAGGAGCTCGAGGACCAGATCAAGCGCGGCGCCGCTCTCACCCACCAGCTGCTGCTGTTCTCGCGCCGCGAGGCGAGCCGGACGGAGGCGTTGGACCTCAACGAGGTGATCGACGACGCCGTCAGCCTGCTGCGCCGCCTGCTGCGCGAGAACATCCGCCTCACGCTCGAGACGGCGGAGGGCCCACTCCCCGTCAAGGCCGACCGCGGCCAGCTGGGCCAGGTCCTGATGAACCTAACGATCAACGCCGGCGACGCAATAGCCGACCGCGGAGTGGTCACGATCCGGTCCGGCTCGGGCGACGACGGCACGGTCTGGCTGGAGGTCGCAGACACCGGCGAGGGGATCCCCGAGGACGCCCGCGAAAAGCTGTTCGAGCCGTTCTTCACCACCAAGGAGGCCGGCAAGGGCACCGGCCTCGGCTTGTCGGTCGTGCACGGTATCGTCTCTCATCACGGCGGCCGCATCGAAGTCGAGAGTGTCCTCGGGGAGGGCAGCACGTTCCGGATCCTGCTGCCTCGCGCGGCCGTATCGCAGACCGCGTCTCCCGGCGGCGCCACCGGCGAGCCGAAGGACCTGCCGCGTGGGAACGGCGAGCGCGTGCTGGTGGTCGAAGACGAAGACGACGCGCGCGAGGCCTTCGAGAAGATGTTGACGGGCCTCGGCTACGAGGTCTTGACCGCCGCCAGCGCCGAAGACGTCGACGAGCTGCCGCCCGACGGGCCCGTCCACCTCCTTCTCACCGACCTGGTCCTGCCCACGCTATCCGGCGCCGAGCTGGCCCGCGAGCTCGCCGCCCGCTGGCCGGAGATGAAGGTGATACTCATGTCGGGGTACACCGAGGATGAGACGGTTCGCGCCGCCATCCGAGAAGGCAGCGTTCGCTTCCTGCAGAAACCCTACGGCCTCGCGACCCTCGCCCGCGCCGTGCACGACGCGCTCAACGGCTCGTAGCCTGCCTTCGCCTCGGCGGTCAGGTCAGCTCCCGGTCCGCGCCGCCATCGCCGCCAGGAAGCGCCTCTTGTTCTCCAGGATCTCCTCCTTGAGCGCCGCCGCCTCGCCGCTCTGCAGCCGGGCCACCGGACGACCACTTCCGAAGTGCTCGCGGACGATCTCGGCCACGTCGTCGACCTGGACCCGGGAGTACCACACGCCCTCGGGGTAGACGACCATGTTGGGGCCACGCTCGCACAGGCCGAGCGAGCCGCAGGTCGTGATCTGGACGTTGTCGTGCAGGCCGGCCTCGTGGATTGCCGAGCGCAACGCCTCCAGCACCTGCTGGCTGCCGCTGGCCGCGCAGCACGGCATCTCGTCCGGCTTTTCCTGGGTGCAGACGTAGACGTGATACTTGAAAGGCTCCATGACATCCCTCCTACAGGGGACCAGGCGATCGTCGCGGTGCCGGCCCCCCGTCGGATTCCACTCTACTCCTCCACACCTACCCAACATGTCCGGGCTCGCACCACCTCGTGGCCGTCGGAGGTGCGGACCAGGCTGTGCACGAAACGGCCTTCCCCGTCGCTGGTCCGTGCGACGACCGCCTCGAGCGTGTCTCCGACCGCCACCTCGGCCCGGAACTCCACCTCGACCTCGGCCGGCGCGCAGGAGGCGAGCGTTGCATTCGGCGCGCCGTTGAGCACCATGCGCAGCAGGGCGACGTTGTTGACGTGGTGGTTGACATCGAGGTCGGAGAAGCGGGCGGTAAACTCCGCGACGCGCTCGCCCGCCTCGGCGGAGGGCAAACGGGCGAAGTCGTCCACCAGGGCCCGTCCGGGCGCAGCCTGCGCCACCCTCTCGATCTCCGCCGGCGGCCGGATCGGCCGGCGGGACGCGAGGTTCAGCAGCAGCCAACCGGAGGTGGCCACTGCGACCGTTTCGCCCCCGGGGTCGAAGGCGCGGAAGTCACGTATCGCGTACAAGCGGTGCACCCCGGCCGGCCAAGTCACGAGCCGGACCACCGAGCCCCATTCCGGCTGGGCGTCGAGCCGTAGGTGAAGGCGCGACAGCACCCACGTGAGCCCGCTCGCCGCCAGCTCCTCGATCGCCCAGCCGAGGGCCCGGGCGTGCTGCCCGGCCGCCTCCTGCAGCCAGTCGCACAAGGTTGGAACGGCCAGGTGCCCCCGCATGTCGACCTCGTATGCCCGGACCTCGAACTGCTGCTCCCACACCGTCGATGGCTCCATGCCAGCCTCCCGCACCGGATGGTACCGCAGAGCCACCTTGCTCCCGGGTCTTGACATTCGGCTTGATCGGCCCTATAACATGACCGACTGGTCGGTCGGATTATTAGACCGACGGCGGGAGAGGAGCCATGACGCCACGTCCACCACGGCCGGATCTCAGGGATCGGAAGACGCGCGCCATCGTCGAGGCTGCCGCGACCGTGTTCGCCGAGCGCGGCTTTCGAGCCGCCAGGGTCGCCGATATCGCCGACCGCGCCGGCATCGGCAAGGGAACGGTCTACGAGTACTTCCGTAGCAAGGAGGAGCTCTTCCTCGCCGTCTTTGACGCCTTTGGACTGGGCACGCTCGATGCCGTCGCGGCTCGCCTCGAGCCTCGTCCGGCTTCGGCCGTGGCATTCCTGCGGGAGTTCGCCGATGCCACGCTGGCCTCCTGTCAGGAGGCGCTGTACCTCTACCCGTTGACGATGGAGTTCTGGTCGGCGGCGGCGACCCCAGAGTTCAGAGACCGCCTCATGGAGGAGTTCAAGAAGCTGTACGCCGGCTACCGTGGAGTGCTGGCGGACGTGATCCGCGAGGGTCAGGCCACCGGCGAGATCGCGGCCGACGTCGATCCCGACCACACCGCGGCGGCCATTGTCGGCGCCCTCGACGCGCTCTTCCTACAGGCCTGGTTCGATCCCGGCTTCGATGCGGTGGCGGCGGGAAAGCACTTCGTCGACGTGATGCTGCGTGGGATGGCCATCGAACCTTCGGCAAACGCAGCTGGTTCAGAAGAAAGGGCAAGGAACACAACATGAAGGCTTCCGCACCCAGCGTCTCCATGGTTCTGGCAGCCGCCCTCACCATCCTGGCGGCCTCGATCCCCTCCTCCGCTGCGGATGACCCCGCGGCCATCGTCAAGGGGGCCATCGACTACTGGCGGGACGTCTCCTCGTTCGCGGTCGTCGAGATGACCGTGCACCGCCCCGACTGGGAGCGCAGCTCCCTGATGCGGGCCTGGACACGGGGTGAAAAGGACTCGCTAGTCCGCTTCGTCAAGCCCGCCCGCGACGCCGGCAGCGCGACGCTCAAGGTCGGTGACGACATGTGGATCTTCTCCCCCAAGCTCAACCGCGTGATCAAGCTGCCGTTCAGCATGATGGCGCAGAGCTGGATGGGGTCAGACTTCTCCTACAACGACCTTGCCAAGTCGGACCAGATCATCCAGAACTTCACCCATCGCCTGGTCGAGACCCGGAAGCAGGGCGGCCACACCGTGTACGTGATCGAGTCGATCCCGCGCCCCGACGCCCCGGTCATCTGGGGCAAGGAGAGGCTGACCATCCGCGACGATCGCCTGCTCCTGGAGGAGACGTTTTTTGACCAGGATGGCAAGCCGGTCAAGCGCTTGCGGGCTGTCAAGATCGGCAAGCTCGGCGGCAAGCTCTACATGACAACCATGCGCATGGAGAAACTGGACGAGACCGATCACTGGACCGAAATCACCTACCGCAAGGCCTCCTTCGGGCTGTCCCTGCCCGACGCGCTCTTCACCCTGTCGAACCTGCGCAACCCGCGCCCAGACTGGGAGCGGCAGTGACCGCCCGCGACGCCGGCTCGCCCCTCTCGCCGCAACGGCCCGGCTTCCGCCTCTACTTGCGGCTGGCCTGGCGCAACTTGTGGCGCAACCCACGGCGCACGCTGCTGACCCTGTCGGCGGTCGCCTTCGCCGCCGTCGTCCTGGTGTTCATGGTGTCGATGCAGCTGGGAGGCTACGGCGCCATGATCCGCGGCGCGATCGGGGTGTTCACCGGCGATCTGCAGGTCCAGGCTCACGGCTACCACGCCAAGAAGCGCCTGCGCACTGCTATCGGCGATGCCGCCGAGGTCGAGGCCCGAGTGGCGACGGTGCCGGGAGTGACCGCTATCGCCAGTCGCGCCGAGGCGTACGCCCTGGTGTCCTCCGCGAGCCGCACCTACGGCGCCATGATCGTCGGCGTCGAGCCGACGAAGGAACCGTCAGTATCGACCATCCCGCGCACGATCCGGAAGGGCCACTACCTGTCCGGACCGTCCGCCGACGAGGCGGTTGTTGGGCAGGCCCTGGCCTCGAACCTCTCGCTCACGGTCGGTGACGAGATCACGGTCCTCGGTCAGGGGCTCGACGGCTCGCTGGCGGTGGCCGCTCTGAAGGTCGTCGGAATCTTCTCGAGCGGCGTTCCCGAGCTCGACCGCCAGACGGTGGAGATGCCGCTCGCCTCGTTCCAGTCCTCGTTCCTGCTCGGCGACCGGGTCCACACGATCGTGGTCCGGACCAGCGGCCTCGAGGCGGTCCCCCACGTCGCCGCCGCCATAACTACCACTCTCGCCCAGCACCGCGGCCTGGTGGTGCTGCGCTGGGACCAGCTCCTCGAGGGTCTCAAGCAGGGGATCGCGATGGACGCCGCAGTCGGGTGGTTCCTGTACACCGCGCTTGTCCTGGTGGTCACCTTCAGCATCCTCAATACCTTTCTGATGTCGGTCCTCGAGCGCACACGGGAGCTTGGCGTCCTGCTCGCACTCGGCACCCGTCCGAGGTTCCTGAGCCGTGTCGTGGTTCTCGAGTCGGCGATTCTGCTGCTGCTCGGCCTCGCCTTCGGCACGCTCGCCGGTGCCGGCCTGACCGCTTACGCCGGCGTGCACGGCATCGCATTCTCGTCGAGCGAGGAGCTGCTCGCACAGTGGAGCCTACCCGCCCGCCTCTACCCCAGGCTGGATCTCCTCTCCCTGACCCTCGGACCGGCGGCGATCTTGCTCGCAACGATGGCCGCGGCGTTGTTCCCGGCCCGGCGCATCCGCCGGCTCCGTCCGGTCGACGCGATGAAGGCGGTGTGACCGTGGCTCAGCTTGCCCTCCTGCTCCGCCTCGCCCGCCGCAGTGTGCTCCGCAACCGGCGCCGGACCCTGATCATCCTGGTCGCCATCGGCGTTGCCCTATGGGCCATGATCTTCTTTGCCGCCCTCACCCGGGGGTGGGAGAACGACGTGGTCCACAACGCCATCTTCACCCTCACCGGCCACCTCCAGGCGCACGCTCCCGGTTACCGCGACGACCCCTCGGTCGACCACACCATGAGTACCCCGGGCAGCGCCGTCATACGCCTCCTGGACAACCCGGAGGTCGAGGCCTGGGCCCAGCGCGTTCGGGTGCCGGCGGTGGTGATGAGCGAGCACGACACCGCCGGCGTGACGCTGGTCGGCATCGACCCCGCGGCCGAGCGCGGGCTATCGTTCATCGCCGACGCGGTGCACCGGGGCAGGTACCTGGACTCGCCCGACGACCACGGGATCCTGATCGGCCGCGCCCTCGCTGACCGGCTCGGCACCGGCCTCGGCAAGCGGGTGGTGGTGATGAGCCAGGGCACCGATCACTCCGTCGCCGACCTGGGGTTCCGCGTCGTCGGGCTGTTCGAAGGGGACCGGGAGGCCACCGAAATGGCCTACGTGTTCGTGGGCCGCGGGACCGCCGCCACCATGCTCGGTCTCGGGGACCGGGTGTCGGAAGTCGCGGTGATGCTCCGCGACCGCCGCCGGCTTCCCTCCTTCGTGGCGCGTCTGCGCGCGGCCGCCCCCGGCCTCGAGGTCCAGCCTTGGACAACCCTCGAGCCGATGGCGCAGGCAATGGTGGCGCTCGGCCAGGCGTGGATCTGGATGTTCTTCATCGTCATGTATGTCGCGATGGCGTTCGGCCTGATCAACACCATGCTGATGGCGGTCATGGAACGAACCCGCGAGTTTGGCATGTTGCAGGCGCTCGGTATGCGGCCCCGCCTGATCCTGACCCAGGTGGTGTTCGAGTCCTGCCTCCTGCTGGCCGCCGGGACCGTGGCCGGGGTCGGCCTGGCCGCCGGGACCTTGGCCCTGCTGCACGGCGGCATCAACCTGTCGTTCCTCGCCCAGGGCGCCGAGATGTGGGGCATGGGCAAGGTCATCTACCCGGCTGCCGCTGCCGGCGACGTGATCGGCGCGGTGGGCCTGGTCGTCGTCCTCGGGGTGCTGTCCAGCGTCTACCCGGCCTGGCGAGCTGCGCGCCGGGTCCCGATCGAAGCCATCACCAGGAACTAGGAGCTCGCCCATGACCGACATCGTTGCCTGCCACGGCCTGTCCAAGACCTACCGGCCCGACCACCTGGCCGTCGACGCACTGACCGACATCGAGCTGAGCATCGCCGAGGGCGAGTTCGCAAGCCTGGTCGGTCCCTCGGGGTCGGGCAAGACCACCCTCCTCAACCTCATCGGCGGCCTCGACTCGCCGACCGCTGGCGAGGTCTACCTGCGGGGCCGCCGGATCGACACCCTCCCCCCGGGCGAGCTGGCGGACCTGCGCCTGAACCACGTCGGCTTCGTGTTCCAGGCGTACAACCTGATACCGGTTCTGACCGCGCGCGAGAACGTCGAGCTGGTGATGGAGCTGCAGGGTATCGACGCCACCGGCCGCGCCCGGCTGTCACGCGACATCCTCCACGAGGTCGGCCTCGAGGGTCTCGCCGACCGGCGACCGGCGGAGCTGTCCGGCGGCCAACAGCAGCGAGTCGCGGTGGCGCGCGCGATCGTGTCGCACCCGGCGGTGGTGCTCGCCGACGAGCCCACCGCCAACCTCGACTCGCAGACCGCTTCGAGCCTGCTCGAGCTGATGCGGGAGCTCAACGAGCGGCACGGGATCACGTTCATCATCTCCACCCACGACCCGATGGTGATGGAGTTCGCCAGGCGGCGGGTGATGCTGCGCGACGGGCGGGTCGTCGACGACACGGTGGCCGCTTGAGACGGGCGGTCCTCGCCCTCCTGGCCGTGATGAGCACGACCGCGATCGCTGCCGGCGGCGGACCGGAGCTGCACGGGCACGTCAAGCTGCAGTCGTCGCTGCAGCTCTTTCGTCCCGACGACCTCGGCGCGCTGCTCGCCGGCTCCCACGCCGACGACTCGACGCTCGACCTTCGGCTCGACACCGTGTGGCGCCGCTCCCGCTGGGACCTGGCGGCGGACGCCCAGCTGCTGGCGCTCGACGGGGACAGTGTCGGAGCCCGCAACAACCCGCTCGGCAGCGAGCTCGCGGGCTTCCTTCTCGGTGTGCCGACGCCGTCCGACGAGCGCCAGTGGCTCGACCTCAGCCACACGTTCTCCAGCACCGGCTCACGGCTCCTGTTCGGGCGGCTGGATCGCCTCTCCGTCGGCTACACCGGGGACCGGTTCGTGATGCGTCTCGGGCGGCAGGCGCTGAGCTGGGGCGGCGGCCTCGTCTTCCAGGTCCTGGACCTGTTCAACCCATTCCCGCCGACCGTGATCGACACCGACTACAAGCCCGGCACCGACATGCTCACCGCGCAGTGGCTGCTCGCCGGCGGTGACGACCTGCAGGCAATTGTGGTGCCGCGCCGCCCGGGGCCCGGGCGACCGGTCGCCGCCGATGCCAGCTCGCTGGCGGTCAAGTGGCACCACTTCGCCGGCAGCACCGAGATCCAGCTCATGGGCGCCAGGCACTACGGTGACACGGTGGCCGGCGCCGGCGCCAGCGGCAACCTCGGTGGCGGTGTGTGGCGGGTCAACGTCGCCTACACCGCTCTCTCGGGCGGCGGCGGCGCCACCTCTTTCGTCGCCAACCTTGACCGCTCGTGGGTGTGGCGAGGAAGAAACGCGTACGGCTTCGTCGAGTACTTCCGCAACGGCTTCGGGGTCGACTCCCTCGACCGCGACGTGGCCGCGCTGCCGGTTCCCCTCGTTGGCCGTCTCGCGCGCGGCGAGCTCTTCAACCTCGGCCGCGACGAGCTCGCCGCCGGGCTCCAGCTCGAGTGGACGCCGCGCCTGACCCTCAAACCGACCGCCATCGTGAACCTCGATGACCTCAGCTCGATGCTGCTTCTCAGGGTAACCTTCGACTGGCTCCAGAACCTGCAGCTCGACGCCGGCCTGCAGGCAGGCGCCGGGCCTCGCAGAACCGAGTACGGAGGCGTCCCGGTCAGCCCCCTCGGTGCCTACGCCGCCCCCGGCCGCCGCATCTGGCTCCGCCTCTCCCGGTATTTCTGAGCTGAGACGCCTCCCCCAATCTACTCGTTGACGCCTCAGCTAACGCTGAACCGGCTACCGCCGTAGCGGTCCGCATGGCGCACCAAGAACCGGTTGTTTCAGACCTCTTGAGGCCCGGCCGGCGCCCCCGTTCGCAGCGAAATTTGCGAGACGGGTGTCAGATGTGCGTTTTCTCGCGCCGGAGCACGTCGCAGGCGTACCTGCAGGTACGTTGGAGACGGGCGACAAGCGAAAAACGCACAGATGATCCCGTATCGCGGATTGCAGCCGAACGGGGGTGCCGGCCGGGCCTCTTGACACCTTCACACCAAGTTCACATCGTCGCCCTACAAGGGTTTCGCCGGACGGGCCGGAGTCGCCGACCCGGCACCGGAACAACGACCAAGCAAGGAGACACGACGATGACACGGAGACTTGGCTGGCTGACGCTGATCGCCCTCGTGGCACTCGCCCTGACGGCCGGAATGGCCGCGGCACAGAAGACCCTCAACGGGGCCGGCGCGACCTTCCCCTACCCCGTGTACGCCAGATGGGCGGCCGCCTACGCCGCGCAGACTGGGGTCAAGCTCAACTACCAGTCGATCGGGTCCGGTGGCGGGATCGCCCAGATCAAGGCCAAGACGGTCGACTTCGGGGCTTCCGACGCGCCCCTGACCAAGCAGGAGCTCGACGAGATCGGGCTCATCCAGTGGCCGATGATCATGGGCGGCGTGGTGCCGGTCCTCAACATCCCCGGAATGGCGCCAGGACAGCTCAAGCTCACACCCACCCTGCTCGCCGACATGTTCCTCGGCGAGGTGACGAAGTGGAACGATCCCCGGGTCGCGGAGGTCAACCCCGGCGTGAAGCTGCCCGACCTCGCGGTTACCGTGGTGCACCGCGCGGATGGTTCCGGCACCACCTGGATCTTCACCAACTACCTCGACAAGGTGTCCCCCGCGTGGCACACCAGGGTCGGCACCGCAAAAGCGGTGTCCTGGCCGGTCGGGGTCGGTGGCAAGGGCAACGAGGGCGTGGCTGCCTACGTGCAGCGCATCAAGGGCTCGCTCGGCTACGTCGAGTACGCCTACTGCCTGCAGAACAAGATGACCTACGCCAAGCTGCAGAACGCCGCCGGCAACTTCGTCGATCCCACCAGCGAAAGCTTCCAGGCGGCCGCCGCCAACGCCGACTGGAAGGACGCGCCCGGCTTCTACCTGGTGCTCACCAACCAGCCCGGCGCCGACAGCTGGCCGATCACCGGCGCCTCTTTCATCCTGTTCTATAAGAGCCAAACCAACATGGTGAAGGCCAAGGCGGTGCTGAGCTTCTGGGCCTGGTGCTACGCCAACGGCCAGAAGATGGCCGAGGACCTCGACTACGTCCCGATGCCGAAGGCCGTGGTTGACCTCGTCGAGACGAGCTGGCGCGCCGACATCCTCGCCGGCGGTCAGGCCGTGTGGAAGTAACGACCGCTGATCGGGGGAGGAGGGCGGCCATCGCCGAGGTGGTTGCCTTCCCGGGTAGGACAATGCAGAGAAGGGTCCACACCAGGGCGCAAGCCCTCGCCGAAAGTACGTTCCACGGGACCGCGCTGACCTGCGCGGTCTTCGTGCTCGTCGCCATGGTGGCGATCTTCGCCGAGCTGGTCAGGAACTCGCACCTGTCCCTCGCGAAGTTCGGCTGGGGCTTCCTGACCTCGGCGGCTTGGAACCCGGTCACCGGCGATTACGGCGCCGCCAGCAGCATTTTCGGCACCCTCGTCTCGACCGCGATCGCGCTCCTCATCGCCGTCCCCCTCAGCCTCGCTATCGCCCTCTTTCTGGTGGAGATGGCGCATCCCAGGGTGGCCCGCCCCGTCGGCTACGCAATCGAGCTGCTGGCCGCCATTCCGAGCATCATCTACGGCATGTGGGGGCTGTTCGTGCTCGCCCCGTTCATGGCGGATCACGTGCAGCCCTACCTGCAGAGGGTCTTCGGCAACCTGCCGCTGTTTTCCGGGCCGCCGATGGGCATCGGCATGCTCAGCGCCGGCCTCGTCCTTGCGCTGATGGTGCTGCCGTTCATCACCGCAGTGGTACGGGACATCTTCGCCCTGGTGCCGACGGTGATGAAGGAGGCGGGCTACGGCATGGGCGCCACCACCTGGGAGGTAACCCGCAAGGTGACCCTGCGCCACGGCATGCGCGGCGTCCTCGGCGGCGTCTTCTTGGGGCTCGGGCGGGCGATCGGCGAGACCATGGCGGTGACCTTCGTGATCGGCAACGACCACCGCATCGCCGCGTCGCTGTTCGCGTCCGGGAACACCATCTCGTCGACGCTGGCCAACGAGTTTACCGAGGCCTCACAACCGCTCTACCTGTCGGCGCTGGTCGAGCTCGGGCTGATCTTGTTCGTCATCACGTTCCTGATCCAGATCGCGGCCCAGCTCTGGCTCAAGCGCATGTCGCGCCGTCTCGGGACCGACAAGTGAGGCGCCGCCCCTCCTGGCCGCGCAAAGTGACCGACGCCCTCGTCAAGACGCTGGCAGCGTTGTCGGCGGCGCTCGGCATCGTCGCCCTGGGATGGATCCTCTTCATCATTCTGCGCCACGGCGCCAGCGCCCTCAACTGGGAGTTCCTGACCAGCCTCCCGTCGCCGCCGGGCGTCGAGGGAGGCGGGCTCGCGAACGCCATGATCGGCACCGCCCTCATGACCCTGCTGGCGTGCGCCCTGGGAGTCCCTATCGGGCTCATGGCGGGGGTCTACCTGGCCGAGTTCGGCCGTGGCAACAGGTTCGCGATGCTGGTCCGCTTTCTGGTCAACGTGATGATGGGCATCCCGTCAATCATCGTCGGGCTGTTCGTCTACACGATCATGGTCCGCCCGGTTGGCCACTTCTCCGGCTGGGCCGGCGCCGTGTCGCTGGCGCTGCTGATCACGCCGGTCGTGGCGCGCACTACCGAGGACATGCTCGCCCTCGTTCCCAACGCCTTGAGGGAGTCCGCGCTCGCGCTCGGCGCGCCGCACTGGCGCAGCACGATTCAGATCCTGTTCCGTGCCGCCAAGGCGGGGCTCCTCACCGGCGTCCTGCTGGCGGTGGCGAGGGTCAGCGGCGAGACCGCACCGCTGCTGTTCACGGCCCTCAACAGCCCGTACTGGCCGCAGTCCCTCAACGGGCCGACCGCCAACCTCACCGTCACGATCTTCAACTACGCAATGTCGCCGTACCCCAACTGGCAGCAAGCCGCCTGGGGCGCATCTTTTCTGATTACCGCGGGCGTGCTGGTGCTGACCATCGTATCGCGCGCCCTGGCTCGGGAGAAGAAGTGATGAACAGCCCCTCCGTCCCCCACACGCCTCCCCTCACCCAGCCCTGGCTGAAGCCTGCCGTCAAGCCCCACGCGGCGCCGGCGGCCAGCGAGACCAAGATCTCCGTGCGCGGCCTGGACTTCTTCTACGGCGATCATCAGGCACTCTATGACAACAGCCTGGAGATCCCCGTGGGCACGGTGACCGCCATCATCGGCCCGTCGGGCTGCGGCAAGTCCACCCACATCCGGGTGTACAACCGCATCTTCCAGCTCTACCGCGACCAGCGGGCGAGCGGCGAGGTGCTGCTTGACGGCGAGAACGTCCTCGCGCCGGGAGTTGACCTCATCGAGCTGCGACGGCGGGTCGGCATGATCTTCCAGAAGCCGACGCCGTTCCCCCTGAGCGTATACGAGAACCTCGCCTATGGCCTCCGCCTCCACTACAAGGTGAACCGCTCCGAGCTCGACGGCAGGGTCGAGCAGGCACTCCGTGCCGCCGCCCTGTGGGACGAGGTCAAGGACAAGCTGCACCGCTCCGGGACCGCTCTCTCGGGCGGTCAGCAGCAGCGTCTCTGCATCGCGCGCGCGATCGCGGTCGAGCCGGAGGTACTGCTGATGGACGAGCCCACCTCCGCTATCGACCCGGTTGCCACCGCCCGCATCGAAGAGCTGATCAACGAGCTCAAGCAGCAGTACACGATCGTCATCGTCACCCACAACATGCAGCAGGCAACCCGGATCTCCGACTTCACCGCGTTCTTCTTCGAGGGCCGGATCATCGAGTTCGGGCCGACGGTCCAGCTGTTTACCAACCCGAGAGAGCGCAAGACCGAGGAGTACATCACCGGCCGCTTCGGTTGATCCCCAACTCGGCGTGGGAAGAACTCAACCACGGATTTCACGGATTCTCACAAATTTCAGAAAATCGGTAGTGAACTGCAAAGTCGCCAAGTACGCCAGGCTCGCTAACAAGATATTCCTTTTCTTAACTTTGCGCCCTTCGCGCCTTGGCGGTTGAATCGTAGTCCAGTCTCTGTCGAGTTCTTCCACGCAGACAATGTGACCCGCGGGGACAGACAGGATCCGGGTCAGTCGGCTGTCTCGCGGATCCTCTGCGCCGCCTCGGCCAGGCGGTCTGACTCCCTGATCGCGGCCAGTTTGGGGGGCGACTCCTGGAACTTCTCGAGAGCGTTGAACGACGCGTCGAGGACGTCCCCCCGGATCGTCGGCACCAGGAAGAGATGGGTGTGCGGGATCCGCCGGCCGCGCGCGTAGAGGCAGACGAAGTCCGGCGAGTACGACCGGTCGAGCCGCCGCGCCACTCGCCTCGCCATCGTGAACAGGCTCACCGTCTCCTCCTCGGTCAGGTCGTGCCACCACGGCACGTGCCGCTTCGAGATGACCAGACAGTGCCCTTCGGTAAACGGGTTGATGTCGAGCAGACCCAGGGACAGCTCGTCCTCCTCGACGACATGGGCCGGCGCTATCCCCGCGACAATCTCGCAGAACACACAGGCTGCATCTTCTCCGGACATCTTCCCCTCCACTCCCCGCATCGGAACCGCTGGCGTCAGTCTCCCGCGCGCTCCCGCCCGGGTCAAGAGCAGTTCACTACGCGAAACGCTGGAGAGCGCTCCTGAGGTTGGGCGGGATCTCGATCGTCTTGCCCGCCGCGTAGTCGAACGCGACCTGGACCGTGCGCGCCGTGGCCACCGGCCGGCCCGACTGCTGATCGGTGATCAGGTACTCGAGGTCGAAGCTCTTCGCCCCGGTGCGGGCGACCCGAATGTGGACGACAAGGGTCTCGCCGACCGCCGCCGGCGACAGGTAGCGGCAGGTCGCCTCGGCGAGAATGAACGGGAACTGCTCGAGCGCCGACGGGCTCGACGTGGCGGTGAACCCGAGCTTGGAAAACAGGGCGACCCGCCCCTGCTCGAGGTAGGTCAGGTAGACCGCATTGTTGACATGGCCCATGGCGTCGACGTCGCGGAACCTGACCACAATCTCCGTCTGAAGGGGAAACTCCTCGGGTAACGGGACCGAACGGGATGGCGACATGCCGGCCATTGTGCTCAGCCGGGGGCAGGAGGTCAACCGCATCCTCCCGCGCCGTACCGCCGGGCCGTTCAACCGGTGATGGTCGACTGGCATGGACTCGAGGTGTGAGGTACCCTCGTCCGGTGGCGCAATGAGGGAACCGAGCCGCGACACGCCTCAGTATGAGATGGGACAAGCCGAGACCGAACGGCTGCGCCGGGTGGAGACGACGTTTCTCGCGCGGCCCCGGGTCAGCATCCGCCTGCGCATCGTGGCCGGTTTCCTGCTGTGCTTCTTCCTGCTCGCGATCACCGGCCTCATCAACCTTGTCATCCTCTTCCAGGCGCGGAGCAAGCTCCACTTCCTCGACGTCAGTCAGAGTCTCTCGCTGGAGATTCAGCGTGCCGCTCACACCGCCAGGCTCGACTTCCCGGATCAGAAGAACCTGGCAGCGGCGGCCGCGAGCGCGAAGGACGCCTTCGACCTCTTCATGAAGGAGGGGGCCCAGATCATGGGGGCCACCGGCGAGAAGGATCTCGCCCTCCTCAACTATCAGATGGGACACTACGTCCAGCTCCTCGACGACGGGCTGGCCCTGGCCAGAAGCGGCGCGGCGTCGGCACGCGAAAAGAAGGCGTTGCAGGAGCAGATGGACGCCTCCGCCTCCGGCCTCCTCAACCTCCTGCGCACGATGAAGGCACGCGAAGCCGCTGCGGCCGACCGTGTTCTCAGTCTGTCTCAGAAGCTCCCGTTCGTGTTCTCGGCGCTGATGCTGGTCATTATCTTCTGGATCACCAGCCTCCTGGCCGGCACTATCACCGACTCGCTGAAGCGCCTGGAAGAGTCCACGCGCCGCATCGCCGCCGGCGACTTCTCGCTCATGAACCCCAAGCGGCGCTACCACGACGAGTTCTCCGACCTGTCGGTCGCCGTTAACCGCATGCTGTCGGAGCTGCGCGCCCGCGAGGCGCAGGTCATCAAGGCGGATCGCCTCGCGAGTATCGGTCTCGTGACCTCGGGCTTCGCGCGGCAGTTCAGCGCCACCCTCGACGCCATCACGAGCCACGTCGGCTCCTTTCTCGATCAGTGCCCGGAGGCCAAGGCGTGCGAGCAGTGCGGGTTGCTTCAGGCCCTGTCCGCCGAGACCCAGCGCGGTAAGGAGACCGTCGCCACCCTCCTGGAGTTCACCCTCGACCACGACTTCGTCCTCTCCGACGTGAGCCTGCACGAGGTCGTGGAGTCGGCGCGGCAGCTTCTCCAGGATCAGATGGACGAGGCCCACGTCTCGTATTCCAACGGGATCCCGCCGGACATGCCCCAGGTCCGGGGCGCGGTGAACCAGCTCCGGCACGTCTTCGTCAACCTCTTCCACAACGCAATCCAGGCAATGCCCCACGGAGGCGCGCTGTCGGTGAAGGCCGCCCTGCTGGAGGGCGAACGGGCCAGCGTCACCGTCTCCGACACCGGCACCGGGATTCCGCCGGAGGACCTCGCCCACCTCTTCGACCCTTCCTTCACGACCAAAGACACCGAGGGAGGAACCGGGCTCGGGCTCTCGATCAGCTACGGGCTGATCAAGAGGCACGGAGGCGAGATCCGGGCCGAGAGCCTGCTCGGCAGTGGAACCACCATCTCCCTCACGCTTCCCCTGGCGACGGGTGCACAGTAGGGTCAGACGTTGGTCGGTCTGTTTCGCTTCCTCGCTGCATGGATCGCGCCCAGCCGTCCCAGCACATCGAAGATCAGGCACATGAGGAAGCCTACGACGACTGCCAAGCTCACCGCGGCCAAGCCGTAGAGCACGCCGTGGGAATGGGCGAAGGTGCTGACGAAAGCCTCGATCCCGATCTCGTGAACCTCGACCGAGACGGATCGGGTGCCGACGACCCAACGGTCGCGGATCGCGAACGCCTCGATCGTGTAGCGGCCCGAGGAAACGCCGGCAGGCCAGAAGAAGCTGGTTGCGAAGCGGCCGTCGCGACAGGTGACGCCGCCGTCTGTGAAGGCGAAGAGGCCGGCCGCCTTGCGCGCCGCAATGAGCTCGTTCTTATGAAGCTCGGCGTCGGTCCCCCCCTTGACCGTCAGCGACCGGCGAAGACCCCTGAGCCCGAGGCGATATCGCAGGTGCTCTTGAGCAGGCAAGATCACCTCGAGCGGACCGCTGCTCTGGACCTTGTACATCCGCGGCACATTGCCGAACTGCACGCGGCCGACGGACATCCAGAACGGCCCGACCTTGCCCATCCGTGAGAATGTCACCGTCCGGCCCGGCGACGTCAGCTCGACCACGACGTCGCAGCCGGGCTCAACCCTGCCCCACACCTTGACGCGCTCGCCGGCGTAGCGGGGTGTCACCTGGATGTCGTGGTCGGACACCTCGAGCGTTTGCAGCGGGTTCGCCTGCTGCGCCACATCCCGAGGCCCGGCGCCGAGGGCGAAGTGACAGAGCAAGAGCCCCAGCATGGTCCCAAGCGGGCGAACTCTCATCGCCGGCCGACCAGCTCCTGAAGAAGAAACAGAGGCGCCGCCAGGAGACCGTTTAGCATCTTGACCGACATCGCAAGGACCAGCAGCGAGAACACGACCTTGAGCTGGTCGGCTCTCAGGCGCTGCGCCGCGCGGGCTCCCAGCTGCGCCCCGAGCGTGGAACCGATGAGCAGAATCGCCGCCAGCACAACGTCCACGGTGTGGTTCATGGCCGCCTGCATCAGGGTTACCGAGCTCGAAGTGAACAGCATCTGGAACAGGCTCGTCCCGACCACGACCTGCATCGGCATGTCCAGGAGGTAGGTCATGGCGGGGATCAGAATGAAGCCTCCCCCAACCCCCATGATCGCCGCTAGAACACCGACGAAGCCGCCGAGCAGGAACGGCGCCAGGGCCGACGTCTGAGTACCCGCGGCCTTGAACCGCATCTGCAGCGGCAGCCTTCGCAGCAGCCGCACGACGCGCGACGGCTCTCCGCCCTTCGGCGTGCCCCGCACCTGGCTTGTGAGCCCTTCAACGAAGACGATCACGCCGATCACCGCCATCAGGACCACGTAGCAGGAGACGATCACGAGGTCGAGGTTGCCTACCGCGCGCAGCAGCTTGACGATCCAGGTCCCCAACGCGCCGCCTGAGACCCCGCCAATGAGCATCAGCACACCAATTCCGATGTCCACGTTGCCGACCCTCAGGTGGGCGATCGCGCCCGAAACGCTGGCGCCGGCGATGGCGTTGATCCCGGAAGCGGCGGCGACCGCGGGGCTGACGCCCATCATGATCAGGATCGGCGTCAGCAGAAAGCCGCCAGATCCGAGCAAGCCCTGGACAAAGCCGACGCCGATCCCGGCGCAAGCGACCCACAGGATGTTGATGTCCATCCCGGCCACTGGGAGGTAGATGTTCATCAGCTCCAGGCTCCCCGTCATGTCGCTGCGCGGCACAGCCGCCGCACCACTCAGGACAGACGTTCGAGTCCCGGCGCCAGCCCCCCCAGCCTGGCACAACCGGGCTCCCGGCACGGGCCGGGCGTTGCCGATCTCAGTGTCCCTCCGCACCGCAGGCCTGGTCAAGGGCGACTCACACACTGAAGCGCCGTGGGCGACCCGGCGCATCTGGATCATTTCGGAGAACCTGGGCAGCAGACCTGAGCGCAGCGGTCCCTCGGGGCCGGAAGGCAGGACCGAGGCTCGCCTCGAGGCCGGGCTCCCCGTCCCCGAGGGGTGCGGCCGCAGGCCGCGGATCTGCCTGAGCCCGGATAGCGCGGGCTACACTACGCGGGTGTACGGGAGGGAGCGATGGCGAAAGCGTACGACCTTGTGGTTCTGGGCTGCGGGCCTGCCGGCGAGCGGGCGGCGATCCTGGCCGCCAAGGCCGGCAGGCAGGTGGCCGTGGTGGAGCGAGCCAACGTGGTCGGCGGCACTCGCATCAACTGGGGGACGATTCCCAGCAAGACGCTGCGCGAGAGCGCCCTCTTCGTGTGGGCCCACACCCACCACCGCCTCGAGGGCATCCGCACCGAGATCGCCGACGAGATCACGGTCTCGGACTTCATGTACCGCGAG